>Ga0193753_10002709_pt1 | contig 13704 bp, 13 predicted proteins | sample H1c2metaG_FD_144925 | JGI IMG/M metagenome (GOLD analysis project Ga0193753, IMG submission 144925) | Soil microbial communities from a riparian zone of the East river system, Colorado, United States - H1c2 | ecosystem: Environmental > Terrestrial > Soil > Riparian zone | place: USA: East... | reverse complement strand
CGTGCTTGGTCCAGAGCAACACGCGCGACTCACGGCGCCATACTCCAAGCACGAATGCGGCGCCGATGAAGAGGTAGACCTCACCGATGTCGCGGATGAAGTGCTGATTGAACGCGCCAGTAGTCGTCACGCCCGGCACCGCAAAGTACCAGCGCATCGGCGCAATGAGCATGAACAGGCCATTGAGGGCAGCACCGGCGCCGAGCAGCCCAGCGAGTCCGAGGCAGAGTCTAGCGAGCGTGACTCCGGGCGATGTTTGCGTTCCACCCCTCGCTGAAATGCCGGGGTTGTCGAGTGCCATGATCTGCCTTTTCTACGCCGGCTGCGGCCACCAAAGCCGAGCGTACACATAAGACGAGTTGCGGAGGGAGAGTGTGACATCCGCGGTAAGTCACAAGGTCGAGGTCCAATTTACGGACAGCCCGCGTGGTAGAAGAGGCTCGGCGCCCGGGCGAGTTGAGTGACCCAGACGGAGCTGGACCGATATGACTCGCTACTGGCTTGGCATCGCGACTCTCGATCATGTGCGGCGCGGCGTCGAAGGCGGGTTCTGCCAGCTCGGTCACGGCAAAGCCGCACCGATTCGACGACTCTCACTCGGCGACTGGCTCGTCTACTACTCCCCGCGCGCGGGGCTGGACGAGGGGGAACCCGTGCAGGCGTTTACCGCGCTCGGCCAGGTCGCAGCCGGCGAACCTTACGCAGTCGAGCAGCTCAAAGGCTTCGAGCCGACACGCAGAAATGTTCGCTACCGGAAGCGCGCACGTTCCGCCTCGATCCGCCCGCTGCTCGACAAGCTCGAGTTGACGCGAGGCAAGAGTAACTGGGGAATGGTGATGCGACGCAGCTTGGTCGAGATCTCAGAAGCGGATTTCGAGATCATCCGACGCGCGATGCGAGCCGGCTGAGATCACGCGTTGATGTCGATACCGATCCGTTGGAGATCGTCGAGCGTGATGCCGACTTGCATCAGCTGCTCCAGCGTGATGCCGAGCTCGATGACATCCGAGAGCGTGACGTGCGCGTTCGCCAGTTGTTCGGGACTTACACCGAGTGCGTCCGTGAACTGATCCAGCGTGACGTTGAAGCGCGCCAACAGCTTTTCCAATTCGGGAACGTTCAAACCGCCGGTTGGCATCGTAGTGTCTGCCATGCACCGAGACTGCATGCAGACCTGATTCGCGGCGCACGCCTTGCCGCACATCCCACAGTTGTTGGCGTTGCGATCGAGGTTGATGCACCTCCCGTCGCACGCCGTTCGCGGCTCTTCGCAAGTGACGACGCACTTGCTCGCGCTGCAGGTGGACGCGCCGTTGGTTGGTGCAGTGCACACGTTGTCACAAGTACCGCAGTGCTGGGCATCGCGCGTGAGGTCGACACAGCGGCCATCACAGCGCTGAGCAGCAGGGCAGTCGCCGCTACCAGCTGCAGAGCCGGCCATCGGAGGGGTGTTTGCTCCGCCGGCTCCTGCGCGCGCGCCACCCTGACCCGCACCACCGCTGCCTGCCGTGTTTGAGCCCGACCCCGCATTCGATCCGGCTGCGCTTCCGCCGGCGCCGCTCGCGCCTGCACTGCCTGAGCTGCCACTGCTACCGGTGGAACCTGCTCGACCGGAGCTTCCGCCTGTACCGGCGCCAGCAGTTCCGACTCCGACCCGTCCGCCGCTACCCGCTGCAGGCGAGCCTCCCGCGCTTGCGTTCGTTCCGGCACCACCCTGACCGGCTGCCGCTGATGGCGGCGGGCCTCTCGCGCCCGCAGTGCCGGCAGTCGGTGGCGGAGTGTCCGAACCGCTCGCGACCGATCCATCAGTAGACGGGTCTGCTCGGTCGCCGGCATCGCGAACTTCGGGACCTGCGTCACTTGCGAGCACCGACTCGCCCTCGCGCACGCAAATGTTCTCCGGCGTGCATGTGTAACCGGCGACGCACTGACCGTCGTCGCTACAAGCGCGTCCCTCGAGATTCTGATCGATCGACGGCGAGCACGCGGCCGGCGCGAAAAGGAAAATCCAAGACAACTTACGTAGCCGTGCACCAGCTTGCTCGCACTGCATCGAGGCCTCCGGAGGCACATACACACAACTCACGCTCGGCAACCGTGACGTTTGCTTCCATCTAGTTCATGTCGCTCGGAGATGGATCTCGTTACCACTGCGAGAAATCGCGGCAATGGTCTCGCATGGTCGTCGCAGCGGAACGGCGCGCGAAAACGCCACTCTCATTGGGACCGTGGCGTATCACGGCAAGCGAAGGGTGTAGCTCGACGATGGAGTCGACAGCTGTGCAGTAAGCGCTAACGGTCAACTGGATCCGCACCGGCTGCGCCGGAGCCCCGGTTGAGCTCGTATTTGTGGCGCATTCTGGGCGGTCGTGGGCGCGATGTTGCGCAGGAGCAGGCGACGCAACTGGGTAGCTCGTCCCGTGCGTTGATCGCTCGGGAGATGGCTGGCGGGGGAAATGATTGTGCTGAAGCGCGTCGTGCGATCCGCGCAATGTGGAGCTTGCGGGCGAGCTGGACGCGTCGACGTGCGTTCCCGTGCTTCGGGACAGCTGCTTCGCGGGTGCTGAGTCCAGACGTTCGGGGACGCTAGTACGCTAGCGCTTCGTTTGAACACGGAGCTGAACGAATGCTCCAGACTCTTCGAAGTCGAAGCCCAGAGCGACGCCGGGTGTGCACTGGTAACGAGTGCCACCGATCACGCCTTCAATGCGTGTACACGGACCAAAAGTTTTCTTGAGCACGTCACCTGTAGCGTCGCGCGCAACTGTATGTCCATTGAACCGGATGGGCGTCGGAAACGCTCGGAGGTTCGGGATCCAAACTTCACACACCACGTTCTGGTCGAGCATGAAGTGGATACCTTGAAGCTCGCCACTGATGTCTGCCTCAAGCTTTGTGCCTGAGGGAAGTTCGGCTTTCTTCATTCCGAGTCGGATTGGGCCAATGCTCTCTCCGGCAATCACTTCGATGTCTGACACGCGAGCTTGCTCCTTGGGTCGACTGGCACGTTGCGCACTCCCCGGACCGCAGGCGAGCGCCATTGCAGCCGCCAGCGCCAACAGTACACAGGCATCCGAGATCGTCTTCATCTTCACGGATAATACAGGAATGACGCCTCGACATTGACCGACGTCGCTTGGCTGGCGGCGGCATTGCCCCGAATGAACCAGCGGGCATACGGGCGCCACTCTTTAGCTCCAGCATTGGGTGGCCATGGGTCATGCACGAATACACGATCGCGGGCTGCGTCCGCACCGACGAACACCACGATGTGCTGTGTCCCGTGAACCCAAATCGGCCCATGCCATCGGAGCAAGTCCTGGATCCCACGCACCGTCATCGAGATTGGGGGTACCGCTCGAAATCCAAGAAGCTCGGAGAGCGTCAGTACCTGACCGTACGTGAGTCCGTTGTCAGCGGCATGCCACTTCACGGTTTCAGGAACTTGTGATGGGTCGGGTTGGTCTGCCTGCGTAGATTTCATCCGACCGCGTTTCCACTGGACCAGCATCTGCGAAGCCGCATACCAGCAGGCCATACCCTTGGTCTGTGGAATCAGAGGTACGCCCGGTAGATGAATCATGAGTCTGACCATCCTGCGATGGCTGACATGGAATCAAGTTCGGCGAGCGCAGGCTTCGCTGATTATTTGTGATGCGTCTTTCCGACTAGTGATCGTCGTCCGTGCGACCGTCTTGCAGACGCCGGCGTGTAACGCGCATCAAGCTACTGCTCGCGATCGCACCAGCTTGGAAGAACTCGACTTTCTGCATCAGCCCCACGAGTGTGGGCGGGTGGTCTGCGATCCGATCATCGCTCAGTCGGTGTTGTTCCATGCGCTCGACTACGCGGCACGGCTCGGTTTCAAACCGCATCCCGACTTCATACCCGCGTTCTTCGAACCCCGCCCCTCCGAGCTCGTCGAGACACCTTTGTACAACGTACCAAGACCACTTTACGTGCCGGGTCCGGACGACGACGTGACCGACATCCTTCTGCGTCCCACGCTGAAGCTCGGATCAAGGCTTCGATTCCGTCGGCACCCTAAGTGCGCCCCCAAGAGATCTCGATGCGGATGACGTCGATGAGGACGAGCTCGACGACGGGTACCTCGACGAAGACGTGATCGAGGTCGTGCCGAGCGACGACGGCGACAACCCCGCCACGGGGCGTGTCGTCCGCGCGCGCGGATGAGCGGAGGCGCACGGGTAGTCTTGCACGCAGTCTATCTATTCGAAGGCACGCTGCGCGCAGCGAGACGCGGTGAACCGGGGCGCTCGTTGCACCTCGTGAACGCGCGCGTTCACGAGATCTGCGTGAGCAGGTTTGGCGCGCGGCATCCACCCGTCGCCGGGCCGCGCCGCATGATCCGAATCGGTTCGGCTGATCACGCGGCGTCTGCGCGCACGCACACGTCGTAGCTCGAACGAACAGCACGCCAAAGGGCGAAAGTACGGACACCGAACCACTCACCAGCCTCCGATCACGAATCGGAGCGGCGACCCGTCGATAGTCCCGTGGTTGTTCACGAAGCGCGTGGACGATCGTCGCGTCGCACGACGACCACCGCGACGCGCCCAGACTCGAATGAGGCTGCTTTTGGGCCACCATTGTGTGTCCAAGAGGACGAGCGTACAGCTAGAAGCTCCGCTGTTTAGATCGTGCTTGTGGGTAAGAGGGGGGGAACGTCATGACGAGAGCAGCGTCGACTAACGCGTGAGGCTTGTCGAGAGCGAGCGCGAACCGCCGTTCGACGTGAGCTCCTTGCAGCGCGCGATCTTCAACAGCGCAAACTTCTCGAGCATCGCCACGGACGCACGCGGAGTCATCCAACTCTTCAACGTCGGCGCTGAAAAGATGCTTGGCTACTCAGCCAGTGAGGTGACTAACAGGATCACCCCGGCGGACATTTGCGAGCCGCAGGAGATTGTAACGCGCGCAAAAGAGCTGAGCGCCGAGATGGGCACGCAGATCGAGCCCGGCTTCGACGCGTTGTCATTCAAGGCCTCGCGCGGAATCGAAGACATTTACGAGCTGACCTATGTTCGTAAGGATGGAAGTCGGTTCCCTGCGATCGTGTCCGTCACCGCGCTGCGTGACGCCACGGACTCCAGCATCGGCTACCTGCTGATCGGCACGGACAACACGACGCGCAAGAACCTCCAAGAGGAGCGGATGCAGCTCGACCAGCGGCTGCACGACCAACACTTCTATACGCGCTCGCTCATCGAATCCAACATCGACGCCCTCATCACGACGGATCCCAACGGGATCATCAGCGACATCAATCGGCAAGCGGAGACGTTGACCGGCTGCACACGCGACGAGCTAGTCGGTTCAGCGTTCAACAACTACTTTACAGAGCCAGACCGAGCTGACGCCTGCATCAAACGCGTGCTGAGCGAGACGCGTGTCGCCAACTACGAGCTCACCGCGCGCGCTAGAGACGGTAAGCAGATCCAAGTGTCATGCAACGCCAGCACTTTCTGCGACCGTGACCACAAGCTGCTCGGCGTTTTCGCGTCAGCGCGCGACGTTACCGAAGCGAAGCTCTTGGAACGGACGCTGCAACAGAGGAACGCCGAGCTCGAAGACTCGAATCGCGCCAACTCCGAATTCCTTGCGAACATGTCCCACGAGCTGCGGACGCCGCTGAACGCAATCATCGGCTGCTCCGAGGTGCTCAGAGACGGCCTGCTCGGCGAGCTGACGGAGAAACAGCGAGCGTTCATCAGCAATATCTTCGGCAGCGGCCAGCACCTGCTCGCACTCATCAACGATATCCTCGACCTCTCGCACGTAGAAGCCGGCGAGATGACGCTCGAGCTCGAGCCGCTGGATCTGTCCGCGCTCTTCGCCGACAGCGTGTCGAGCGTGAGGGAGCGGGCACGATCGCGTGAGATCCAAGTCGACGTGAATGGCGCCGTGGGCCTGGGTTCGATCAATGCGAACCCGCGCAAGCTCAAACAAATCGTCGACAACCTGCTGGCGAATGCGGTGAAGTTTACCGGGGAAGGCGGCCACGTAACGTTACAGGTGCGCCGCGTTCCGCGAGTCGAGTGTGGCCGCGCACTCGGACCGTGGACGGCCCGAAGCTTGTTGCCTGCCGGTGGGTTGAACGAAGAGTTCGCCGAGTTTCTTCAAGTCAGCGTCACTGACAACGGCATTGGTATCTCGGCAGACAAGTTGCAGTATCTCTTCGAACACTTCAGTCAGATCGATAGTGGTCTAGCCAGAAAGTTCGAAGGAACCGGACACGGCTTAGCGATGGTAAAGCTACTCGCCGAGTTGCATGGCGGTGGGGTTGCAGTCGCGAGCGCAGTCGGAGAGGGCTCATGCTTTACGGTGTGGGTACCGTTTCGTCTGCCAGAGGAGAGTCCGCTCCTGTCCGGCAGCCCGTCGATCGCACCGAGTTTGGTCCGCTGACATGGCCAGGATCCTGATCATCGAGGACAACCCTTTAAGTATGAAGTTCGAGGTGTTCCTCTTGGAATCAGCCGGCCATACCGTGCTCGCCGCAATCGATGCGGAGGCCGGGTTAGTGCTGGCCCGCGACGAACGCCCGGACCTGATCTTGATGGATATCCAGCTTCCGGGCATGGATGGTTTCGAAGCCACTTCGCGCCTAAAACAGAGTGCTGACACGAGTGCGATTCCAGTGCTCGCTCTGACCGCGCTGGCAGTTAAAGGCGATGAAGCACGACTTCTTGCTGCGGGCTGCGACGGCTACATTTCCAAGCCGCTGCGCTATCAAGTGTTTCTAGCAACGATCGAAGCACACCTGGCGCGGACATGAACTCGGAGCCCGTCATCGCTAGTGCCGCCGCGCGCGTTCTCATCGTGGACGATGAACGCGTCAATCGAGAGTTGCTGGAAGTGATGCTCACGCCGGAAGGTTATGTCCTGCTGACGGCGGCGAGTGGAGAAGAAGCGATCGCCGCGACGCTGCAGCATCAGCCTGATCTCATCCTACTCGACGTCATGATGCCGGGCATGGATGGATACCAGGTCGTACACAAACTCAAGAGTGACCCAGCCACCACGAACATTCCGATCATCCTAGTCACGGCTCTGAACCACCGGAAGGCTAGGATGCTCGGGTTGAATGCAGGAGCCGAAGAGTTTCTCAGCAAGCCAGTCGATCGTGCCGAATTGCAAGTACGCGTGCGAAACCTGCTCCGCCTCAAGGCATACAGCGACCACCACCGCAAACATGGCCTGATGCTCGAAGGCCAGGTGAGCGCCCGCACTGCGGAGTTGGTCGAGAGCGAGAAACGCTACCGACAGATCGTCGAGTCGACTACCGATGGCATTTTGAAGGTCGACGTCGCAACAACGATCATCTTCTTGAATCGAAGACTCGCCAAGATGCTGGGCTACGAGGTGGACGAATTGCTGGGCAAGAGCGCCTTGTCGCTCCTCCCGACCGGCCAAGTGGATGGGATCGCTAAACCTGCGCTGAAGAGGCGCAGCGAGGGAGTGACAGAAACATACGATCTCACGTTTCGGCGTAAGGACGGCGCGGAACTGTCAGTCAGCATCGCGAGCACACCCATCCTCGACGAGCATGGCAACTTCGCTGGTGCGTTGTCGTCGATTCGCGACGTGACCGAACAGAAAAAGCTCTTGGCTCAACTCACGGTCAGCGATCGCATGGCTTCAATCGGCATCCTCGCTGCCGGAGTGGCGCATGAAATCAACAACCCCCTCGCGTGCGTCATGGCCAACCTCGAGCTCGCGGAACAAGAGGTGCTCGAGCTTGGAGAAAAGTTGGGAGTCGCGCGCGAATTCGGTGAAGTGACCGAAGAGATTCGTGACTCGTGCGAAGCGACCAAACGCATTCGTGACATCGTTCGCGACTTGAAGATCTTCTCGCGCGGCGAGGACGACACGCCGGGCCCGGTCGACGTCCAACGGGTCATGGAGTCGAGCCTTCGGATGGTCTGGAACGAGATTCGACACCGCGCGAAGCTCGTGAAGAACTACGGAGTAGTCCCACCCGTCGAGGCTACTGAATCTCGGCTCGGACAAGTGTTCTTGAATCTCGTCGTCAATGCAGTCCAGGCGATCGACGAAGGCAGGGCCGAGGACAACGAGATCCGAATCACGACCTCGTTGGATTCGAAAGGTGATGTGATCATCGAGATTGCCGATACCGGGCCAGGCATGCCACCGGAGATCGTGTGTCAGTTGTTCACTCCATTTTTTACGACCAAACCGGCCGGGATTGGCACCGGACTTGGTCTATCCATCTGTCATCGCATCGTGACGGGCTTCAATGGATCGATCGAGATCATCAGCGAAGTCGGCAACGGCACCGCGTTTCGGATCACGCTCCCGCCCGCCCGCGCTGAGATGCGTCGACGCATACCCCAGGTCGCCGAGACTCCGACGGCGCGGCGACGTGGTACAATTCTGGTAGTGGACAACGAGCCCATGATCGCGAAGGTGGTTCAACGTAGCCTCTCGCCGGACCACGAAGTGGTCGCGATCAGCAGCGCGACCGAGGCACTCGAGCGAATCGGCGCTGGCGAGCGGTTCGACGTAATCCTCTGCGACCTGATGATGCCCCAGATGACTGGCATGGATCTCCATGCCGAGCTGTCAGAAATCGCGCGCGAGCAAGCGGGTCGGATGATTTTTCTGACTGGCGGCGCATTCACGAGTCGAGCACGAAGCTTTCTCGATGAGACACGGAACCGGCATATCGAGAAGCCGTTCGACGTCCTGCATCTACGCGCACTCGTCAATGAGCATTTTCAGTAGAGGGATCGATGGTCGAGCCGTCCGGCCCTGAGCTGGTCGTCGACGAACTTCTCGAACGGCTCGCAGCCGCGTAGCTGGCGCTACTCAATCGCGCGTGCCGTCTCCATGCGCTGGCTAGCCGAACTCGCAGGGCCGGCCGCGCAGTTGCTTCGAAGATCGAAGCCTCGGTCTGCCGTGAGTTTGATGGGATCACGAGTGCGTTGGCGTAGGTCTTCGCTGCGCCGCGTCTAGGCACACACACCCCGCGGTTCCAGTGTGACCTGCCATGTCAGTCGTCGTGAGCCAGATGCTCGTGCCTGAAACGTTGGTCCGATTCGCAACTGCTCCCGTCGCGTAGGAGACCACGAAAACCATGCTAGGTTGCGCGGGACGTGCAACAGTCCCGTGATCTCGGAATATCGTATGACGTTACTGTTGTGGCCTATGTTCCGTTAGTTCGTATCGCCGGCCAGTCACTCGATTGAGGTGTCATTGGGGGCATGATGAGTTCACTCGAAAACACCAGTATGGAGTTTGCATTGGGCAAACTACGTATTGCCCAACTCGAGCGCGAGGCGATCGAACGCAGCAGCGACGCCGCAAAAGGGTTGCGCGAGCATCTCGATCGCTATCAATCGCTGGTGTTGGCGATCGCGCAGGTGATCTGGACGAGTGATCCGCAAGGGGAGATGGTCGGCGAACAGCCGAGTTGGGCGTCGTACACGGGACAGACGCTCGAACAATACCAACGAGGCGGTTGGCATGAGGCAGTCCACCCCGACGATCGCGCAAAAGACCTCGAGGTCTGGGAAGGCGCTGTCGCCGCGCGCGGACCGTGCGAATACGAGCATCGCTTGCGTCGACACGATGGTGCATACCGCTACTTCGCCGTCCGAGCGGTGCCGGTGTTCGCAGATGATGGAGCGATTCGCGAGTGGGCGGGTATTCACACGGATATTACCCAGCGGAAGCTGACCGAGCAGTCGCTGCGCGACGGTGAGCGGCAATTTCGCGAGCTTGCCGACGCCATGCCGCAAATTGTTTGGGGCGCTCAGCCTGATGGCCAGTTCGACTACTACAATCGCCGCTGGTACGAGTTCACAGGCCGACCCGAAGGTAGAGGCGCCGACGTCAGCTGGATCGACGTGGTTCACCCGGAAGACCATCAAGAATCCGTTCAGCGTTGGCTCTCGGCGATCAAGTCCGGCGACGCGTACGAGATCGAATCCCGCCTCAAGCGAAAAGATGGCGAGTACCGCTGGCACCTGACGCGCGCATTGCCGGTTCACAATCCCGAGAAGACGATCGTCAGATGGTTTGGTACCTGCACGGATATCGATCAGCGCAAGCGGACGGAGGATCAGCTTCGCTCATCCACCGTCATGCTCATGCAAAACAATCGTGAGTTGGAGGAGTTTGCCTCGGTCGCCTCTCACGACTTGCAGGAGCCTCTGCGTAAGATCCAGTCGTTCGTCGGCTACTTGAAAGACGAGCAAGCGGCCACGCTGAATGACGAAGGTCGCGCTTATCTCGATCGCATCGACAATGCTGCCGCGCGTATGACGACGTTGGTCGCAGACCTCTTGGAGATCTCGAGGCTGTCATCGCAGGCCAAGCCGTTCATCCGGGTCAACCTCAACGAGGTCGTGAGCGGAGTACTGTCAGATCTCGAGGTGCGGCTCGCGCAGACCCACGGACGCGTCGAAATTCTCGATCTACCGGTCGTCGACAGCGACCCCGTGCAAATGCGCCAGCTGCTGCAGAACCTGATCGGCAATGCACTGAAGTTTCATCGCAAAGACGAAACGCCGCTCGTTCGTGTGAGCGCCGAGATGATCGACAGCCCCGACGCGAACGGCCGCGTGCAATCTGGCGCGGCGTGCAGAATATCCGTAGCCGACAACGGCATTGGTTTCGACGAAAAGTATCTCGACCGAGTGTTTACCATCTTCCAGCGACTGCACGGGCGAGGCCAATACGAAGGAACCGGCATCGGGCTGGCGATTTGCCGCAAGATTGTCGAGCGACACGGGGGAACGATCACTGCCACGAGCCGACTGGGACAAGGGTCGACTTTCATCGTCACGCTGCCCCTGAGGCAGAAGAGCGGCGGCGACCATGGACGATAGCGCTCGGCCCATCATCCTACTCGCCGACGATGATCCCGATGATCAGGAGATGATCCGTCGGGCGGTCGTCAAGAGTCAGCTCTCGGCCGACCTGCACGCGGTCGAAGACGGCGAACAGCTACTGGACTATCTTCACCATCGTGGGCGCTTTGCGGCACCCGCAATCGCTCCGAGGCCGTGGATTATCCTACTCGATTTCAACATGCCGAAGATGGACGGCCGCGAAGCGTTGGTGGAAATCAAAGCGCACGCGTTGTTCCGGCGGATCCCGGTCATAGTGATGACGACATCGAGCGCCGAGCGGGATATCTCTCGCGCATACGACCTCGGAAGCAGCTCGTTCATCCGAAAACCGGTGACGCTCACGGCGCTCGCGCAAGTGATGAGCGTGCTCGGCAAGTACTGGTTCGAGGTCGTGAGTCTTCCTGCGGCTACTGAGGGCAGCTAACATGGACGAAGCACGGCTTCGAATCCTGCTCGTCGAAGACGACGAGGAAGACTACTTGCTCACGTCTCGAATCCTGAACGATCGAGACTGTGGCAAATTCGACGCGACATGGGTGCGAAGCTACGACGCGGCGCTGGTGGCGCTCCGTACACCGTATGACGTCTGCCTGGTCGACTATCACTTGGGTGCGGAGACAGGGCTCTCGCTCATTGAGAGGGCGATCGTCGACGGCTTCGGAGGACCGATGATCCTCCTAACAGGACGGGGTGACCACGACATCGACGTGCGCGCGATGAAGGCTGGTGCCGCGGACTACATGGTGAAGGATCAAATCACTCCACAGCTCATGGAGCGCGTGATTCGCCACTCGATCGAGCGCAAGGGTGCGGCGAAGACACTCCACGAGACAGAAACCCAACTCCGCCAGTCGCAGAAGATGGAGGCGGTGGGCATGCTTGCCGGAGGCATAGCTCACGACTTCAACAATCTGTTGTCGATCATCCTCTGCTACAGCGAGCTACTAGCCGGCCAGCTCAAAATCGGAGATCCGATGCGTGCGGCCCTCACCGACATCACCGAAGCAGGCGTGCGCGCTGCAGCGTTGACCCAGCAACTGCTGGCGTTCAGCCGCCAGCAGGCGTTGCAGCTCAACACTCTCGATCTGAACGAGGTGTTCACGGCGATGGAGGCGATGTTACAGCGCGTGATCGGCGAGGACGTGGAGCTCGTCTTACTCACCTCTCAGATCGGCGCGATTCGGGCGGACCGTGGTCAGGTTGAGCAGATCATCATGAACTTGGCCGTGAATGCGCGTGATGCGATGCCACGCGGCGGCAAGCTCACGTTCGAAACGGCTGAGGTCGTTCTCGACGAAGCCTATGCGTCACAGCACATCGGCGTGACGCCTGGCCTCCACATCATGCTCGCCATCAGTGACAATGGCATTGGTATGGATGACGCGACGCTGGCGCGGGTGTTCGAGCCATTCTTCACCACCAAGGCGTTGGGCAAAGGAACAGGACTCGGACTGGCCACCGTGTTCGGAATCGTCCGGCAGAGCGGTGCCACGATTTGGACTTCCAGTGAGGTCGGCAAAGGAACCACCTTCGAGATCTATTTTCCGATTGCGAACGGTGCGCCGGTAGCGATGGAATTGACGCCACCGGTGGAGCGCCGCACGTTACGCGGCTCAGAAACGATCTTGGTCGTGGAGGACGAGGCTCGCGTGCGTGCCGTGATTTGTACGATCCTCCGCAAGTACGGCTACAACGTGCTGCAAGCTCACAGCGGGGGCGATGCACTCCTCGTCGTCGAACAACACGTCGGACCGATCCATCTTCTGCTCACCGATGTCGTAATGCCGCACATGAGCGGACGCGAGTTGGCCGAGCGTCTGATGAAGACTCAGCTCGACATGAAGCTCCTCTATATGTCGGGCTATACCGACGATGCGATCGTGAGGCACGGCATCGTCGACTCGAGTGTTGCTTTCATTCAGAAACCGATCACGCCTGTGGCGTTGGCGCTCAAGGTGCGGGAGACGCTTTCGGCTAGTAGTCGTGCTGCGAACCAGAACAGCCGCGCGTCGTAGCCGAGTCAGAACTTCTCCCCATGCCGGTCGGGCCGCCGGCCGCGCGGTGTAGTCCCCTATGCGACAATGCTGGCCCACTTCAAATATTCATGATAATTTGAAGTAGATGTTCAAGCGTTCGTTGAAGCTGCCAGCCACAAACAGCGAGACGTTCTTTCTGTGGGGGCCTCGGCAGACTGGCAAGACTACTTTGCTGCGTGATTCCTATCCCGATGCTTTGTGGATCGATTTACTCAAAGCTGACGAGTATCGCCGCTACTTGACCGAGCCGGAGCTGCTTCGCGGCGAGCTGGAGGCAGCACCCACGGTGCGTCGTGTCGTCGTCGACGAGGTTCAGAAAATCCCAGCGCTGCTCGATGAAGTCCACTGGCTCCTCGAGAATCGCGCGGTCAGCTTTGCTCTGTGCGGCTCGAGTGCTCGTAAGGTCCGCAGAGGCCACGCGAACTTGCTCGGCGGCCGCGCTGTTCGCTACGAGCTCTTCGGCCTCACGTCGGCGGAGCTCGGCACCGACCTTGATCTCACGCGCTTGGTTAACCATGGTTATCTTCCGCGGATCTACCAAGCCGAGCGGCCGCAACGTCTCCTTCAAGCCTACGTCTCCGACTATCTCAAGGAGGAGATCGCAGCCGAAAGTGTCGTCCGCAATCTCCCGGCGTTCTCTCGATTCTTGAATGTCGCTGCTCTATCCGATGCGGAGATCGTGAATCACTCGACTGTCGCACGCGAATGCGGCGTCTCGTCGCATACTGCTCAGAGCTATTTCGAAATCCTCGTGGATACATTACACGGCC
>Ga0193753_10002708_pt1 | contig 13705 bp, 8 predicted proteins | sample H1c2metaG_FD_144925 | JGI IMG/M metagenome (GOLD analysis project Ga0193753, IMG submission 144925) | Soil microbial communities from a riparian zone of the East river system, Colorado, United States - H1c2 | ecosystem: Environmental > Terrestrial > Soil > Riparian zone | place: USA: East River... | reverse complement strand
CCAGTTTACTCATGTATGCGCCAAGGCTGTCCGCCATCCATGCCGCGAGCGGCGCGACGTTCGCGGCCCAACGTTTTGCCTGCGTGTCGGGCCAGGTGCGGAGCTCGGACTGCAGTTTGAGCAGCCAGGCAAATCCGTACGGACGTTCGAACAGACCGGTCTGACTGGCCGACGGAATTGGGTTGATGGCCGCGGCAGTCACTTTAAAGAACGCGAATTCTCCCTCGAGGTTCGACTCGCCGAGGTGGGCATTCAGCTTTTCGCGCGTGAGCTCGCGGAGTGCAGTGTTGGGGAAGGTCCTGAGCAGCCGCACGGCGACCCACGTGGAGCCCACGGCAGAGTGCCAGTCATTGCAACCCCAGAATGCGCGGAGGCGGTCGTGATCCGGCACGAGGCTGTACGTCGGCACCCAGAAGTAGCCGGCGCCGTTGTTGGCCGCGGGCCCGCCGGCGCGCGGAGCGACGCTACGGTTTGCGGAATCCGGCGCGCCAGAGCCGCGCCCGAGCAACGAATCAACCGGAGTGCCGGCGCGGCCGGCTCCGCGACTCGCCGGACGAGACTGCAAGCGATCCAGACACGCGAGAGGTAACACGCCGAGCCAAAGTGCGCGCGCCTCGTCGAACGCGGGCACTGTGACACTTGGCAGTTTCTGGAGCAACTCGGTGAGATCGCGATAGTCGGCGCGCAATGGGACCGTATCGCGCGCCGGTGGCTGCTGTGCAACCACCGTCCGCGCTACACACGCAAGAGCGATCCACGCAACGCAGACCGCAGCGAGACCACTCTTGAGCCGGACGTATGTGGATTTTAGCATCGCCGCCCGATTACTTCGGAAAGATCACCGGAAACACGACGTCCGTCGTGAAGATGCAGCGATCGTTGTGCCCACACTCAGGAACGATGATCGCGTTGTGCTTGGCTCCCAGCGTCTCTGAGAGATACTTGAAGAACGCCTCGCCCCGCGCGCGTCGGGTCGGACCCTGCGCCATTGCGGTCGGCGACGAATCGAATCCGCCGAGCGGCAACACGTCCACCTGACCCAGCAGATAGGTCGTCGGACGTTCGATGAGCTGCTTTTTTAGCTGGTCGTCCGTCATCTTCGCCGTGTAACCCGCCGTGCGGTTCTCCAGACCCGCCGGCCAGCGATTGAAGTTGGGAGCTTTCGCCGCGTCGAACGGGCCGTACGTGAACTGCGAATTCACCTTCTCTCCGCCGTCGCCAACGGCTTCCTTGTCTGCGGTTGCCGGATCCGCATTTCCTGTGGGAAGCGGACGAACAGCCGCCGGCCACGCGTAGCTCGACGGATTGGCAACCACATAGGTGATCGGCACGCCGAGGGTGCCGTGGACTTTGTTAGTCATCTCATAACGTGTCACGAGCTGGCCGCCCGCCGAGTGACCCGCGACGACGATCTTGGTCAGATTTGGAAAGTTCTTCTTGTTGGCGACCTTTCGCAGGATCTCGTCGATGAAGTCGAATGACGAGATCGTCGGATTCGACGGGGACATACCGCCCGATCGCCAACTGTCGCCGCCGCCGGGCCACACCACTTCGTTCGCTTCCGGCTTGTCTGGAGACGCGATCAAGCGCGGCGAGATGATCACCGTGTTGTCCAACGCTCCGGCGAGGAACGCCGCGGCCGTCGCCGTCGCGAAGTAATGGTCGGCGTTCCGACCCGCGCCGTGGACCATGATCAGCGCTCGCGTCACGGTCGGGTTCGGCGCGTCGAGCGCGTGCGTGGAGTAGGCCATCGACCGCGCCGGTCCGCCGCCGAAGGTGATCCACCGCTCGCACGCAGCCGTTGGCGTCGTGCACGGCGCAGCGGCCGCGCCGCTGGAGAGGGAAATCGCCGTCATGACAGCGACGGTTGCAAAAAGAATGGATGTGCGCATCGGAAAAACCGCCTGTATCGGGAAAAGCTGTTTTTGAGAGAGTCCGTCGGCGCTGAGCATACCGCTTCGACGCCCCGTCGGCCAATGCGCCGAGGTGCCGGGCCGGGCGCCGCCGCCGAGCGGCTCCCAGAGGAGTACCTTCATTGTGGCGTTGACTGCACGCGATGCTGATTGTCGATGATGGCTCTCTACAAAGCGAGTTCCCATGGCGAAAGACGATGCGGACGTAGCCGGCAATGCCGCAAACAGCGCGCGGCCTCCGTCGTCAGCGCTCGATCCTGCCGTCAACGTCGACGCAACGGCGACGAAGGGTCCGCACGGCGAGCCGGCGCCCGACATCAGCCGAACCGAAGCCGCCGTAACGGGCCAGACGACGCGCTCGTTCAGCCTCGTGATCCTCGCCGTACTCGCGACGTTCTACACGATGTATTTCGCGCGCCAGTTCTTTGTGCCGATCGTGCTCGCCGTTCTGCTGAACTTCTTGCTCAGCCCCGTCATTCGCATGCTCGCGCGAGTCAGAATCCCACCGCCTGCAGGAGCGGCAATCGTTGTGCTGCTGTTGATCGGTGCGGTCGGCATCGGCGTGTATTCGCTCGCTGGTCCTGCCCAGACGCTCGCTGCATCGGCGCCGGAGGCGCTCGCCAAAGCCAATACAAAAATTCGCAAATTGTTTCTCGCTCGCGTGCAGAATGCCACGAGCCAGGTCGAGCGCGCGGCCGGGGCACTCGGCGACTCGGTCGGCCAGCGTGTGCCACGACAAATCATCGTCAATAACACGCCGACGATCAGCTCACGCCTTCTCGGAACGACGCAATTGCTGATTGCCGGCATACTCGAGATCGTGATCCTCCTGTACTTTCTGCTCGCCGGCGGCGATCTGTTTCTTCAGAAATTCGTCAAAGTTCTGCCGCACTACGGGGACAAACAAAAGGCAGTCGAGATCGCGCGCGCGACAGAGGCCGCCGTCTCCACGTATTTGTCGACGGCGCTGGTCGTGAACATTTCCGAAGGCGTCGTCGTCGCGCTGCTGCTGTGGGCGCTCAAGATGCCGAGTCCGGCGGTGTGGGGCGTGATGGTCGCCGCGGTGGAATTCGTTCCCTACCTCGGTGCGTTGACCGGCGTTGTGATTCTTGGATTGGCCGGATTGACGACGTTCGACAACATCGGGCACGCGCTTTTGATCCCGGGCAGTTTTCTCGCGGTCAATACGATCCAGGCCAACCTCGTCACGCCGATGCTGCTCGGGCACCGACTCACACTCAACCCGGTCGCGATTTTTGTCGGGCTGACCTTCTTCTTCTGGATTTGGGGTGTGGCCGGCGCCTTTCTCGCCGTGCCGCTGCTGGCAACGCTCAAGATCTTCTGCGACAACATCGGGCCGCTCGCCGCATTGGGCGAATTACTCGGCGAGCGCGACGATAGCGAGCGGCGCATCATGATCCGTCGGCCGACACGGTGATGCGGGAGTCTCATCCGGCGCGCCAATAGTACGCGCTAGCTGGAACGCAAACGCCAACGGGCGGGCCAGCGTATTTCGATTTGCCGACGTAGGAGTGATGTGATTCCGCAACCGGTCCGAGATTCCCAGCCGGTGCCTCGATTTAGATCCCTCCCGCCCGGAGCATGAAGGAATGGAGAACCGCGCTTTACAACGCTTCAACGAATCCGCCGCCGCCCTCGGCCAGCGATTCATTCGCGGCGAATGGCTGCAGATGATAGTCGGCGTCGCACTTGTGGTCGCCCCCTTGGGCATCGCATCCGCACAGGGCAGCTGCAAGGGTCGGCCAGCCGAGGGGACTCCGGCTTGTGATACCACACCGGCGAAGGCGCCGTTTGCGCCCACAGGTTGGAAGACCGTCGCGCTGGATCACTTTTCCATGCAGACCGTGGACTACAAAAAGGAAGCGGCCTATTACGCCACGCTCATGAATTGGAAGGTTCGGAGCGATGACGGAAAGCAGGCCGTGCTCGATATCGGCGACATTGGGACGGTCGTTATTCGCGGCGGTTACGTCGCTCCACCACCGCCGGCACCGCGCACGCCGACCGCCGCGGACAGTGCGGCCGGTCGCGCGGGTCGCGGCGGTGGCCGCGGTGGTCCGCGGACTCCGGTCGAGGCAGTGTGGGATTCGTTCTCATGGCAAATCGCGCCGTGGGACGCCAAGAAGGTCGAAGCCGAATTGAAAAAGCGCGGACTGAATCCCGTCGCCGACAACGACGGCAAGGGCTATGAGAGTTTCCATGTGAAGGATCCCGACGGATTCGACGTGCAGATCAGCAACGGCGGTTATGCGAAGACTCGCAAAGCGTCGCCGGCCAGTGCTGCGCTACCGGCGCCTGCGCCGTTTGAAGCCACCGAGTGGAAGACGGTGTGGCTCGATCACATCTCGTTCGGCGTCACGAACTATAAAGAGAGCGCAGCGTGGTACCAGGCGCTGCTCGGCTGGATGCCGCAGGGCGACGAAGGTAGTCAGAATGAGACGTGGATTTGCGACGACTGCGGCAACGTCATCATTCGGGGCGGCAATCCAATGAATACGGCGCGTCCGATGCCGGCGGTGCGCCGGGCGTCGATGGGCCACATCTCGTTCGGCATCTCACCGTTCGACTACGCAAAGGTGAAGGCCGACCTCGACAAGCGTGGGTTGACTGGTAGCGAAGATACCGGAACGCCGATGAAGATCGACGATCCGAAGGCGCTGTATAAGAGCTACCACACCACGACGCCGCAGGGCTTCAATCTGCAGATCAGCAATTCCACCAAGGCGAATCGTACGGTTCGCTAACGATTCATGTTGATTGCTTGAGACTTGTCGAATGATGACGTGGTCAACGGCCACGTCATCATCACAATCGAAATCGGCGTAAGGCCATCGGCGCCAGCGCCTCCAGCGAGCACCGACTGTACACAAAGTCGTCGTCGGTCGCTCCCCGGTTCGGCCGCCCCTCGAAGAGGCGTTTCGCCGATCCTCCTCGGCAGTGGACAAGCGGGCCCCTGAGGCGGCATGTTCGCCTCACTTCATGGCGCCCCCGATGTCGAAGCGCCCTCGTCGCACTCGAGCGACGACCTTCAAAGCCAAGTTCGCGTGATCCGTCGTGTGCAACGAGCGCGCGTGTCCGCAGAGTGTACGGGCGAGAATTGGTTGATGAGTCGACCATTCCTTCGAACTTGATAGTCGCGCCACCAAGCGCGAGCATTGCGCAGGAATCAGACGTACTTCACGCCGGGGGGCGCGATATGAAAACAAGAATAGTCATGTTGTTGATGGGAATATTCTTCTGTTCTACTCGAGCAGCTGCGCAGCAAAAGATCGTCACAGGAAAGGTCACGAGTGAGCTGGGCGTCCCGCTGCCCGCCGTGTCGATTGTCGTCAAGGGGACCACGACAGGGACCTCGAGCAGCAACGAAGGGAAGTATTCCATTCGCGCCGCAACAGGCGACGTGCTGCAGTTCAAGCTCATCGGCACGGCGCCAGAAGAGCGGACGGTGGGCACCGAGAATGTCGTCAACGTTCAGCTGCGGCGCATCGCCGCGAATCTCGATGCGATCGTGGTGACGGCGTTGGGCCAGACGACCGCACAACGCGCCTTGGGAACCGCGCAACAAACCGTCCAGGGCTCCGACATCGCCGGGACGCAGCGTGAGAATTTCATCAACTCGCTGCAAGGCCGCGTCGCCGGCGTCGACGTGACGAGCACGTCGGGCGTTCCAGGGTCATCGTCGTCGATCACGATCAGAGGGGTCAGCTCCATCAGCAGCAGCAACCAACCGCTGATGATCGTCGATGGATTGCCCATCGATAACAAGACGCTCAACACGGGCGTGCTGGCGTCCGACGCGCCTGGTTCACTCACGGCATTCAGCAATCGCGGCGTCGACTTCACCAATCGTGCGGCCGACTTCAACCCCGAAGACATCGAGACGCTCACGGTGCTCAAGGGACCCGAGGCCTCGGCGCTTTACGGCATCGATGCGGCGAACGGCGCCATCGTCATCACGACCAAGCGCGGGAAGGCGGGCGCCGGAGCGCTGGACTACAGCAACAGCTTCCGAATGGAAAGCACCAACAGCAGACCGGAGATCCAGCACGTGTATGGGCCGAGCGGGGTGGGAACGAACACCTTCCAATATTTCGGCACGCCATATCCGGCCGGTACCAAGTTCTATGACAACATCGACGGATTTTTTCAGACAGCGTTGACGCAGCACCACAACCTCGCGTTCAGCGGCGCGGCCGCCGATGGCAAGATCAGCTATCGGTTGTCCGGCGGCAGCACGCGCCAGGAAGGAGTGATCAAGAACTCGCGATACGATCGAACCAACCTGACCGGGGCATCGCAGTCGCAGGTCAATCGTTGGCTGAATGCCGATCTGTCGATGCAGTACATCTATGACACCAACGATCAGCCGTTCGAAGGCGACGGTGGACCGCTGCTCGGCTTGCTCGTGTGGCCCGACAGCAACAACGCGAAGAACTATCTCACGCCGGCCGGCAACCGAGTCCGGCTCACGTCATTGGGTCAAGCCTCCGAAGTGGACAATCCGTATTTCAGCGTCGCGAAAAACAAGAACAACCAGAAGACCAATCGTCTCAACGCGAACCTTGGCCTCACGCTGACGCCGTTCTCATGGGGAAGCCTGAATACGAGACTCGGCACGGACAGTTATACGAGTCAGTACCAGATCCTCCGCCATCCCGAGAGCGCCAAGGGCAATACGTACAACGGCGTGCTCGATCAAGCGGACGACATCACGCGCAACATCAACGTTCAGACGTTGCTCAACTTCAACGGCCACGCGATCACGAAGGATATCTCGCTCACCGGGATGGTCGGGAATCAGATCACCGACGCCAAGTCCACGACCGATGCGCTCAAGGGCCAGGACTTTCTGGATCCGAACTTCGTCTCGATCAACAACACGAACCAGCGTACCAATCGGACCACGATCGCGCAGCGCCGCCTGGTGAGTGCATTCGGACAGGCCGTGGTCGACTACAAGAACTACCTGTACCTCACGGTGACCGGTCGCAACGACTGGACGTCAACCATCCCGGTCGACAAGAACTCGTTCTTCTATCCGTCCATCTCGACGAGCTTCGTCTTCTCCGACGCATTTCCCGCCATCGGTCGTCACATGACCGGCAAGCTCCGGGCTGCGTTCGCCGAAGTCGGCCGCGATGCGAGGCCGTACGCGTATCGGCCGTCGCTCGAGTTCAAGACGACCGCCAACGGCGGGTACGGGTACGGATTCACCGGCCCAAACCTCGCCTTGAAACCAGAGTTTGCTAAATCGTACGAGATCGGAACCGAGTTGAGCTTCCTCGACAACCGGCTTGGCCTGGACGCAACCGTGTATCGCAAACAGACCACCGACCAGATCGTCAACGACATCCGAGGCAGCTACGCGACCGGCTTCATTCTGTTCAACCTGAACGGAGCTTCGACGAGAAACCAAGGTTTGGAAATCACGCTTCGGGGAACGCCCACGCTGAAACGCGACTTCCAATGGGATCTCATGGCGAACTTTGCCAGCGCCCGAGGTAAAGTCTTGGCGTTGCCGAATGCGCTGCCGGAATCCTATGTGTCCGATACCTGGTTGTACGGAAACGTCCGCAACGGGACCGCTCCCGGGTTGTCGACCATGTCGCTCACGGGCTTTTTCTATCTCAAGAACAGCAAGGGCCAACTGCTGATCGATCCCACAAAGGGGACGCCGATCAAGTCGACCGCATTCATCGACGGCGGGTACGACCGGCAGCCTGACTTCACCGTTGGAGTCACGAACTCCTTCAGATTCAAACGCCTGACCTTGGATTTTCTACTCGACATCCGAAAAGGCGGAGACGTTTTCAATGCGACGCAGCATTTTCTCACCGCCAGAGGTCTCGCCACCAGTACGCTGGATCGAGACAAGCCGCGCGTGATCCCGGGCGTGCTGCGAGACGGAAAAGAGAGCAGCGCCACGCCGACCGTCAACACCATCGTTCTCATTCCGAGCGCTCAACCGTCGTACTACACCGACATTAGCGAAGAGCTCTTCATCGAGAAGAACATCAACTGGCTGCGCCTCCGCGACGTGACGGTGAACTATCCGCTCCCTGAGAGATTCCTCAACGCGCGGAACGCGAGCGTGTTCGTCACCGCAACGGACTTGTTCCTGCTCACCAACTATTCAGGGCTGGATCCAATCGTGAACGGCAACAGTGCCGCGGTGGGCGGATCGAGCGGCACCGGCATCGACTACGGCAACTTCCCAATGCCGCGAGGTATCAACTTCGGCATTCGGCTGGGGTTCTGACGATGAGAAATCTTCTCAGACGTCCGATGGCCTCGCGTGGCCGCGCCGCGATCCTGCCCACCCCGCTCACCCACACGCCGATGAAACGAAGACACATCGTGTTCCTTGCCGGCTTGTTGAGCCTCGCGAGCGGTTGCAAGGACTTTTTGGATGTCAACACCAATCCGAACGCGCCGCAGATCGTCACGGCGAATCTGTACCTGCCGCCAATGATTCACTGGATGGTGACGGCGCCGCAGTATGACGGCCGCTTCGTCGGTCATTACACACAGGAATGGATATCGACGTCGACCCTCACGACTCCGGCGCAAACGTGGGGCCGGATGGGCTACGACCCCTCGAGTGATAACGGCGCCGAGCAGTGGCGAGACGTCTACTGGTCGTTGGGCCAGAACTTGGTAGACATGACGACCAAGGCCGAGGCGGAGGAGCGGTGGGACCTCCTCGGCGTCGGACAAGTGCTCAAGGCGTGGGGCTGGCAGGTGACGACCGATCTGCACGGCGAGATCGTAATCAAAGAAGCGATCGACCAGTCGAGATTCAGCTTCGACTATGACACGCAGGAGTTTGCCTATGGAGAAATCCAGCGGCTTCTCAACGAGGCAATCAAGAACCTGCAGCGAACCGACGGCGCGGTAGACCAAGCGTATCTCGCCAAGGGCGACAAAATCTACAACGGGGATCGGACAAAGTGGGTAAAGCTGGCGTACGGCATGCTCGCAATGAATCTGAACCATTACTCCAACAAAGCTGCGTACAAACCCGCGGACGTGATCGCCGCCGTCGACAAATCATTCGCGAGCAACGCCGACGATTTTCTGCTGACATATCCGAACACGAATAACGACGACATCAATTTCTGGGGACGAACCAGAAACAACATCACGCTCTACCGGCAGGCGCAGTTCACGCTCAATCTGATGAACGGAACACAGTTCGGCGGCGTCGTCGACCCGCGGATGACCCGCATGCTGTCGCCATCACCCGACGGACAGTATCGCGGGCTCGACATCAACACTGGGGGCGGCTTCGGCGCGCTCACCACAGACCAACAGCCGAACAATCCCAATGGTTACCCTGGCACCGGCGGACTCCAATTGCCCGGTCGATATCTCTTCGACGACAAAGCGAAAATCCCGCTGGTAACCTACTCGCAGCTGCAGTTCATCAAAGCCGAGGCCGCGTATCGCGCAGGCGACAAGACGACGGCGTTGACGGCGTACAGAAACGGAATTTCGTCACACCTCGATTTCGTCAACGCACGAAACAGCGACAATGGCCAGACGCCGACGCAGATCACCGCGGCGGAGAAGGCGGCGTTCCTCGCCGCGCCGGCGATCGTTCCTGCGACGGCGTCCGGTCTGACGTTGACCCACATCATGTCTCAGAAGTACATCGCCCAATGGGGCTGGGGACATAACGAGATGTGGATGGACATGCGCCGGTATCACTACACGGATGTCGATCCTGCAAGCGGCAAACAGGTTTATCCAGGCTTCACTCCGCCGACGATTCTCTACACCGACAACAGCGCCAAGATCGTTCAGCGTATCAGACCGAGATTCAACTCGGAATACGTCTGGAACAGAGACGGCCTGGCTGTCATCGGCGGACTCGATCTGGACTATCACACGAAGCCCTTGTGGATCATTCAACCATAATCCTGCCATGAACAGCTATCGATCTGTCACTGCGCTGCTCTGCGCAGCCGCGCTAACCGCGTGCTCCAAGGATGCGCTCCAGGATATCACGGGACCAGCTTCCGGGGGGAGCATCAGATTTTTCAATTTTGGTGTGAATGCACCCGGCGTGAATTTCTACGCCAATGATGCAAAGTTGACGGCGATCACGTCCGCCACTGGGGCGGAAGCCGTGTTGGGCACGACATACGGCACGGCGGGAAATGCCGGGCTGTACTCCGCCGTCGCGGCGGGCTCGTACACCTTCGCCGGAAAAATCGCGGCGGCGACGGACAAAGACGTGGCCGTTTCGAAAGTCACCGCAACGGTGGCCGACGGAAAATACTACTCTTTCTTTATGAGTGGATTCTATGACGCTGCCGTCAAGAGCGTCGAGGGATTCGTCGTGGAGGACGCGTTGCCGGCGCAAGGCGACTACAACGTCGCGTATGTCAGATTCGTCAATGCGATTTCGAACTCGAGTCCAATGATTCTCTATGCCAAGAATACGTCCACGGGCACGGAGATCGCCGTCGGCGCCTCCGTTCCATACAAATCAGGCGGCGCATTCACGGCTCTTCCGACCGGCGTATATGATCTCAGCACGCGCAATGTCGGCTCGGCGACGAGCGCCATCGCTCGAACAGGAGTGGCATTTATCGCAGGAAGAGCCGTCACGATCGGCGCCAGAGGCGACATGACCGTGGTTTCGACTACTGCAACCAATCGACCTATGTTGGACGTAACTCTCAACAGGTAGCGCTCGATGAAAAAACCCCGGCATTCCGCCGGGGTTTTTTTGTGGCAGCCTCCGCGCGGTCGATGGACAGCCGGCGTAGGCGGTGGTTGATTGGAGACTCAATGCACATGCCTCGACTCTATCTCGCGATCTCGGCGCTGGCCCTGCTGGCTTGCGGGCATTCGTCGTCCGTCGCATCGGCCCGCACCACGCCGGCTACGAGTGTGGCGCCGGGCGACTGGCCAACATTCAATCGAACGCTCGCCGGCGATCGCTTCTCACCACTCGCCGAGATCGATCGCTCGAATGCTGCCCGGCTGCACGTCGTGTGTAGCTATGCGCTGCCCGAAGTCACGGCGTTGCAGACGGGTCCAATCGTCGTCGGCGGGACGATGTACTTCACGACCGACACCATTTCGTACGCAGTCGACGCCGGCACCTGCGCCGAAAAATGGAAGAGCGTGCGGCACAGCCCAACGCCGAATCGGTTGGCCGTCAATCGCGGCGCGGCGTACATGGACGGGCGGCTCTTTCGCGGCACGTCCGACGCGCACGTCATCGCGATCGATGCAAACGACGGGCATCCGCTGTGGGACGTCGCACTCGATGTGGCCGGACGCGGCGTAACCGTGCCGATGGCGCCCACGGCGTGGAATGGACTCGTGTACGTCGGCAACGCCGGCGGCGATCTCTCGGGTGTAATCGGTCACGTCTATGCGCTCGATGGGCGCGACGGACACGTCGTTTGGAAGTTCGACGTCGTCCCGTCGAGTGGAGCGATTCGGAATACGTGGCCCACCGCCGCGCGCTATCCGGTTTCAGGCGGCGCCTTCTGGACCGCGTTCACGCTCGACGATCGCAATGGCATCCTCTTCGTCGCCTCAGGCAATCCGGCGCCGGACTATGACATCGCGGTGCGCGACGGTGACAATCTATATTCCAATTCTCTCATTGCGTTGAACGCGTCGAACGGCCGGCTTCTCGCCTACAATCAGCTCGTCAAACACGATTTTCACGATTGGGATGTCGACAGCCCGGCACCACTTGTCACGACGCGCTCCGGCCGCCAAATCGCGGCCTCGGCGAACAAGGATGGACTCCTCTCGGTCGTCGATCGTAGTCGTGTGGCCGCCGGCGCGCTTCCGGTCGTCTTTCAAGTGCCGACCACCACCCGCGACAATGTCGACACGCCGCTCTCGCGCGATCGCAAGACGCATTTCTGTCCGGGCACGCAAGGCGGATCGGAGTGGAACGGCGCGGCGTTCCATCCGGCATTCAATATCTTGTATGTCGGTGCCGTCGATTGGTGCAGCAACGTGCAGCTCGTGCCCGAAACAGCGCCCGTTCCGCCCACCGGCGCATCCTGGTTTGGCGCCGCGACTCAAGCGCTGGATCCTCCGGCAAACGCAAAGGGCTGGCTCACCGCATTCGACGCCGACAACGGCGCAGTACGTTGGAAGTTTGCCGCAGCTCGACCAATCCTTGCCGGCGTGACGCCAACCGGCGGCGGACTGGTATTCGCCGCTGATTTGGGCGGCACACTCTACGCATTCGACGCCGAGAGCGGTCGCGTGCTCTGGCAAACGGCGACGGGGCAGTCGATGGGTGGAGGGATTGTGAGCTACTCAGCGGGCGGCCGACAATTGATCGGCGTCGCCGCAGGAATGAAGTCTCCGATCTGGCCCGGCGGCTCGGCGGCGAGTCAGATTCTGGTCTACGGTCTGCGTTGAATGACGACCGATTGCACCTGAGAAGCCGACGTCTCTGTTCGCGCATCACTCGATCCTGGTTGCACGGATCTCCACGAACAGGCGCCAATTGACGCCGCCGTCAGTCGAGCCCTCGCCGAGCCAGCGAAACGACCGCGGCTGAATGTCGAGAAAGCTCCATCGCGACACGGGAACACCATCCGTCGTGCCGATCTGCACGATCCTTCCGTCCTGCGCTCGGCCGATCTGTTTGCGAAAGGTGTTCGTGGCTGGATCGATCCACAGTATTTGCCACGCGTCGATCGATGGGTCGTACGTCCTCACGGTTGTGCCGCACCAGTTGCCGGCAACGGGAAAGGGATCGGTCCCGCTGCGCGGTATTGTCCAGACATCTTGAAGGGCACGACCCTCGAGGATCCAGCCGGCGTAAATTTTCCCGGCCGCTTCGTGGCGTTTTCCGTCCGGCGAAAAGGCGCTCACGTGCATATCCCAGCTGCCGACGAGCCAGCCGTAGAGGGACAGCTTGTCGGCGCGTTCGGCTGAGGGCGCGTCAGCGTGGAGAGCTTGGATGAACGTTGATTCGGATTCAATCATTCGGCGATCTCCTTTGACTTTGTTCGTCTGCCGATCGAGCAGCCTGCGCACGGACTCGAGCAGCGATCCGAGCGCGAACCTCGGGCCAGTCGGTGTCGATGACGCTGAAAAGCACCGAGTCACGGCGGTTGTGGTCGCGTGTGATCCGATGGGCGCGAAGCAGCCCTTCTTCGACCGCGCCGAGCGCGGCCAGTGCCGCACGAGATCGCAGGTTGCGAACGTCGGTCTCGAATTCAACGCGCATTGCACCGAGGTGCTCGAATGCATGAGCGAGGAGCAGCGCCTTGGCTTCGGCATTGGCTCCAGTGCCCCACGCGTCGCGCGCGAGCCACGAACCGATCGACAGGCGACGATGCGCGCGCACGACCTCCTTGAGACGCGTTACTCCGACGACTCGGCCGGTGAGCGCATGACTCGGCGCCACGAAGCGCACAGCGAACGGCAGGGCCGAGCCTGCCATCCATTGCGCAACAAGGTCCGCGACGTAGGCGCGCATGGCGTCTGGAGTTCTTCCATCGCTCGAGAGGTACTGCCAAACCGCATCATCGGCGGCAGCCAGATTCAGATCGTCGACAACGTGAGGCGCGGCATCAGGTGTGAGCGGTTCGAGCCGCACCAACGAGCCGGGAAGCGTCATCGGCTCCAGCGGAATCGGCCAGGTTGCGGGGGTCATGGTCAATCTCCGGTTGCCGCCACCAAAACCGCAGTGAGGTGACGGGCGTGACGAAGCTCGACCTCTGGCCTTTTGTGCCGTCAGTTGCGGGGTGGCTATTGTCAGGCCAACCTTGGTG
>Ga0193753_10002707_pt1 | contig 13708 bp, 11 predicted proteins | sample H1c2metaG_FD_144925 | JGI IMG/M metagenome (GOLD analysis project Ga0193753, IMG submission 144925) | Soil microbial communities from a riparian zone of the East river system, Colorado, United States - H1c2 | ecosystem: Environmental > Terrestrial > Soil > Riparian zone | place: USA: East... | reverse complement strand
ATCTTGTGCCAGCACGATCAGCGCCTGATCGCCGGCGGCGCCAAGGCGCTGATCGTGCTGGCACAAGATGCCCAGGCGATCGAGCCGGCGATCACCGCGGCCTTGAACGAGGGCATTCCGGTGATCGGCTATGACCGCCTGATCGAGAACCCGGGCGCCTATTACCTGACTTTCGACAACAAGGAAGTCGGTCGCATGCAGGCGCAGGGTGTCTTCGCCGCGCAGCCCAAGGGCAACTACGTCTTCATCAAGGGCTCGCAGAGCGATCCCAATGCGGACTTCCTGCACGAGGGCCAACTCGAAGTTCTGAAGGCGGCCATCGACGGTGGCGCGATCAAGGTCGTGGGTGAGCAATACACCGACGGCTGGAAGCCGGAGAACGCACAGAAGAACATGGAGCAGATTCTCACCCAGGCCGACAACAAGGTCGATGCGGTGGTGGCTTCCAATGACGGCACCGCCGGCGGTGTCGTTGCGGCGCTGACGGCGCAGGGCCTGCAGGGTATCCCGGTCTCCGGCCAGGACGGTGACCACGCGGCGCTGAACCGTGTCGCGCTCGGCACCCAGACCGTCTCGGTCTGGAAGGACGCGCGCGAGCTCGGCAAGGCCGCCGGCGAGATTGCCGTGCAACTCGCCAAGGGCACCAAGCTCGCCGAGATCCCGGGTACCGTGCAGTTCAAGACCCCCGGCGGCAACACCATGAACACGACCTTTCTGAAGCCGGTTGCGATCACCAAGGACAATCTCAACGCGGTGATCGATGCCGGTTGGATCACTAAGGACGAAGTCTGCCAGGGCGTACCCGCCAGTAAAGTGGCGGTCTGCAAGTAATCTCGAAGCGGTGGGTCAGCTTTGGCTGACTCGTCGCCGTTGCACCTCCACCCTAACCCTCCCCCAAAGACGGGGGAGGGAACTGGTTAAGGCGGTGTTTTTTTTCACGGCATGATCTCGTTCCATCAACTTCCTCCCCCGTCTTTGGGGGAGGGTGGGGTGGGGGTGTTGCAAGGTCTCGATGCAGGATAGTCTGACAAAGAACGTGATAGGGACCAGCGATCGCCAAGGAATGAACACGTTCCGCCGCCTGTTCACCCGCCTCGAGATCGACGAGCGCCTGCTCGGCATGGTCGCCAGCCTGATTGTCATCTGGGTCGGCTTCCACATCCTCTCCGACGGCAAGTTCATCACGCCGCGCAACCTCTACAATCTCTCGACCCAGACCGCCTCGGTCGCGGTGATGACGATCGGCATGGTCTTCATCATCGTCATCCGCCAGATCGACCTATCGGTCGGCTCGATCCTCGGCGTCACCGCCATGATCATCGGCGTCATCCAGGCGCGCTGGTTGCCCCCGCTGGTCGGACTCGGCAGCCCATCGATCTGGATCATCACCGTGCTGGCCGGCATCGTGATCGGCGCCTTTCTGGGCGGCATCAACGGATTGATCATCGGCTATCTCGGCGTCCCATCCTTCGTGGTGACCCTGGGCGGCCTGCTGATCTGGCGCGGCTGCGCCTGGTGGGTCACGACGGGCCAGACCGTCGCGCCGCTCGACGAGACCTTCGTGCTGCTGGGCGGCGGTGCCTATGGCACGCTCGGCGCCTGGGGAAGCTGGATCTTCGCGGCGCTCGCCGTGATCGCGATCGTCTTCGCCGCGATCCGCCGTCGCCGCCGCAAGCTGCGCTTCGGCTTTCCGGTACGTCCGATCTGGGCCGAGGCCGCGGTGGTCGGCAGCCAGTGTGCCCTGGTCATCGCCTTCGCGGCGACGATGATTGCCTATGAAATGCCGGCGGGCGCGGTGAAGCACTTGGCGGAGATGAAAGGCTGGACCCTGCCTGAAGGCGGTCTGATCATCGCTGAAGGCATCGCCTATCCGGTGCTGATCGTGATCGCGCTCGCCGTTGCCGGCATCGCCGTGCTGAACCGAACGCGCTTCGGCCGCTATGTCTTCGCCATGGGTGGCAATCTCGAAGCCGCGGACCGCGCCGGTATCGACACCCGGCGCATGACGTTCTGGATCTTCGTGCTGATGGGCGCGCTCTGCGGCGTCGCCGCGGTCATCGGCTCGGCGCGCCTGCAATCCGCCGGCAATTCGATCGGCACGCTCGATGAATTGAAGGTCATCGCGGGTGCCGTCATCGGCGGCTGCTCGCTCTCCGGCGGCGTCGGCACCATCGCCGGTGCGCTCCTCGGCGCGATCGTGATCCAGAGCCTGCAGAGCGGCATGTCGCTCTTGGGCTTCGACGCCTCGCTGCAGAACATCGTGACCGGTCTCGTGCTGGTGATCGCGGTCTTCGTCGATCAGCTCTATCAGCGCCGCAGGAAGGTTTGATCGCCATGGCGGATGGTGGACAGGCAGGAACGCCCCTGGTCGAGATGCGCAACATCTCGCTCAGCTTCGGTGGCGTGCGTGCGGTCGATGACGTGACGGTCGATCTCTATCCGGGCGAGGTCGTCGGCCTGCTCGGCCATAACGGCGCCGGCAAATCGACCCTGATCAAGGTGCTCTCCGGCGCCTATCAATGCGATACCGGCGAGATCTGGATCGACGGCCAGGCAGCGGCGATCAACAGCGCGCGCGATGCCCGCAAATATCGGATCGAGACGATCTACCAGAACCTGGCTTTGGCCGACAATCTCGATGCCTGCGCCAATCTCTTCCTCGGCCGCGAATTGGAATCCGGCATCCTGCTGGACGAGGCGGCGATGGAAGACGCCACCCGCAAGGTGATGAACCGGCTCAATCCCAACTTCCAGAAATTCCATGCGCCGGTCGCGGCCTTGTCCGGCGGTCAGCGGCAATCGGTGGCGATCGCCCGCGCCGTGCATTTCAACGCCCGCATCCTGATCATGGACGAGCCGACTGCGGCGCTCGGCGTGCAGGAGACCAAGATGGTCGCCGAGCTCATCCAACAGCTGAAGCGGGAAGGCCTCGGCATCTTCCTGATCAGCCACGACCTGCACGACGTCTTCGATCTCTCGGACCGGGTCAGCGTCATGCGGCATGGCAAGCTGGTCGGCACGGTGCGGACGAAGGATGTCACCAAGGACGACGTCCTCGGCATGATCATCCTCGGCAAGTTGCCGGCAGCTGCTAAGCCCTAAACGCGCGGCGTCTCGCCGGCGAGCACGCGGGCGAAGACCGGCATGTCGACATTGCCGCCGCTCAGGATCACGCCGATGCGGCGGCCCTTCTGCCGATCGCGCTCCTGGATCAATGCGGCCAAGGCGGCGGCTCCAGCGCCTTCCGCCATGTTGTGCGTCGCTGTGTAATAGATGCGGATCGCCTCGGCGATCTCGTCCTCGGTGACGCGCAGAATCCGCGCCGCGCCCTTGGCGATGATCGCCAGCGCATCCGGCTGCGGATCGCGACACGCCAAGCCATCCGCGAAGGTGCGTGCGGTCGCGGTCGGCACCGGCTTGCCCGCCGCGAAGGAGAGCGCGACGGCCGGCGCGTTCTCCGCCACCACGCCGACGATCTCGGTCTTCAAGCCCAGCAGATCGCGCGCGGTGATCGCGGCGCAAATGCCGGAGCCCATGCCGATCGGCACATAGAGCGCATCGAGATCGCCGTGGGCGGTGAACAGTTCCAGCGCGCAGGTCGCGACGCCGCGCACCAGATCGGCATGGAACGAGGGGATGTAGTGATAGCCGCGCTCGCGCTCGATCTCGGCGGCGCGGACGCGGCTCTCGTCGAAATCGCGTCCGGCGATGACCAGTTCTCCGCCGAGCGCTTCCATCGCCGCGTTCTTCTCGACCGAATTGCCTTCCGGCACCACGAGGATGGCCGGAACGCCGAACTTCGACGCGGCCAGCGCCACCGATTGTCCGTGGTTGCCGCGTGTCGCCGTGACGACGCCTTTCGGCAGCTTGCCCGCCCGGTGCAGGGCATCCATGTAGACCAAGCCGCCGCGCACCTTGAACGCGCCGGTCGGCGTGTGGTTCTCGTGCTTCACCACGACCGTCGCGCCGATCCGGCGGGCGAGCAGGGGCCAGGCAAAGCTCGGCGTCGGCGGTACGACCGTGTGCACCAGGGAAGCGGCGGCATCGAGATCGTCTCGGGTGAACAGGGGCATGGGATCCTTCCTGACACTGGTGAACTAGCAGGGACGTGCGGGCACCGCTTTCAGGAATCTGACCCAAAACGCCCGCCTTCGGTAGCGGCCCGCAACCGGCCTCCGCTAAGATCGACTCATGGAGCGACGAACCTTCGAGAAACCGGGCCGTTGGACGGTCGAGCTCTTGCCGCAGAACGGCTATGAGGCGCGCTACACGGCGGCAGCGCCGGTCATCGGATTTGCTTTCGACAGCCAGGTCGGGATCCACGCCTTCGGCACCGACCGCCGCACCGGCTATCGCGCCAAGCCGAACGGGCTCGCCTTCGTGCCGGCCGGCTGCGATGTCTATTCAAGTTCCGAGACAGGCGGCGAATATCTCAAGATCGCCATCGGTCCCTGCACCGAAACGCCCTGGGCCTGGACCCGACGCTTCAGCGATGCCGTCGATCCTTCGGCCATCAAGGCGGCCCAGACCCTGCGCCGGATGCTGATCTCAGGCGACGCCATCGATCCATTGTCGTGCGAACACTGGGTCCATGCTCTGGAAGCGCGCGCTTCGGCAATGCTGTCGCTGAAGCCGGGCAGGGCGGCGGCCTGGATGACGCCGCAACGCCTGCGCCGGATCGATGAGCTGATTGAGGCCCGCCTGGATGCCCGGCTCACGGTGCAGGATCTCGCGGAAGCACTCGGTCTCTCGGCTGGCTTCTTCGCCCGCGCTTTCAAACGCGCAACGGGGCAGGCCCCGCACGACTACATCATCGAACGGCGGATCGCCCGTGCCCGCTGGCTGCTGCGCCACCGGCGCCTCGGCCTCGCTGCCGTGGCCTTGGCTGCCGGATTCGCCTCGCACGCCCATATGACTGCGACGTTTCGCACCCGGCTCGGCATTCCACCCCAATCCCTGCGATAATTATTTTTCCTGCTGCATTGCGGTGAATCGCGTGAATGCTGCAAAACGAGCGCCTTGCCCAGAGAGGCTGAGATAGGTTCTTAATCTCAGAATCATCGGTTGGTAACGCAAATTTAAGAGGCGGAGCGTAGGATAATCCTCACAACTCGAGGCTTTCCTGCGCGCTTGGTTTCCCGCTTGGCCCGCAGGTTGGTGAAGTCCCCAGAGCGTTTGCCTGTCAAGGGCGGCGCTCGGCACCGCCGGCCATCCTCCGCCTCTCCCCAAGGCAAGGACCCATTGGCCGGCGGTTCCCTTTTTTAAGATTCGATGGAATGCGTGCACTGGATTTGCTGCAGTGCGTTTGACGTGTTTTGACTTGCGTACCTCAGGCGGGTTTTGCAGAGTGCGGCCATGATCGAACGGCCGATGCGCATGACCCTGTCGGATGTCGCGCGGGAAGCGGGCGTCAGCCTCGCCACCGTCGATCGCGTCATCAACCGCCGGCCCGGCGTCTCCTCGCGCTCCGTCTATGCGGTCGAGCAGAGTCTGGAAAAGCTCGGCTATCGTCCCGATCCCATTGCCGCGAAGCTCGCGCGCCGTTCGGTGCAGCGCTTCTGCTTCGTGCTGCCGTCCGGCAACAACACCTTCATGCGCCTGCTCGCCGACCAGGTCGAGGCGGCGCGCAGCTGGCTTGGCAACCAGCGCGCCTTCGCCGACGTGATCTGGACCGACGTGTTCGATCCATCGGCCCTGGCGCAGACCCTCGACGGCATCGACGACTCCTATGAAGGCGTCGCCGTCGTGGCACTCGACCATCCGATGGTGCGCCAGGCGATCGACGATCTCGACGCGCGCGGGATCGAGGTGGTGACTCTGGTCTCCGACGTGCCCGGGTCGCGGCGCGCGCATTTCGTCGGCATCGACAATTCCGCGGCGGGCCGCACGGCCGCAACTTTGCTCGGCCGCTTCGCCGGCGAACACGAAGGTCCGGTCGCCATCCTCGCCGGCAGTCTTTCCCTGCGCGATCATGCGGAACGCATCTATGGTTTCCAGCAGGTGCTGGGCGCCGATTTCCCGAAACTTGTGGTTCTGCCGGTGCGCGAAGGCCGCGACGAAAGCGAACGCTGCCGCGCCGTGGTCAAAGCTTTGCTCGACGAATGTCCGGACCTGGTCGGCGTCTACAACGCAGGTGCCGGCAACCGCGGCGTCGCCGACGCACTCGAACAGGCCGGCCGTGCACGCGACGTTATCTTCGTCGGCCATGAACTGACACCGCATTCCAAGCGTTTCCTGATGCGCGGCACCATGGACGCTGTGATCAACCAGGATCCCGGCCATGAGGCGCGCTCGGCGGCGCGCGTGCTGATGGCACTGGGCATGAAGCAGGCGATCGTTCCCGACCAGGAACGCATTCGGATCGATATCTTCGTTCGCGACAATCTGCCATAAATTCCAAGCCGCAGCGGCCGCGGTGAAACAAAAAAGAATGGGCCGGAAGGAGAGGGCAACTTGGAAGCAGCGAATCTTCGTCGCCAAGGTCGTATAAACTTTTCCGTCATGGCCGGACTTGGTCCGGCCATCCAAGCCTTTCTTCCCAGCCCCAAGGCGTGGATCCCCGCGCCTAGCGCGGGGATGACGACTGAGTATGGGGCGCGCTGATCATGTTCATCGGCATCGATCTCGGCACGTCGTCGGTCAAGAGCATCCTGATCGACAGCAACGACACGGTGATCGCGACCGCGAGCGCACCGCTCGAAGTCTCGCGCCCGCATCCGACCTGGTCCGAGCAGGCGCCGGCCGATTGGTGGACCGCGACCCTGAAGACTCTCGACGAGATCAAGGCGAAGTTTCCGAAGGAGATGGCCGCCGTCCAGGGCATCGGCCTCTCCGGGCAGCAGCATGGTGCCACGATCCTCGACAAGAACGGCAATCCGTTGCGGCCCTGCATTCTCTGGAATGACGGCCGCTCCGAGCAGGAATGCATCGAGATCGCCGCGCAGTTTCCCGAGATATCGAAGATCACCGGCAATCCCGCGATGCCGGGCTTCACCGGGCCGAAGCTGCTCTGGGTGCGGCGCCATGAGCCGGATATCTTCAAACAGGTGGCTTATGTGCTGCTGCCGAAGGCCTATCTCCGTTATCTGCTCAGCGGCGAGATGGTCGAGGATATGTCTGATGCGTCCGGCACGCTCTGGCTCGATGTCGGAAAGCGCGACTGGTCGGAAGAACTGTTGAGCGCGATGCACATGTCGCGCAAGCAGATGCCGAAGCTGGTCGAAGGCAGCGCCGTCTCCGCCACGTTGAAGCCGGAACTGGCGCAGCGCTGGGGCATGGCGAAGCCGCCGGTGATCGCCGGCGGTGGCGGCGACAACGCGGCGGGCGCCGTCGGCCTCGGTGCCATTCATCCCGGCGATGCTTTCGTCTCGCTCGGCACATCGGGTGTGCTCTGGGCGACCACGGCGGGCTTCGCGCCCAACAAGAATCTGCCGATCCACGCCTTCTGCCATGCGATCCCGAACACCTGGCATCAGATGGGCGTCATTCTCTCCGCCGCCTCGTCGCTCTCCTGGTGGTCGCGCGCGGCGAAGAGCAACGAGAAGGAATTGCTGGGCGAGTTGGGCGACGACCTGAAGCAGGCGAGCCCGCTGCTGTTCATGCCCTATCTCTCAGGCGAGCGCACGCCGCACAACGATCCCAACATCCGCGGTGCCTTCTATGGGATCTCGCATGACACGACCCGTGGCCACATGACTCAAGCGGTGCTGGAAGGCGTCGCCTTTGCGTTCAGAGATTGCCTTGCCGCTTTGACCGAGGCCGGCACCAAGATCACCCAGGCCGATGCGATCGGCGGCGGCTCGCAATCGCGTCTCTGGCTGACCATCATGGCGAACGTTCTGAACCTGCCCCTCAGCCGTCTCGACGGCGGCGAGGCTGGCGGGTCGTTCGGTGCCGCGCGGCTCGGCCGGATGGCCGCGACCGGAGAGAGTCCCTCTGTGGTCTGCAAGCCGCCGAAACGAGTCGAGACCATCGCGCCCGAACCCGCCTTGGCCGAGCAATACAACGATGTCTATCGCCGCTACCGTTCCCTCTACCCCGCACTGAAGGATGCCTTCGCATGAACGCGCCAGTCGCCAAATTCTTTCCAATCTCCGATCCGATCCCGTTCAAGGGCAAGGATTCAAAGGAGCCGTTGGCCTTCAAATGGTACGATCCGGATGCGAAGGTCCTGGGCAAGCGCATGGAGGATCATCTGCGCTTTGCGGTCTGCTACTGGCATTCCTTCTGCTGGCAGGGCAACGATCCCTTTGGCGGCCCGTCCTTCGAGCGGCCCTGGTTCGCCGATGGCGATCCGATAGCGATGGCGAAGATGAAGGCCGATGTTGCCTTCGAGATGTTCCGCCTGCTGCGCGCGCCGTTCTTCACCTTCCATGACCGCGACGTGGCGCCCGAAGGTGCCAGCTTCGCGGAATCCAACCGCAACCTGCGCACCATCATCGACATATTCCATCAGAAGATGGAGCAGACCAAGGTGAAGCTGCTCTGGGGCACGGCGAACCTGTTCTCGCATCGCCGCTACATGGGGGGCTCCGCGACCAACCCGAACCCGGAAGTCTTCGCCTGGGCTGCAGGCCAGGTGAAGAACGTGCTGGAGGCGACGCATGAGTTGGGCGGCGCCAACTACGTGCTTTGGGGTGGACGCGAAGGCTACGAGACTTTGCTCAACACCGACTTGAAGCGCGAGTTGGATCAGGTCGGCCGCTTTATGAATCTCGTCGTCGAGCACAAGCACAAGATCGGATTCAAGGGCACGATCCTCATCGAGCCGAAGCCGCGGGAGCCGACCAAGCATCAATACGATTTCGACACGGCTTCGGTGTTCGGGTTCCTGAAAGCCTATGGCCTCGAGAACGAGATCAAGGTCAACATCGAGAACAACCACGCGACGCTCGCGGGCCACAGCTTCGAGCATGAGATCGCGTTGGCCTCGGCGCTCGGCATCCTCGGCTCGATCGACATGAACCGCGGCGACCCGCAATTGGGCTGGGACACCGACCAGTTCCCGAACAACATTCCGGAAACGGCGCTGGCGCTCTATTACATCCTTCAGGCCGGCGGTTTGAACACCGGCGGCCTCAACTTCGACGCCAAGATCCGCCGCCAGTCGCTGGATCCGGCCGATCTCCTCTACGGGCATATGGGCGCCATGGATGTTTGCGCCCGCGCGCTCACCATCGCCGGAAGGATGATCGAGGACGGCGCCATGGATAAGCACGTCAAGGACCGCTATTCGGAATGGGACAGCGCCGACGGCAAGGCGATCCTCGCCGGCAAGGTCTCGCTCGCCGATCTCGCGAAGAGGGTCGAGGGCAGCAACAGCGATCCCAAGCCGCGCTCCGGCAAGCAGGAATATCTGGAAAATCTGGTCAACAGCTATCTGTGAGAAACAAACTCGTGGATCCTCCGCCTTCGCGGAGGATGACGAGGAGTTGAGGAGCCAACCTTAAACTCCATCGTCATGGTCCGCGAAGGCGGACCATCCACGAGTTTCTAACCGACGCAAGGACACAGGGGAGTAAACGCATCATGGCACTGAGCAACATCAAAGGCCCGGCGATCTTTCTCGCACAGTTCGCCGGAGACACGGCACCGCACAATTCCTGGGACAACATCACGAAGTGGGCGGCGGGGCACGGCTTCAAGGGCGTGCAGGTGCCGACCTGGGACGGCCGCCTGTTCGACCTGAAGAAGGCCGCCGCGTCGAAGACCTATTGCGACGAGCTTGCCGGCATCGCCAAGAAGAACGGCGTGCAGATCACCGAGCTCTCGACCCATCTCCAGGGCCAGCTGGTCGCGACGCACCCGGCCTATGACGAGCAGTTCGACGGCTTCGCGCCGAAGGAAATGCGCGGCAACCCGAAGAAGCGCCAAGCCTGGGCGGTCGATCAGGTGATGCTTGCTGCCAAAGCCTCGAAGAATCTCGGGCTGAAGGCCAGCGCCACCTTCTCGGGCGCGCTCGCCTGGCCGTTCATCTATCCCTTCCCGCAGCGGCCCGCCGGCCTGGTCGAGACTGCCTTCGACGAATTGGCGCGGCGCTGGAAGCCGATCCTCGATGCCTATGACAAGGTCGGCGTCGATCTCTGCTACGAGGTCCATCCCAGCGAGGATCTGTTCGACGGCGCCACCTTCGAGATGTTCCTCGACAAGGTGAAGGGGCACAAGCGCTGCAACCTGCTGTTCGATCCTTCGCATTTCCTGCTGCAGCAGCTCGACTATCTGCAGTACATCGACCTCTATCACGACCGCATCAAGATGTTCCATGTGAAGGACGCCGAGTTCAATCCGAACGGCCGCACCGGCGTCTATGGCGGCTTTCAGAACTGGATCGACCGGGCCGGCCGCTTCCGTTCGGTCGGCGACGGGCAGGTCGATTTCAAGGGAATCTTCTCCAAGCTGGCGCAGTATGGTTACAAGGGCTGGGCCGTGCTGGAATGGGAATGCTGCATCAAGCATCCGGAAGACGGCGCGCGCGAGGGCGCGAAGTTCATCGCCGATCAGATCATCCGCGTCACCGAGAAGGCCTTCGACGACTTCGCCGCCGCCGGCGTCGATGAGAAGGCCAATCGTCGCGCGCTCGGTATTGCGTAAAGGGGACAAGATGGCAATCACGGGAAGAAGCGACAAAGCCGAAGGCAAGATCAAGTACGGCATGGTCGGCGGGGGCGAGGGCGCCTTCATCGGCGCCGTGCATCGCCTGGCTGCGCGCATGGACGATCACTACGAGCTGGTGGCGGGGGCGCTGTCCTCCTCGCCGGAGAAGGCGATCCGCTCGGCGAAGGCGCTCGGCATCGCCGCCGACCGCAGCTATGGTGACTACGAATCCATGGCCACCGCCGAGAAGGCGCGTAAGGACGGGATCGAGGCGGTGGCGATCGTGACACCGAACCATGTCCACGTGCCGGCGGCGCGGGCCTTCATCAAGGCCGGCATCCATGTCATCTGCGACAAGCCGCTCTCGACCAACCTCAAGGACTCGCTGGCGCTCGAGAAGCTGGTGAAGGCGAGCGGCCTGGTTTTTTGCCTCACGCACAACTACACCGGCTATCCGATGGTGCGGCATGCGCGGCAGATGGTGCAGGACGGCGATCTCGGCGAGATCCGTATCGTCCAGGTCGAGTACCCCCAAGACTGGCTGACCGAGCCGATCGAGAAGACCGGCCAGAAGCAGGCCGCCTGGCGCACCGATCCCAAGCTCTCCGGTGGCGGCGCCATCGGTGATATCGGCACCCATGCGCATAACCTTGCGGCCTTCGTCTCCGGCCTCGAATTGGATTCCGTGCTCTGCCCAGAGCATACCTTCGTCAAGGGCCGCAAGGTCGATGACAACGTCAACGTCCTGCTGCGCTACAAGGGCGGTGCCAAAGGCATGCTCTGGGCGAGCCAGGTGGCGGTCGGCAACGAGAACAGCGTCAAGCTCCGGGTCTACGGCACCAAGGGCGGGCTGGAATGGCACCAAGAGCAGCCGAACCATCTCACCTGGTACCCCTACGGCAAGCCGCAGCAATTGCTGACCCGCGGCTCGCCCGCCGCCAATGCCTCGGCCGGCCGTGTCACCCGCGTGCCGCCGGGACATCCAGAGGGCTATCTGGAAGGCTTCGCCAACATCTACACCGAGGCCGCCGCCGCCATCCGTGCCGCGCGGTCCAAGAAAAAGCCCGACAAAGCCGTCACCTTCCCGACCATCAATGACGGCGTGAAGGGCATGGCCTTTATCGAGGCGGTCTTGAAATCTTCCGCGAAAGGCGGAAAGTGGGTGAAGCTCGGAGCCTAGGATCCATCGAGTGAAGGAGAGCGACCATGAAGCTCGATCACTACACGCTGCGGACACGCAAGCCCGAGGAAACGGTGCGGTTCTACACCGAGTTCCTCGGCCTGAAGGAAGGCTGGCGGCCGGGATTCAATTTCCCCGGCCACTGGCTCTACATTGGCGATATTCCGACGGTGCATATCGTCACCATCACCGACGATGAATCCGCCTTGCGCGGCTATGTCGGCGAGCGGAAGGACGGACCGGGCTCCGGCTCGGTCGATCACATCGCCTTTCGCTGCACGGGGCTCGCGGAATACCAGGAACGCCTGGCCGGCTTCGGTGTGAAGTTCCGGGAGCGCGTGGTGCCGAATCTCGAGCAGCATCAGCTCTTCATCGAGGATCCGAACGGCGTCCATATCGAGCTCGTCTTCAATGCCGCCGAGAGCAAAGGCATCAAAGGCGAGGCGATGGCGCCGTCGAAGATGAAGGCGGATGCCAACGCGGCTGAGTAAGCCGCTGCTGCCAAATCACTAAACACGCATGCTGCAGCTGCGAAATGGCGGCCATATTTGGCGCGCTTGCAGTGTTTAGTGATTTGGTGTTTACTAAACAAAAAGACGCATAAGCGAGGGGAGCGCGACCAGCGATGAAGATCGGTTTCAACCTGCTGCTCTGGACCATCAATGTCGAAGACCGGCACATGCCGATCATCGAAGATCTGAAGAAGACCGGGTATGACGGCGTCGAAGTGCCGGTTTTTGGAGGCGAGACGAGTACCGACGTGAATCCTCTCGTCCCTGACGCGGCGGTCCGCGCCAAGGCCGTGGATTTCATGAAAGGGGTGCTCGACGGTTGCGCGGCGCTTGGAGCCACGCGCGTCGTCGGTCCGATGCATTCGGTTCTCGGACATTTCAGCGGCAGCGGTCCGACCGAGGATGAGCGCAAGCGCTGCGTCGAGTTTCATCACAAGGTCGGCGATCACGCGAAGTCGGTCGGCGTCATCGTCAATCTCGAGGCGCTCAACCGCTTCGAATGCTATTTCGTCAACACGATGGCGGACCTTCAGGCCCATGTGGAGCGGGTCAACCACCCCTTCATCCGCGGCATGTACGACACCTTCCATTGCAATATCGAGGAGAAGGATCCGGTCGGTGCGATCACCAAGCACGTGAAGGCGATCGACCACGTCCACATCTCCGAGAACGACCGCGGCACGCCTGGCCGTGGGCATATCGATTTCCCCGCCGTGTTCAAGGCGCTGAAAGCAGTGAACTACGACGGCTGGCTGACCATCGAAGCCTTCGGGCGCGGGTTGGTGGAACTCGCCGCGGCGACCAAGGTCTGGCGCGACTTCTTCCCGGACCCGAAGCAGGTCTATCAGGAGGGTTTCACATGCATCCGCGACGGCTGGGCGAAAGCATGAGGGCGACGTGGCTCTGACATCCGACCAGGTGAAGCATCTGATCGAGACGGTCGCCAAGACGGTGATCGCCGAAGCGGACCGGTTGACCACGCTCGACCAGGCGATCGGCGACGGCGACCACGGCCTCAACATGAAGCGCGGCTTCGAGGCTGTGTTGGCCGATCTCGACGGACTCGCGCGGAAGCCCTTGCCCGATGCGGTGAAGGCCGTCGGCACGCATCTGGTCATGAAGGTCGGCGGTGCTTCGGGGCCGCTCTATGGCACCCTATTTCTGACCCTTGGCAAGGAATTGCCGGCGGATCCGGGCCTTGCCGATGTCGCGAAGGCTTTCGATGCGGCTTTGACGGCGGTGAAGGCGCGCGGCAAATCCGAGATCGGGCAGAAGACCATGCTGGATGTGCTGGGTCCGGTGCGCGACGCCTTGATGAACGCATCGCCCGACCCGCAGTTCGGCTACCGTATCAAGCGAGTCGCGACCGAAGCGGCCGAGAAGACCGTCAACATGAAGGCGATCCGTGGGCGCGCCTCGTTTC
>Ga0193753_10002705_pt1 | contig 13711 bp, 10 predicted proteins | sample H1c2metaG_FD_144925 | JGI IMG/M metagenome (GOLD analysis project Ga0193753, IMG submission 144925) | Soil microbial communities from a riparian zone of the East river system, Colorado, United States - H1c2 | ecosystem: Environmental > Terrestrial > Soil > Riparian zone | place: USA: East... | reverse complement strand
ACGCGTCGACCGAACTGCCAGTGCTGGCCCGAGGACAGTCGCGAGTGCAAGGAAGTTGGAATGGGCCCGGACGCAGTGAAGGTCGACGCGTGCCCGCCAGCTGCGAACTAGCTGAGACTTTAGAAACGTCACGGACACGCTGCGCCTGCGCCGCTATCAGCTGCGCGGGCGCAATCGCGTGTGCGCTCGAATGTGTCAGCGGGTTACGACGTGGGTAGCTGCCGCCATCAGCTGCTACTCGAAATGGTGATTCGATCCGACGCGAGTTTGCGTACGCTGTTTTAGGGCATATGCAACCGTCGTGGCTTCTTGCGGATGGCACTCGCGTCGAGCTTCGTTCCGTCGCGAATCGAGCGGACCTCGGCCTATTCGCACCGAAACACTGGTCGGCGCGCGTGAACGGCGCCGCCGTTCCCACCGACACGCGAATCTTGCGCGGCTCCTCCAGCGAAAATCTCTTCAAGCTGCCCGATGGCCGCGAAGCGATCGCGCGCGTGCTCAGCCTGCAAGGAGCGCGCATCTGCGATCTCTCGATCGGCGATCAAACCATCCTCTACCCGGGCAAGCTGCCGTTCACGTGCCCAGGCTGCCGTAACCCCACCGAACCTCACGAGCGCACCTGCGCGGCCTGCAAAGCCGAACAACCGTCGTACGACGCGCGCCTCGGCCAGCTGCAACGTCGAAGCGTCGCGAGCTCGCTCCTGCACTTGAATCTGACCTGCATCGCACTCGGCGTCTCGGAGATCGTGTCGACACATCCGGTGCCGGCGTTCGCCAGCCTTCATGCCGCGGACGTCGCGACGCAGCACCTCTCCGGCGTCCACGCGCGCGACTTGCAACAAGCGCTCTCTTGGCTCGCCGCGTACATGCTCAGCGTCTTCGGTTGCGCGTGGCTCGCGCTCGATTCGCCCGTACTCGCCGCCTTGCTCAACGTGCTCGCGTTCGCCTGCATGCTCACGAGCGTGCTGACACCCGATGGCTCGTGGTTCGCGCTCGGGCTCGCGGGCGTCTTGATGTACTCGACGTTCGCAACCGCCGAGCGCGCGATCGACATCTCGCACCGAGCCAGGCAGCGCCAGCTCGCGACCAAGCCAGCGCGTGGTGCTGCCTGACTCAGGCCACGTTCAACACGGCGCGCAAACCCGTCAGCAACCGATCGTTTTGCGATTGGGTTCCGATCGTGATGCGCAACGCATCTTCCAAGCGCGGTTGCTTGAAGTGGCGCACGAGCACTCCGCCTGCCTCGAGCTCCGCTTGCACCGCTTCCGCCTTGGCTCCGATCGGCACGTACGCGAGTAAAAAGTTGCTCTGGCTGTCGCGAACCCGTAGGCCCATCGCTCTCAACGCTGCCTGAACACGCGTCCGCTCGAGCCGCACGCCTTCCCAGGTCTCGCGCGCGTAGGCTCGGGCGGTCAGCGCCGCTGCCGCCATACGCTGCGAGACCACGTCGACGTTGTAACTGTCGCGCGTCTTCTCCAGCATCGGGGCGATCAGCGACGGCGTGCCGAGCGCGTACCCGAACCGCAAGCCCGCCAAGCTGTAACCCTTGCTGAGCGTGCGCAGGAGCAACACGTTGTCGTGCTCCGCGAGTAGCGGCACGAGGTCGTGTTTCAGCTCGGGGTCCACGAAGTCCACGTAGGCTTCGTCGACCAAGAGCACGCCCTTCAGCTCGCGTGCGATCGCGATGACCTGCTCCGCCTTCATCAAGTGGCCGGAGGGCGCGTGCGGATTCACGAGCATCGCCAGGCTCACGCCGGTTTCGTTCATCCGCGCGGCGAAATCGTCTGGCACGCAAAAATCTTCGCCTGCCGCTACGCGCGTCAACGGACAGCCATGTATCTCGGCGAGCACGGGGTACAGCGAGTAGCTTGGCTCCAGAACACCTACAGGACTTCCCGGCTCGACGAACGTCGTCACCGCGAGCCGCAGCAGCTCGTCGCCACCGTTCACTGCCATCACGTGGTCGCGTGTTACGCCGTGCAGCTCGGCCGCCAGGATGCGGAATGCATCTGCAAACGGCTCGGGATAGCGCCGCAACGATTCAGCGGGCACCTCGAGCAACGCACGCATCACTTCCGGCGCCGGAGGATACGGGTTCTCATTGGTGTTCAGTTTGATGGTGTCCGTGGACGCTGGTTGCTTTCCAGGGACATAACCATGCATGCGGTGAATGGACTCGCGCTCGTACCCCATGGCGTGCGGCTCTTAGCATAGGTCGCTCGCGCGCTCCGCGGCGGCCGATTTTCAGTTTGTGTCGCGAGAGCAAATACCCTTTTTGGAGCTGTAAGCGCACGCGCCATATCTTGTATTCGTACGGCGTTCCTGATACGTAAACACGGCCGACCGATCGCGCATCTCCGCAGAAAGCTTAGTGTTTCGGGAATGGCCCCGAACCGAGTGGACTGCCGATGTCACGCAGATCTCGGTACCAGTTCATGGCCTTTGGTTGGTTTACTTCCCACGACCTCGCGATCGACCTCGGCACCGCGACGACGCTCGTTTACGTCAAGGGTCGAGGCATCGTCGCCTACGAGCCTTCCGTAGTCGCAGTGCAGAAGGATGGGCGCGGCGGTAAACGCGTGCTCGCCGTCGGCACGGAAGGGAAAGAGATGCTCGGCCGCACGCCCGGCAACATCGAAGCGGTGCGTCCGCTTCGAGACGGGGTGATCGCCGACTTCGAAATCACCGAAGCGCTGCTGCGCTACTTCATCAATCGCGCGACGAATCGGCGCTGGGTGCGGCGGCCGCGGATCATCATCTGCGTACCGTTCGGCATCACCGAGGTCGAAAAACGCGCGGTACGCGAGAGCGCCGAGAGTGCTGGCGCACGCGAGGTGTATTTGATCGAAGAGCCGATGGCCGCAGCCATTGGCGCCGGCCTGCCGATCACCGAGCCGAGCGGCAACATGGTGGTCGACATCGGCGGAGGCACGACCGAGGTCGCGATCATTTCGCTCGCCGGTATCGTCTACTCGCAGTCGGTGCGCGTCGGCGGCGACAAGATGGACGACGCGATCATCGCGTACATGAAACGCAAGTATAACTTGCTGATCGGCGAGCAAACCGCCGAGCGCGTGAAGTGCACGATCGGCAACGCCTACGCCGACAACGAAGTCCGCACGATGGAAGTCAAAGGCCGCGACCTGGTCGCTGGCGTGCCGAAGACGGTCGTCGTGACCGGCGATGAAATTCGCGAAGCGTTGATGGAGCCGATCAACTCGATCGTGGATGCAGTGCTCCTCGCATTGGAGCGAACGCCACCCGAGCTCGCCGCGGACATCGTGGACAAAGGCATCGTGCTGACAGGCGGTGGGGCGCTCTTGAAGAGTTTGGACGTACGCTTGCGCGAAGAGACGGGGCTGCCGGTGATGGTTGCCGACGATCCGATCTCGGCGGTCGTGCTCGGCTCGGGCAAAGCGCTCGACCACATGGACCTGCTGCGCGAAGTCACGATCTCCTGACGACCGTTTAACCGACACCCCGCACAGTCATTCGGACCCACTCGGACAAGGCCGTCCGTACATGCACCTCTACCGACGATTCCGGGACGCGGCTCTTTGCATCGTGCTACTCGCGCTGCCGTTCTTCGTGCTGCGCGCGAACCTGAAGGATCCTTCGCGCACTAACGCGTTCGATCGCGTGATCCTCGAAGCGAGCGCGCCGATTCAATATGGCACGACGCAGTTCGCTCAAGGCGTATCGGCGCTGCTTCAGGAATACGTCTACTTGGTCGACGTGAAGCACGACAACGACCGGCTGCGCTCCGAGAACGCGCGCTTGCTCGACGACAACAATCGCCTGGCCACTTCCGCGACCGAAAACCGGCGCCTGCGTCGCCTCTTGCAGCTGCGGGACGAGCTGCGGGGCAATCTGCTCTCGGCACAGGTGATCGGTAAGGAAGTGTCGCCTTACTTTCGTGTCACGCGCGTCGTGCTCGATCGCGGCGAACGCGATCACGTGCGCCCCGGCATGCCGGTGTTGACCGCGGATGGGCTCGTCGGGCAGATCCGCCGTACGTACAGCAAGTACGCGGACGTGCTGCTCACGGCCGACAAGACGAGCGCGATCGACGTGGTCATCCAGCGCAACGGCGCCCGCGGCATGCTGAAGGGCACGGGTGCCGAAGAGAACTACATCTGCCAGCTCGAGCAGCTTTCGCGCGACGACGACGTGCAGCCGGGCGACATCGTCGTGACATCCGGGCTCGGGCAGCGCTTTCCCGCATCGATCCTGGTCGGCCAGATCAAGGAAGTCACGAAGCGCGAGTTCGGTCTGTATCAGGAAGCGACAGTGATGCCTGCCGTCCACTTCTCGCGGCTCGAAGAGGTGCTCGTTCTGACCGCAGGCTCGCGCGCGGCCGGTATTACGGAGCAGGGCGCGTCCGCGGAGCGATGAATCATGCGTAGCGCGTTCCTGATCGGTTTCGGGTTCCTGCTGCTCACCGGCCAAGCTGCGCTCGCGACGCTCGTGCCGATGCACACGTTTGCACCGAACCTCGTGCTGCCGATCGCGCTCTCGCTCGGTGTGTCTGCAGACGTGCATCTGGTGCGCGGTGCGCTGATCTGCTTCGTGCTGGGTTATCTGCTCGACGCATTCTGCGGTAACCCGATGGGATTGCAGACGTTCGTGCTCGTGGCGTCGTTCATGCTCGCGCGCGCTGCGGCCTCGCGGCTGCTTCCGCACCAGCCGTTTTTCACGGCCATGTTCACGTTCACGATGAGTATCGCCTCGGGTTTCTCGATCCTGGCGCTGCGGGCAATCTTCGAGAAGAAGAGCGACATCCTGACCTACGACGCACTCGCCACACTGCGCATCCTGCTCCAGTCCTCGGTGGTGACGGCCATCGTGGCTCCCCCGATCTTCGGTGCCGTGCGGCGCATCGACGGGCGGGTGTCGCCTAAAGCCGACGAGCGCGCGAGCTTGGCGTAAACTTTGGCCTTGTCCGCCTTCGGCTGCGAGACCAGGAACATTGCCTGATGAATCTTCTGTCCGTACGTCGCGAAGTTGGCGAGTTCAGGAAGCGCTACAAGTGGATGGTGCTGTTCGTGCTCGTCGCGATGTCGACGATCATGGGCCGGTTGTTCCAGCTGCAGATCATGCAGAACGCACGCTGGCAGGTCGAAGCCGAGCGGAACATCACGAAGGTCGTGCGCTTGCCGGCGACGCGCGGCATCATCCGCGACTATAAAGGGCGCATCATCGCGCAAAATCGGCCGGCGTATAACGTCTACGTCACGCCGCAGCTCGTCGGCGAAGAGCAGTTGAACGCGCTCGCGGAGCTCTTGAGCCTCGATGCCGATGCGAAGCAACGCTTTGCGAAACGGATGGAGAGCGTGCCGGCGCGCCGGCGTTCGCACTTCGTGCTCGCCTTCAACGACATTACGCGTGACCAGTACGCCGCGATCGAGACGCATCGCCGCGAGCTCCCGGGCTTGAACGTCGTCGCGACGCCCGTGCGCTCGTATCCGTTCAAAGCGCTCGGCGCACACACGATCGGGTTCTTGAACGAGGTCAGTGCCGAAGACTTGAAGCGTCTGACCGGGCTCGGATACGGCGCAGGGCAATCGGTCGGCCGCAGCGGCGTCGAGCGCGCGTGGGAGAGTTACCTGCGCGGTAAAGATGGCGAGCTGCGCGTGGTCGTCGACGTCCAAGGGCAAGAGCTCGATGGCACGCCACATCGTGTCGCGCAGCATGCGGTTCGTGAAGAGCCGACGCCCGGCCTCGATCTGCGGGTGACGCTCGACATGGACATGATGCGTGCGGCGGAGCGCGCTTTTCGGGGGCAGCCTTCAGGCGGCGTCGCAGTCGTCGACATCAAGACGGGGCGCGTGCGCGCGCTGTACTCGAAGCCCGGTTACGACTTGAACGAGATGGGTGGTGGCCTGTCGGAGTTGCGTGCGAAGGAGCTGTTCGAAAACCCGTTCCGCCCGTTGATCGACAAGACGACCTACGAGACGTATTTCCCGGGTTCGACCTTCAAGCCGATCTCGGCGATCGCTGCGCTGCAAGACAGCATCATGACGCCGTCGGTCCACTACGACTGCCCGGGCTACTACGAGCTCGGCCAGCGGCGGTTTCGTTGCAGTCACGTCCACGGCGACACCGACATGCGCGAAGCGATCACGCAGTCGTGCAACGTCTACTTCTACAAGCTTGCAGAGCAGGTCGGGATCGATCGGATCGCCGCCTACGCGCGCGAGTTCGGCCTCGGGCAGAAGACCGGCTTGGGCATCAACACCGAAGCGAGCGGCTTCGTGCCGACGCGCGACTGGTACGCGAAGAACCACAACAACAAGTACCACCTCGGCTTTACGCTCAACACCGCGATCGGCCAGGGCGACACGCGCGTGACGTTGATTCAGCTCGCGATGTTGTACTCGGCGATCGCGAGCGGGGGCGCGCTGTACGTGCCGCAGCTGGTCGAGCGCGTCGAGCAAGCGGACGGTTCGATCGTCGAAGAGTTTCCGCCGCGCGTGCGCCGGCACATCAACGTGGACCCCGTGCACATCGCGCTGATCAAGCAAGGTTTGCTCGGTGTCGTGAACGACCGCGAGGGCACCGCGTACGAAGCGCGTGTCGAGGGCGGTGTGATCGTCGCGGGTAAGACCGGTACGGCCGAAGTCAGCAAGCACAAGCTGAACCCGCGCGAGGATCCGCGGCGCGAGTGGTACAACCGTCGCGCCCACTCGTGGTTTGCTGGGTTTGCGCCGGCGGATAACCCCGAGCTCGCGATCGCCGTGATCGTCGAGCACGGCGGTCAGGGCGGCAAGTTCGCTGCTCCGATCGCGACGTCCGTGCTGCAGGATGCGCTCGGCGGCGGTGATCCGAACAAGAACAAGCCGCTGTTGATTTCGAAGAAACCCTGAGTGGAGAGGTCGGATGGCGCTTCGCCGAGGCTTTCAAGATCACTTCGACTGGCCGCTGTTCGTGACCACGGCAGCGATCTCGGTCGTAGGCGTAATCAACCTGTATAGTGCAAGCAGCGCGGCCGGTGGTGCGCTGCGCGACGTGTACATTCAGCAGATCTACTGGCTGACACTCGGCGCGGGTGCGGCGGTGCTCGTGGCTGCGGTCGACTATCGGCACTTCGAGCGATTCGGCTGGGTCGCCTACGGCGTCGGCATCACCTTGCTCGTGCTCGTGTTTTTGCTCGCACGCGAGATCCGTGGATCCCAACGGTGGATCCCGATCGGATCGTTTTCGCTGCAGCCGAGCGAGCTGATGAAGTTGTTTTTCATCATCGCGCTCGCGAAACACTTGCATAACGATCCGCGGACTGAGGGCCGAACGCTCAAGGACCTGATCATCCCGGGTCTGATCTTGCTGTTTCCCTTGATGCTGATCCTCGCGCAGCCGGATCTCGGCACTGCGCTGATCTTGGTCTTCGTGTTCTGCACGATCATGGTGCTGACGCACCTGAAGTTTCGCTCACTCGCCACGCTGGTCGTGACGCTCGCGGCGAGCGCGCCGATGGCGTGGGAGTACCTGCTGAAGGACTACCAGCGCGAGCGCGTGACTTCGTTTCTCAATCCGGAAAAAGACGTGCTCGGCAGCGGCTGGCACGCCTATCAAGCGAAGGTCGCGATCGGGAGCGGTGGGATTCTCGGCAAAGGGTTCCTGCAGGGCACGCAGAACCAGCACAAGTTCTTACCGGACCAGCATAGTGACTTTCCGTTTCCGGTTTGGGCTGAAGAGCACGGGTTTCTCGGGTCGGTTGTGCTCATCATGCTCTACATGGTGCTCGTGCTGTGGGGCATCAAGATCGCGTCGGAAGCGAAGGACCGGTTTGGGGCGGTCGTCGCGGTCGGCGTGTCGGCGCTGATCTTCTGGCAGACCGTGATCAACCTCGGAATGGTCTGTGGTTTGCTGCCGGTCGTGGGCATCACGCTGCCGTTGTTTTCGTACGGCGGCTCGAGCGTGCTTACGATCATGGCCGGCATCGGTTTGCTGATGAACGTGTCGATGCGGCGCTTTCATTTCTGATGGCTGTCACGTCGCTGACTGTTCAGTGACAAAACTGTGCCGGCGTCTTGTTGAATCGCGTTAGCAGCGGGGGAATCGTGCTCCTGCTGCTCTGACCGCGGATCGATTTACCGAATCGACGTAGTTGCGAAACTGCTCCGCTGTCGGATTGCGCGCTTCATTCGACGTCCTGATACCGGCGCACGCGTCGCGGGGGAATCGTGGCGGTCTGTTGCGTCGCCACGCGCCCGCGACGCGAACCTGACGTTTCGCCACGGAGGCACCATGACGACTAAAAATGCGCGTCGACTAACGTTCGCGACGACGCTTACGCTGATTTTTGGTTTGGGTAGTTTGGGCTGTAAAGACGACGACGACGACATTGATGCGACTGGTTCGCGGAGTTCTGCGACCGGCAACAAGCACAGCTTCCAGCTCGTCGAAGCGACGATCGACGACATCCATGCCGCGATTCAATCCGGCGAGATGACGTGTGAAGACATCGTGAAGGCGTATATCGCGCGCGTTGCCGCGTACAACGGCCCGTGCACCCAGTTGATCTCGCAGGCAGGCGCGGACATCGACGAAGCGACCGGCGCAGTCCGCGGCGGCGCTGCAATCAAGTTTCCGACCACGACGGTCGCGGTCTCGGAGATGCTGCCGGATCTCGACAAGTACACCGGTCCGCCGATCGAGCTCGGTCGGATGGAGCCGACCCAGTCGGATCCCGAAGTCCAGATGCAATACGGCATGCTCACGGGCATTCCGAATGCCAAACACGTGAATGCGCTCGAGACGGTCAACATTCGCGGCGAGCGTTCGGTCACGTGTAAGGGTGAGTTCGACAAAGCACCGGCGGACGGGGCGCTGCCGGAGGGCGCGCCTGCGGTGTGCGAAGACTTCCGTCAGATGCCCGATGCGATCGAGCGCGCACAAGAGCTCGATGAGCTGTACGGCACGGACCCGGACCTCGACGCGATGCCGATGTACTGCGTCACGTTCTCGGTGAAGAACTGGTACGACGCGAAAGACATGCGGTCGACGGGCGGAAACGACACGAAGTTCGCGATGGATGCGCCGCCGGACGACTCCACGATGGTCGCAGAGCTGCGCGACAAAGGCGCGATCATCATGGCGAAGTCGGTCGCGAGTCAGGTCGGCAATACGAGCAATAGCGGGCCGGTGATGGCGCAGAAGTTGTTCGTGCCATCGACCGACAACGCACGGAGCACTTGGGGTGGGACCGCGTGCACACCGTACGATACCGAGCGCTCGCCCGGCTTCTCGAGCGGTGGTGCCGGTGCATCAGTTGCTGCGAACCTCGTGACCTGCGGCATTTGTGAGACCACCGGTGGTTCGTGCCGCATTCCAGCGAACTCGAACAACGTTGCGAGCCTCGTGACCACGAAGGGCGTGATCTCGTCCGATCAGGGCTGGACCGCGCAATACACGAATCATCGCCCCGGTGTGTTGTGCCGCTCGCTCGGTGATGCAGCGCGCGTGCTCGACGCGATGAAGGACCCGGAGCGTGGGTACTTCGATCCGGATGACATCTTCACGGCGTTGCCAAAGCCGATCGTGCCCGACGAGCCTTACACGAGCTTCGTCGTGGACGGCGATAGTGCTAAAGCGACGTCGCTCGCAGGGCTGCGGATCGGTGTCGTTCGCGAGTTCATGATCAAGCCGAACCCGAACGACGTGGCGATCAACGAGCTGAACAACAGCGAGATCAAGGCGATCCTCGGCGGCAAGCTCGGGGCGACGCTGATCGAGTCGGTGGACGCGACCTACGGTGACGATCCCGAAGTCGACGACATGCCGTACACGTTCCAAGACGCGATCGCCGAAGTGTTGCCGATCACCGCACCGGAGATCTTCTATTCGATGACGAATGGTCAGCTCGACTATGCGGTCGAAGGCTACGACGTCACGACGAAAGACTATCTCGTCAAACTGTCCCTGCGTCAGGTGCCGCTCTCGGGCAACTTGAATCTGCGGCGGCTGACTTCGGTCGGGCTCGACAACGTTCCGCGCACGCCCTTTTTGATGGACCAGTACCTGCTCGATCGCGGCGACGAGTTGGTGGCGGATTGGCCGAGTTTCGTCGCGAATTCGAAGTGGTTTGCGGAGCCGCTACGCAGTGGATCCGAAAACGTGGCGATGGTGAATCAGCAGGACATCCGATCGACCGGGGGTAGCGACCGGCTGAAGATGGTCACTGCGGCGCGTATGATCGTGAGCAAGGTCATGCTGCAGAATAAACTCGACGTGCTCGTCACGACGAACATCCCGGCGCCGGTCGAGCGTAACGAGTTTGCGCGCGATCCGGTGACGAAGGACGTTCGACCGAACGGGCCTTCGATCACGGACCTGCTCGGAGTGCCGGAGATCATCGTGCCATCCGGCTACAACCAAGTGGTCTACGAGGCGAAGTACAAGCTGAGTGACGATACGAAGAGCTACGTCTCAGTGGCCGGTACGGAGCAGAGCATGATGCGCAATGCGCTGCCGACCAGCTTGATGTTCTTCGGCGGCCCCGGCGATGAGCCGCGGCTACTGAAGGTCGCATCGGCATACGAAGCGGCGACGCACCATCGCGTCGCGCCGGAGGACTTCGGTCCGCTCGGTGAAGAGACGGTTGGCGATTCGGGAGGTGCTGTCGCGAGCAAGTAACGAGCGGTCAGCCGTCGCTCCGGCGCGTCCAGGCGAGGAATCGGTGTTCGATCACCCCCGCCTCGAGGGCGCGCTGGAGCGCGTTGCCACCGAGCAAGCTGCGCCAGCAATGCTACGCTGTGCGGCGCAAATGCTGAGAACGGAGGCAAAATGACGGCACGACTCGCAGGAAAAATTGCTCTCGTCGCGGGTGCGACGCGCGGTGCCGGACGCGGGATCGCCGTGCAACTCGGAGCCGCCGGCGCGACTGTCTACGTGACCGGGCGTTCGACGCGCAAACAAAAGTCCGAAATGGATCGGTCCGAGACGATCGAGGAAACGGCCGAGCTCGTGACCAAGGCGGGCGGGCGCGGGATCGCCGTGCAGGTCGACCACTTGGTGCCGGAGCAAGTGCGCGCGCTCATCGCTCGGATCGAAGCGGAGCAGGGTGAGCTCCACATTCTCGTGAACGACATCTTCGGCCTCACGAAGATGGAGTGGAACAAGACTGTCTGGGAGTCGACTCTCGAAGATGGGTTGCACCTGTTGCACCTCGGGATCGACTCACACGCGATCACGAGCCACTTCGCGCTTCCGGTGCTGATCAAGAAGCCAGGCGGGCTCGTGATCGAGATCAACGACGGAACACACGCGTACAACGAGAAGAACTATCGCGTTTCGTTCTTTTACGATCTCGTGAAGACGGCGGTGAATCGCATGGCGTGGTCGCTCGCGCACGAGCTCAAGGACCATAAGGCGACTGCACTTTCACTCACGCCGGGTTGGCTTCGCTCGGAAGTGATGCTCGACGCGTACAAGGTGAGCGAAGCAAACTGGCGCGATGCGACCAAAGTGGAACCACACTTTGCGATCTCGGAGACGCCGGCGTTCGTCGGTCGCGCCGTGGCGGCGCTCGCGAGTGATCCGGACGTGGCGCGCTGGAGCGGGAAGTCGGTGTCGAGCGGCGAGCTCGCGAAGATTTACGGCTTCACGGATATCGACGGCAGTAAGCCGGATGCATGGCGATACGTGGTTGAAGTGCAGGATGCGGGCAAGCCCGCGGATGTCATTGGCTACCGCTGATAGTCGATAGTGTGGAGGCCGCGACACGGTGTCAGTGCCGCGGCCCCATCCGCCGTTAGTGGACGAGAAATCCACCGATCGGTTTCAGCGGCGTCGTCAGCCGCACTAGGAGCGTGCGATCCAAGTACTGCTGGAGCAGCCCTTTGCGGTGCGGAAGAAACGCATTGTTCAGCGCGTCCGACAGCTTGTAGCGCACGCCGACGTCCGCAGCTTCAGTCTCGCGCTCGGTTACGTGCGTGAAGCCGAGCGATGCTGGCCAGGTGAGGCCGCCACCCAGATCCATGTTGTTGCTCAAGCGGTGGCAACCTGCACATGACTGGGCTTGCATGCGCGCAACGATGTTGTCCACGCTCAGCGGCGATCCCGCGGTTGCGAGTGCCGTCGCGAGGGCATCTCGGAACGCGTTGGACCCGGTTCCGAAGTTCATGGGGTAGTTGGTCTCGGTCGTGCCCGAGGCTTCGCTGAGTCCGGAGTTGTACGTATCCGGGATGACTGCGCTGATCTCGGGCAGTGTCGCGCCGATCAAACTCGGCACCTGCCCCGGCAACAGCGCTTGGAAACCGGCTCGCTTCGGATGCGTCGATGCGACGTCGAAGAGTGGCCCGTACGGGTTGGTTTTGTTCGTCACCGGTACCAAGCGCATCCATGAGCAGCTCAGCAGCCCACAGCTGCGCTTGATCTTGAACTCGCGCAGCGACCAGCGGCGCGGATCGGGATTCACGAATTGGTTAGTCCGGATTTGGCCGCGGCCGCTCGAGCCAGCCCCGAAGTGATTGACGTTGATGACGGCCGGGATCGGCGGCACTGCGATGAGTAGGCCCTGGAAATACAGCTGTTCCAGGCGGTCTGCGCGTTGGTTGGGGTCGGCGATGGCCGACAGGTTCGCCCAAGCTTCGATGATCGGCCGGCAGCCTTCGATCCCGAGCAGCGGCAACGGATTGGGGAGCGCGGCTTCGAAGATCAGCAGGTTGCGGTCGTCCGTGTTCGCGATGCCACTCGCCTTGCCGTACACGACACGATACTCGCCGCAGTACTCGCCGTTGTTGGGCATCAGATCGAAACGGTTGAAGAGCCCGATTGGAATGTATGCGCACGGGCTATTCGCCGCGAACGGATTGCAAGCGGACTGCGAGCCTTCCGAGGGTGCAGGCCGGCACAAGTACGGAAAGCCGTTGAGCACGCTTCCGAGTTGGGGGTCGGTTTGATCGTTGCAGTGCGGGCCTTGGCCGAGGCCGGGCCCGGGGTTCATCACGTCCCACCATTGCTGAAACAGCTTCAACGACGTGAGGCCGCTGACGCCGCTCTGTGAGACGAGTTGATCGAGGACGCGTTTTAAGGAGAAGCGCGAGAGGATGACTTGGTCGGTGACTGCGAGTGAGCGCCGCGCGTCGAGCGGGCCTGACAAGGCACTCTCGGCGCCGGTTGCGCTCACGGGTTCGGTCGCAACGTCCATTACACAACCACTCCAAGCAAGCACGAGTGTTGCCGCTGCGAGCGGCGTGAGAATCCGTACTCGTGTCCGTTCCATCGGGGACCTCCGCTTGAAGGCGCTACCAGTGCGCATCCTGCCCACGGGTTCTGCGCAACGAGCGAGCTACGTTACGCGCGGCGATTTCGCGGCACAACTGACACGCGAGCCGAAACGGCAGGCAAGTTTGTTAGTTCACATCTCGTGTGAACACACGAATGTGTTTTGTTAGTTGGGCAAATTGGCCACGTCGTCGACGTCGCGGACGTGATTGCCCCAGTATTCACTGGCCGCACAACCCATTCAGGTGAGTGCGATCGGCCCATTCGGGTGGGTGCAGCTACGAGCTGCAGGAATAAGAATCGTGCCAGCGCGCGGGCGGGTGGGAGATCCCGCCGCTGGTGGCTGCAGTGCCTACTTCAGCGGGCGGTCGCGAAGTGAGCGCGAAGTTCGCTATTGACAGCGGACGGATGCTGGAGCGGGAGCGCGTGTGAAGCGTCTTCCCAGACGCGGTGTTCCGCGCCGAGGCCGATTGCGCGCGTGAGC
>Ga0193753_10002704_pt1 | contig 13718 bp, 15 predicted proteins | sample H1c2metaG_FD_144925 | JGI IMG/M metagenome (GOLD analysis project Ga0193753, IMG submission 144925) | Soil microbial communities from a riparian zone of the East river system, Colorado, United States - H1c2 | ecosystem: Environmental > Terrestrial > Soil > Riparian zone | place: USA: East... | reverse complement strand
CGGCGAGCTGCAACAGCAGCCTTCGCGCATGCAGGCCGCGCTCAATTCGATCCAGGATCGTCTGCGCGCCCGCGGATTCGTGCGTGACTCCATCGAACAGCTGAAGCGGGCCACGCAACAGTTCGAAACTTCCACCGCGTCACTCAAGTCGGGCGGCGGTGTGAGCATCGGCGGCTTTGGCGGCGACGACGACGTGCAGAAGACCATCACCGAAATGACGGATGCATGGAAGAAGTACCAGCCGGCCCTGGCGCCGGTCGCGAACTTCACTTCGATCCCGTACTCGGACAGCGAGCGTGAAGGCACGCAGCTCAACATGGACGGCCGCGAACTGCAGCGCGCCGTGACCAACGCCGCCACCCAGGCGCGCGCGTATACCCCGGTGCTCGAGAAGAACCTCGCGCAGATCATCGCAGGGTTGCAAAGCTCGTCCGATTCGCTGGCGACCGCCTTGCGTTCGGTGGTGCTCATCGGCGTAGGCCTCGCGGCCGCTCTGGCCGCGCTCGTCGGTTACCTCTCGCTGGCACGCGGCAAACAGGCCGCGGCTGCCTTGGCGGCACGCCAGCAGACGGAAGACATCCTGCGCACCGTGCGCGAAGGTCTGTTCCTGCTCGACGCGGACCTCAAGATTGGTGAGATTCACTCCGACGCGACCGGCTCGTTGTTCCAGCGAGAATCCATCGCCGGCATTACCTTCGAAGACCTGCTGCGCAACCTCGTGTCCGCGAAGACGCTGGCCATTGCCACCAAGTTCGTCAAGGTGCTGTGGAGCGAGCGCACCAAGGAAAACCTGATCCGCTCGATCAACCCGCTCAACGAAGTGGAAGTGACCACCGGCGGCGATGGGAAGCAGGACAAGGGCGAAACCCGCTACCTCGAATTCAACTTCCACCGCGTGCGCCGCGATGGCGCCATCACGCACGTGCTGGTGTCGGTGTCCGACGTGACCGCTCGTGTGGCCCTGGCCGCGCAGCTCAAGGGCGCGCAGGACAACGCGCAGACGCAGATGGACGCGTTCCTTTCGATCCTGCACGTGGATCCGAACCAGTTGAGCTCGTTCCTCGACGACTCCGATGTCGCGTTCAAGATGATCAACGCCACGCTGCGTGACCCGGCGCGTGACAGCGCCTCGTTCCGCCGCAAGATCGACGGCCTGTTCCGCCAGATCCACAGCATCAAGGGCGAAGCTTCGGCCATCGGCCTGGGCTCAATGGAACAGCGTGCGCATGCGCTCGAGAGCGATCTTGCCGCGCTGCGTGAACGCACCGATCTCACGGGCGATGACTTCCTGCCGCTGCTCACCAAGTTCGATGACCTGGTGTCGCACTCGCAGTCGGTCCGCGAGATGGTCACCAAGCTTGCGAGTTTCCGCGACAGCTTCGCGCCCAAACACGCACCGGCCGCCGGTGGTTCCGCGCAGGCGTCGTCTGGCGATACCGCCTCCCGCCAGGCGCTCGCCGCCGATGCCGTGGCCGCCGAGGCCACGTTGCAGCGATCGGCTCGCGAAGGCTTCGTCGCCTCCGCGCAGCAGCTCGCGGATCGCATCGCCAACGATCACGGCAAGAAGGTCGTCGTGACCTGCCGCGGTCATGACCAGGTGCCCGAGTCCTATCGCCGCCCGGTCAAGGACGTGCTGATCCAGCTGATTCGCAACGCCGTGGTGCACGGCATCGAAACGCCGGAAGAGCGCGAAGCCCAGGGCAAGTCGCCCGAAGGCCACATCCGCATCACTTTCGAGATGACCGAGTCGGGCCGCGCGTTCCGCATGCAGTGCGAGGACGACGGTCGCGGGCTCACGCCGGACAAGCTGCGCAAGACCGCGATCACCAAGGGGATCATTTCCCAGAATGACGCCGCGGCGCTTTCCGACCAGGAGGCCATGATGCTGGTCTTCCGTTCGGGCTTCTCGACCGCCTCGGGTGTTACCCGCGACGCGGGCCGCGGAGTGGGCATGGACGTCATTGCAGAGATCGCCGCCCGTCTCGGCGGTCGTATCTCGTTGAATTCCGAAGTCGGCAAGAACATGCGTCTGTCCTTGTCGTTCCCGGCCAGCGCGAATGCTGCCGGGGTCGTTGCTGCCTAGGGAGGAGTGTTTCAGATCATGAGTGCAGTGCCCAAACCGCGCCAACCGTTGCGCATGATGATCGTCGATGACTCGAACGTGATGCGGCGTCGCATCGAGCGTTCTCAGCAGAACGATGAGCTGGAAGTGGTCGGAACCGCCGTGAATGGCCTGGACGCGGTCACCAAGTTCAAGCAGCTGTTGCCCGACGTCATGACGCTCGATCTCACGATGCCCGAAATGGATGGCATCGAGTGCGTCGAGCACGTGATCAAAATCAAGCCCGATGTGCTTATACTCGTGGTGTCGGCCCTCGCCGATAAGGCCACGGCAGTGGAAGCCATCGAGAAGGGCGCCAACGGATTTCTGTGTAAGCCGTTTACGGACGACCAGCTCAATGAAGCTCTCGCCGAGTTGATTGGGGAGTAAGAGAAATGTTGGACGCTGAAGAAGTTCGAACCTTTGTACAGGGCACTGTGCACTTCTTCGAGACCGCGACGGGTCATCCCGCCACGGTCGGTTCTCCCTACCTGTGCATCGACAAGTCGGCCGTGGTCCAGGACTACGCCGGCGTCATCGGCATTTCGGGGAACCGTGAAGGCAAGGTCTACTTCACCGCGCCGCGCGGCATGCTCTCGGTCATGTTGATGTGCATGAACGAAACGGACACGGGCGAACAGAACGTGCGCGACCTGGTGGGCGAAGTCGCCAACACCATTTCGGGCAATGCGCGCCGGGACTTCGGCCGCAATTTCGTGATCAGCACACCGACCATCTGCGATCGCAACAATGCCGCCACGGCCGCCGCCACCACGGGCCGCTCGTTCGTCATTCCGATCAACTGGCGCAGCTACGCCGCGAACGTCGTGGTCTGCCTGCAGTAGTTAGTAAATTGTAATGGTTTGACGGACGCCGGCCCTTTGGCCGGCGTTTTCCGTTGTGGCGCGCAGCGCCTGAAAAGGAAACGCCGGCGAAGCGCCGGCGTCCGTGAATGCTTTGACCACTCAGCGGTTTCGGGGGCGCTCGCCGACTTCCACTTCGCTCTCGAAGGGCGCGGTGCCGCGTATTCCAGTGACCTTGATCTTCTTGCCCGGCTTGACGTTGGCGATGCGCGTGAGCGTGTCCTGGGCCGTGGCCACGTTGACCCCGTTCACCGTGAGGATGATGTCGCGCGGCTCCATGCCCACGGCGGCGGCAGGACTCCCGACGTAGAGCTTGGCGACCACCACGCCCGGCCGCGCAAGGTTGAAACGCCGCGCCTCGATCTGGTCGATGTCGGCGGGGACGATGCCGATCCAGCCGCGCACCACGCGGCCCTTGGTGAGGATTTCGGACATCACCCCGCGCACCAGGTTCACGGGAATGGCGAAGCCGATGCCCTCGACTCCCAGGTTCTTGGCGAGCACCGCGGTGTTGATCCCGATCAGTTCGCCATCCGCGTTGATGAGCGCGCCCCCCGAGTTGCCGACATTGATGGGCGCATCGGTCTGGATGAAGTTCTCGAAAGTCGCCACGCCTAACTGGCCACGTCCGGTGGCGCTCACGATGCCCTGCGTGACCGTCTGCGACAGGCCCACGGGGTTGCCGATGGCCAGCACGATGTCACCGACACGCAGCCGGTCCGAGTGGCCCACCGGCATCACCGGAACGTTCGACTTCAGGTCGAGCTGAAGCACCGCGAGGTCGGTGTCCGGATCGCGGCCGACGATCTTCGCGTTGGCGATGCGCCCATCGGCGAGCTGCGCGCGAATCAGGTCGGCGCTGGCGATCACGTGGTGATTGGTGATCACGTGCGCGGCGCTGTCCATGATGACGCCCGAACCCAGGCTCTGCTCCAGCCGCTGGCGATAGCGAGGCCGGGCATCCCCAAACAACTCTTCGATGGCGTTCGGCTGTATGCGTTCGGTCACGAGCCTGGCGGTATAAATGTTGACCACGGCCGGCGCGGCCCGCTCGACCGCTTCCGCATACGAGTTCACCGCCCGCGGGGTTTCCGGCACCGGTGCGTGTACTACGGGTGTGACGCCGGTGGCTGGGGCAACGAGCGCGGGTTGCGGAGGCGGTTGGGGCGCCGGCGAACGCCTCGTGATGAGTTCCGGGCGCACCATCACGGCGACGAACGCCGCCGCGAGTCCCACGATTGCGGACACGGAGATGAAAGTCAGAATTCGCAGGAAGGGTCGGGTCGACATGGGCCGGATATTCCTCAAGGGCGATGGCCGAAAGCCGTTGATCGCATGTGTATAATGCGCCGCCTCCCGGGGTCTCGCAGCGGCGCATTTTGCGCTCGTCCGCGCCGGGGTGTTATTCGATCCTGAGGTCAAGAATGAGCGATCACGCGGCCGACGATACCGTCCCCGAAGTCGACGAGAGTCGGCGCAAGTTTCTGATAGCGGCCACCGCCGGTACCGGCGCGGTGGGTGCGGTGCTTACCGCGGTGCCCTTCGTGGCATCGTGGATGCCTTCGGAAAGCGCCCGCGCTGCGGGGTTACCCACCGAGGTCGATCTGTCGAAGATGGAGCCTGGTCAGATGACCACGCACTTCTGGCGCAAGCAGCAGATTTACGTCGTGAAGCGCACGCCGGAGATGCTGGCATCGCTGCCTTCGCACGACGACGAGCTCAAAGATCCGGAGTCGAAGGACTCCGATCAGCCCGCGTACGCAAAGAATGAAACGCGTGCGATCAAGCCGGACGTGCTCGTGCTCATCGGTACGTGTACACACCTGGGTTGCCTGCCCAAGCCGCGTTTCACGCCGGGTGATGCTGCGGTCATGGCGAACTGGCCGGGCGGCTTCTTCTGTCCCTGTCATGGATCGAAGTTCGATCTTGCGGGGCGCGTCTTCCAGGGCTCGCCAGCCTCGGTGAACCTGAAAGTACCGCCATACAGTTTTGAAGGCGACAACAAGCTCATCATCGGCGTCGATTCGGCCGCGAAAGGGGTGGCCTGATGTCCGCCACGATGGAAAAGAGTAACGGCGGGTTCCGCGCCTGGCTCAACAAGCGTCTGCCGATCGATCAGTTCATGGCCGACCAGCTCACGGGCTACTACGCGCCGAAGAATTTCAACATCTGGTACTTCTTCGGTTCGCTGGCGTTGCTGGTGCTCGTCATGCAGATCGTGACGGGCATCTTCGTCACCATGCACTTCAAGGCCGGTGAAACCACGGCCTGGAACTCCGTGCAATACATGGTGCGTGAAGTGCCATACATGTGGCTCATCCAGCCCATGCACGCCGTCGGCGCGTCATTCTTCTTTATCGTCGTGTACCTGCACATGGCGCGCGCATTCCTGTACGGAAGCTACAAGGGCCCGCGCGAAGTGCTGTGGGTCATCGGCATGCTGATTTACCTCGCGCTCATGGCAGAAGCCTTCATGGGCTACGTACTGCCCTTCGGCAACATGTCGTACTGGGGCGCGCAGGTCATCATCAACCTCTTCGGCACCATCCCGGGCATCGGCCCGGACCTCGTCGAATGGATTCGCGGCGATTACGGCATTGGCGATGCAACGCTCACGCGCTTCTTCTCGCTGCATGTCATCGCGCTGCCATTCATCATTGCGCTGCTGGTGCTCCTGCACCTGGTCGCACTGCGCCAGGTGGGCTCGAACAATCCGGATGGCATCGAGATCAAAGAGAACCTGGGCGCTGACGGCAAGCCGAAGGACGGCATCCCGTTCCATCCTTACTACACGCTCAAGGACATCGTCGGCGTTGGCCTGTTCCTGACGCTGTTCGCGATCGTGGTGTTCTTCGTGCCCACTTTCGGCGGCCTGTTCATGGAGGCGCCGAATTTCGAGCCGGCCAATCCATCGTCCACGCCCGAGCACATCGCACCCGTGTGGTACTTCACGCCTTACTACGCAATCCTGCGCGCGGTTCCCGATCAGAAGCTCGGCGCGTTGCTGATGGCGCTGTCGGTGGCGGCGTTCCTCTTCCTGCCGTGGCTGGACCGCGCAAAGAACAAGTCGATCCGTTATCGCGGCCTGGCATCGAAGCTCCTGTTGGGCGTCTTCTTCGTCACGTTCCTGATGCTCATGTGGCTCGGCCTAAAGCCCGCTGACGGCATCTACGTGCTGCTCGCGCGAATCTTCACGGTGCTGTACTTCGCGTTCTTCATCCTGCTGCCGTTCGTTTCCAAGGCCGACGGCAACGGCCCGGTCCCCGATCGAGTGACTTACCATGCGCACTAGCAACTACCTCGTCGCCCTCGCGCTGTTGTTAGGCGCTGGCGCCGTCTCGGCCAATGAAGGCGGGCATGCCGGCTGGCAGCGTCCCGCCAACAATGAAATTTCGAACTTGCCGTCGCTGCAGCGCGGCGCGCGCAATTTCATGGGCTATTGCTCGGGATGCCATTCGCTGAAGTTCGTGCGTTATTCGCGGCTCGCGGAAGACCTCAAGATCTCCGATTCGCTGCGCGATACCTACATCGTGAAGCCGGGCGACAAGTTCTCGGACTACATCAAGGCATCCATGCCTGCGGCCGACGCGCAGGAATGGTTTGGCAAACCGCCACCGGACCTGTCACTGGTGGCGCGTTCCCGCGGCAGCGACTGGATCTTCAATTTCCTCACCACGTTCTATGCGGATGCCAGCAGCCGCCAGACGGGCGTCAACAACCTGCAGCTGCCGGGTACGGCGATGCCGCATGTGCTCGCGAGCGTGCAGGGCGTCCAGCAAGCCGTCTGGAAAGCCGTCGAGCACAAGGGTGAGGACGGCAAGGCTGTTGTCACTCCGGAGTTCGAGAAGTTCGAGCCGGGCGTGGTCGGCGGTCTGAATGCCGAGCAGTACGATGAATTCGCCCGCGACATCGTGAACTTCCTCCAATACGCCAGCGATCCCACGCAGGTCGAGCGCCAGGGCATGGGCATCTGGGTTGTGTTGTTCCTTCTCATGTTCACGGGCATCGCGTACATGTTGAAGAAGGAATACTGGAAGGACGTCCGCTGAGCCGCCAGACGCGCCAACGCCTGCAGATTCAACTCGCCGTGGTGCGTGGAGAGCGGATTGTCTAACCGCCGCGCAACGATGACGCTGTTCTCGGCGCCCGATGATCCCTGGAGTCATCGCACGCGCATCGTGATCGCGGAAAAGGCGATCGAGATCGAGATCGTCGACGTCGCGCCCGGGAAGTATCCCGAAGACCTGCTCGACCTCAATCCGTATCACACCACGCCCACGCTCATCGACCGCGACCTCGTGCTCTACGATTCGCGCGTGATCATGGAATATCTCGACGAAAGGTTTCCGCATCCGCCGCTGATGCCCGTCGACCCCGTGTCGCGCGCTCGCGCGCGGCTGGCGCTCTACCAGATCGAACACGACTGGTATGACCTCGCCCGCAAGATGGATGCCCCGGGGTCCAAGGACATGGCGCAGTTGCGCAAGGTCTTGCGCGACAACGTGCTCGGCAGCGCCGATCTCTTCAAGCTCAAGCCATTTTTCCTGTCGGACGAATTCTCCATGGTGGACGCGACCATCGCGCCCATCCTGTGGCGCCTGCCTCGCTATGAAATCGATCTGCCGCCGCAGGCGCAGCCCATACTGAAGTACGCCAGCACCATCTTTTCGCGCCCGGCGTTTCGCGCCAGCCTGTCGGAAAACGAGCGGGAGATGCGGCTCGCATGAACGATCGCGCGCGCAATTCCAAGCGCCCGTATCTGATCCGCGCCATGCACGGCTGGATGATGGATAACGGCGAGACACCTCACGTCATCGTCGACGCCGAGAAGCCCGGAGTCGAAGTTCCGCGCGCCTACGTCAAGGACGGCAAGGTCGTGCTCAATCTCTCGTCCACCGCGACACAGCGGCTGGTCATGGGCAATGACTGGATCGAATTCGAAGCCCGTTTCGCAGGCGTGGTGCATCACGTGCGCATTCCGGTCAGCACGGTGCTCGGGATCTACGCGCGGGAAACCGGCGAGGGCATGGTGTTCTCCGAGCAGGACCTCGGCCCCGAGCCGCCGACCAAGCCCACGCCACCCGAAGACGGCAGCCGCCGTCCGCAGCTCAAAGTCGTCAAGTAGTTAGATTTTCGCCGGCTCGGCGAGCTTGGCCAGCGCGGACTGGTACACCGGCGTGGCTTCGCGGAAGTCGGAAACGGTGGTGCGCAGGTCGCGCGCCAGTCCATCGGCAATGCCGTATATCCAGCCGTGGACATGCAGTTCCTGGCCGCGTTCCCAGGCGTCACGCGCAATGCTGGTCTGGCAGACGTTCTGCACCTGTTCGATCACGTTGAGTTCGCAGAGCCGGTCGGATGCGGACGTTTCGCTGGCGCAGGCCTTGAGGCTGTGCTGATGTTTTTCGTGCACGTCCTGCACGTGCCGCAGCCAGTTGTCGGCGAGCCCGACGCGCGCGCGGCGCATCGCGGCCTGCACGCCACTGCAGCCGTAGTGGCCGACGACGATGACGTGCTTGACCTTCAGGATATCGACCGCGAACTGCATGACCGAGAGGCAGTTGAGGTCGGTATGCACCACCATGTTGGCGATATTGCGATGGACGAAGACGTCGCCCGGAAGCAAACCCACGATCTGGTTGGCCGGCACACGGCTGTCGGCGCAGCCTATCCACAGATAATTGGGTGACTGCTGGCGGGAGAGCTTGGCGAAGAACTCCGGGTCCTGCCGAAGAATTCCTTCGGCCCATTCGCGGTTGTTCTTGAACAGCTCGTCGAGCGTCTTCATCTGGGCGCGACCATAAACGTCCGCGCGAGGATTAGCAAAGGATGGGGGCCGTCCCGGTCCTTCAACGAGCGTCGAACGCAGCCTTGAGCCATTCGACGTTTCCATCGCGCACGATGATCACATCGAAGCGCACACGGCAGCGACGCAGGTCGGGCCGTTGCTGCAGGAATAGCGCGGTGGTGGCGGCGATCCGCCGTTGCTTGCCGCTGGTGATGCTGGCGGCCGCGCCGCCGTACCGGTCGCTGGCCCGCGTGCGCACTTCAGCGACGACCAGCAGATCGTTGGCGCGCGCGACCACGTCGATCTCACCGACGCGCCGCTGAAAATTCCGCGCGACGATGACGAACCCCTGCGACTCGAGAAAGGCAGCAGCGCTGTTCTCTGCGAGTGTCCCGGTCTGACGGCGACCCATGCCGGCGGGTTTTCAAGGAGGCGTTGCTACGGTGATGTCGGCGCGCTCGAGGGGAATCGGTGCGCCATTCTTGATGCGGACCCAATCGAGTTCGCGCCGAACACGGCCCTGCGCGTCGATGGACAACGTGCCGGTGAGACCCCGCGGATTGATGGGGGCGCCGCGTTGCAGCGACGTCGCGATGCGGAACGCGTCGTAACCAAAGGCGAACAGGCGGCCGCGGCTTCTCGCGGAGTCGCCGAAAGCCTGGCGCGCCGCTTCACGCACTTCGCCTGACAAGTCTTCGTCGCCAAGCATCCACGGCATGTCCGGAAACATCATGCCGTCGATTTCCTGGTTGGCGGTGGGATGCGGCTCGTAGGCGTCGCCCAGCGTATAGGTGGGAATGTCGCCGGCGAGATGAAAGCGCAGCTGCGGCCGAAGCTGCCGCGCCGCGCCAGGCTGGCTGGGGGCGAAGATGAACTGGATGTCGGGGCGCCGACGCGGTTCGAAGTCGAGCTTCTGGCCGAGAGTCGCCTGGATGCGCTGATGGCGCGAGTTGCTGTCGTCCGTGCGCAGGACCTGCGTAATGCTGGCGGTGAAATCGTTGCGCGTCGTCCCGCCGAAGCTGGCCTGACCGAGCAGGAAGCCACCCGCCGCGCGCAGCTCTTCGTCGAAGGCCGCCGCCACGCGCGAGCCCCAATCGCCTTCCGGCGTGAGCACGACGCCGCGGCGACGCCCGGTGGAGCCGATGTATCGCGCCACCGCGCGTGCGTCGTCTTCAGGCGAAAGAGCGAACTGGTAGTACCGCTCGGGTGTTGGCCGGTCCGCCGGCAGAAAATTCAGTGCGAGGATCGGCGGGCGCGTTGCCAGCAATTCGCCGGCGGCCATCACTTCTTCTCGTGTCAGTGGACCGACGATGAAAGTGGCGCCTGCCGCGTTTGCCTGGCCAACCGTATCGGCAATGGAGGTGATGGCGGTGTCGTAGACCCGCAGCCGCGGACGCGTGGCGGCCGGCACCTGGTAGTAAGCGGTCATGAAGCCGTCACGGATCTGCGCCGCCGGCGCTGACGTGCGGCCGGTGAGCGGCAACAAGAGCGCGACATGCGGCGCGGCTTCAAGACTCGCGACCGGTTCGGGTATGCCCACGCCCGGTTCGCCCGACAGCGCGGCGAGCGCCGGATGCGAAGGGAAACGCGCCCGGAATGCGGCCAGGCGTGTCGCGCCGAGCGTCGGATTGCGCGCGTTGTCGTACGCCACGGAGGCGGCCTCGAGCCAGCCGCGTATGGTGGCGTCACTGCCGGGTGGCGGAACCAATGAGGCGCCGCGTTCCGCCGCGGCACGCAATTGAGCTAACAATTCCGAGCGCGCAAGGCGCGTATCGCCAGGGCCGATGAGCCGTTCGCGAGCAAGCTCGGAACGGATGCCGTCGAGCAGGTGACCGGTGGCGATGGCGACTTGCTGGCGCGTCTCGTAGTAGCGCGCCGCCGCGGGCTGTGCGGTGGGAGTCTGCATGCCGCTGACCTGCCGCCAGGCATCATCGCCGCGACCGGAAACCAGCGCGGACTGGATGCGTAACAGGCTCTGCTCCAGCGCTTGCTGCTGCGTGAGTCCGCCCGGCAGCAGCGAGAGAATGCGATCCGCGTCGGCGGCGCGCCCGGCGGCGAGCCACGCACGCACTGCGCGGAGGCGGAATTCCACGCTGTCGCTGCCGGTGGTCTCGGAACCCAAGCGTTCGTACAGTGCCGCGGCACCGGCATGATCCCCGGTTCGCGCAAGCTCTTCGGCGCGATCGACATTCGGTGGTCCGCCACGGCGGGGCGTGGACGGGCAACCTGTGAGCACCACGGCCATCGCTACGACCATCAATAATGCAAATGGCCTTACCAGAGCTTTCTTAGGCGTCATACGTCGAATAGCCTTCACGAGTGCCTGCGCATCCTGGCGCGGTGGAGAATTATAGTGGCAGTGAACTTGGGGCGTCTCGCGGTGATCTCGACGCCTATCGGCAATCTCGGCGATCTTTCGCCACGCGCACGCGACGAACTTGCCGCAGCGGAACTGGTTGCGGCGGAAGACACGCGCCGAACGGGGCAATTGCTGACAACGCTCGGGTTGTCGCGGCCACTGGTGTCGCTGCATGAACACAACGAGCGCGAGCGCATTGACGAGTTGCTCGAAAAGCTGCGCGCGGGCGCACGCATTGCACTGGTGAGCGACGCAGGAACGCCGCTGTTGTCGGACCCCGGATTCGAACTGGTGCGTCGCGTAGCGCTTGCGGGCATCAGCGTGGTGGCGGTGCCAGGACCTTCCGCCATTACCGCTGCGCTCAGCATCGCAGGCTTGCCCACCGAACGATTTTCCTTCGAAGGGTTCTTGCCGGCTCGGCTCGGCGAGCGCCGTGCGCGCGTGGCCGAGCTTGCGGGCGAGTCGCGCACGCTGGTTTTCTTTGAGGCGCCCCATCGAATCGCCGAATCACTCGAAGACATGGCCGCAGGTTTCGGTGCGACGCGCCGCGCGGCGGTGGCGCGCGAGCTCACCAAGGTGTTCGAGACGGTGTATCGCGGCACGCTCGCCGAGCTTGCGATGCAAGCGCGCAGCGACGCGAACTTCACGCGCGGCGAGATCACGGTAGTGGTGGAGGGCGCGCCGCGTGCTGCCGCGGGCGACGCGCCCCGCGCGCAACTGGATGCGACACTCACGGTGTTGCTGACCGAGCTGGCGCCGAGCAAGGCGGCTGCACTCGCCGCACGGCTAACGGGCGCCAAACGCAACGATGCCTACGCACGCGCGCTCGAATTGTCGAAAGGCACCGCCCGGTGACGAGGGCCGAAGCAATCGCTTGAGCGCGTGATGACATGCCGCTATGGTGCGCGCGGAGTCGGCCGGACGGTCGCTGCATTTCTCGCGAAATGTGGAGGAAAGTCCGGGCTCCTGCGGACAAGGTGCCAGGTAATGCCTGGGCGGCGTGAGCCGACGGAAAGTGCAACAGAGAGTAAACCGCCGAAGCTTCAGCAATGAAGCTGGTAAGGGTGAAACGGTGCGGTAAGAGCGCACCGCGCCGGTGGCAACACATGGCGGCATGGCAAACCCCACCTGGAGCAAGGCCAAATAGGAAAGTCGCCACGCAAGTGGCAGCGGGTGTCCCCCCGTGCTTTCGGGTAGGCCGCTTGAGGTCGCCGGTGACGGCGATCCCAGATGAATGACTGTTCTCGACAGAACCCGGCTTACAGGCCGACTCCACTTTATTGACTATTAGCCGCGAATTCGGCATCCATTGAACCATTAATGGCTCAATGATCCCGGTTCTCGCGCGTCAGCTTCCGCGTCGTGCGCACTTTGAAACCCGTCGTTCCGGGTCTGAAGGGCGCTTCGCTCGAGTTCTTCGCGCGCCACAGGGTCATACAGTCCCTTCGCTTCTTACCCACTGTATGAACAAGCGATGACAACCCACTGATCGGTAAGAGAGGCGCTCACCGATTGTTGGCGTTGTGACAACCCAAATCAGTCGTAAGTCGCTGTCGCTACGGGAAAATCTCGTGACTTATTGCTTGACCGCGTCCGCAGCCATTCCTATAGTGGCGGCAAGTGGGAAAAAGTGGGGAGAAATGGGCTCAATGAGCCTATCCATTCATGTTTCGCGGTGCAGCAAAAGTGACCCTGGACGACAAGGGCCGGATGGTTTTACCCACCCGGTACCGCGAGCACGCGCTCGAAAGAAGCCAGGGAAAACTGGTCGTCACCGTGGACCGGGATCAATGCCTCCTCCTTTACCCCTTGCCCGACTGGGAACAGATCGAGCGGAAGTTGATGAGCCTGCCTTCTTTACATGCGCAGGCGCGCCGACTGCAACGGCTCATGGTGGGTCACGCCACCGAACTGGACCTCGACGGGCATGGACGACTGTTGCTGCCGCCGGAGTTGCGCGAGTTCGCGCTGCTCGAGCGGCGGGGAATGCTGATCGGTCAAGGCAATCGCTGCGAGCTGTGGGACGAGACGCGCTGGAACGAGCGCCGCGCCCTGTGGCTCGCCAACGAAGCTGCCGAGACCGGTCTGCCGGCCGAGCTTGATTCGCTCACGCTGTAGGCGTGGATTGAGTAGTTAGATTCGATGATCCGGCGCGAAAGCGCCGGTTGAAGATCATGGGGTGGGGCGCGATCGCGTAGCGATCGTCGTCCATGGCAACGGCACTTGATAAAACGGGGGCGGACTGACAGCCGCTTGAACAGGAGTGAGTGATTGAACGCACATGTTCCGGTGCTTGCCCGGGAAGCGTTCGAGGCACTCGCGGTGCAGGCGGACGGCCTATACATAGATGCGACGTTCGGGCGCGGCGGTCACACGGCACTCATCCTCGGGGCACTCGGGCCCGAAGGGCGCGTGCTCGCGTTTGACCGCGACCCGGCGGCCATCGAGGCCGGCCACCGCCGTTTTCCCGACGAAGTGCGGCTTGCGCTCGTCGGCGCGCCGTTTGCCGATATCGCCGCGCGCGTGCAGGAGCTCGTTCCGAGCCGGCCCGTGCGCGGCATCTTGTTCGACCTCGGCGTCTCGTCGCCGCAGCTCGACGACCCCACACGT
>Ga0193753_10002703_pt1 | contig 13719 bp, 13 predicted proteins | sample H1c2metaG_FD_144925 | JGI IMG/M metagenome (GOLD analysis project Ga0193753, IMG submission 144925) | Soil microbial communities from a riparian zone of the East river system, Colorado, United States - H1c2 | ecosystem: Environmental > Terrestrial > Soil > Riparian zone | place: USA: East... | reverse complement strand
CTTGGTCTGCACCTTGTCGAGCACGACCAGGTCGGGGCGGAGCTGGAGGATCGCCTCGACGCTCGGCGACATGAAGTCCCCGACGACGGGGAGGCCGACCACGAGCGGCGGATAGGTGGAGAAGCGATCGACGCCGACGATCCGGTCGGCGCCGCCGGCCGCGGCGACGATCTCGGTGGACGACGGGGTGGTGGTGACGACCCGGCGGGCCTGCTTTCCGGACGCGGCGCCCGGGGCCGTGCTCGCGGGTGCCGCGGCGGAGGGTGAAGCCCTGTCGTCCCGGGGGCGATCGCACCCGATCGCCAGGAGCAGTAGTGCCACACCCCCCATCCACAGACGGGCCCGGTTATCCGCAGGTTTATCCACAGGCTATCTCAAGTCGGCATGATTGCCGCACTTCCTCCAGGTTCGTCACAGATTCTCCTCCACAGTCCACACCTTGTTCGCGGGTTTCTCGCAGCCGGCGGTATACCACCCATGGTGGATGGCTACTGGCGTAGCCCCTAGATTTAGTATTTCGAGGGGATGTTTTTGTTGACGACCGGCGTCCGGGAGAGCAGAGTCCGGGTGCAGAGGGGGGGCGCCGAAGCGTGCGTGGCGCCCTTTATCTCTTTTATTTTCAATGGTCTGCACCCGCCAGACCAGACCCGCCAATCGAAGGGGGAGCGCATCATGGAAGCTCGACCGGTCGGAAGGAAGCCCAGGGGAACCGCGCCAATCCACGTCTCCGGAGACGTCGCCGTCGGGGTTGGGAACGGTCAGGGGAGTAAGCAGAACCACAAGAATGGGAGGACTGCAAAGCGGCCCGGGCTGGCCTTTCCCCGCACCTTCACCCACCCCGGCGTCGACCCGTTCGACGAGGTCGAGTGGGAGCTCCGGGACGAGGTCGAGTGGGAACTCCGGGACGCCTCGATCCGGGGTGCGGACGGTCAAGTGTACTTCGAGCAGAACCGGGTCGAGTTCCCCAGGACCTGGACCCAGACGGCCACCAACGTGGTGGTGCAGAAGTACTTCCGCGGGACGCTCGACACGCCGCAGCGCGAGTCGTCGGTCCGCCAGATGATCGGCCGGGTCGCCGACACCATCTATGGATGGGGCCACCGCGGCGGCTACTTCAAGACCGGCGAGGACGCGGTCGCCTTCCGCGACGAGCTGGTCCACCTGCTGGTCCAGCAGAAGATGGCGTTCAACTCGCCGGTCTGGTTCAACGTCGGCGTCGAGGACCACCCGCAGTGCTCCGCCTGCTTCATCAACTCGGTGGACGACTCGATGGCGTCGATCCTCGACCTGGCCAAGACCGAGGGGATGCTCTTCAAGTACGGCTCGGGCACCGGCTCGAACCTGTCCAGCCTGCGCTCCTCGGCCGAGCTCCTGAACGGCGGCGGCACCGCGTCCGGTCCGGTCTCGTTCATGCGCGGCTTCGACGCGTTTGCCGGCGCGATCAAGTCGGGCGGCAAGACCCGGCGCGCGGCCAAGATGGTCATCCTCAACGCCGACCACCCGGACGTGGTCGACTTCATCGACTGCAAGGCGACCGAGGAGAAGAAGGCCTGGGCGCTCATCGACGCCGGCTACGACGGCGGCTTCAACGTGCCGGGCGGGGCGTACGACTCGGTCAACTACCAGAACGCCAACCACTCGGTGCGGGTGAACGACGACTTCATGCGCCAGGTGGTGGCCGACGGTCCGTGGAAGACCCGCTCGGTGGCCGGGCCGGAGGTCGGACGCGTGGTCGGCAGCTACCGCGCGCGCGAGGTCATGCGCCGCATCGCCAGGGCGGCCCACCTGTGCGGCGACCCGGGCATGCAGTTCGACACGACGATCAACGACTGGCACCCGTGCATCAACACCGCGCGGATCAACGCGTCGAACCCGTGCTCCGAGTACATGTTCCTCGACGACTCGGCGTGCAACCTGGCGTCGCTCAACCTGCGCAAGTTCCAGAACACCGACGGTGAGCTCGACATCGAGGCGCTGCGCAGCGCGGTCCGCACGACCATCCTGGCGATGGAGATCATCGTCGACAACAGCAAGTACCCGACCCCGCGCATCGAGGAGAACTCGCACCGCTTCCGCCCGCTCGGCCTCGGCTACGCCAACCTGGGCGCGCTGCTCATGTCGCGCGGCCTGCCGTACGACAGCGAGTCCGGTCGGGCCTACGCGGCGGCGATCACCGCGCTCATGTGCGGCGAGGCCTACCGGCAGTCGGCGGCGATCGCGGCCGGCGCGACCGGTCCGTTCGCCGGCTACCAGGACAACGAGCAGCCGTTCCTGGCGGTCATGCGCAAGCACCGCGCCGCGGTGGCCGGGCCGAGCAGCAAGATCCAGGCGCACCTGGTGCCGGGCAACCTGCTCGAGGCGGCCCGCGAGGCGTGGGACGAGGCGATCGAGCTCGGCACCGAGCACGGCTTCCGCAACGCGCAGGCGACGGTGCTGGCCCCGACCGGGACGATCGCGTTCCTCATGGACTGCGACACCACCGGGATCGAGCCGGACATCGCGCTCATCAAGTACAAGCGCCTGGTCGGCGGCGGGATGCTGAAGATCGTCAACCACACCGTGCCCGAGGCGCTGCGCAAGCTCGGCTACGACAGCCGCCAGGTCGAGGACATCTGCGCGTTCGTCGACCGCGAGGAGACGATCGAGGGCGCGCCGGGCCTGAAGGACGAGCACCTGGCGGTGTTCGACTGCGCGTTCCGCTCGACCAAGGGCACGCGCTCGATCCAGTACATGGGCCACATCCGGATGATGGCGGCGACCCAGCCGTTCCTGTCCGGGGCGATCTCCAAGACCGTGAACCTGCCGAACGACTGCACGGTCGAGGACATCGAGCAGGCATACATGGAGGCGTGGCGGCTCGGCCTCAAGGCGATCGCGGTCTATCGCGACGGCTGCAAGCGGACCCAGCCGCTGTCGTCCAGCGTCGAGCAGGCGACCTCGGACGGGTCGAAGAGCTCGACCACCGCGATCGCCAGGACCGGGGTGGTGACGCCGGCGGTGAGCTCGGATCCGGCGCTCGGGCCGCTCAGCCTGGAGGAGCGGCGGGTGATCGAGGAGATGCGGACGCGCGGCATGCAGCCGGCCGGGCCGCCGCCGGCGCGCCGCTACAAGCTGGCGATGGAGCGCCGCTCGCTCACCCACAAGTTCTCGATCGCCGGACACGAGGGCTACATCACCGTCGGCCTGTACGACGACGGCAGCGCGGGTGAGATCTTCATCCGCATGGCCAAGGAGGGCTCGGTCATCGCCGGGCTGATGGACTCGTTCGCCACCGCGGCGTCGCTGGCGCTGCAGCACGGGGTGCCGCTCGGCATCCTGTGCGAGAAGTTCCGCGGCACCCGCTTCGAGCCGTCGGGGTTCACCGGCAACCCGGACGTCCCGATCGCCACGTCGATCATGGACTACCTGTTCCGCTGGCTGTCGCTGCGCTTCCTCGGCCACGAGCAGCACCCGGCGGCGCGCGCCGCGGCCGGCCAGCTCGATCTGCCGCACGTCCCGGTCCTGGCCGAGGACGAGGAGCACGAGGGGACCGAGAAGGGTGGGGTGATCCCGGTCGAGGTCGCCTCGGTGTCGCGGGGGTACGTCAGCGAGACCGACGCGCCGCCGTGCCATGAGTGCGGCACGCTGATGGTGCGCAACGGGGCGTGTCACAAGTGCCCCAACTGCGGCGCGACGTCCGGCTGCTCCTGATCCAGTGCTGCAGGGGACGGCCGCCAGAGCGCGGGGCCGGGGCAGGCATTCTGCTCCGGCGATTCTGACGCTCTGGCGGCTCTCTGCGTTAGACTGATCGGGTGGGCGACTCGGATGATCGTCGGCGGTGGCGGCGGCTGCACACGGAGCTGCGCCTGCAGCTCCACATCGTCGAGCCTTCGGGCGGTGGCCGGACGCTGAGCGCGGTCGGCAGCCACCTCAACCCGGAGGGCATCTTCGTGCAGCTGGCGGATCCGCCGCCGCTGGGCGCGCGCGTGCGCGTGACCCTGGCCGCCGAGGGGACCGACGGCGTCCTGACCGCCGAGGGGCTGGTGGTGGATCGGGTGGTGCTCGACGACGAATCGGAGCGCCCGCCCGGCGTCGGGATCCGACTCGATCAGACCGGCGCGGGCTGGAACAAGCTCTACCAGTGGCTGCTCGACGAGTAGGCGCCCGCCGGCCGCGTGCTTGACTTGCCCACGGGCGTGGCTTAAGAGACCCGCACACGACATACGATGCGCGCGGGTGCTCGGGAAGCCGGTGAGATGCCGGCACAGCCCCCGCTACTGTATCTGGGACGAAAGCGGCATGGGCCACGGGGTAGCGACCTCGGAAGGCGCCGCGAGTAGGATGAACCAGGAGTCAGGAGACCGGCCAGCGCGCAAGTGACGTCCTCCGGTGGGGAGGAAACGGGCTTGCACCGACGCCGCCTTCATATCGCCCTCTGCCTCGCGCTCCTCGCGCGCGAGGCGTCCGCCCAGGCGCCCGCTCCGGCCAGCGACGGCGACCACGGCGGCGAGGTCATCGTCATCACGCCGGTCGACACGCGGACCGGCAAGCCCGAGGACCTCGCCTCCGGCGACGGCGACCACGCCGACCGCGAGCGCGGCTTGCGCGAGAGCGGCTTCACCACCGTGGTGCACGTCGACCAGCGGGCCGGCGAGACCTTGCCGCTGGCCGAGGCCCTGGCCGAGACCGTCGGCGTCCATGTCCGATCGCTCGGCGGCCTGGGCGGCTTCTCGTCCATCTCGGTGCGCGGCGCGCCGCCCGGCCACACGGCGGTGTTCATCGACGGGGTGCCGCTGGCCCGGCTCGGGACCGCCGCCGCCGACCTCGGCCGCTTCGAGCTGTCGTCGTTCTCCACCGTGGAGCTCCACCGCGGCGCCATGCCGGCCGCGCTGGGCGGCGCGACCCAGGCCAGCGCGCTCGAGCTCACCACCCGGCTCGGCCCACCGTCGGACGGGCACCCGCTGCTGCTGTCGGCCGGCGGCGGCTCGTTCGGCGCTCGCCACCTGCGCGCCCGCTGGCTCGGCGGCGACGAGGCGTCCGGCTTCCACCTCGGCGCCGGGTACGCCGGCTCCGAGGGCGACTTCGTCTACTTCGACGACCACGGCACCAACCTCAACCAGTCCGACGACCGCTACGTGGCCCGCCAGAACAACGGCTTCGATCGGGCCGACGCGGTCGCGCGCGCCGGCCTGCGCCGCGGCGGGTGGATCCTGTCGGGCGGCGCCCGCGGGGCGTGGAAGCGCGGCGGCGTTCCCGGCCCCGGCCACATCCAGTCGACCCGCGCGTCGCTCACCACCTGGAGCCAGATGGTGGACGGCGCGGCCGAGCGCACCGGCGAATCCGGCGGCCACGCGCTGACCGCGCGCGGCGCCGTCCACGCGCTGGTCGAGATCGAGCGCTACCGCGACCTCCGCGACGAGATCGGCATCGCCGCGCAGAACCGGCGCTACCTCACCGTGGCGACCGGCGGCCGCGCGAGCCTGCTCGCCGAGCTCACCCCGACCCAGGCGACCAGCGCGGGCGTCGAGACCGAGCTCGAGGTCTTCACCGACACCGACCCCGACCTGGCCGCGGTCGACGCGGGCGCGGGCAAGGCGGCGGGGACTCGCGGCATGCGGCTCGACCTGGCCGGCATCCTGACCCACACCTTTCGCCTGGTCGGCCCGACCGGTGAGCGGGCCCGGATCGAGCCGGCCGTGCGGCTCGATGTCTCGCGCACCCGCCCCGGCGCCGATCCGCTCGACGGCGACGCGTCCGGCGACCTCGCCCCGCACACCGACGTCTTCGCGACCCCGCGCGCGGCGCTGTGGCTGCGCGCCACCGCCGATCTCTCGCTCAAGGCCAGCGCCGGGCTCTACCGGCGCGCGCCGACCGCGATCGAGCTGTTCGGCGACCGCGGCCTCCTCGCCGGCAACCCGGGGCTCCGCGCCGAGACCGGCGAGAGCGCGGACCTCGGCCTGGTCCTCGCGCCGGCGGCCGGCGCCTGGATCGCCGACCGCATCTATCTCGAGGCGGCTGCCTTCGCCGCGCGCTCGCGCGACACTCGCGCGACACGTTCGTGTGGGTCCCGGGTTCCGGGCTCAGCACCGGCCCGCAGAACCTCGGCGGCGCGATCCTGTGGGGCGGCGAGCTGGTCGGCTCGGCGCGCCTGGCTGGCGCGCTGACCGTCACCGCCGACTACACGTACCTGGGCAGCCGCCAGCGCGACACGCTGCCCTCGTTCGAGGGCAAGGAGCTGCCCCAGCGGCCGCGCCACCGGCTGCACGGGCGCGCCGATCTGGCCGGGCGCGCCGGCTCGCGCCTGTTCGTGCTGTTCGCCGACGCGTCGGTGGACGACGGCAACCAGATCGATCCGGCCAACTTCAACCAGGTGCCGGCCCGCGCCCTCCTCGGCGGCGGCATCAAGCTCGAGATCGCGCCGCGCCTGATGGCCGCGGTCGAGGGCAAGAACCTGACCGACGCGCGGGTCGAGGACATCGCGCTCGACCCGGCGCCGAGCCCCGACCTCACCCACACGCCGCACGCGGTGTCCGACTACTTCGGCTATCCGCTGCCCGGCCGCGCCTTCTACCTCACCTTGCAATGGGAGCCCTGACATGACTGCACGCTGGCCACTACTCCTGCTCCTCCCCGCCGCGGTCGCGGCCACCGCGTGCGGCGACAACCTCGCGGGCCTCGGGGACGGCGGCGGCGGCGGCACCCTGACCGACGCCGCGCCGGGTGCGGACGCGGCCCCGGGCGGGGACGCCGCGCCGGTGGACGGCTCGATCACCGGCGCCACCGGCTTCGCGGTCGCGACCGACTACGCCACCGCCGGAGTCGCGACCACCGTCTCCATCCCGGGGCTCGAGGTCACCACCAACGCGGTGGAGGGCGTGGCGTCGACCGATCCGGTCGTCCGCCGCATCGGCGACCGCCTCTACATCGTGAACCGGTTCGGCCAGGACAACGTCACCGTGCTCGACGCCGGCGACCTGAGCCTGGTCGGCCAGATCTCCACCGGCCCCGGCTCCAACCCGCAGGACGTGGCGGTGGTCGGCGATCTCCTGTTCGTGGCCGCGTTCGGGGGCCCGGGCCTGGTCGTCATCGACATCACCCGCCCCGACGACGGCGTCATCGAGACGATCGATCTCTCCGGGCTCGACCCGGACGATGGCCTGCCCAACTGCGGGACCGTCGCGGCGGTCGGCGACCGCGTCGTGGCGGTGTGCGGCGTCCTCGACGACGCGAACTTCCTCACCCCGCGCGGACCGGGCGTGGCCGCGATCATCGATCCGGCCGGCCGCGCCGCGGTCGACACCGTGACGATGACCCAGATCCGACCGCTCGGCCTGGCCCAGGTGATGGGCGGGGCCGAGCCGGCCCTCCTGGTGGCCACGGTGGCCGACTTCTCCGATCTGGATGGCGACGGCTGCGTCGAGCGGATCACCGTCGGCGAGGGCGGCGGCGCCAGCGCCTGCCTGGTCGACAACGCGGATCTGGGCGGCTTCGTCAGCGCCCTGGCCTGGGACGAGGCCGGCGATCGCCTGTGGATGACGGTGACCACCTCCTTCGACGAGAACGACTTCGGCCCGCACGGCGACCTGGTCTCGACCAGCGGCGAGGGCGGCGATCTCCAGCGCGCCGCGCTGGCCGAGGAGGTCCGCCCGATGGACCTGGCGCTGTGCCCGAGCGGCCACCTGATCGTGTCGGACGCGACCCGCGGCGTCCGCGTGCTGGCGCCCGGGGCGGCCGAGGAGCTGACCTCGGCCGCGCTCGACATCGGGCTACCGCCGGTCTCGAACGGGCTCGCCTGTCATTGATGGGCGGCGGGGATGGGCGGCGCGGGCCGATCCGACGGCCCACGCGGAGTGCACAGTTGAGATCCTTCCGCACGCAGGCCGTGTCACGGTCGCCCAGTGTGACATCGACGCGCATGTCCTCCTCGCCCGTCCGTTCCTGATGGAGTTTTTTTTCGAATCGAATCAATTCATTGTGAGCCGGCCCGACCCTTGCTTTCCCCAGCCCGCAATGGGTGACGTGAATCCATCAATCGAGTATGGTCCCCGCTCCAACGGCAAGAGTGAAACACGTTCGGTGCGAACAGCTTCCATGGGCGGACACATTCTGGTGGTCGATGACGACCGCGACACCGCCGATATCCTGCGAGAAGGGCTGGTCAAGAGGGGGTTCTCCGCCGAGGCCGCGATAAGCGCCGAGGACGCCCTGGTCCGGCTGCGCGACTTCGAGTTCGACGTGGTCGTGACGGACGTGCAGCTCGGCGCGCTGTCCGGCATCGAGCTGTGTCAGCGAGTCGCCGAAAGCCGGCCGGACGTGCCGGTCATCGTGGTGACCGGGTTCGGAAGCATGGAGACGGCCATCGCCGCCATCCGCGCCGGCGCCTACGACTTCATCACCAAGCCGATCGCCATGGACGCCCTGGTGATCGCGCTCGGCCGCGCGGTCGGCCATCGCCAGCTGAAGAGCGAGGTTCGCCGCCTGCGCGAGGTGGTCGCATCCCGCCACGGCGGCTCGATCGTCGGGGAGAGCCCGGCGGTCCGCCGCCTGCTCGACCTCATCGAGCAGGTCGCCGACAGCGACGCCACCGTGCTCATCACCGGCGAGAGCGGCACCGGCAAGGAGCTGGTCGCGCGCGAGATCCACGGGCGCAGCCCGCGGGCCGAGAACCCGTTCACGGCGGTCAACTGCGCCGCTCTGCCCGCCGCGCTGCTCGAGAGCGAGCTGTTCGGCCACACCCGCGGCGCCTTCACCGACGCCAAGCGCGCGCGCGACGGGCTGTTCGTGCAGGCCGCCGGCGGCACCGTGTTCCTCGACGAGATCGGCGAGATGCCGCTCGAGATGCAGGCCAAGCTGCTGCGCGTCCTGCAGGAGCGCACGGTCCGTCCGGTCGGCTCCGACACCGAGGTCCCGTTCAACGCGCGCCTGCTGACCGCGACCAACCGCGATCTCGAGGGCGAGGTGGACGGCAAGCGCTTCCGCAACGACCTCTACTACCGGATCAACGTGGTCCAGCTCGGGGTGCCGCCGCTCCGCTCGCGCGGCAACGATATCCTGCTGCTGGCCCATCACTTCCTGCGCCGGTACGCCTCGGAGACAGGCAAGGAAGTGACCGGTATCTCCGGGTCCGCCGCCCAGCGCCTGCTCGACTACGAGTGGCCGGGCAACGTGCGTGAGCTGGAGAACTGCATCCAGCGCGCCGTGACGCTGACCCGGCTGTCCGAGGTCTCGATCGACGACCTGCCGGAGAAGATCCGCGACTACCAGAGCTCGCGGATCGTCATCGCCAGCGACAACCCGGACGAGCTCTTCTCCCTCGAGGAGATGGAGCGCCGCTACATCCGCAAGGTGCTGGCGGCGGTCGGCGGCAACAAGACCCAGGCCGCGCGCATCCTCGGGCTGGACCGACGCACGCTCTACCGCCGCATCGAGAGCCTCGGCATCGACGCGCGCGCCGCGCACGGCTAGGCGAATCGGCGCTCGATTCAGGCTCGCCGCACTCGCCCGCCCGGTGTGGTGGGCGCGGCAGCGCCGAAAACGAAAGCGTGCAGCCAGGCTCTCGCCCGGCTGCACGCCGCCGCTGCGGAGATCCGGTCGGCCCTATACGCGGCCGCGGATCGACATCCGGTAGATGCCGAGCAGGACCATCGCTCCGATGATCGACGCGATGATGCCAGGGCCCTCGCCGGAGTTCGCGTACCAGCCAAACACGCGGCCGAGCAGGTAGGCGACGATCGAGCCGGCCACGCCAAGAAGCATGGTGACGACGATTCCACCCGGGTCTCGCCCCGGCATCAGCAGCTTCGCTACGGCACCGGCGACGAGGCCGACGATGAGGGCGATGATGATTCCCATGGTTGCGCTCTCTCCTTTGGATGAACCTGCGCGGCTTCAAGTGCACCTCGGGTGCCAGGTCCCGAGCGCCTCGTGAAGGGTCATTAGCGCGGAAGAATGACGGCTGCACATCGATGGAGGCAGCACGACGGGCACACCGTGGCGACCGCGCACGGGCCCGTGGCCCACGCGGCGGTGGCCTAATCGAACGTCGTCTGCATGACACTTTCGCCCAGGAGAGCTGCTCAGCTGGTGCGCATGACGACATCGGGGTAGCCGCGGATCGCGAATGCCGATCGGTGGCATATGCCTTGCTCGACGGATCCAATGCGGCTCTCTCGACCCATCTCGATCGCCGATCACATGCCGAACCAACAGTTTCACATCCTCCACGTCGAAGACGATGACCTCGACGCGCTCAACGTCCAGCGCATGCTCCGCCAGTCCGAGGTCGTGACCGGCATCGAGGTGGCTCGCGACGGGGTGGAGGCGCTGGAGCTGCTGCGCTCGGATCGATCGGATCTGCACAACCTCGTCATCCTGCTCGATATCTGTCTGCCGCGGATGGGCGGGCTGGAGTTCCTGCGCGCGCTGCGCGCCGACCCGAGCCTTCGCCATCTGCCGGTGGTCGTGCTCTCGACCTCGAACCTCGACGAGGACAAGGCCATGGCCTACGAGATGAACGTGGCCGGCTACCTCATCAAGCCCATCAACCCCGAGCGGTTCGGCCGGTCGCTATCCGCCTTCGTCGACTACTGGGCGAACGCGGAGCTGCTGTGAAGGCCGAGCACGACCGCCCGGCCGAGCTCACCCCGTGGGCGAAGGTCGAGGGGCTGCTGACGGTCCTCTCGCATGATCTTCGCAGCCCGCTCAGCGCGCTCAGCGTCGGGGTGGACGCCCTCGCCGAGATCGACCTCGACGACGATACGCGAACGCGATATCTCGCGGCCATGCGCCGCGCGATCGGCCGCGCCGAGCGCGTGCTGGCCGACCTCCTCGATGTCGGCCGGATCGCGGCAGGCACGTTCGAGGTCATGCCGTCGCCGGTGGAGGTGGCGCCGCTGCTCCGCTGCGCGGCCCGCGATCACGAGGAGGAGGCCCAGGAGAACGGCACCTGGATCGTCGTCGATCCGGCGGTGAACGGCGGGCTCCGCCGCGTGTACGCCGACTCGGAGCGCATCCTCCAGGCGCTCGACAAGCTCATCTGCAACGCGACGCGGCATGCCCGCGGCAGCGGCGAGATCATGCTGCGCGCCGAGAATCAGCACGCGGCAGGCGGTGACACCGTGCGGCTCTGGGTCATCGACCGGGGCCCGGGAATTCCGCTGGAGGAGCTGGACGGCATCTTCGAGCGATGCTGGGGCGGCGGCACCGGCCCGCGGCGCGGCTCGGGTCTGGGGCTCGCCCTGGCCAAGGGAATCGCCGAGGCGCACGGCGGCCAGATGCGCGTGGAGAGCGAGCCGGGCAAGGGCGCGCAGTTCTGCATGGAGCTCCCCGTCCACGTCTGATTCGACGCGCGCCGCGCCTGGCATCGGCGTTGCAAAACCTCTGGGCGTCCGAATCAACCATCCAGGAGATCATATGTTCGGTTGGGTCATCGCTCTGTTCGTCATCGCCATCGTCGCCGCGCTGCTCGGCTTCGGCGGCATCGCGGCCAGCGCCGCCGGCATCGCGCAGGTGGTGTTCTGGATCGCCCTGGTGCTGGCCATCATCGGGTTCTTCGTGAATCGCACGCGGGTCTAGGACCGGCCGAGGTCGGCCGTCGGCGGGACGCCAGTAGATGGAGACGAGCTCTCTCGCCGCCGGCCTCGGCTTCGATCTCGACTTCGAGCGGTTTGCCACCCAGATGGTCAAGCTGCTCCTGGCCTACGCGTTCTGCTTTCCGATGGCGTGGGACCGCGAGCAGCGAAATCGCTCGCTCGGGCTGCGCACCTTCCCGCTGGTCGCGGTGGCGAGCTGCGCGTTCGTGCTGGTCGGGCAGAGCGACCACGGCCTCGCCGGCGAGCCGCAGGCGATGTCGCGCGTGCTCCAGGGCATCATCGCCGGGGTCGGCTTCCTCGGCGGCGGCGCCATCGTCAAGCAGGGAATGACGGTGCGCGGGGCGGCGACCGCCGCCGCAGTGTGGCTGACCGCGGCGCTGGGCGTGGCCGTTGCCGACGGGGAGCTCGGGATCGCCGCGGGGCTGGGCGCGATCGGTTTCGGGACGCTGCGCTGGCTCGGCCCGCTCAAGCGCAGGGCGGTCGGCGGCGCGTCCGGTGCGGATCGCGACGGCCCCGACCGCGACCCGCTCGATCCAGCCGCGGGCAGCGATCGAGGCGGTCGGCGCGCTTGATCAGTGGGGCTCGCGCACGAGCGCGGCGCACGCGCGGGGCGGCGACCGCCGCCGCGGTGTGGCTGACCGCGGCGCTGGGCGTGGCCGTGGCCGACGGGGAGCTCGGGATCGCCGCGGGGCTGGGCGCGATCGGTTTCGGGACGCTGCGCTGGCTCGGCCCGCTCAAGCGCAGGGCGGTCGGCGGCGCGTCCGGTGCGGGTCGCGACGGCCCCGACCGCGACCCGCTCGATCCAGCCGCGGGCAGCGATCGAGGCGGTCGGCGCGCTTGATCAGTGGGGCTCGCGCACGAGCGCGGCGCACGACTCGAGGCGGCCGTGGATGTCAGCGGCGACCTTGTCGAGCCGGCCCTGCACCCACGCCGGCCGCTGCGGATCCCCCTCGGGGACGTCGCGCGGCTGCGGGCTGCCGGAGGTGTACTGCTTCACCACCGCGTCGACCTGGATCTGGAAGTTGGGCTTGAGGTCGACGATCCGGACCCGGACGGCCAGGGCGAGATCGCCGTTCTTCAGCTCCGACGTGGCGACGCCCTCGCGCCGGCTCATGCCGTCCTTGTCGTGCCAGCGCGGCGTGCTGATGATCGCCGCCTGCGCCTTGTCCTTCGACGCCAGCGTCTTGAACTCCTGCTCCATCGACTGGGTCGCGGCGTCGAACACCTGGTCGAAGGGGCAGCTGTACTGCGACGTGCGCGCGGCGGTGGCGGAAGCGGTGGGGCTCTGACCGGCGCCGCAGGCCGCTCCGGCCAGGGCGAGCGCCGCGGTGACTCCAAGACAGGCGAATCGTTGCATCTTCATCGGTGACCTCCATGCGCGGCCGGGTTCGAGCGGCCGCCGGGCGGCGCACTCTACCACGCGGGTCGGGTGGGTTCGCCCGCGGGGGGCGCACCGCGGGGCCTCACCGGCCGCTAGCGATGGCGGCGACCGCGCCCGGAGCGGTAGGGCCGGGCGCGCGACTCGGCGCGAACCCGCGCCTCGGCGCGAGCCCGCGTCTCGAGGGGAGCGGGCGGTCCGAGGAATGCCTGGGTCTGCCGATGTCGCTGGGTTGCCGGGCGGGCCGGCGCCTGCGGGCCCGGCGGCGCCTGCGGGGCGATGCGCGGCGTGTCCGGACCGCCGCGCGGCAAGAGGTCGATCGAGAGGTGCGCCTCGCCGTCGTCCCCGAACCCCTCGGCGGACGCGATGACGAAGGCGGGCAGGTGGCCATCGCGCGCCACCCGCAGCTGGTGGCGGCTCGCGGTCGGAAGCGCGATGCGGACCGGCGTCACGCCGACCAGCAGCCAGACCATCGAGGCGGGCGGGCGCGACGAGACTCGCAGGGTTCCGCGGACCGGCGTGGCGCCGACCCCTTCCGGCAGCGCGGTCGGCTCGGCCAGCACCGGCTCGGCCTCGGAGGTGGCCGGCGCGAGCTCGGCGGAGATCACGGCCTCGGCCGCGCGAGCTCCGTCGGCGCGGAACGCTTGCGGCTGGATCGAGACGTCGCGCGAGCCGTAGCCGTCGTGCTCGAGCCGGAGGATGTGCGTCCGCGCGGCGTCCACCGTGCTCACCGCCGGCGTCGGCCCGAGGTCGAGCCACACCGCGGCCCCG
>Ga0193753_10002702_pt1 | contig 13724 bp, 10 predicted proteins | sample H1c2metaG_FD_144925 | JGI IMG/M metagenome (GOLD analysis project Ga0193753, IMG submission 144925) | Soil microbial communities from a riparian zone of the East river system, Colorado, United States - H1c2 | ecosystem: Environmental > Terrestrial > Soil > Riparian zone | place: USA: East... | reverse complement strand
GTCGATGGCCCGATATAAATAGGTCCAGGTTCCCGCCACACGAACATACGTTTCGCCCACCGGCCACGACCGGTTCGGCCGCATTTCCAGTCGAATCCGCTCGTTCAGCACTGGTGCATACAGCAGCACCCAGCGGGCAATGGTCGAATGATCCAGCTTCAGCCCGCGCTCCGCCATCATCTCCTCAAGATTGCGATAGCTGAGAGGATAACGCAGATACCAGCGCAAGTACAGCACGATGATCTCGTCGCGGAAATGTCGGCCGCGAAGCCGCGCCGATCGGCTCACCCTCATTTGCGCTCAACTTAACACCACCGCCCGCCCGTTTGCCTGTTTGCGACACTACCAACCAGGCCAAACTCATCGGCATTCTCTACCTTGAAAACAATCTGACGCCACACGTTTTCACTCCTGACCGTGTCACGGTATTGAAGGTGCTTGCGTCGCAAGCCGCAATCTCGCTCGAGAATACGTGGCTTTATCGCGATCTCGAAGATCGCGAAGGGAAGATCCGGCGCCTGGTCGACGCCAACATTCTGGGGATCTTCATCTGGAAGTTCGAAGGTTGCGATTGTCGGGGCCAACGAAGCGTTTCTGCGCATGCTGCAATACGGCCGTGACGATCTCGTCTCAGGCAGAGTGCGTTGGACGGATCTAACGCCGCCCGAATGGCGCGAGCGCGACGAACGCGCCTGGCAGAACTGAAGGCAAACGGGACTGTTCAGCCTTATGAGAAGGAATACTTCCACAAAGATGGCAGCCGCGTGCCCGTGCTGATTGGGGGCGCGCTGTTCCAAGAGGGTGGGAACGAGGGGGTCGCGTTCGTGCTCGATTTGAGCGAACAAAAGCGCACCGAAGCGGAGATCAGGGCGCTAAAGGACCAGCTCTACAAAGAGAATTTGGCACTGCGGGACGAAGTGGATCGGGCGTTATGTTCGAGGAAATCGTCGGCACCTCGAAGCCGCTGAAGGCCGTTCTTGCTCGGATTGCCAAAGTCGCCCCCACCGACTCCACCGTTTTCATCACCTGAAAGAGTGGCACGGGTAAGGAGCTCATAGCCCGTGCGGTCCACAAACGATCCCAGAGGTCCGGACGCGCCTTCGTTGGTGTGAACTGTGCCGCGCTTGCGCCCACGCTGATTTCCTCGGAATTATTTGGGCATGAGAAGGGGGCCGCAGCTAAGCTCGGAATCCCACCATCAACTCTGGACCATCGGATCTTTGAGAATGGCCAGCCGCAACAACAAAGCCTTGAAAATCAAGAGGAACCCAGTTTAAGTTCCGTTTGAAGCCACATCAGAATCACCAGATTCACCAAAATCACGAGATTTCCCCCAATTTCACCTCATTTCACTAGTTCACGGTCGGCTTAGCATCGTTTTGTCCTTTGTTTTCATAACATTAGGCGTGGCCCGAGGTTTGCTCTTCAACAGTTAGCGTCGCGAATGACACGAACCGGTGGTGCTTCAAGACAAGAAAGTAAGAAAATGGAGAACCTTCCAGCCCTGAAACGACAGTTGAATTCCTGGAACGGCAATGCCCAGATGGTGAAGGCCAGGGAATCAGGAGGACCAGTTTTACCCGCAACCACTTCTGTTGAGCCCGGGCTCGTGTTGTTAGATGCCACCGAAACGGGAACGAAGGCGAAGGATCTGGAGGGACACCTTCGTCGCCTCCTCATAGGACAGCAAGAGGCAATCCACGAGATCGTCAGGACTTATCAGACTTATCTCGCCGGGCTCTCGCCTGAGGGCCGACCGATTGGAACCTTCTTGTTCCTCGGGCCTACGGGTACCGGGAAGACACGCGCAGTGGAAGCGACCGCGGAGGCGCTCCTCGGCAATCCGCGCGCTGTCATTAAAATCGACTGCGGCGAGTTTCAGCACAGTCATGAAATCGCCAAACTAATCGGATCGCCCCCTGGATATCTCGGTCATCGCGAAACGCATCCGATGCTGGCCCAGGAAGTTCTCAATCAGTACCATACGGATTCTGTGAAGCTCAGCTTCGTGCTGTTCGATGAAATCGAGAAGGCGAGTGACGCCCTCTGGAATCTGCTCCTCGGGATCCTGGACAAAGCTACGCTGACGTTGGGCGATAACCGCAAAGTGGACTTTTCGAACGCGTTGATTTTCATGACAAGCAATATCGGTGCTGCTGAGATGAGTTCGCTCGTCAGTCCGAAGCTAGGCTTCTGTGCTTCGCCGCTGGATAACAGGAATTGCGCACCCACACTGACAGCTAAACTGTCGCGCACCGGCGTAGAAGCAGCGCGTCGGAAGTTCACGCCGGAGTTTCTTAATCGTCTGGACAGAATCGTGGTGTTCAAGGCTCTGGGCAGTGAGGAACTAAACAGAATCATTGATATTGAGCTCGAACTCGTGCAGGAGCGCGTCCAGACCGCTGCCGCCGGTAAGCCCCTTTTTATAAATGTGACCGGCAGTGCCAGGAAGTTCCTGCTGACCGAGGGCATCGACCTCAGATATGGTGCCCGCCCGCTGAAGCGCGCCATCGAACGTCTGCTCGTCCAGCCGCTTTCGAATCTGATGGCAACCGGCCAGATTCAGTGCCATGATCGAATTCGCATCACACATCACGGCGAATCGCCATCGTTAACATTCTTCCGTGAATCAGGCGCCTGGGAGACTTGGAAAACCAATGGGGCGGCTGCGGCGTGAGTCGTGCGTTAATAGCTGGGCACGGCAGAGGTGTTTGACAAATCCAGTACGTCGCAACCCCGATCTGGACGCTAGAGGAATGGAAGGATTGAACCGAGAGCCCACAATGAGCTGCAGAATCGACCGAGTCGTTAACGCTGAAAATCTCGTGGTGTTGTTCATAAGCGGCCGGATTACAGGAGAGCATGTCGGCATGCTTCGGGGCGTACTGGAACAGGAATCGGGCGGCTTCGTCATCGATCTCAAAAACGTTCTTCTTGTCGACAGAGAAGCCGTGAAACTCCTTGCTCTCAGCGAGGCCAACGGAACGGAACTCAGGAATTGTCCGCCCTATGTCCGTGAATGGGTCACGAGAGAGAGGGCGGAAATGCATGGGCGCCCGTCAGAGCTAGGGTTAGATGGAAAAAACGATATCGAAAATGTTTGATGGGAATCGTGAGGGGCTGGGCCGTACTTTGTACGAAGGACGGTCGACGCGCCGCCGCCGTATCACTTCACAGAAAGAGAGTTTATGAGCACCGCACCACAAGTCGCTTTCGACGAACGCGACGAGTTTGAATCGTCCGGGGTCTCCCCTAAGCACTTCCAACTTTTAACCGCTCTCGCTTCGCAAGCGACCAGGAAGGTCGAATTTCGCGCTCTCATCGAAAGCTTCATAGGGTCCATCGGTCATGCTCTACACTGCGATTGTGCGTACATTGCTTTGCTCGACTCGGAAGATTCTCAGATGGTTCGGGAATTTGCGATTCACTACCCGCATAGAGACCGCCGGATCCAACAATTGCCGCTCATTTCGAGGGAGGAAGCACGATGGTTGTCGCGAGTTGTTGAGCTGGGACAATCGGTCAGTTTTGTCGGTGCCGAATCGGAGTCCCGCTCAGTCGCCGGCGTGACTGGTTTTAAAGCGCAATGTCACCTTCCGCTAGTGAATGGCGGTCGCGGATTTGGTGTCCTAACACTTGCGTGTTTTGCAGAAGATGCTTTCCCAGAAACGGAAATTCCTTTCCTTGAACAGGTGGCGGCGGAGATAGCGATCGCTATCGCGAATGCGCGCGCCCATCGTGAAATTGCGGCACTCAAAGAGCAGCTGGAGTGCGAAAGAGCGTACGTGGAAGACGAGATTTTTGCCGGGGCGAAATTTGAGGAGATTGTTGGCTCATCGGAGTCCCTTGTGCAAGCTCTCGGTCACGTTGCCAGAGTTGCACCTACGGACTCGACAGTCCTCATTACTGGCGAGACCGGGACAGGCAAGGAGCTTGTAGCTCGAGCGATACACAAGCATTCACGGCGTGCAAACCGGCCATTTATTCGTGTCAATTGCGCGGCAATTCCGCAGTCGTTGATCGCGTCGGAACTCTTCGGTCATGAGAAGGGAGCATTCACCGGAGCTACTGAGCGGCGTCTTGGCCGTTTCGAGCTTGCCAACGGAGGGACGATTTTCCTGGACGAAATTGGCGATATCCCCGCCGATACGCAAGTTGCGTTGCTCCGCGTCTTGCAAGAACGTGAGTTTGAGCGTGTCGGCGGTGGCCGTACGGTATCAGTCGACGTGCGCGTTGTCGCTGCCACGAATCGAGACCTCAAGGCGGCTGTTGAGGCGGGTACATTTCGGCTGGACTTGTTCTACAGGCTAAACGTATTTCCCGTGCGTGTCCCCTCGCTTCGGGAACGGAGAGACGACATTCCGCTATTAGCCAAATATTTCATCGAGCGGTACGCGCGTTCCACCGGGAAGAAAATCAAGAACGTCGATAGGAAGACGCTGCAGCTGTTACAGGCTTACGATTGGCCTGGCAATATTCGCGAGTTGCAGAATGTGATTGAGAGATCTGTCATTCTTTGCGACGGAGCGACACTTTCTATCAATGAAAGCAGCATGCATAATGACACTCCCGAGACGCTTCAAACATCGACCCGTCTGAGCGAAGCGCTGACGAACACGGAGAAGGCGATGATCAAAGCTACTCTCGAAGAGACTGGCGGCCGCGTCTCCGGTCCGTCGGGGGCGGCGGTGAAGCTCGGGATTCCGCGATCCACTTTGGAGTCAAGGATCAGAAGCCTGCAAATCGATAAGCATTTGTTTCGATCCGAACGCCACCAATTCAGCACAGGGGATGTGGCGAGTTGGTAGGCGGGCATGATTGTGCTTCGGGGCTTGTCGGAACAGCAAACGAGCGCTATCTTTTGCTTCGTTTGGATTGGTCTCTTTGGCGCCGCTTTCGCTCTGCCCGATCACTGCAGCGCCCAACAAGCTTCGCCCCCTGGACAAGAGATCGTTCGACTAGCGATAGTTGAAGGCCGCGACATCCGATTTCGAAGGCTGTCCGACCCGCAGAATCTATCTGAGGTTCGAGTTGACTCGATTGTTCAGGACAGGCAAGGATTCATGTGGTTTGGCACCTGGAACGGGCTCAACCGGTACGACGGGTACAAGTTTAAGGTATTCAGACACGAGCCCGGCAATCCCAGAAGCCTCAGCGGTGTGTACGTATACTCCTTGTTCAAGGATCATTCGGGTAACCTGTGGGTCGGAACTGACGGGTTCCTCGACCGCTTCGACCCGGAGACTGAGAGTTTCGCGCACTACAAACTCGATAAATCGCCTACGAGTGGGTTACCGAGCATTGTTACCCACATCAGCGAGGACTCGAGCGGAATGCTTTGGCTGTCAACCCTCAAGGGCTTGTTCCGGCTGAATCCGAACAGCGGCGCGTTGAAGAATTATCTTCATGATCCCGCCGACCTTTTCACGCTCGGCGACAACGCCATCAGATCTACCGGGGAGGATAGACACGGAAACTTCTGGGTAGCCACGACCAGAACTCTCGACGAATTCGATAGACAGACTGGCAAAGTGAAACGCCATATCCAGGCGGGCGAATCAGGCGTCGGACTTTGGTTTCACGAAGACCGATTCGGCGTATTTTGGGTTATCTACGGTTCTCTCGGTTACATCGGTACGCTTGACCGCAAGACAAATCGGCTAACGCGCTTTGATTACGAATGGAAAAGCGGACCGGCGCAGGAAAATCAGGCGTATTCCATGCTTGAAGACAGCAACGGAACCATGTGGTTCGGAACCGCTGCCGCGGGCTTGATGAAGTTCGATCGCCGGAACCGGTGCTTTGTCAGCTACCGGCACGATCCGGCTGACGCGAAGACGATTGGCGATAATCGGGTGGTCGCGTTGTTTGAAGACCGTGAGGGGAACATCTGGACTGGCCTGCATCAGGCCGAGCCCAATTACTTCCCTAATAAAACTCTGCCTTTCGAAGACCTCACTCGTCTGTCCCATTCGAGAGAGCCTCAGCCTTCCGGTCTGGTCGGTGCCATTTACGAAGACGGAGAGGGTGTACTCTGGCTCGGTGTCAACCGGCAGTTATACCGCCTCAATCGCAAGACCGGACAAGTCCTCCCGTTCAAAGATGCCGATAATTCGGATGTCTTGTCTATCATTCCGGACGGACCAGATGTGCTTTGGTTGGGCAATGCGCGGCCCGGTCTGCTCCGATACAACGTGAAAACGGGAGAGCGGAGGGGTTATCGTCACAATTCAACCGATTCCACAACATTATGCAGCGGCCTTATCGACCAACTCCTCATCGACCGTCAAGGAGTACTCTGGTCCGCCACGTGGGATGGGCTGTGCCGACTTGACTCGTTGACGAACCGTTTCACGCGGTATACACCCGCGCTCCAAGGCCGCGGCCTTAATTACTACGCCACAGCGCAAGCGCCTGACGGCAGCCTGTGGTTGGGCAGTAACCTTGGCCTTCATCGTTTTGACCAGCAAACCAAGACGTTTACTATCTACAGTCATGATCCTGAGAATCCGGCCAGCATCGGTGACAATCGCGTCAACGCGGTGTTTTTCGATAGATTGGGAACACTTTGGGCTGGAACTCAGAACGGCCTTGACAAGTTCGATCCGGCAACCCGCACGTTCAAGACTTACGATCAGCGGCATGGGATGTCCGGCAACGTTGCCAGCTGCATCCTCGAAGACAGTCGCGGCACGCTCTGGATGAGTACCAACAAGGGGATTTCCAGCTTCAACACGAAGACAGAGCGTTTTTCCAACTACACGACGACTGATGGCCTTCCCGGTCCAGATCTCACCGGCTGGGGAGCTTGTTACGAGAGTTCGCGCGGCGAGATGTTCTTTGCCGGGTTCAGCGGTGCCACCGCATTCTTCCCGGACAAAGTAGACGAGAGCCGATATGTACCTCAACCTGTCCTGACAGACTTTCGCCTGTTCGGCTCTTCAGTAACTCCTGGCCGTCGTCATTCAGCGTTGAAGATGGCTGTCAACCGGACGAGCGCTATTCAGCTTTCACATTCGGAAAACATCTTCTCCATCGAATTTTCGGCGCTCACGTATCTCAATCCTGGAACTAATCGCTACAGATATAAACTCGACGGCATAGACAAAGGCTGGCGCGAGGTGGGAAGTGACGAGCGAGTTGCGACGTATACAACGCTCCCGGCCGGCAACTATACCTTTCGGCTTGAGGCCGCTACCAGCAGAGGTCCATGGTCCCCTGACGTGACGCTGGCGATGAAGATCTTGCCTCCATTCTGGCAAACGTATTGGTTTCTCACGTGCTTCGTGGCTGTTGTTTGCGGCATTTTGGGGCTGCTTTATCGATTACGGTTAAAGCAACTATCAGCACAGTTCAACATGAGAATAGAGGAGCGCGTGGGTGAGCGTACGCGAATCGCTCGTGAGCTGCACGACACGCTATTGCAAAGTTTTCATGGGCTAATGCTCCGTCTGCAGGTAGTGGATGAACTGCTGCCGGAGGGGAAGGCAAAGGAACAACTCGAACAAACACTCAAGCGGGCGGATCAGGCGATCTCTGAGGGCCGGAGCGCCGTGTACGACTTGCGATCATCCACCATGACTGGGGACGGTTTGGCGCAGGCGGTGACGGCGCTAGGCGACGAACTGGCCGCACAAGATGAGACAGCATTTCGTTTAACGGTCGAAGGGCAGCCGTGCGACATGCATCCGATCGTTCGAGACGAACTTTACCGCATCACTCGCGAGGCGCTACGCAATGCCTTCAGTCACGCGCGGGCTCAAAATATCGAAGTGGAAATTACCTACGCTGGACGCCTGTTCCGGTTGAGGATTCGGGATGACGGGGAGGGCGTTGCACCGGAAATCTTGAAGCGGGGCCGCCCCGGCCACTATGGCTTGGCCGGGATGGGCGAACGCGCCAGGCAAATCGGCGCGAAGTTGAGTATCTGGAGCGCCGCCGGAGCCGGCACCGAGATCGAATTGAGCATCCCTGGCGCCAATGCCTACGGTAGATCGGCGAAGCGCTCCGGTTGGCGGCTGTTTCGACAGAAAGTAGGAAGGGTTTGATTCGAGTTCTTTCGGCAGACGATCATCCCCTGCTTCGCGAGGGCATCGCTGCGTTGATCGGGAATCAATCCGACATGCAGTTGATCGGGGAAGCTTCGAACGGACGCGAGGCGCTCGAACAGTTTCGAAAGCAGCGTCCGGACATCACGCTTATGGATTTGCAGATGCCGGAGATGAGCGGTATCGACGCGATCAGCGCGATCCGCGGTGAGTTTCCCGACGCAAAAATTATCGTCTTGACAACCTATTCTGGGGACTTCCAAGTCTCTCGCGCTCTCAAAGCCGGTGCCCGTGGTTATTTGCTGAAAGACATGTTGCGACAAGAACTGCTGGGGACGATCCGCGCTGTGCATGCCGGGCAAAAGCGTCTGTCCGCTGAGGTTGCTGCCGAAATCGCTGAGCATGCGACTGATGATGTCCTGACGCCGCGGGAAATAGACGTACTGCGATTGCTCGCTAACGGAAATGCGAATAAGGAGATCGCTGGAAAACTGTCGCTGACTGAGGAAACGGTGAAGGGTCACGTCAAGAATATTCTCGCCAAGCTAGGCGTACACGACCGGACCCATGCCGTCACCATTGGGCTGAAGCGTGGAATCATCGATTTATAGTTGCGCTATACCCCCCGAAAGGGGTGTGCCAAGAACGCTTTCCTGGGGATGTCAAATCTCGCGTGGACTGCACACAATCGAGATAGGATATTCTCTGCAACGCCTATTTTCGACGTTTCCTGATGGCTGGCCCGGGTTGGGCCTCTTGTTGCTACGGCTTGGCGGGGGTATCGCTCTAATCTGTCTCGGTATCAGTGGTTTCTTGGCGACGGCTCGAGAACCAATCAGCATCTCCCTGGATTTGGCCGCGGCCATTGGAGGCATTTTGTTGCTGGTCGGTTTATGGACGCCTGTGGTGGGAACGTTGCTTGCGATTGATGAGTTATGGATTGCGTTCTCAGTGTATTCTTCACAGCGGGGAGGCCGGTGGATTCACATCTTGTTAGCCGTGGTAACCGCTGGCGTAGCAATGCTCGGCCCTGGCGCATGGTCCATCGATGCACGTCTCTTCGGGAGGAAGCGCTTCGATATCGGGGCTCGAAACTCAGTGTCAAAAGAGGATATCACTGAATAGGCATCGGTCCCGCGACGTTCGGGTACCTAATAGACCTAGATCTAGGGGCGATGCGCAGCGCGATAGGCGACACAGTCAGGAACAGAATACGGAACAGCGGCACATAGAATTATTGGCAGGAGTTATCCGGAATACATCCGCAGCCCCGGTAGCACATTTGCAGATCGCCAGAGCGCAGAAAATGATGGGCGACGAAGCCTGCGCCCGCAAGTGGTTTGAGGATTTTCTAAATCTGTGGAAGGACGCCGATCCCGATCAAAATCTACCGGCAAACCAAGACAGAGTATGCCAAGCTCCGAAAATGAATTGCGATGACTCAACTACCGGCGGTGCGGTAAGATTACGGTCCAAGCACCCTGCGGGGTGCCTCTCACCTCGCGCATCCGGCACCCTATGGTCGGGTCACTTGCAACTGCGACTGTTGGCCCCAGTTTTCTTGCAGCGATTGCTGCCGGTTCTTTGCATTGCGCTGAACAGTTGCCAGTCGCATAAAGCCAATTCCGGACCTTCGATCGAGTTCACGCATATTCCGCCGGCGGCGCAAGGCGGACGAGGAAAAGTCGACACGACCTCTGGGCGCGTAAGAAACGCTAGACCAAAGCAGCAGATTGTCATTTATGCGCACAGCAGGCAATGGTGGGTGCAGCCCTGGCCGCCTTACCTCGGATCGTGACGGAGATCGATGGTGTCGCGCCCGCACATAGTCGCACGTACCGCAACATTCTCAGTGCTGTTGGTGTACTTTGTGCTGACGGGATGCCACTCTTCACCAAAAAATTCAGCTCCAACGGTTGCTTTCAGCAAGGTCCCCGCCGCATATCAGGAGAGTCCTTACAAGACAGACATAACCGAACGTGACTACAAGACAGACATAATCGATGGTCGTGTCTCAGGTGCTGGACCCGGGCAGCGAATCGTATTGTACGCAAAGACAGATGGACGATGGGGCGTGTGCCGGCAATCAGGTCAGCCGTTTACCAATATCGAAAGTGACGGCCGGTGGAAAGCGTCAGTCCACTTGGGAATACAATATGCCGCTCTGTTGGTTGATCCAACCTACAATCCGCCTGAACAAACTGAATCGTTACCGATCGTCGGCAATGGCGTGGTGGCGCTGGCAGTCGTTAACGGGAAAGGCCCAGCTCCGATACTTCCGTCGCCTAAGATACTGAGCTTTAGCGGTTACGAGTGGACGACGAGCACCGGGCCAATTTTTCACGCCGGGTCAAGAAACTTCTTCGATCCCGCGAACGTTTGGACGGACGAAAGAGGTGCACTGCATCTTCGCATTTCGGGAAGCCCGGGAAAGTGGGCTGTGGCGGAGCTGAAGCTCGCGCGCAGCCTGGGATACGGAACATACAGGTTCCAGGTGCGCGATATCTCTCATCTCGAGCCTTCCGCTCTTCTAACGCTAATCACCTGGGACGGCGCTGGCACAGAGAGCAACCGGCGCGAGTTGGACGTTGAGCTTGGTCGTTGGGGATACCTTGATAATGACAACGTACATTATGTTGTCCAACCTTACTACGTTCCGGCTAACTTTGTTACCTTTCGGGCGCCGCCGGGTGCCTACACACACTCCTTCCGCTGGGAGCCAGGGCAAGTAACGTTTTCAACCCTAGCCGGATCGGGCAATACAGGCGGCGGCCGTGTCATTAAACGGCATGTGTTTACCTCCGGTGTGCCTTCACCGGGGGCAGAATCGGTACGCATCGCTTTGTATGTATTTCATCAAGGCAAAATACCCCTGAAAAACGAAAATGAGGTCATAATCGACAAATTCGAGTACCTCCCGTGAATTGCTGGTTGAAGCAAACTCGATGGATTCTTATTCGAATCGTGCTAGGGGGCCTTGTCACCGATGCACGTGCACTCGATCCCAACCGTCTACCTTCGCAGTACGTCCGCGAACAATGGACGACCGACACCAGATTTCCCGGCGGCGCGGTCAACGGCATCGCGCAAACCGCAGATGGATACCTCTGGATTGGAACCGACAGAGGCCTGATACGTTTCGACGGCTTTAATTTCAGGCCTGTCTTCTTTGCTCCTATCGCCACCGCTTCAAACGTTCCCATATTGCAACTGGTTACGGATGCTGGCGGGAAACTGTGGGTCCGTCCACAGGGCGCCGATCTTCTACGCCAGAGAGATGGCAAGTTTGAGAGCGTCAGACACGGTCCAGACGCAATCACCGCCGTGTCAAAAGATAACCACGGCGGAGTACTGGTTTCGGACATCGAGCAGGGGACATTCCGTTTCATGGCAGATCACGTTCAGAAATTGGGACCCTCTTCACCGCCAGTAATCTCCATGGCAGAAACAGCAGATGGCAAGGTTTGGCTGGGCACACTCGGCGATGGTCTCTTTTTTCTTACAGGCGCGCGAGCTACCAACGTCAACTCAGGATTGCCCGACCGAAAGATCAATTCTCTGCTACCGATCGGTGAAAAGTTATGGGTCGGCACCGGCACAGGCTTGTATCACGGGAACGGCAACGGCTTTCGTCGGCTCGAATTGCCGTCGTTCCTCGGTAATGTCCAGGTTTTGAGCCTCCTGCGCGATCATGACTCGAATATCTGGGTGGGTACGACGCGCGGGCTACTGCGCATCAACGCGAAAGGCATTTCGTTCTCCGAAGAGAATGAGCTTCGCGGAGACGGCGGGATTAACGTTCTGTTCGAGGACCGCGAAGGGAATCTCTGGGTCGGAGGTCCGCGAGGGCTAGGCCGCATTCGGGACAGTGCGTTCGTAACTTATTCATCTGTTAGCGATCGTCGTTTCGAACACAATGGCCCTGTATATGTCGACCCGGAGGGCCGCACCTGGTTGGCTCCCGCTCAAGGTGGGCTGTATGTTCTCCAGAATGGACGCGTTCAACCCGTCACATCGATACCACCAAATGAGGTCGTTTATTCCATCAGTGGACGGGCAGATGTGGTGTGGCTCGGACGTCAACGCGGGGGACTGACCCGTCTACGATTGCGCAACGGTGCGATAGCGAGCCAGAGTTATACAGAGGCAAACGGACTGGCCCAAAACAGTGCCTATGCTGTTTATGAGAGCCGCGATGGCTCTGTGTGGTCCGGCACGCTAAACGGCGGCGTCAGCAAATTCAAAGATGGGCACTTCACCACTTACACGAGGACCAACGGCCTCGCTTCGAATACCGTCTCGTCCATCCTTGAAACCCGCGATGGTGCAATGTGGTTTGCCACACCTAGGGGACTTAGCTCTTTTTCAAACGGCAAATGGAGAACCTATACAACGGTAGAGGGTTTGCCTTCCCTAGAGGCGAACTGCCTTTTCGAGGATTCATCTGGAACTCTCTGGAGTGGAACGTCTACTGGTCTTGCCTTTTTTGCCTCTAACCGTTTTCAAGTTCCTCATGAATCGCCCGACATTTTGCGCGAACAAATAGTCGGAATGGCGGAGGACAGGAGCGGAAGGTTTTGGATCGCGACCTCAGATCATGTTTTGCGCGTTCCGCACGACAAACTGCTAAGCGGTGTTGTGAAGGCAGTCGATGTTCGCGAGTATGACCAGGCCGACGGTCTAGAGAGCACTGAAGGAGTGAAGCGGAGCCAATCGGTGGTCTCGGATTCAGCTGGCAGGATCTGGTTTTCACTCAGGAGCGGCTTGTCGGTTGTTGATTCACCCCAGATCACGGACTACTCAGTTCCCGCGCTGACTCACATCGAGGCGATCACCGCCGATAACAACCCCCTAAAAGTCGCCGGGTCCGTTCGAATTCCTCCATCTCCCAGACGAATCACGTTTGAGTACACGGGGCTGAGCCTGGCGGTCCCCGGGCGGATTCGCTTTCGATATTTTCTCGAAGGTTTCGACAATAGCTGGAGCCAGCCCGTTGCAGCGCGAGAAGCCGTTTACACGAACCTTGGGCCCGGTTCCTATCGATTCCGGCTAGTCGCCAGCAACAGCGAGGGGCTGTGGAACGGGCCAGAAACTGCGATCGCTTTGAACGTCGCACCGGCCTACTATCAAACTTACTGGTTCCGTTTGTCGTGCATCGCCGCTTTCCTCGGAATGCTCGCCGCTGCATATCAACTACGGCTCCGGCAGTTGTCGCGGGAGTTCAATTTGCGTCTGGAAGAGCGCGTCGCCGAGCGGACACGCATCGCACGCGCACTGCATGACACGTTATTGCAGAGTTTCCATGGGTCGATGTTCCGAATGCAAGCGGCGCGCGACCTGCTGCCGCACCATCCAGAAGAAGCGGGCGAGGCGCTCGATGGCACGATCGCTCGAACCGAACAAGCTATCGATGAGGGCCGGAACGCGATTCAGGGTCTGCGCTCTGAGGCGGCAACTGCCAGCGACACTACGCAATTACTGAGGGCGATGGGACAAGAACTAGCCGCGTCTCAACAAGGGCGCCATAATCCAGCGACATTTCACCTGACGGTAGAAGGCGAGCGTCAAGCGTTGAGTCCGTTGCTCCAGGACGCAGTGTACAGAATCGCCCGAGAGGTTCTGGCAAACGCTTTTCAACACGCATGTGCGCGACAAATCGAGGCTGAAACAAGGTAC
>Ga0193753_10002701_pt1 | contig 13726 bp, 2 predicted proteins | sample H1c2metaG_FD_144925 | JGI IMG/M metagenome (GOLD analysis project Ga0193753, IMG submission 144925) | Soil microbial communities from a riparian zone of the East river system, Colorado, United States - H1c2 | ecosystem: Environmental > Terrestrial > Soil > Riparian zone | place: USA: East River... | reverse complement strand
GACGACGCACGTGACGTACAGATCGCTCCGGCTGTCGAGCCGTAGTGTCGAGGAGACCGCGGCCAGGATGCCAGCCGGCGTCGGTGCGTCGCGAGCCACCGCCCGCAGAACCGCCCGCGTATTGGACACGAAGACCGCGGCGGGCACGCCCTTGCCGGAGACGTCTGCGATCACCATGCACATCCGGCCGTCGCCGGCCGGAAAAAAGTCGTAGTAGTCTCCGCCGACCTCCCCGGCCGGCTCCATGACGGCGTGCCAGGTGAAGCCGTGCGACGGGGCCGGAATGGCGGGCAGCAGGGCACGCTGGACCTTTGCCGCGACGGCCAGCTCGGCGTGGATGGTGAGACGTTCGCGCTCGAGATCGGCAATCGCCGTGCGGGCGAGCCGAAGCCGCGCCCAGAGCGCCGTCAGGACCAGGAGAGCCGCGATGACCAGGGCCTCGCTGATCCAGGTCCACTCCTCGAGATCGGGGCGCAACAGCCGGTTGATCGTCAGTTCGACGAGCTGCGACGCTGCGACGACCACCCCGAGAATCGCGGCCGCGAGGACGGCAATTCTCAGCCGAGGCGAACCAACCGGTCCGCCGGCGCGGTCGGCTGTATGGCGTGTGGCCACGATCGTTGGGACGTATCGACGAGAGTGCCGGCTTGAGGTCCTTCTTAATATGTGCTTAACAACCTCGCGCTCCACGATGCGTCCTCACGCAGAGCCCGCGCGACGACGAGCGCTCAGGGAGTTCCAGAATCTGCCGTTGGTACAGTACGTCTTACAAGGCCGGGCTGGGTCCGGGTTCCGAGTCAGTCCTCGAAGCGCGGCCGTTCGATTCCACATGTGCCACACCGCCAGCACGGCAGCGGAATTGGCGAGATCAAGCGACTTGCAGGGTTGGTGCGCAGCTTCGGTTCGCGGCTGCTTGGAATCATGCCTGTCTGGCAACGTGGACAGGAGGGCACCGATGGCATGGGCGGCGCCTTGACCGCTGATGTCAGCTGGGAAGTCTTCATGATGCTGTGTTGGCCTGAGCCGGATGTGACGTTGGGCGAGCTCCGTGGCCGTTGGTGAGCTCGCGTTCCGCTTCGAGCCAGTCCTCTTGATCGCGGCCATGCTCCGAGCCGCGCATCTGATACCGCTCGTACGCGCGTCGAGCAATGAGATCGAAATCCGGACCCTGAGACTCTGACTCTGATGGCAGATGATTGGCCGGAGCGTCCGCCTGCGGATCGACGGACATCGGTTGCTGCTGGACGCCTCGCTTCTGCGTTCTCGCCATGTCGATTTCCCCTCGCGCGCCTCGACACAGCAATTCCGGTACCTGACCCGAGTGGGCACGGCGCGACATCGCGCGCTACGCGTCCATGAAACGTCATGAAACAATGAGTGTCGCGGACGCTCGAGCTGACTCAAGCGTTGCAAGCCGCGGCAGGCTCCAGCTCAGCAGATCTATCTCAGCGTCTCGGACGCGTGCATCGGCATGATGGATGCGTCGTGCGTTATGGAACAGGTCCAAGAGTGATTCGTGCGTTATAGAACAGGCCGAAGGATGCTCCGTGGGTTATAGAAGAATCTTGTCAACGGAGCGCGCGACGCACCGGGGGGGAGCTCGTTGATGCAGCGGACGGCATCCACCGGGCCTCGCGTGCTGGGGAGCGCCGAGGAGCTTCTCAGCATCCAGCTGCTGGAAGAGCATGCCCGGCGTCTGGCGGCACTCCTGTCGATTGCGCCGCGCGGCGGTGGCAGCGGACACGCGCACCTGCGGCGGCTCAAAGGCCACATGCGCGCGCTGCGCGCCATCTACACGGCGCTGGCGGACGACGCCCGCCACGAGGCGATGTCGCCTGCTGCCGAGTGGCTCCTCGACAACTTTCACATCATCTCGGCCGCCGCGCGCGACATCCACCACGATCTCCCGCCCTCATTCTTCAAACGGCTTCCGTGCGTCGCTGCGGACGAGTTTGTCGGGCTTCCGCGGATTTACGCGCTGGCGCTCGAGCTCATCGGTTCGAGCGCCGGACGCCTCGACGCGCACCGGTTGCAACGATTCATCAGCGCGTTCCAGTCCGTCACGCCGCTCACGATGGGCGAGCTCTGGGCATGGCCGAGCGCGCTGAAGCTCGCGCTGCTCGATCACCTCAGGGCGCGGGGCGACGTGCTCGCCGCCAACCGCATCCATCGGCTGGCCGCGGATCGGCTGGCCGAGGTCATCGAGGCCGCACCGTCCCGATCCGACGACTGGCCGCCGCAGGTCCATCACGCATTTGTCACCCGGCTGCTTCAGCGGTCGCGCGCGTTGGGCGCGGTCGCCTCTGGATTGCACCACCGGCTCGAGGCGGCGCTGGCGGCGCGAGGGCAGACGATCGAGGACGCCATTCGGGCGGAAGGGCAGCATCAGGCCGCCGAACAGGCCGGCGTGGCCAATCTGATTGGCAGCTTGCGCTTGATTTCCACCTTCGACTGGAGCGAGTTCTTCGAAAGCGTCAGCCTCGTTGAACAGGTGCTCCAGCGCGATCCGGCCGGCGTCTACAGCCAGATGGACTTCCGCAGCCGCGACCGCTATCGCCATGCCGTCGAGGAGCTGGCGGTGCCGACCGGCGAAGGACAGCTGCTGCTCGCGCTGAAGAGCGTCGAACGGGCACGGCAGGCGCACGTGCGTACTCCCGACGCGCGGGCGGCGCATGTCGGCTACCACCTGATTGGCGGAGGGCGGCGGCAGTTCGAACGCAGCGTGGCCTGGCGGCCCGACTTCAAGCAGAGCGTCCGGCGCCTGTTCTTTGCGCGCGCCACATTGGGCTACCTGGGGACCATCGCGCTCGGTACCTCCCTGCTGGTCGCGATGGCCGTGGTCTACGCCCAATCGCATGGCTGGCGCGGCGTCTCGCTGGTGTTTGTCGCGCTGCTGACCACGGTGCCGGCCAGCGAGCTCGTCATCCAGCTGCTGCAGCGGATGGTCAGCTTCCTGATCCCGCCGCGCCGCCTGGCGCGCCTCGAGCTCGACGCCGTGCCGGAGTCGGCGCGGACGATGGTGATCGTCCCCACCCTGCTCGACAGCGTTGCGCGCGTCGAAGACCTGATCTCACACCTCGAAGTCCAGGCGCTCGGCAACATCGATCCCAACATCCACTTCGCGCTCCTCAGCGACTTCCTGGACGCGGCGACCGAGACGCTGCCCGACGATGCCGCAATTCTGGAGGCGGCGCGCGCCGGCATCGCCGCGCTCAACGCGCGGCACGCGCAGGGCGGCACGGACCGCTTCTTCCTGTTTCACCGCCTGCGCCAGTGGAATGAGCGCGAAGGCCTGTGGATGGGATGGGAGCGCAAGCGCGGGAAGATCGAGGAGTTCAACCGCCTGCTCCGCGGCGCCACCGACACGACGTTTGCGGTGTCGGTGGGCGACCTCACCATCCTGCCGCAGGTCAAGTACTGCATCACCCTCGACAGCGATACTCGCCTGCCACGGGGCGTGGCGCGCGAGCTGATCGGCATCATCATCCACCCCCTCAACCGCGCCACGTTCAACCCCGATGTGCGCCGCGTCACCCAGGGGTACGGCATCCTCCAGCCGCGCGTCAGCGTCACGTTCATGAGCGCGGAAGGGTCGCTCTTCGCCAGACTGTACTCGGGCCATACAGGGGTCGATCCCTACACGACCGCCGTGTCCGACACCTACCAGGACTTGTTCGGCGAAGGCATTTTCACCGGCAAGGGGCTCTACGACGTCGATGCGTTCACCGCGGCGCTCGAAGGCTCCGTGCCGGAGAACGCGCTGCTGTCGCATGATCTGTTCGAGGGGCTGCACGCGCGTGTCGCGCTCGTGTCCGACGTCGAGCTGGTCGACGACTACCCGTCGAGCGTGCTCTCGCACGCACGACGGCAACACCGCTGGATCCGGGGCGACTGGCAGATTCTCTTCTGGTTGTTCCCGTTCGTGCCGTCTCAGCGCGGCATCAAGCGGAACCCCGTGCCCATCATCGGGCGATGGAAGATCCTCGACAACCTCCGGCGCAGCCTCGTGTCTCCAACGCTGTTGATCCTGCTGGTGGCGGGGTGGACGGTGCTGCCCGGCGCGCGCTGGTTCTGGACGATGACGGTGACGGGCGTGGCGGCGTCGCAGCTTCTACCGGTGCTCGGCCGGCTGATCGTCGGGCCCAGCCGCGCGCAGTCGCTGCAGGTCTTTCTCCGGAATCTGTGGCGCGACATGGTCACGGCGCTGGCGCAGGTGTTCCTCAGCCTGACGTTTCTTGCGTTCCACGCCTTCGATACCGCACATGCCATTGCCGTCACCCTCGTGCGCCTCGTGGTCACGAAGCGGCGGCTGCTGGAGTGGGAAACGGCGGCCACGACGGCCGCCAGGGCGGCGGGGCTGGTGGGCCAGCGCGTACGCCGGTACGTGGCCGAAATGGCTGCCAGCCCGATCATTGCGGGCGCCGTCGCAGTCCTGGTCCTGGCGTGGGATCGCAAGGCGCTGGCGGCGGCGGCGCCGTTTCTCGTGCTCTGGACCATCGCGCCGGTGGTGGCGTACTGGCTCAGCGTGCCGGTGGGGGCGCGCCTCCGGCCGCTCAACGAGCGCGAGCGCAGGGTGTTGCGCCGGACGGCACGCCGGACGTGGCGCTACTTCGAGACGTTTGTGTCCGAGTCGGATGCGTGGCTGGCCCCGGACAATTTCCAGGAGGATGGCGACGCTCCACGGCTGGCGCGTCGCACATCGCCCACGAACATCGGCATGGGGCTGCTGTCGACGCTGGCGGCGCACGACCTCGGCTATGTGTCCACTGACATCCTGCTGCACCGCGTCAACGCGACGCTGGTGACGCTGGAGGGACTCGAGCGGTATCAGGGGCACTTCCTCAATTGGTACGACACGTCGACGCGGGCCCCGCTCCACCCCCGCTACGTCTCGACCGTCGACAGCGGCAACCTCGCCGGGGCCCTGATGGCGCTGGCCCAGGGCCTCTGTCAACTCGACGAGCACCCGCAGACGCGCGCGCAGCGGCTTGCCGGACTGGCCGATACGGCAGATCTCCTCGCTATGGCGTCCTCCTCGAGCGACGCGCGAATCGGGCCGCGCGAGATCGTGACCGAGATCAATCGCGTGGCTCGCGCCCTGGTCGCGGCCGCGGGTGCCGTTGCACCCGAGGACGACATCACCGCGATCCAGGCGCTGGCAACCCAGCTGGCCGGCGCGGCCGCCGAGCTGAAGGAAGCCGCCCCGCCCGATTCCCCAAGCGACGTCCCGTACTGGTGCCAGGCGGTGCTCGACGCGATCGCAGGGTGCGCGGGCGGACCGCCCGTGGCGCCCGTGCCGCCGCCGTCGCCGAGTGCGCTGGCCGGCCGGCTGTCGGCACTCGCCGACGCCATGCGGTTCGACTTTCTGTACGATCGCCGCCGCCGTATTTTTTCGATCGGCTACCGCCTTGCCGACTCCGAAGGGCCGGGCCGCCTCGACGCGTCCTTCTATGATTTGCTGGCTTCGGAGGCACGGCTGGCCAGCTTCGTCGCCATCGCCAAGGGCGACGTCCCGCAGCACCACTGGTTCCATCTGGGACGCCTCGTCACCAACGTGGACGGCCGCGCCACCCTGATGTCGTGGGGCGGCACCATGTTCGAGTACCTGATGCCGCAGTTGCTGATGCGCAACTTTCCGGGCACGCTCCTCGACCAGAGCTGCCGCGCCAGCGTGCGCCGGCAGATCGACTATGGCCGGAAGCGCGACGTGCCGTGGGGCATCTCCGAGTCGGCCTACGCCTTCACCGATCGCGAGGGCAACTATCAGTATCGGGCGTTCGGCGTTCCCGGGCTGGGCCTCAAGCGCGGCCTGTCGACCGATCTGGTTATCGCTCCGTACGCCACGGCGTTGGCGAGCCTGGTGACGCCAGCGGCCGCGGCTGACAACTTCGAGCGGCTCGCGGCGCTCGGGCTCGAAGGCCGTTACGGTTTCTATGAGGCCCTCGACTACAACCCGCGCGGCCGCGAAGTGGACGCGACCCCAGACGCCGGCGTGCGCCCGGTTGTCGTCCGTGCCTACTTCGCGCACCACCAGGGCATGTCGCTCGTGGCGCTGGCCAACGTCATCTGCCACGATACGTTTGTCTCGCGGTTCCACGCCGATCCCAGGGTGCAGGCGACCGAGCTCCTGCTGCAGGAACGTGTGCCCCGCGAGGCCATCCTGTCGGAGCCGCGCCCGGCGGAGAGCACCTCGGCGCCGCCGTCCTTCCCCGTGTACGCCTCCCGACGCTTCCGCTCGCCCCACACCACGAGTGCGCACACGCACTTCCTCTCGAACGGACGCTACACGACCGCCGTCACCAATACCGGCGGCGGCTTCAGCATGTGGCGTGACATTGTGGTGACGCGGCGCCGCGACGACCCCACGTCGGACGCCGGCGCCCACTACATCTACCTGCGCGATCCCTGGTCGAGCCGGGTCTGGTCGGCCACCTACCAGCCCGTGTGTCATGAGCCCGACCAGTCGGAGGCGACCTTCGACCTCGACAAGATCACGTTCCGCCGGCGCGACACGGACATCGAGACGCAGCTCGAGATCACAGTGTCGTCGGAGGATGACGTGGAAGTGCGGCGCCTCACGATCACGAACCATGGCGCTCAGGCGCGCGAGATCGAGGTGACCGGCTACGCGGAGATCGTCCTGGCGCGGCCCGAGGACGATCTCGCGCACCCCGCGTTCGGCAAGCTGTTCGTCGAAACCGAGTTCGATGCCCAGAGCGCCGGCCTTCTGTTCAGCCGCCGGCCGCGCGCATCCGACGAGTCGCCGATCGTCGGCTTTCACGTGCTGGGAGTCGACGGTCCCCGTCTGGGCGGCGCGGTGGAGTGGGAGACGGATCGGGCACGGTTCCTTGGCCGGGGGCGCTCGGCCGCCAATCCGATCGTGCTCGACGGCCGCGCGTTGTCGGGGACGACGGGGGCCGTACTCGACCCGATCGGCGCGCTGCGAGAGCGCATCAGGCTCGCACCTGGCGCTGTCGTCCGTGTCGCCTTTGCCACGGGTATTGCGCCGGATCGCGCCGCCGCGCTGGCGCTGGCGCGAAAGTATCGCGACGGCAGCGCCGCCGCGCGCGCGTTCTCCATGGCGTTCACCCACGTGCACATCACGCTGCAGCACCTGGGCCTGAGCGACGAGCACGCGATGCTCTTCGATCGCTTGGCGTCGCGTGTGTTTGGTTACGACGCGTCGTGCATCAGCCCGGCCGACATGGCCGGCAACACGCTCCACCAGCAGAACCTGTGGGGGCACGGCATTTCCGGCGACCTGCCGATCGTGCTCCTGCGCGCAACTGAGGTCGAGTCGCTGGCGCTCGCACGCCAGCTGCTCAACGCGCAGGAGTATTGGCGCGTGAAAGGACTGCGCGCCGACGTGGTCATCTTGAACGAACACCCGGCGGACTACCTCGACGAGATGCAGAACCTGCTGTCGAATCTCGTGCAACAGCCGCCGTGGGCCGGGTGGCTGGGAAAGCCGGGTGGGATGTTCCTGCTGCGTGCCGACGGCATGCCGGAGGCCGATCGCGTCCTCTTCTCGGCCGTGGCCAGAGTAGTGCTGCCGGGCGACCTCGGCGATCTGGTGTCGCAGCTGGAGCGCCCCGCGCCCTGGCGATACGACACGCATGACGTTCCGCGGTCAGCCACCCTTCGCGCGCCGGAGCCCCCCGAGGCGCCGGTCAGGGTCCCGCCGCTCGTCTTGGAGAACGGCCTGGGCGGCTTCACGCCCGACGGCCGCGAGTACGTCGTGGTGCTCGAAGGCGAACGCGAGACGCCGCTGCCCTGGTCGAACGTTCTGGCCAATCCCATGTTCGGCACGATCGTGAGCAGTTCCGGATCGGCGTTCACGTGGGCGGGGAACAGCCGCGAGAACCGGCTGACGCCGTTCGCCAACGATCCGCTGACCGATCCGACGGGCGAAGCCTTCTACCTGCGAGACGACGACTCCGGTGCGGTGTGGGGCGCCACTCCAGCCCCGCTGCCTCGACGCGGCGATGGCGGCCGATGGGTGGTCCGTCACGGCGCCGGGGTGACGCGGTATCAGCATGCGGTGATCGGTCTGCAGCAGGAGCTGGCGGTCTTCGTGGCGCCCGAGGATCCGGTGAAGATCGCGATGCTGACGCTGACCAACACCGGGGAGATCAGCCGGCACGTCAGCGTGTTCGGCTACGTCGAATGGTGCCTGGGCCCGCCGCGCGCCGGCGAGCGGCGCTTCGTGGTCACCGAGTACGACGAGGAGGCCGGCGCAGTGCTGGCCCGCAACACCTACAACGCCGAGTTCACTGACAGCGTGGCGTTCTGGCGCGCCACGACGCTCCCACGCGGCCACACCGGCGATCGTGCCGAGTTCGTGGGACGCAACCGGACGCTGAGCGCGCCGGCGGCGCTCTTCCGCGGCCGGCTTGCCGGGCGCACGGGCCCGGGCCTCGACCCCTGTGGCGCCTTGCAGCTTGCCGTCGAGATCGAGCCCGGCGAGTCCCAGCGGGTGGCGTTTGTCCTGGGTCACGGACGCGACCGGGCGCACGCGATGCAGCTGGCGGCCCGCTACGGCTCGCTGGCCACGGCCGAAGCCACCCTCGCCGATGCCGAGCGCCACTGGGACGAGACGCTCGGCGCCATCCAGATCCACACGCCCGACGATTCGTTCGATCTCATCGTGAACCGCTGGCTGCTATACCAGACCCTGACCTGTCGCATCTGGGCGCGCAGCGGTCCGTATCAGCCCGGCGGCGCCTTCGGGTTTCGCGATCAGCTCCAGGACGTGCTCGCACTCATGTACGCACGGCCCGACCTCTGTCGCGCGCACCTCCTGCACGCTGCGTCCCGGCAGTTCGTCGAGGGCGACGTCCAGCACTGGTGGCACCCGCCGAGCGGCCGCGGCACCCGCACGCGCTGCTCCGACGATTTGCTGTGGCTTCCGTACGTCGTGGCCAGCTACGTGTCACAGAGCGGCGATGAATCGGTGCTGGATGAAACGGTCGGCTTCCTCGAAGCGCCGCCGCTCGAGCCCGATCAGTCGGAGACCTACGTGCTGCCGCGGACGTCGGCGGAGACGGCATCGGTCTTCGAGCACTCGGTACGCGCCATCAAGCACGCGATGAAATACGGTGCCCATGGCCTGCCACTCATCGGCTCCGGAGACTGGAACGACGGGATGAACCGCGTGGGACACGCCGGGCGTGGCGAAAGCGTGTGGCTTGGCTGGTTCCTCGTGACCGTCCTGAACGACTTCGCACCGATCTGCGAGCGCCGCGGGCGAAGCGACCTGGCCCAGACCTATCGGGACGAGGCGCGATGGCTCACGGGCATGCTGGAATTGGCCTGGGACGGGAACTGGTATCGCCGCGCCTACTTCGACGATGGCACGCCCCTCGGATCGGTGCAGAACGAGGAGTGCAAGCTCGATTCACTGACGCAGTCGTGGGCCGTGCTGTCGGGTGCCGCGCAGGCCTCGCGCGCCGAGCTCGCCATGCACGCGGTGCGTGCGCATCTCGTCCGGCGCGACGCGCAGATCGTGCTGCTGCTCACGCCGCCCTTCGACCGCATGACCCACGATCCCGGTTACATCAAGGGATACCTGCCTGGCGTCCGCGAGAACGGCGGCCAGTACACGCACGCGGCGATCTGGACCGTGATCGCGCTGGCTCGGCTCGGCATGGGTGGGGAGGCGATGGAGCTGTTCCACATGCTCAATCCAATCAATCACATGAGGACGGCGGAGGATACGGAGCGATACCGCGCCGAGCCATACTCCGTCGCCGCCGACGTGTATGCCCACCCGATGCACGTCGGTCGTGGCGGCTGGACGTGGTACACGGGTTCGGCGGGATGGATGTACCAGGCCGCGGTGCACGCCCTGCTCGGCCTCCGTCGCAACGGCGCGACCATGAGCGTCAATCCCTGCATTCCCACGGTCTGGCCGAGATACTCGCTGGAGTGGAAGATCGGCCGCACGCGCTACCACTTCCTTGTGTCCAATCCCGAACACCGGTCTCAGGGCATCAGGTGGGCCGAGCTCGATGGAGTGCCCGTGAATGCGAGTGCCATTCCGCTGAAGGACGATGGCGCGGAACACCACGTGAAGATCGTCCTCGGCGCCCACCTCGGTGTCGGCATGCCTGGGGCGGCGGCTGGCGTGATCGAGTATCGCGAAGGCTTGTCGTAGGCGACCGCGACGGTGACCGGTCTACGTCGCGCGCTGCTGTTCGAGCAGGCGGCGCAGAAGATCGGTCAGCTCACCGAGGTCCACGGGTTTGACGACATGGGCATCGAAGCCGGCGGCCCGTGTGCGCGCGTGGTCGGACGGCTGACCATATCCGGTCACCGCGAGCAGCAGCGGCCGCTTGCCCGGTGACCCCGACAGCAGTTGCTGCGCCAGCTCATAGCCATCCATCAGGGGCAGCCCGAGATCGAGGATCGCCACCTCGGGGTGAAACGTGTCGGTGATGCGAAGCGCGTCGGGGCCATCGAAGGCGGCCCGGGTGTCATAGCCGCTTGACTCGAGCGCTTCCGCCATCAGGCGGGCGGCATCGACATTGTCGTCGACGACCAGAATGCGGCATCGGGTCCGCATCGCGGCAGGCGCACCGCTGGCAGTGTTCTCGCTCTCGCGGCTCAGGGCACCTTCCGCCGCCGCGGGCAGTCGGATGACGAACTCGCTGCCCTTGCCCAGGCCGTCGCTGTGCGCCTCGATCGTCCCTCCGTGCAGTTCGACGAGGCTGCGCACGATGGTCAGGCCGAGGCCAAGCCCGCCGGGGGCCCGATCCGTCGCCTGACGCTCCTGCGTGAACAAGTCAAAAATCTGCGGCAGCATCTCGGGGGCCATGCCGATACCGGTGTCCGTGACGCGCATCTCCACCTGCCGGCCGTGCTCGTGAGCGGTCACGCGTATCCGCCCGCCAGGCTCGGTGTACTTCGCCGCGTTCGACAGTACGTTGACGACGACCTGCGTCAATCGCATGGTGTCGCCCCTCACCGTCAACCCGCTGCGCGGGAGGTCGATCTCCAGGTGATGCCGGCGCTCCTCCAGCAGCGGACTGGTCGTCTCGACCGCCGCCGTCACGATGTCCGCGATCTCGAGGGTCTGGTGACGAAGATCGACTTTGCCTCGGGCGATGCGTGAGACGTCGAGCAGGTCATCGACCAGGCGCACCAGATGGCGGACCTGCCGATCGATCACCGTGCGCTCCCTCAGGGCGCCGTCGTCGCCGCGCAGGGTCATCAACTGGAGCGCGGTGAGAATCGGCGCCAGCGGATTGCGCAGCTCGTGCCCCAGCATGGCGAGAAATTCGTCCTTGGTCCGGCTCGCCGCCTCGGCGGACGCGCGCAGGTGGCTCATCTCATTCCGCGCCGTGACCTCGTCGGTGACGTCGAAGGCGATCATGAGCACGCCATCGATGCTGCCGTCGACGCCGCGAAGCGGGGCATAGACAAAGTTGAAATACAGGAGGTCGAGCGTGCCGGCGCCATGCCGATCGAACCGCGCCGGCGTCTCCTTGCCGACGTGGGTGAGCCCGGTGCGCAGGACCTCGTCGAGCGGCGCCCTGTATGGCTGATCCGCGAGTCCCGGCAAGGCCTCGGACAGCGGCTTCCCGAGCAGGTGCTGTTCGGTGCGGCCCCACATCTGGCAGGTCGAGGGATTGGCCAGCTCGATGACGTGCTGGGGTCCTTTCAGCATGACGATCGGGGTCGGCGCCTGCATGAACAGGGAATGCAGGTGCTGCTTCTGCAATTCCGCATCGCGTCGCGCCCTCGATAGCGCCAGCAGCGATCGTACGCGCGCGATCAACTCGCGGGCGTTGAATGGCTTGGTGATGTAGTCATCGGCGCCCGCGGACAGGCCCGATACACGGGCGTCTTCACCAGCGCGTGCCGACAGCATGAGCACCGGGATCGCCTGTGTCCGGGGATCGCTCCGAAGCGCGCCCAGCAGCGCGAAGCCGTCGAGACGCGGCATCATCACGTCGGTCACCAGGAGATCCGGCGGCTTGGCCAACACCGAGTCCAGCGCGGCTTGTCCGTCCACCGCGGTCTCGGTCTCCCAGTCGCGCAGCAACTCGCGCAGGTAGTCGCGCATGTCGGCGTTGTCGTCGGCAATCAGGATCCGTTCGCGCACGGTCCGCGTGGCGCTCCCAGCCGTCGCAACCGCCGCAGGCGCCGCCTCGACCGTGAGTTCCGGCAGCCAGCGCAGCGCCTCCCCGACGAACGGCGCCGCGCCGATCGCGGTCGACGCGACGGATCGGGCCGCGCCGATGCGATCCAGCGGAAGATGGGCTTGCCCGGTCGGTAGCTCCACGACGAACGCGGATCCTTCGTCAACCCGGCTCGTCACGCTGATCGTGCCTCCGTGGAGGCGGACGAGCTCGGACGTCAGAGCCAGGCCGATCCCGGAGCCCTCGTGCGTCCGCGACCGGGTGCCTTCGACGCGGTGGAAACGCTCGAACACGCGTGATCGCTCCGCTTCTGGAATGCCGATCCCGGTATCGCGCACCGTCAGCTCCACGAGGTGATCCCGCTGCCGCAGCTCGAGGCGAACCGACCCTTCGAAGGTGAACTTGAACGCGTTGGAGAGAAGATTGAGCACAATCTTTTCCCACATGTCGCGATCCACATAGACCGGCTGGTCGATGGCCTCGCACTCGACCTCGAAGGCGAGGCCGGCATGCTCGATGGCCGATCGGAACGCGCCCGCCAACTCCCGCGTCACGGCCGTCAGATCCGTCTGGACGTAGGACGCTTGCGCGCGGCCGGCCTCGAGGCGCGAAAAGTCCAGCAGAGCATTCACCAATTTCAACAGGCGTCCGGCGTTTCGGCGCAGCACCTCGATCTGGGCGCGCTGCGGCTCGGTGAGCTGGCCGTGCACCTCCGAGAGCAGGTCGTCGGCCGGCCCCAACATCAACGTCAAGGGGGTGCGGAACTCGTGGCTGATGTTGCTGAAGAACGTGGTCTTCGCGCGATCGAGCTCGGCCAGCGAGTCGGCGCGCTGTCGCGCGTCTTGGAGCGCCATGGCGTTGCTGATCGCGGTGGCGATGTGGTCGGCGGCCAGCTCGAAGAAGTCATGGTAGTGCTCGTCGAGCGCACGGCGTGGACTGACTCCGGCGACCAGAATCCCGTAGGGGTGGTCGAGACCGGGCCGCGACAACGGCAGGAGCACCGCGGTATGTGTCGGTTCCGTATAGGCGCCTCCGGGGAGCGGGCCAACACGTGCCGGAAGATCGGCGAGCACGATCATCCGGCCGGCCTGCGCGACGGCGGCGAGGTCCCAGAGGTCTCCTGAGCCCGAAGCGAGATTCGCCGTGTCGCCACCGGCAAGATGCTCTGCTGCGATGCCGCTGCCGCAGACGCGGTGCGCGGTCAGGCCGGTGCGATCCAGTAAATAGATCAGGCTGAACGGGACGTCGATCGGGTTGGCCTGGAGCACCTCGGCTGCGTTCGCGCAGGCCTCGATGGACGTCGTCGCGTCGGATGCGCGCCGGGCCAGCTCGCGCAGCGTCGCGAGCCGGCGTTCACCTTCGACGCGGCCGGTCGTCTCCGCCACCACGGCCAGCAGACCGCCCACGCCGCCGGTTTCGTCGCGAATGGGGCTATAGGAGAGCGTGAACCAGCAATTCTCCAAATAGCCATTGCGATCGAGGGGAAGGAGCCAGTCGTCGATGGCAAAGGCCTCGCCACGGCGCACGCCTTCGAACGCCGGCCCGATGGCCGGCCAGACCTCAGGAAAGATCTCGGCGGCAGG
>Ga0193753_10002700_pt1 | contig 13727 bp, 9 predicted proteins | sample H1c2metaG_FD_144925 | JGI IMG/M metagenome (GOLD analysis project Ga0193753, IMG submission 144925) | Soil microbial communities from a riparian zone of the East river system, Colorado, United States - H1c2 | ecosystem: Environmental > Terrestrial > Soil > Riparian zone | place: USA: East River... | reverse complement strand
AAATTTCGAGGTTTATGATTATCCTCCTGCATCCACGTTCCACTAAGCCAAAGAACAGGCGTTTCCCGCTGGCTGTCCTGTCGTTGGCGGCTGTGCTGGACGGAAAAGAAGAGTACGTCATCGTGGATGGCAATGCGGATACCCAACCGCAAATCACGCTCGACCGTGTTGCGCAAGGAGGTAGTGTCAACTTACTTGCCGTATCTGTCATGCCGGGGCCGCAAATGGTCGCCGCAATTCCGCTCTGCCGGGAATTTCGCCTGAAATATCCGTCAATCCCTATCGTCTGGGGAGGCTACTTCGCATCGCTTTATACTGATGCCGCACTCAATGCACCTTACGTCGATTTTGTGGTCCGCGGCCAAGGCGAGGAAACTTTTCTCGAATTAATCGAGGTTCTCCGCACGACGCGACGGTATGCCGGTGTGAAAGGCTTATCTTACAAAGACGACTTCGGCCTGCACGTTCACAATGCAGAAAGGCCGCTGCGGTCTCCCAACGACTTTCCCTGGCTGCCCTACGACAACCTCCCCAATGCCGTCAACTATATACTTCCGACGTTCCTGGGGCGGCGCACGGTTGTTCATCAGGCTAGTATCGGCTGCCCGTTCCGCTGCACCTTCTGCGGAGTTGTGCCCATTTACCAAGGCCGCCAGCGCACCGAAGAACCGGAGCGCACGGCCGCCGTTCTGGCTCATTTGAAGCGCAAATACAGAATCGATTCCGTTCAGTTCTACGACAATAACTTTTTCCTCAGCGAAAGCCACTCCGCCACTTTAGCGAAGTGTCTTGCGCCTCTGAACCTCAAGTGGTGGTGCGAGGGCCGCATTGATACGGTTCTGCGTTACTCGGACGAAACCTTCCGGCTCCTCAAAAAAGCCGGTGCAACCATGATTTTCTTCGGCGCTGAATCTGGTTCGGATTGGGTGCTACAGCAGATGAACAAGAAGGTAACAACCGACCAGACGATGAAACTTGCGGCCCGGATCCGTCAGTTTGGAATCGTGCCCGAATTCTCGTTTGTAGTCGGAAACCCCAAGGATCCGGAGCGTGATACGCGTGAGACCATCGAATTCATTCGCCGCATAAAACGAGCCAATCCGGATGCAGAGATCATCGTGCAGCACTATATCCCAACTCCTCATCCCGATGGCATGTATGGCGAGGTCGAAACTAAGATTGAATTTCCTCGCACACCGGAGGAGTGGGCTACCGAACGCTGGTACAACTTCACGACCAGGCATGATCCTAACGTTGCCTGGCTTCCCCGGCGCCTCAAGCAACGCATCGACAATTTCGATCTGGTGATCAATTCGCGCTGGCCGACCGTTCAGGACATTCAGTTGCCTCGTTGGGGCCGGGCCATGCTTCGCTGTCTCAGCAGTTGGCGCTATTCCCTCGGCTTCTATCAGTTCCCATACGAACTCGAATGGGCGCAACGCTTCGTTTCATTGAGAAAACCGCGCCTGGAGAGTTTGTAAATGCGTGTGCCAGCGCTCGAAGGGCATCGCCTGTGGGCCCGGGTCTATGACTTGGGGACCAATCCGCTTCTGGCATTAGAACGGCGAGCGATGTGGAATGTTCTAGAACCGCTTCAGGCTAAGAAAGTAATTGACGTAGCCTGCGGCACGGGGCAATGGTTGCTTCACTTACAACAAGGCGGGTCCGATGTGTTCGGCTGCGATCTCTGTCAGGAGATGCTGGACGAAGCACAGAAGATCTTCTCTTTGCGCGGCAGGCTTGCGAGGGCCGACGCTGAGTGCATTCCGTTCCGGACGTCAATGGCGGATCTGGTTCTTTGCTCCGTATCGCTGGGCTACTTCCATGACCTCGATCGGGCGGTCCTCGAGTTTGCCCGCGCGTTAAAGCCGGGCGGCTACATCGCTATAAGCGACCTGCACCCGGACGCCTCGTCGGCAGGATGGTCCCGCTCTTTCAAGCTCGGCGAGCAGCGTTATGAACTGCAACATTATCGCCGTTCGATTCATGAGATCACTTCCGCTGCTTGCGGCGCGGGCCTCCAGCCCAAACTTCACCGGGATGTATACTTCGGCGCTGCTGAGATGCCAATTTTTCAGTGCGCCGGCAAGCAAGAGCTATTCAGCAGTCTGCTAACCACGCCCGCTCTTTTTATCGGTTTATGGGAAAAGCCGTGCTGTTAAGAGGGGCGCGCGTGGCGACAAGCTCGAGCAGAGCTGCCAATCTGGATCTTTGGCTCAGCAAAGGATTGATTTCGTTCTCGCCGGTTCCTTCGGCGCAAACTCCTACGTTGGAGCTAGACAATTGTCTGGTTTTGCCGGGACTGATTAACGCTCACGATCACCTGGAACTGAATCTCTTTCCTAAGTTGGGCCGTGGTCCCTATCCAAACGCGTCCGCCTGGGCCCAAGACATCTATCATCCACAAGACGCACCTGTCAAAGAACACTTGGCGGTTCCCAGAGCGCTGCGGTTGCGTTGGGGCGGAATCAAAAATCTTGTTTCTGGTGTGACTACCGTTGCGCATCACAATGCCCTCCATCCGGTTTTCGCGGACTGCACTTTTCCGGTGCGCGTTGTGAAGCGGTACGGATGGGCGCATTCGCTGCACTTTTCTCCAGATTGGGAGATGCGATTAAGAAGCACGCCGGCGAACTGGCCCTTCGTCATTCATGCAGCGGAAGGGACTGACGAAGCGGCGAGTCGGGAAATCGAGATTTTGGCCGAAGCTGGGGCACTCAGGCCATCGACCATCCTTGTCCATGGTGTAGCTATAGGCTGTTCCCATGTGTCTCTTTTGACGCGTAAACGCACTTCGCTCGTATGGTGTCCCACGTCGAACTACTTCACCTTGAAGCGGAGCCTGGATGCCGCGGTTCTGAGCTCAGCGATCCCAATTGCATTGGGAACTGATTCGGCGCTTACCGCAGACGGCGATCTTTTGGATGAACTCCGTTTCGCCCATCGAACCGTCGACGCCCACCGTCTCTACCGAATGGTTACGTCGGAGCCGGCTCGGATCTTTCGGCTGCCCACCGGTTTTGGCCGAATTTGTCATGGCGGCCCGGCGGACCTGTTGATCGTGCGAGACAGCGGCCAGACACCGGCGACGACCCTACTGGAAGCTTATCCCGAACTTGTTATTGTCCGTGGCCGCGTACAACTAGTTTCCGCGGAGTTCGCACGGCGTTGCCCGCCCAGCATATTGAAATCGCTTCAGCCGCTCGAGGTGGAGGGCCGAGGTCGATATCTGGTTTCCGAGGATGTGTCATCTCTGCTGAGCGAAACGAAGGAAGCGCTGCGACAAAATCCTCGCCTGGCAGGAAAGGCGGTTGCTGCATGAGTGCAATAATCCGCTCACTTCCCATACTTGTGCTCTATCCTCACACACGTTGTAACTGCCGTTGTGTCATGTGCGACATCTGGAAAGATCCGACCGAATCCGAATTGAGCGTGCAGGATTTGGAGCGTCATTTAACCGATATAGAGGCTCTAGACGTCAAATGGGTTGTCTTCTCGGGCGGCGAACCGCTGATGCACCCTGATCTCTTTCAGCTTTCCGATATGTTGCGATCGAGAAACATTCGGGTAACTCTTCTCAGCACCGGGCTGCTGCTCAACCGATATGCTGAACAAATTGCGACCCGGATCGACGATGTCATCGTTTCGCTCGACGGGCCTCCTCATGTCCATGATCAGATCCGGCGCGTTCCTGGCGCGTTCTCGCACCTGGAAAAAGGTGTTCGCGCTATTCACGATTTCAACCCAGCTTTTCCCGTTTCCGCGCGTTGCACTATTCAGAGGTTGAATTACTCGTCGCCAAGTGAGACGGTGCAGGTTGCGAAACGGTTAGGGCTCAGGTCAATCTCATTCCTTGCCGCTGACCTCACCTCCGAGGCCTTCAATCGTTCCCAACCGTGGGAGGTGTATCGGCAAGCTCAAGTCGCGCTCACACTCGAGGAGATCGTAAGGCTGGAGAGAGAGATTGAGGCTGTAATTGAAGATTGGCAAGGAGGCGGTTTCGTCGCGGAAGGTGCAGAAAAGCTGCGCCGGATACCTCAGCACTTTCGTGCGCAGCTCGGGCTCGCTCGACCGGAAGCACCCCGCTGCAATGCTCCTTGGGTTTCGGCAGTTGTTGAGGCGAGCGGTACCGTACGCCCATGTTTCTTTCACCGGCCGATTGGATCGTTGAAATCGCACACCCTATTGCAGGTGCTAAACAGCTTCGAGGCGCAGCAGTTTCGTGCCTCATTGAATGTCGCGACTAATCCTGTCTGTAGCCGGTGCGTCTGTTCCCTCAATTGGCGATAGTCGCGCGGATAACTCCGCTGTAGTCGGGAAGGGTAGGAGCAATCGTGCTGAATCCGATTACAGACGAGAAGCCGCCCAATTGGAGGCTCGCTTCAACTCTGCTCGCTTCAGCTCTGTAGGATGCGGGTTAGAAAGGCAATTCATCAAAGCTCCCGCCATGGCAGTTACGGGACTACCTTTCCGATCAGGATCGCTCATCGCCTGCTGAAGACCGAACGCGAGTTGATTCGTACGAATGATGAATTGCGTGCGTTGACTGGGCATTTAATAAAAGCCCATCAAGAAGAGCAACGGCGGATCGCTCGAGAACTGTATGACGATCTGGTGCAGAGGCTCGGATTTCTGGAATTCCAGATTGAGCAGTTTCGCATGGGGCCCATTGCAAAGGAGCATTCCAAGACCGCAGAGATGTTGGCATTCCTGCGAGTACAAATAGCAAATGTTTCACATGCCACAAGAGACATCTTTCATGGACTTCATCTCGCGATTCTCGAAGACCTAGCATTAGTTGCAGTGCTGCGAAAGCTCACGAATGAATTGGGCGCAGGACAGCCATGGTCCGTGCGCTTCATCAGCCGCATCGGCAAAGGTTCTTTACAGAAACATCACTTTGCTTCCGCGGTCTATCGCATTGCCCAAGAGGCCATGCATAACGCCATCAAACACGCGCCTACCGCCGACATTACGGTATTGCTAAAACGCAAACGGAACGACCTACTCCTCACAATTCGAGACAATGGGACTGGTTTCGACATAGCCTCGATCCGCGACACGAGAGGCTTGGGACTTGTAAATGTGGAGGAACGAGCGCGGCTACTTGGCGCATCGCTTCGTATCCGATTCCGTATTGGAAAGGTACAATCATCACGCTTCGGGTCCCGGTGCCTGAGATGGCTGCCAGCGAATCCTTCACGACTGACATTGAAACGACTAACACGGCGGATGGCGACGTCTAATAGCGGCTTGATGTTGAAGGATACTCCAGTTCGACCTCGCGTATTACTGGCGGATGATCATACGCTCATGTTGGAGGGTATCCGATTGATGCTCGAGCCGGAATTCGAATTGATCTGGAGCGCAGAAGACGGACAGGCGCTCCTCGCTGCCGCGGAAAAGCTCAAGCCGGATCTTATTCTTCTCGATATTTCCATGCCTCTCCTGAACGGTATTGACGCGGCGGTTCAACTCCAAAAGTCTCTGCCATCTGTTCGACTCATCTTCGTGACAATGCACTCCGATGCGGACTACGTTACAGAAGCGTTTCGTTCCGGGGCTACTTCTCAAGACAACTGCTGACTTCACTCGGTATGCAATCGAGCATGGGATGATTGCTCCGGAAAGGTTCGTGTAGAAATTGTCCGGGTAGGCCACTCCGTTCAAAACCTATGGCCGGCTAGAGTTAGCAATTCAAGAGGGCGCGCCGGCGGCAATACGGAAAGCTGGCGCAGTTCATCGCGGTTTGCAAGCGTCGCGGCGTAATCAGCAGCGAGTTGGAGGTCATGTAATCTCCACGCGGCGGAAGCATGTGTATCGTTGGCAATATGGAGAAGCCGTGCAGGTTCTCCGGGCCGCAGCGTGACGCGAAAGCCATCCAGCGATGCAGATAAGCCATCGCCGATTGCCTTGACATATGCCTCTTTCCGCGTCCAGCAAAGGAAAAACGCTGGTTCGCGTTGATGCTCTGCCAGCGACGCGATTTCCGCAGCTTCGTCGGGCAGAAAGAAGCAATTGGCAATCTTCTACATATCCGCGAGTGGTCGAATGTGTTCTAGATCAAGGCCGATCTCGCAGTCGACAGTAAACGCAAACACGGCCAGATCTCCAGAATGCGACGGGCTAAAGTCGACAGATGCGGGCGCCGCGACGGTGGGTTTGCCTTTGGGTCCGTACTCAAATGTAATGCTGGCAGGGTAGAAATTCAGATAACATCCAAGCAGAATTCTAAGAGCGCCGCGCGAAACGACAAATGAACGCCGCGGATGGTCAAAACGGAATCGCCCGGCTCGGTCTATTTCATCCGGCGAAAGAAGCGGTTCAAACCGCCCAATGACGGCACAGGAATGCGCTCAATGCGGACCGTCCACACATCAACGCTTCGCGGGGAGAGCTCAAAGGATCTGTTAGTGCTTGATCGCATCGCTGCAGTTGGTTCGCGCATGCTGCTCGACTTCGACCAATAGCGTATCTAAAGATCGTCGATCGAACCAACGCCCAGAAGATATTACTCCTTGAATCCGCCGTGTATTTTGAATGTCCGCGGTTGGATCGGCATCTAGTAGCACGAGATCGGCTGGTTGCCCCGCCTGAATCGCTCCGCGCCCGCGTTCTTCGCCGTAGAATAAGACTGGGTTATAAGTAGCCGTTCGCAACACATCCATGGGACTAAAGCCGACTTTGGTCACTAGATCATGTAGTTCCTCGTGAAGGCTGAATCCCGGATACATAAAAAGGACCGCAGCATCCGTACCCGCCAGGAAGGGTACGCCGGCTGCCTTCAAGTCTCGAAAGTTATAATATTCACCTATCATTTCGTCGCGGAAGGACTTCGGATAGTCCTTTAACTCGCCCGCCTGTTCGCGCCAATCTTCCACCAAATATCCGCAAACATATTTTCGAAGGGGGTCCACCTTTCCCGTAGAGTCATTCAAACGCGCTGTCGCTTGTTCAACGGATAACTCAAGTCCGGAGAGGTTCGCCATTGTATTCGACATGAACATTCCAGAGGCTGCAATCCGGCGAAAAAGCTCTTCACGCTGTTCTCGTGGGAGGGTGATTGGAGGATACGCAAGAAAATGTTCCACACTCCGCAAATGCGCTTGAATCAGCTCGTTCGGACCAACAACGGGATGCGCGGCAAACGGTAGATGAAAGCGTCTCGCCTCATCGCCTACCGCGAGAAAAGTCGCCAAGTCCGGAGTTGTGCGCATCTTAATATGGTCGACACCTAAGGCGGCCAGACGATCGACGGCCGCCCTCCCCTCCCTGGGGTTTCCGACTCCGATCCTCAACTTATCAATCGGCTCGATTGTGTGCTCCCGTTTCATGCGATCAATGTTCGCCGTGGACTCTAGCATCTGACCCGAAGTTTCGATATGGGGGCCGAGCAGGGTCCCATTCTCGATCTGAGAGCGCCAGCCTGATACTTCGGCAAAGTTGCTTCCCATGTCGCGTACGGATGTGACGCCGTTCGCAATGAACAAAGGCAGGGACAGTATTCCGAGTTTGGTCAGATGAACATGCGCGTCCCACAATCCAGGAATCAGGAATTTTCCGGAGCCGGCAATTATGGCCGCGCCAGGGGGGATATGTGCGGGCAGCGGTTCGACCGCCGCAATCTGCTTTCCTTTAATGAGAACTGTCCGATGCGTCTCCACACGCCTGTCACGCGGGTTAATGACTGTAACGTTCGTAATCGCCGTCGTCTGCGCCGACAGATATCCATTGCCGACTATCGCGCACAGAATTAGGAGTGGGGTAAAGATACGCATTCGGTCCTCTGAGTCATAGAGTGCGACCAGTCAATTGATGGCATTGGAGAGAGCGGCAAATTGCAGCGGGGGTAAGACGATTCTTTTTGTTACGCTGCGGCCAGTCGTCATGAAGGTCAGTAGAAGCGATGTAATTTCAGGAGAAGAGATAAAAAGATCGTTGCCGTGTCCGGCTCCATCAATCACTACTTCGGCACCGAAAGGAAATCCGGCGAGCAGTTCTTCTACGTTTCCAACCGGTGTACGGCCGTCGAGGCTACCACTAATGAAGAGCACCGGAACTTCGGAATGTGCCGGCATGCGTTCTGTTTGCGGTATTTGGGGGACATTCCAGGCGCTGCAAATTTCAGGAAAGGGGAAGTTCATGGCTGAGCCGAGCAACGTGCCCTTGGCCGTGACCGTAATTTCGGCAAGCCTCTTTGGTGAAACGCCGGACGAACAATCCATGACCAGCGACATGGCAGTGCCGATGGATCCGGTGCGCTCCTTAATCATCTCCTGCGCGGCGCTTTGAATAAGTGGCGACAACCATTGTCGATTCCGGAAGGCAAGCAACATTGCAGGAAGTTTCTCAAATCCTTCTCGCTCGCCGAGCATTCCGGCGACCAGCTGCTCCAGATCGGCGCCGCCCAGAGTGATCGAAACCGTTCGCTCCGCGCCGGTAACGGGCACAACAAATGGCCGTTGCCGAGCGGCAGTCAAAACCTCGCGCAATAGAGTCATGAAATCCGGAATTTGCCGATGGAGTGCAGAAGTCTCAGCAACCATCCGGCTCAGACTATGCAACTGATCCTCCGTTAATCCCGGCAACTTCAGAGTGTCATCAGGCCCCTCTACTCCGGCGAAAATGGCTCTCGACACGTGATCGCCGAAGTGCCGGAGTATCGAAAAGCCGAGAAAGGTTCCATAGCTGCTGCCCCACAAACATATTTTGTCTGTTCCAAGCGCTTGGCGCACGAGATCGATATCTCGTGCGTTCTGAACGACGTTATACGTGGCGAGATCTACGCTTCGACTCCTCCAATAACTTGCGCATCGACGAGAGGCATCGATCAGATATCGAAGCATCTCGGGATACGCGCCCGGTTCGTTCAACGGGAAATCTACTTTACCAGGGCAATTAAGGTCAGGCTGCGCTAGCCCTGTTCCTCTCTGGTCAAGAGCAATCACGTCACCAGCCGCTCGCATCGCCAAAAAAACACTTCCACGCGGTCCCCGCATGAGTTTGATCGCCGAGCCTCCGGGACCTCCCGCAAGATAAATGATAGGAGGTCCGGGATGACTAGCGGTACTTTTCAGACGAACGAAAGCCAGCGTGACGCTCTTACCATCTGGATGTTCATAGTTTTCGGGAACCGACAGTCGCCCGAGTTGGGCATGAATGTTTTGCCCAGAATAGATATACTCGTATGGCTGATAATCAATCGTGCCCCCCGGTCTCGCTGCGGGAGCAATCAGACATAACAGCGCCACGGCGAAGAACGTATCCCGGAATTTACGATCCAGGTTCGCTCTCTGGCGCATGACTGGGTTATTCATCGCGAAGGACGATATTGGGGTCCGTCGAAGCGGCTCGGGATCCAGGGATATAGACGCCAACCGCCGCCACCGCAACAAGGAGTGCATCGATAGCGAGAAATGTGATCGGATCGGTTGCGGGAACAGCGTAAATAAAGCCGGCGGCAAATCGGCTGAACACCAGTGCGATCGTTGTCCCTACAACAACGCCGATGCCGGATGTGGTAAGTGCATCCCGTAACACCATTCTGAGCACATCTGCTCGCATTGCACCTAAGGCAATACGTAAACCTATTTCTCTCGAACGTTGCGTGACATTGTATGTGACAACACTATAGAGTCCGACCATGATAAGCAGCAGGGCCAGGATTCCAAAAATGGTTACGATAGCTGTACCGAAGCGACGTGTTGAAACCGAACCTCTTAGAACTTGATCCATTGTCTTTAAATTCGCTGCAGATGGATCCGGGTCTAGATCGGCTCTGGTGCCGCGTGTGGAACTTACGACCAGGCTCATCGCGGGCGGCGCTGCCGGAGCATAGTACAAGTAAACTTGCAATCGTGGACTATTTTCTAGCTTCGCGTTATGGACATCGCCGACTACGCCTACGACAGTAAGCCAGTTATGACCGATTTGTACCTGCTTGCCAAGCGCATCTTCTTTCGGAAAGAACTGCCGCACAACGGCCTCGTTAATGATGGCGGAGTTTAACCCAGGGTTTCCATCCGATGGCTCAAATAACCGGCCAGCCATAAGGGGTATGGCGAGTGCGCGGAAGTAGCCTTCGCTTGCCCAGCGACGCTCCGCCGGCACGGATTGTCCATGGACGACCCTGCCTTTGACGTTTAGTGCGCCGAGGTTCTCATTATTCGAGAGCGGGAGCGTGCTCACCAGCCCAGCCTGCTCAACCCCCGGAACTGTGGCAACCCTTTGGAAGGCCTGTCGAAAAAACAGGGACCGCGCCGCTTCATCCTTGTATTTCGCCGCGGGAAGTACGAGGTCCATTGTCGCGATTCTCTGTGTTTTGAATCCCGGATTGATGGCCTGGACGGCTTGAAGGCTTCGGAGCGCGAGACCGGCTCCCACAAGCAACACCGTCGCCAATGACACCTCCGAGATGACTAACATTCTGCGAAAGTTCAAACGACCTGACCCGACTTGGCCTCGGGAACCGGCCTCCCGTAGCGCTCCCGTGAAATGCCCGCCAACCAGTCGAATAGCGGGAAGAATCCCAAATAGAATACCCGTAAAGAAACCGATCAAGACGGTAAACCCTATAACTCTCCAATCAAGGTGCGTCTCTTGCAATCGGGGAATCGTGGGCGGCGCGAATGTAAGTACCACGCGCAGCAAAACAAAAGCAAGAAAAAGCCCTGCGATGGCGCCCAGGAACGACAGCAGCACGCTTTCTGTCAATAGCTGTTTGTACAAGCGTGTACGCGGCGCTCCCAAAGCCATCCTCACGGCGATCTCGCGCCGGCGGGCATTGGCTCGGGATAGCGACAGATTCGTGACGTTTGCACAGGCAATTAAGAGAACGAACCCGACTGCCACGAACAATAGCAACAACTGAGTGCGGAACGAGCCAACAATAATACCGATAAGAGGCGTGATCAGAACGTCAAAATCCTTGTCATCTACCGGGAACATCCGACTAAGCCGCCGCTGGATACTCTCGAGATCAGCCTGGGCCTGCCGAATCGTTACGCCGGGCTTAAGACGTCCAATCACCAGCAGTGTGTGATTGTTCCGATCGTGCCGCTTTGCTTCCGAGTACCCACTCGGTATCCAAATATCCGTGGTCGGGGGAAACCCGTACAGGCCAGGCATCTCGTTACCCTCGGGAAAGCGAAAGCCTTCCGGCATAACGCCAGTGACAAGATAACTTTCATCGTCGAGTCGAATACTCTTTCCGACGAGGGCAGGGTTCCCATTGAAGTGTTGCTTCCAGAACCTATAGCTCAAAACTGCAACGTGATTTTCGCCACGACGGCTGTCCTCGCGAGAGATCAGCCTACCCAAATACGCCGGGGTTTCGAAAACGGAGAAGAAATCGTCCGTGACTAGAGTTTCGGCAACGCTTTCCGGCTGACTTAAAGTCGACAGATTTGCCCTACGGGGGGCAAAACCGGCCAAACGTTGGAAAGTACGATTCTGAGTCTGCCAATCGCCAAAATCTCCTGGACTGGCGGCAATGAATTCGGTGCCTAACTTAAAGACAGGCGCGGGTTGCCAGATTATGTGTAGCGGGCTCGGTTCTTTAAAGGAGAGATTGCGAAACAGGACGGTATCACTGGCTCTCGGTATCGCGCTGTTCACCCCGATACCGAGAGCCAGTGCGGCAATTGCCATTCCCGCGAAACCACGGTCTTTCATGAAGAGCCGGATTGCGTATATTAGATCTCCCATACTCCTCAAATCATCAAGCCATTCGCGGATTTCCCTGCCAATGGTTAGATTCACCATCTTCTTGGTTGTTTCTGCTCGGATTGGGATATCTAGCCGCAGGACCGTGGACAACTTGGGTCCTCCGGTTCGAGTTTTACGAGAATATTGGACAAGCCGTCCATTTATATGGACAAACGATTTTCGCCCCATTGGAAAGGGCCAGTTCAGGCCATACTGTTGCACCCGCTACAAATACCGGTGCGGCCCCTTCCTACACATCCACATCGATTTACGTCCGAAACCCTACGCGGGAGGAACATGCCAAAGCGAAAATAGTTTTCTATGCAGATTGCCGAGTTAAGCGCTGTTGTTGCGAAACTCGAACAAAGGACTCATCTTATCTGTAGAGACACTCGTCGACAAGAACCCTAACATCGGAGAGTAACCGTGCTTCATCGGAAGCAGCGCCAATGGTATTCAAGAAGTTTAGAAGTTGCCGTGCTGGCACTAATTGCAGTTACTCCGGATGCAAGCCGTGCCTATAGCGAATTAGTTGCGCTTCGTATGCTGGGGCCCCTCAACAAGCGGGGGTTGGGCCGAGCGCTGGGACAACTGGTGAATCGGCACGAGTCGTTGCGTGCCGGCTCGTCGGCCGACGAGAAGTGCCAGCGTATCTTGCCCCGTGTGGACATCAAACTCCGCCTCGAAACGGATCTCAGTGGCGCAGCGAGTCCAGAAGCGGCACGACAGCCTCAGGCTGTCATGGAAAACGAAACACAGCAGGTCTTCGAACTGGATCAAGCGCCGCTGGCGAGAGCACGCCTGATCCAACTCGGGGAAACTGAACACATCCTGTGTTTCACGGTTCACCACCTCGTCACGGACGGCTGGTCGTTCGGAGTGCTACTCGAAGAACTTGGCCGGCTTTATACCGCCGAGAGCACGGGCGTTCCCGCTGACCTTTCCCGAGCCGGTCCAAATCAGCGATTTTGTTCGCACGTACCATGAACAGCGGACCGATTCCCAGGTTCGAGACGCCGAGCAGTACTGGTTGCGAAAATTCTCGAAGCCGCTGCATATGCTCGAGCTTCCGGCGGATTATCCATGACCGGAATTGCAGGGGTTTTAGGATGCACGTGAACGACTGGTCTTTGACAATGAAATGCGCAAGGAGATGAAGGCATTCTCCGCCACGAACAACTCCACCCTCTTTACGTTTCTAATGGCATCCGTGCAGGTATTCCTACACGGGCTGACGGGACAGGACGATATTATTATCGGCACACATTCAGCTGGTCAGTCGAACATGGACGGAAAGCATTTGGTTGGCTGGAGACTTCTGACAATCTGTCTCAAAAACGTCACTTACAATCGTGACTTATTCAACCGCGCGACGCTGTCCACGCCTGACCGGACGTCGATCTCGCATAACTACAAATAGTGCCTGCCCCGATCTTGCGGGACGTGAGGCCATATCAATGACCCTAGCAACAGCACAGATTTCGGAACATAGTCCGAGCGCTGCATGAATATTTTGACTATACGGGCAAACTTAGTTGCACGGCACCCCCGTCCAAAAAATCGTCCGAGCGGATATCTTCCAGTAGAGTGCCGCTTGAGTGCGTGCCAGAGCGGATTCTCCTCCGATTTCGCGGGCTGTTTGCAATCACCCGAGTTATTCGGTCACGTCGCTAGCTGGTGCCCGGTAGACATAGTCGATGCTTCATTCAAGTCCAGCTTTAGCTATCAAGCGACGACTTCTTTGACGACTGAACCGGCAACATCGGTGAGACGAAACCGCCGCCCCTGGTAAAGGTGGGTGAGTTTCAGGTGATCGATACCTAACAGGTACAGGATCGTGGCCTGCAGGTCATGGATGTGGACACCGCCCTCGGCAACGTTAAATCCATAATCGTCGGAGCTGCCATGAACGTGCCCAGCCTTAACGCCGCCGCCGCACATCCAGAGTGAGAAGACGCGGCCGTGATGGTCGCGGCCGTAGTCATCGGGCTTGGGAGCGCCTTGGGCATATGGTGTCCGGC
>Ga0193753_10002699_pt1 | contig 13729 bp, 10 predicted proteins | sample H1c2metaG_FD_144925 | JGI IMG/M metagenome (GOLD analysis project Ga0193753, IMG submission 144925) | Soil microbial communities from a riparian zone of the East river system, Colorado, United States - H1c2 | ecosystem: Environmental > Terrestrial > Soil > Riparian zone | place: USA: East... | reverse complement strand
GCACACGACGCTGAACACGACGGGGGCCACGCGCTGGAACGCCGCGTCGCCGTCCACCCACGTGGCGAAGAGCTGCGCGAGCCGCACGTGTTCGCGCAACACGCTGCGCAGGCCCTCGGCGCCGAAGTCGCGCAGCACCATCCACAGCTTGAGCGACCGGAAGCGGCGGCCCAGTTGCACGCCCGTGTCCATGAGGTTTCGCACGCCCGTGTCGCCTTCAGCCGTTCTGAGGAAGTCGGGCACGAGCGAGAAGGCTGCGCGAAGCACCGGCATGTGGCGGCAGTAGAGGGCGCTGATATCGACCGGCATGAACAACCACTTGTGCGGGTTGAGAACGATCGAGTCGGCCACGGCCCAGCCGTCGAAGTGCGATCGCAACTCGGGCACCATCGCCGCCACGCCGGCGTAGGCGGCGTCCATGTGCAGCCACACGCCGTGCCTGGCGCAGATCGCCGCGATCGGGATCACCGGATCGACGCTGGTCGTGGATGTCGTGCCGATCGTCGCCACAACGGCCACAGGCAGCGCGCCGGCGGCGAGGTCCTCCTCGAGCGCCTCGGCCAGCGCGTCGGGACGCATGCGGAACTCCGCATCAGCCTGAATCTTCCGCACCGCGTCATAGCCGAAGCCGAGCGTCATCACGGCCTTGTCAACCGACGAATGCGCGTGCTCCGAGGCGTAGATGCGTAGCGGCTTGCCTGCCGCAGCGGCGGCGAGCCCATGCGCCCCGACGCCGGGCAGCGCGTGCTGCCGCGCGGCTGCCAGTGCATGGAGGGTTGAGATCGAGGCGGTGTCGTAGATCACGCCCTCGAACGACGGGGGAAGACCCAGAAGCTCGCGCAGCCAGCCGAGCGCCGTCTCTTCCAGCTCGGTAGAGGCCGGCGAGGTCTTCCACAGCATTGCCTGCTGGTTGAGCGCCGCCGCGAGCATCTCTCCGAGGATGCCGGCCGGGCTGGCCGAGCTCGCGAAATACGCGAGGAAGCCGGGATGGTTCCAGTGGGTGAGCGCCGGGACGATCACGCGCTCGAAATCGGCAAAGACGGCTTCGAATGGCTCGCCGCGCTCGGGCGCCTGGGCCGGCAGCGCGCGCCGGACGTCGCCCGGTGACACGCGCGGCAGCACCGGGTAGCGTTCGACTTCGTCGAGATACGTGGCGATCCAGTCGACCAGCGCGTGGGCGTGTCTGCGGTACTCGTCGGAGTTCATCCGCTACTTGTGGGACGCGACGTACTCCGTGGCGAAGGCCACCAGCTGCGGATCGCGCAGGCCGATCGCCTCGGCCTCCGTGCGTGCCTGATCCAGCGGCCAGCGGTCCTGCAGCACTCGCTTGATCATCCACACCGCGCCAACACGATTGGCGCTGCCGCAGTGGATGAAGACCGGCTGATTGCCCTTGTCGGCGACGGCACCCAGGAACGCGGATACGACGGCCGCGTCCGGCATCGCGGCATTGAATGGCAGGTGGATGTTCTTGAGGCCCGCGGCCTGTGCCGCCGCGCGCCCGGCATCGATGTCGGCGCCTGGCTCGGTGGCCAGACGCAGGTTGACCACGGAGACGTAACCTTCTTGCTTGAGCGCCTTCATGGCCGACGGATCGGTGGCGCCGCCGCACCCGACCGTTGCGTCGACGCGCGAGTAGTTGCGCACGCCGGCCATCTCCGACTTCTTCACTTGAGCCAAAAGGGGAGCGGCGACCGATGCCGCGAGAGCCAGGGCCAGAACAGCGCGCAGGATCATCGAAAAGCCTCCTGCGCGCATTGTAGTGCGCGGTGGATTACCGTTCTACGCTGACGACCACCGGCCGTTCGATGCGGACGGTCACTGGCGATCCGGAAGGCAGCGTCGCCGCGTTGCGGCCGCTGGCGGCCACAGCGGCTGTGCCGGCCCCTGCGCCAATCGAGCCGCCGATCGCCGCGCCCTTCGCGCCGCCCAGAATACCGCCAAGAATGGCGCCGCCGATGGCGCCGCCGCCAATTTTGGCCGCGTTTTCGTTGCGCACCGAATCGCCCTCGCGGTAGATCGGCTCCGTGTCGATGGGCAGCCGTGTGCCGTCGCCGAGCACGATGGACGTGAAGCGGACGCCGAGCCGCGCCCGCTCCCGCACTCGGGCGCCACGCTCGACCAGCGTTACCTCGCCATGCGCCCTGGCGCCGGCCGGAATCGCCACGCGATCGCCCACGCGCACGTCGCGTGTCACGCGCGCGATCACTTCATCCTCGACGCGCGCGATCTCGCTGGTCACCGACGTTTCGAGTTGTAGCCCAATGACGGACTGGGCTGCCAGCTCGAGATCCTCGTACTTGGGTTCTGGAACCGCCGGCGGAACGCTGTCAGACACATGGGCGGATTCGATGGGCGCCGGTGCCACTGGCGCCTCGATGGGTGCGGCCACTACCGGCGCGTTCTCGGTCTGCGCTGCGGGTCTTGGCGTCTGCGCCACCGTGGGCCTGGCCGCCGGCGCGGTCGCGAACCGTTCCGGCGGAGCCGCGACACGGGCAGGACCGAGCGGGGCGACAGGCGCGGGCGTCACCGAGGGGTCGGCAACAAAGCCCTCCGACGCCTCCACGGCAGGGCTGGGAGCCGCCGCCGCTGTCTGGGCCGGAGGCTCGCCTGGGCCGCCGTTGGTTCGGGTCGCGAGAAACGCTCCGGCCGCGCCCGTGACGATGCAGGCGGCTGCGACGAATCCAATCGTGGCTTTGCTGATTTCCATATTCGGCCCCCTCTTGGCCCCGTTTGAACCCTGGGTGAGCAAGGGTCATGCCCGTCGTCACCCGTTGGATTGCCCAGGGTCGCTCGTGGAATCACCCAAAGATCTCACGAAATAGAGCAGATGCCGTTCTCTTTTTCGGATTGGGCGTCCACCGCTGTCGCTTGGCAGGGCCGCGGGTGGCGGCGTCCTGGCCGGCCCGCTTGGCGGTCGCTACCCGGCGAACTTGTAGCCCAGGCCGTGCACGGTGAGGATGAGCTGGGGGTGGCGCGGGTTGTCTTCGATCTTCTGGCGAAGCCAGGCGATGTGGACGTCCACGGTCCGCGTCGACGGCATCGCGTTGTAGCCCCACACTTCGTTCAACAGCTCGTCGCGCGACAGCGCCGCGCCGCGGTGCTCGACGAAGTAGCGCAGGAGCTTGAATTCCCGGGCCGAGAGGTCGAGGATCGCGCCGTTCTTGGTGACCTCGGCGCGGCGGAAGTCGATCGCGACGTCGCCAAACCGGTGCGTGTCGTTGGCGGTCGCCGCCGCCGTCGTTGACGCGCTGCGTCGCAGCAGGGCCTCTACGCGTGCGAGCAGCTCCGCCATCTCGAAGGGCTTCACGAGATAGTCGTCGGCGCCGAGCTTCAGGCCAACCACGCGATCGACCACCTGTCCGCGTGCCGTGAGCATCAGGATGGGCGTCTGGACGCCGCGTTGACGCACGGTGCGGCAGATGTCGAACCCGTTGCCGCCGGGCAGCATCACGTCCAGGACGATCACGTCGAAGTTGCCGCTCGAGGCCTGCGTCAGCCCCGACGACGCGTCGATCGCGCTTTCGACGTCGAATCCCTCGGCCGCCAGACGGTCGGTGAGCGTCATGACCAGACCGGGTTCGTCCTCGACCAGGAGCAGGCGTCGAGACACAGGCGGTTAGGTGTGCGCCGCGACGCTGGCGCCGCTTGTGACGGCACTTTGCCGCGCGACTGGTGGAGCGATTGGAAGGGTGAGCGTGAACGTCGTGCCGGCGTTCGCCTTGCTCGTCACGGTGACGCCGCCGCCGTGCGCCACGGCGATGCGCCGTACGAGCGACAAGCCGAGGCCGTTGCCGTGCAGCTGACCGGCCACGACGTCGGAGCCGCGATAGAACGGCTCGAAGATATGGGGTAGATCCGCGGCGGGAATTCCCGCGCCGTGGTCGCTGACCGTGATGCAGATCTCGGGACGGCGTCCGGCCACAGACTCGGCACGCACGCCCACCCACCGGTCGGTCCCGCCATACTTCACGGCGTTGGCCAGCAGGTTCTGAATCGCCGAGCGCAGCGCCGTCGCGTCGCCGATCACAAGCGGCAGGTCCGCGGGGATGTCCCGCTGCACCGTGAGGCCGCTGGCGCTGGCCGCCGCGATCGCGGTGTCGATGGCGGCGCCGATGATCTCCGCTGGAGAGATGGTCGTCGGATTGGCGAGGCCGACTCCCGACTCGAGCCCGGCGTATTGCAGCACGCTCTCGATCATCTCGCCGAGGCGGCGGGCTTCGGCTTCGATGACCGTGCCGTAGCGCTTGACCCGATCGCTGTTGCCGACGACGCCATGCGACAGGTTTTCCGCAGCGGAACGGATGACGGCCACCGGCGTGCGAAGTTCGTGCGTCACGCCCGCGACAAACTCCATCTGCTGTTCGGCCAGACGGTGCGCCCGGCGTGAGGCGGCGGCCAGCAGCCCGACGCTCACCGTCAAGAGCAGGAGCACGCCGAAGCTGATGCCCAGGTTGCGCCGGCGCACGCTGGCCACAGCCGTTTCGAGCGAGCCGCTGGCGTGCTGCACCACGAGCCGCCAGCGCCCGAGATCCTCGTCCCGCAGAGGCAGTTCCGCGGCGGCGATCCGGCGGTCGCCGTCGCGTCCCGGCGGCGAGGGCCGGCGGCCGACCGCGGGTCCGCCGCGAGGAAAGAAGAAGCGCGGCCCGGCCCGCGGCCCAAAGAAAACCTCGGTCGCGTCGGCGGCTGCCGGATCCACGGTCGCGTCCGGATCTGATTTGAAGAGCACGCGCGACGGCGTGGCCACCGACACCACGGCGACGCGATAGCTGTCGCCGTCCTGATGGATGAAGAAGCGGCGCGCGAGCGACGGCAGGATCTGCTCACGCATGTAGGGCACGTCGAGCGCGATCACGGTGAACCCGAAGACGGGCGTGATGGAGGGTGGGCGCGTGCCCGTTGGCGTGCCGGGACCGACGATGTTGCGGAGCGGCGTGACGATCAGCGACTCCTCCTCCGAGAGCAGGGGGCGGCGCTCGAGTGGAAGGCCCGCGTTGAAGTCGTGCAGTTGACGTTCGAAGTCCGGCCGCCACGGGCGCAGGACGTCGGGCCAGCTCGTTTCTTCAAAATTGTGGGTATTGACGTTGAACCGGCGCGACCGTAGCTCCGGCCCAACGGCGTCCAGCAGGAAGATCTCTGAAACGAGGCGGGGGTGTTCGGCCGTATCTACCCATGCGTCGTACCGATCGGCGTACTGCTCGGAGGCTCCGTCCCGGGCGGTCACCGGGCCGACCTGCAGGTTGCTCAGCGCGCGTCCGATCTCGATGTCGAACGCGTCCCGGAACTGCGACGCGGCGTTACGCAGGTTGTGCTGCATCCGCTCGCGCTCGGCGTCGCTGACCTGCCCGACCCACCGGTACTGCAGCACGGCCAGGGCCGGCAGCAACACGAGGAGGATGCCGGTGAGCAACGTGAGACCCGAGGGCCGGGTGAGCTTCACAGTGCAAATAGTAGCACGGATGAAAACCACGTAAGGTGTTGATTGATAAGCTTTTACATCCTTAACAATTTTTTAGCACTCGCTTAACCACGCCCAGTCGGCAGGACTCCCATAATGATCAGCATGAGACGAACGACCGTCGCCCTGACGCTCGCGCTGTGCCTTGCGCTGGCGGCGTCGCGCGCCGTGCTTGCCCAGGACGCGGCCAAGGGCGCCGCCCTGATGGCCGAGGCCCGCAAGGCGATCGGCGGCGACGACAAACTGCGCGCGGTCAAGACCCTCGAGTCGAAGGGCACCTTCAAGCGCACCGCCGGCACCAACACGCAAGAAGGCGACGTCGAAGTGCTGCTCGAGCTGCCGGGCAAATACCGGCGCAACGAGTTGAGCGGCTTTGCCGGCGGACCGACGCAGGAGCGCGTGGAAGCCCTCAACGGCCAGGACGTGTGGGACATCAACGCGGCCGGCGGTGGCTTCGGGCGCGGCGGGTTCGGCGGTGGCCGCCGTGGTGATGGTGGCTTCGGGGGCGGGCGCGGGGGCTTCGGTGGCGGGCAGGGTCAGGCCGCCGGTGGCCAAGGTCAGCCCGGACAGGCGAACCAGGGCGGCCGGGCCGCTCAGCCGATCGATCCCGAGCGGATCAAGGAGCTTCAGCGGCGCCAACGGCAGACCGAGCTCGCGCGCCTCACGCTCATGTGGCTCCTCACCACGGATGCGCCGGTGACGTGGGTAGGCACCGCGGCGTCTCCCGATGGCAGTGCCGATGTCCTCGAGGTGAAAGCCGACGACGGCCCCGCGACTCGCATCTTTCTTGATGCCGCAACGCACATGCCGTTGATGCTGACGACCACCGCCGCCGGCGGGCGCGGACAGTTTGGCCGCCGGGGTGGCGGACCCGATGCGCCCGCGCCGCCGCAAGCCGCGCCAGATGCCGGAGCACCGGCCGCTGCTGGTGACGCGCCCCGGCGCGGCGGAGCGGGCGGAGCGGCGGGCCAGCCGATTACGATCGAAACGCACCTTTCTGAATACAAGACGGTGAACGGCATCAAGCTGCCGCACCTCATTACGCGCGGCGTCAACGGTCAGACGAACGAGGAGTGGGAGATCAAGAGCTTCAAGATCAATCCGAACCTCAAGGCGAGCACCTTCACCAAATGAAACGATTTGTCCTGTTCGTCCTTGCGGTCCTCGCCGCCGCGCCGGTATTTGCCCAGAACGCGCAAAATGCCAACCAGGCCCAGCTGCGCCTGATCGTGGTCGACCAGACCGGCGCCGGCATCCCCGGGGCCACGGTGACGGCCACGCCCGCCTCGGGCGAGCCCGTCACCGTCACCTCAGACGATCGCGGGGTGGCCACTGTGCCCGTGCTGGCGATCGGTCCGGTGAAGCTGCACGTCGAGTTCCCGGGCTTCGACCTCTTCGATTCCACGCTCACGCTGCGCCGCGGAGCGAACAACCAGAACGTCACGTTGACCATCGCCGGGTTCCAGGAACAAGTGGAAGTGAGCGACACGGCTGGCGCGCTCGACGACCGGAGCGGCAATTCACAGACGACGACCCTGGAACAGTCGGAGATCGACGAGCTGCCCGATGACCCGGACGAGCTCGCCGACGTGCTGCAGCAGATGACCGGCGGATCGGGCGCAACCTTTCAGGTGAACGGTTTCCGAGGCGGCCGGCTGCCGTCGCGCGACGAGATTCGCCAGATCCGCTTCCGCACCAACTCGTTCTCGGCCGACAACCACGACGCCGGCCGCACGCAGATCGAGATCATCACGCGGCCCAACGTGCGCGACTTCAGCGGCAACATCAACACGGGGCTGCGCAGCGACGTGCTCAACGCGCGCAACGCATTTGCAGACGAAGAGACGCCCGAGCAGTTCCGCCGCTTCAACATGGGGTTCCGCGGCCCGCTCGTTCCGGGCAAGACCTCCATGCGCTTCGGCCTCGACGGCAACCGCGCCTACGATTCGCCCACCATCTACGCGCTCAATGAAGACGGCAGCGAGTACCGCGACACGGTGCGCCGGCCGAGCGACTCGACCAATGTCACGGCCGGTATCGAGCATGCCCTCACGAACAACCAGACGCTGCGCCTCGAGTACCGCCGCAGCAACAACCAGGCCCGCAACCAGGGAGTGGGCGACTTCACCCTGAAGGAACGGGCGACAGAGCGCGACAGCAATGAACATCAGGTCAGGTTCCAAATCCAGGGCCTGATCGGCAAGACCACGCTGCACGAGATTCGGGTGCAGTTCAATCGCCAGGCGACCGAAGTGTCGTCGCTGTCGAACGACCCGACCATCAACGTGCCCGATGCGTTCAACAAGGGCGGCGCCGGCATTAGCAGTCACGGCACGTCGCGCGCGATCGAATTTGCCGACAACCTCGACTTCAACATCGGGCGCAAGCACGCCATGCGCGTCGGGGCGCTCCTGTCCGGCGGGACCAACGACAACTTCGACGCCCGCAATACAGTCGGCACGTTCACGTTCAGCGGCATCGACGCGTTCCAGGAAGGGCGGCCGCTGCAGTTCACGCGGCGCACCGGCGAGGCGAACACGTCGTTCTCGAGCTACGACCTGGGCTTGTACTGGCAGGACGACATTCGAGTGAACCGCAACTTCTCGTTCAGCGTCGGCGTGCGGCAGGAGATGCAGTCGCTGATCGACGACAAGCTGAATCTGATGCCGCGCGTGGGTCTTACGTGGAACGCGCCGGCCAAGTTCGTAGTGCGTGGCGGGTACGGCACCTTCTACGACTGGTACGACACCAGCCTCTACGACCAGACGCTGCGTCAGACAAGTGATTTGCTCATCCTCAACCCCGGTTATCCGAATCCCTTGCTCGGGTCGCCTGACACCGTGTTTCTGCCAGGCGGCCGGGTACAGGCGGCCCAGCACCTGGAGATGCCGTACGTGCACCAGGCATCGATTGGCGTCGAGCGCGCGATCACGCAGAACCTGCAGACGCAGCTCTCTTATCAGATGCTCCGGGGCCGCAACCTGATGCGCGCGGTGAACATCAACACACCCGACGAGTTCGGCGTGCGCCCCGAGCCCGGCGTTGGCACCGTCACGCAGTTCGAGTCCACGGGCCGCTCCCTGAGCGACCGGCTGAACGTGAATCTCAATTACCGGGTGCCCCAGAAACGCATCTTCATGGGCGGCAACTACACCCTCGGCCAGGTGAAGAATCACGCCGACAGCGCCACGCAGCTGCCCGCCAACAGTCTCGATCCAGACGCCGAGTGGGGGCCTTCGTCTCAAGACGTGCGGCACCGCATGAACGCGATGGTCAACGTGCCGCTGTTCCTGGGCTCGCGCGTCAGCGTCAATGCCAACGCGCAGTCGGCGTCGCCGTACACGATCACCACCGGCAACGACGACAACCTCGACGGCGTGGTCAACGACCGGCCGGCCGGCGTGGGCCGCAATAGCGCTCGCGGCAGCGTGCGCTACGACTTGAGCCTGCGCCTGAGCCGCAACTTCTCGTTCGGCCCGCAGCGGACGCCGGCTGGCGGCCAGGGTGGTGGGCCGGGTGGCGGCCAGCGCGGCGGCGGTCCTGGCGCCGCACCCCAGCTCGGACAGGGCCCCGGCGGGCCGGGCGGGGGTGGTCCACCGAACGGCGGCGGCGGAAATCCGTTTGCCAGCGGCACCGGGCGCTTCAGCGCCGAGGTGTGGATCAGCGCCAACAACGTGCTGAATCACGTCAACTATCTGAACTACTCCGGCAACATGCAGTCGCAGTTTTTCACCCAGCCGACGTCGGCGGCGCAGGCCCGGCGCATCGAAGTGGGCATGAACTTCCGCTTCTAGGGTCCGGCAGCCCTTCCGACAATCGAGTGCGTAGGCGGACCTTCAAGGTCCGCCTTGCTTCGCCCTTCCTCAGCGCCGGGTCCGAGTCTCGTGGCGCGGCCGCGTCCGATTCCCGCTGAGGTGCGTATTCGGCCATACAATTTTCAGTAGTGAACGTGACCGTTGTCGGCGCAGGGATCGTGGGCTGCGCCACTGCGTACGAGTTGGCGCGCCGCGGTGCGCAGGTGCGGGTCGTCGATCCCGGAGACCCTGGTGGCGGTGCCACCCGCGCATCGGCCGGCATGCTGGCCCCGTACATCGAGGGGCATTTCTCGTCGCTTCTCGATCTAGGCGTCCGCAGCCTCGCGCTCTACGACGACTTCGTGCAGCGTGTACGGATCGACTCAGGCGTCCACATCGAATACTCGCGCCGCGGCACGCTGCAGATCGCGGCGGCGGACGACGAGGTGGCCCGCCTGACCGCGCTGGCTGGGACGCTGGCAGAGGCCGGTGTGGTGCATAGCCTGCTCGAGGCCCCGGCCGTGAGAGATCTCGAGCCCGGGCTCTCGCCCAGCGTGCGGCGCGCGCTCCTGATTCCCTCGCATGGCTATGTCGCCGCGTCGACGCTGACCTCTGCGCTGGCCACCGCGGCCGCGAATCAGGGCGTGGTGTTCGAACGCGCCTCGGTCACGCAGGTGGGGCAGGGCCGGTCCGGCGTGTGCCTGCATTCCTCGGCTGGGCGCCTCGAGGCGGATGCCGTCGTGCTGGCCGCCGGCAGCTGGTCGCCTCAGATCGTGGTCAGCGCCGCGGGTTCGGCAGGCACCGTTGCCAGCGGCAGCCCTCCTGTCGTACGGCCCGTGCGCGGCCAGTTGGTGCATTTGCAGACCGCTGCGCCGGTCGCCAGCCATGTGATCTGGGGACCGGGTTGCTACGTGGTGCCGTGGAAGGACGGCACGGCTCTGGTCGGCGCCACGGTGGAGGAGGCGGGGTTCGACGACCGGCCTACGGCCGGCGCCGTGCGCGGCCTGCTGAACGCGGCGATCGGCTGGTGCCCGGCGCTCGAGCACGCCGTGTTTACCGGCGTGCGTGTCGGCTTCAGGCCTGGCACCGCCGACGAGCTGCCCATCGTCGGCCGCGCTTCCGTGTCGAACGTGTTCTATGCGACCGGGCACTTTCGCAGCGGCGTGTTGCTGGCGCCCCTCACGGCTTCGCTGATCGCGGCCCTGGTGATGGACGGCCGGGAGGGGCCAGGCCTGGAGGTGATGCGGCCTGCACGATTCGGTTTGTGACCGGCACACGGCATACACTGCCCTTCGCCGCCGCACATGCGTCTCAAGAAGCTCTATAGCTCGCGAGAAGTGGCCGCGCTTACCGGCCTCTCCGCCCGCCAGCTCCAGTGGTGGGACAGCCGAAGGGTCTTTGCCTCGGCGGTGGCCTCACAGCGCACCGAAGCAGGCGGCTACACGGAGCGGCGATACACACCACTGGACGTGCTCGAGCTGCAGGCGCTGGCAGATCTGCGCCGCCGCGGCTTCTCGATTCCCCAGCTCCGTCACCTGCTCGAGACGCTGCGCGACGTCTTTCACATCCGTCTGTACGAGGCGATTGGCGACGGCGGACCGATGACGCTGTTCGTGGGCGGCGATCGGCTCTACGCGCGGATGGCGGACGGGCAGCTCTTCAACCTCGAAGATCCGACGCAGCCATTGCTGATGGTGGGGGACGGCCTGCCCCTTCGGCCAGTGGACTACGAAATTGGGAAAATCTTCTCGAGGTCGTCGGCCGGCCGGGCAATGACGTGGACGCCGACCAGTTCGCCGACCCTGCGGGCGGCGGCTGCGCCGGCATCGGTCGCGGCCTTCACCGAGCCGACGTCGCCGCGAATGATGGCGGTGACCAGGCCCGCGTCCACCTTCTGCCAGCTCACGAGCACAACGTTGGCCGTCTTGAGCATCGCGTCGGCGGCTTCGATCATGCCGATGAGGCCGCGCGTCTCGATCATGCCGAGCGCGTCGCCGACGGGTGCCTTGTCGTTTGTCACGGGTGTGTCCTTCGCCTTGGAGGCCGGCATTCTACCACCCCTCGCGTGCGCGCAGCGCCTTGATGTGCGCCACGTGATGGCGCGAATGCCACGCGTAGTTCTGCAGGTGATCGTCCAGCGTGAAGGTCTTGCCGTGTTCGGGGTGCACGAAGACCTTCGCGTAGTCGCCCTCGGACATGCCGGCATAGACCTCGGCCCAGCGGCGGTGCACGCCGTCGAGGATGCCAAGCGAGATCTCGACAGGCAGGCGCATGTCCGCCAGCGTGGACCACGCGTTCTCGTCGTACGGCTTGATGGTGGGGCGGTCTTCCGTCAGCGCCAGTTTCACACGAGCGAGCCCGTTCATATGACTGTCGGCCACGTGATGCACGAGCTGACGCACGGTCCAGCCCTCGGGTCGATATCGCGTATCGAGCTGCCCATCGGTGAGGTTCGAGACCGCGGCGCGAATCTTCTGCGGCAGGCTCGCGATCTCCGCGATCGCAGCGCGTTTGAGATCGGGTGTCACCGGAACCAAGACGAAGCGCCCGATCGGGTAGCGGAGATCGTCGATCGCTGTATCCATATCTAGTTCTACCTCAAAACCGAGTGAACCTGGCCCGGACGCTACAATCGGTGGCGATGCAGGTTGTCGTCGGTGACGGACCGCTGCTCGAGCAGGTCTTCGATCACACGTTTCCCATCTGGAACGAAGGCCTGTCGCGGGAGGCGTACTCGAAGTGGAACCGCGCGCAGGTGCGCACGCCCTGGGGCCGCGACCGCCTGCACCGCTTCGTGCTGCTCGACGACGACGGGTCGTATCGCGCCTCGCTCAAACGATATCGCTACGACGTGCGGGTAAACGGGCGCGACGGCTGGATGTGTGGGATCGGCGCGGTCTTCACCGCGACGGAGCACCGCGGGCGCGGGTATGCCGCGCGGCTCATCGAGCACGTCGTCGCAGCCTCCCGCGCCGAGGGGGCGCTGCTTGCCGGGCTCTTTTCGGAGATCGGTGCGCCGTACTACGAGCGGCTCGGGTTCGTGCACGTGCCCTTCGATGAGGTGTCGGTGCGCGTCACGCGGCGCGACGGAACGCCGGCCATGCTGGTGCGGGCCGGAGACGAACGCGATCTTCCTTTGATTGCGGCGATGCACGAGGTGCGCGCCGCCGGCGCCGCCTTCACGCTGCGCCGTGACGCTTCCCACATCCACTACGCCATCGCGAAAAAGCGGCTGTTTGCCGGCCTCAGCCCTCTCGGTACACGACAGCTCGAGTTCTTCGTCGCGGAGGAAGGCGTGGTGCCTGTGGCCTACGCTGTGATCTCGCAGAACCAGTACGGCTGGACGCTCGAAGAAGCCGGCGACCGCGACCCGGTCGGCGCGCGCCTGGGGGCGATGCTGGAGACGCTGGTGGCGCGCGAGCCGTCGCAAGAGAGGCCCATCATCCGCGCCTGGTGGCCGCGCGCGTTCCCCGTACCGCCCCAACTCACGCTGGCCAATCGCACCGAGCCGAAGGATCTGTTCATGGTGCGCCCGCTCGCCGACGGCGTCGTGATGCCGGCCGGTCCGGACGACGTGTTCTATTGGAGGAGCGATTACTTCTGAGGAGCGTGCCGGCCTTGGGCTTTGGGCCTTGGGCCTTGGGGTTTCCAAGAACGCTTGCGAAATCTCTTCGTACTCGTAGGGGGGGCTTCAGACCCGCCCGACAAGCCCTTGAGCCTTGAGCCTTAAGCCGTTCTCTACTGCGGCAACGGCGGTTCGATCTTGAGGATCGCGCCGAAGGTTTCGTCGGTCAGAGCGTATAGGAAGCCATCGGGGCCGGGCTTCACTTCGCGAATGCGCTGCTTCAGCTCCGCCAGCATGATCTCGCGCCCGATCGGATCGCCCTTCGGGTTGAACCACACGCGCTGGATGTGCTGCCCGGTGTTGTTGCGCATGCCGCCGACGAACGCGCTGCCCTTCCAGTTCGGAAATTTGTCCCCGTTGTAGAACGACAGGCCCGAGATCGCGATCGCCGGCACCCAGTAGACCACCGGCTCTTCATACCCTGGTGCGCTGAATCCCTTGCCGACCATCGTCCCGTCGTAGTTGCGGCCCAGCGAGACCTCGGGCCAGCCGTAGTTCTTCCCCTTCACGATCAGGTTCAGCTCGTCGCCGCCCTGCGGGCCCTCTTCCGTGGACCACAGCTTGCCGTCGATCGGGTTGATGTAGAGGCCCAGCGGATTGCGGTGGCCCAGCGTCCAGATCTCCGGCTTGTATCCGGCCTTGCCGACGAACGGGTTGTCGGGCGGCACGCTGCCGTCGGGCGTGATGCGGAGAATCTTGCCGATGTGCGAGTTGGGATCCTGCGCCTTGACGCCGATGTTGCGATCGCCGAGCGAGACGAAGAGCATGCCGGCGCTGTCGAACACCAGGCGCGTGCCGTAGCTGCCCGTCGCAGGGCCCAGGACGCCCGGGAGCTTCTCGGTGCCGGGGGCG
>Ga0193753_10002698_pt1 | contig 13731 bp, 11 predicted proteins | sample H1c2metaG_FD_144925 | JGI IMG/M metagenome (GOLD analysis project Ga0193753, IMG submission 144925) | Soil microbial communities from a riparian zone of the East river system, Colorado, United States - H1c2 | ecosystem: Environmental > Terrestrial > Soil > Riparian zone | place: USA: East... | reverse complement strand
CGCGGCGGTTCACCGTCCAGAGCACCGCCGCGATGTTGCGCCGACTCGGCGCTACGATCGACCCGCTGCAGATCCAGACTAAAAACGCAGCTGCGGTGATGGTGACTGCGACGTTGCCGCCGTACGCAAACGCCGGCATGCGCATCGACGTGTTGGTTTCGTCGATCGGCAATGCGAAGAGCATCGAAGGCGGCACCCTCCTGCAAACGCCGTTGTTTGGTGCAGACCGCGTCGTCTACGCAGTCGGCCAAGGCGCGCTGTTAGTCGGCGGCTTCGCAGCTGAAGGCGGCGGCGCTTCCGTAAAGCAGAACGCGACCACGGTCGGCCGCGTCCCGATGGGTGCGATCGTGGAGCGCCGCTCACCGACGCCTGGGCTCAGCAACGAAGCGATCTTGCTGCAGCTGCGGACGCCTTCCTTCGTGACTGCGACCCGGATCGTGCAGGCGATCAACCAACAGATCGGACCCGGCGCGGCCCAAGCGCTCGACAGCGGCACGATCAAGCTCACGGTCGGCGACGGCGACAAGAGCGACCCAGTCGCCCTCCTCGCGCGCGTGCAGCTACTCGAAGTCGAAGCCGATTCGCCGGTGAGAATCATCATCGACGAACGCACCGGCACGATCGTGCTCGGCGCGGGCGTACGCATCGCAGAAGTCGCGATCGCACAAGGCGGCCTGACAGTCGCAGTCGAACGCACGCCACTCGTCTCCCAACCGACCGCGTTCTCGCGGGGTGGCGAGACTGCGATCGTCGAGCAAGGCAAAGTCACCGCGACGGTCGAAGGCGGCAGCATCCACCACGTCCCAGCCACGGCCAGCCTGAGCGAAGTGGTCCAAGCGCTAAATCTACTCGGTGCAAAGCCGCGCAACCTGATCGCGATCTTTGAAGCGTTGCGCAGCTCTGGAGCGCTGACGGCCGAGATCGAGGTTCAGTGACATGGCCTTGCCGATGCACGCACCAGTCACGCAGCTGAGCCAGAAGGCGACGCAGATCCACCACGAGTCGGATCGCACGGCCGACACGAACCAGAAGCTGCAGAAGGTCGGGAAGCAGTTCGAGAGCGTGCTGATGAGTCAGCTGCTCGAAGTCATGTTCAAGTCGAGCTCGACTCTCGGCGGTGAAGGTGGGCAGTCGGATCTCTACCGTCAGATGTTTCAGGGCCCGCTCGCCGAACATTTAGTCGACGGTGGTGGGATCGGTCTCGCGAAGATGATCTCGCGCGGTCTCGGCGCAAAAGATGGTCACGAGCCGATCGCGCCGGAGCGAATGCCCACGCCGATTCACCTGAATCCAACGATGGGCGAAGGCGCGCGCACGCTGACGCTCGACCCCGCGCACGCCGCACTGCCTGCGACTGGAGCGCTGTTGGATGTGCAGCGCGCAGCGGCGAACATGCTCGCCGATGGCGGCGCCGATCGTTGGGCCAAGGAAGGCAAGCTCGCAGCGCAGGATCTCGGGAACGACCTGACGATGACCGCCGATGCCGCTGCAGGCGGCGCTGCGCGCTTCAGCGTGCAGGGGGCCAACGGCTTTCAGGGCTACTATAAGTGCAACCTCTTCGCGCTCGAAGTCGCACGGCGTGCAGGCATGCAAGTGCCTACTGTCACGCGCGAAGGGGGATTGGGTTATCCGAGTACGAACCGTCTCACGCAGGATGCGAGTGACGGCAGTCTCGAGACCGGTTGGGCGAAAGTCGTGACCGGGGCTTCACCGACTGCAATGCAGGACGCGTTGCACTCGGGTGAAGCAGCTTTCCTCCTGGTGGGCTCAGGAGCGGGCGAACGCCACGGCCACATGGCTGTCGTCGAACGTCCGAAATCGATCGAATACGACGCTGAGGGTCAAGTTCAGCGTGTGGTGTTCGATGGTTGGGAAGCGCAGCCGAGCGGAGCTCGACACCTGACCGAACGCGCCTGGAATCGTGCGGGGAATCCCGGAAATCCAGGCGACCGTAGCGGTCTGACACGTATTGAAATCATTCAACTAAACCGTCCAGCTCAGAGTCAGCGCGAGGAGCAGACTCTGTCCGACACGGCTAAAACCTCCCGGCTCGATTCGGTCTCAAGTAACGAGGGCGGTCGTCCGACACAGGGAGGGAAGGAGCACTCATGAAAGTCCAGGGACCGGGTAAATCGGTCGGCCAACTTCAGCAAGCGCGCGAAGCCGGTGCCGGCAAAGGCGCGGAGCAGGCCAAGGCGAGAGCGCCCGAAGAGCAGATCAAGATGTCGAGCTTGTCTAAACTCATTTCTGAGTTCCGGACGAACACCGACGAAGTTGTAGACCAGGCGAAGGTCAGTCAGCTGAAGTTGGACATCCGTAACGGCGACTTCCAGGTGAAGCCTGACGAAGTAGCCGCGGCGATGATTCGCGAGGAGACTTGATGCACGAGGCGGCGCAAGCGTTTGCGCGCGCCCTCGCCGAAGAACGCCGTGCAGCAATGCAAGCGGACTTCGACGGTCTGTTGCGCGTGCAAGAGGAGAAGCGAGTCTGCCTCTCCCAGCTGCGTGCTGCCGGCATCGACACCGAAGCGCATCGTGAGCTCAGCGAAGCTGCGCGGCAGAACATCGCGCTGATCCGCCACTTGTTTTCTTGCGTGAAGGGCTATCTCGGCGCGGACGCCGAGCCAGGCTACACGGCGCGCGGGGAAGTTGCGCCAGCGTCTGGGAACCACGTGCGAGGCCGGCTGTGAATCTCACCAGTGTCCTCAACATCGGCGCGAACGGGTTGGCTGCGGCAGCGCACGGCCAGAACGTCACGGGCCAAAACATTTCGAATGCGACGACCGAAGGCTACACGCGCCGGCTGACGAACCTCGAGGCGATCCCGCTGCAAAGCGGCGGCGGCGTGCGCGCGAACGGTAGCACGCGCGTTCAAGACCAGTACCTCGAACGGCGTGGCCTCGGTGCGCGCGCGGGCGACGGTGAAGCGAACGCGAAGGTCGAGACGCTGTCGGTTTTGGATACGACGTTCAGCGATGGCCCCGGCAGCATCGGTTCCGCGCTCGACGCGTTCGACGCTGCGATGTCGGACTTCGCGACGAATCCGAACGCGCGTGCAAATCGCTCAGCGGTGTTGTCGAAGGCGGAAGACTTGAGCCGCGCGTTCAACACGGCGTCGAACGACCTCGGCACGGCGCGGGCGGATGCGAACGGTCGCATCACGGACTCGGTGCAGCAGGTGAACTCGAAGATCGACCAGATCGGTACGATCAGTACGCAGATCATCCTGGCGCGCTCGAACGGCAACGAAGCGGGCGACCTCGAAGACAAGCGCGATCAGCTGATCCGCGATGTCGGTGCGAGCGTTCCCGTGAACGTGATCTACAAAGACAACGGCGCGGTCACGATGCAGATGGCCGGCCAGCGCACGTTGGTCGGCGAAGACGCGAGCGTGCATCATTTGCTCGCGAATACCGAACCGACATCCGGCGACGTCAGGATTTATCGCGAGACCTCGGGGACGTTGGAAGACGTCACCGGCATGATCACGACGGGCAGCATCGGCGGCACGATCGCCGCGCGCGATGGTGCGCTCGCGACCGCGCGCAATCAGCTCGATCAACTCGCGTCCGACATTTCGACTGCGTACAACACGGTTCACACGGCCGGCTTCGGTTCGGATGGAATCGGCGCACGCAACTTGTTTGCAGTGCCGCCGTCCGGCGTGTCAGGTGCAGCTAGCAGCTTCGCGGTGTCGACCGACGTCGCGGGTCAGCCGGACTTTTTGGCGGGCGCAACCGACCCGCTGAACTTGCCGAGCGACAATCGCAACGCGCTGAACCTGTTGCACGTGCGCGATCAAAACTCGGCGCTGGGCGGCACGGCGACTGCGCAGCAGGCATTTCGCGCGATGGTTGCGGATGCAGGCACGGCCGGCCAGAGCGCGAAGACACAAGCGACGCAAGCGGGCGCGGTGTTGTCGCAGATCGATAGTTTGCGTGCGTCGGCGTCCGGTGTGAACACGGACGAAGAGATGATCTCGCTCATGAAGTTCCAGCGAGCCTATCAGGCGTCGCTCCGCGTGATCGAAACCGCGGACTCGATGCTGGACGACTTGCTGAATCTGCGGAGGTAGTTGGACATGCGAGTCGCGGATTCCACGTTTTATTCGAACATGAAGTCGAACCTGGGGGTTCGCCGGGACGATCTCGCCCGCGCGCAAGAACAAGCCCTCACCGGTTTGCGCGTGAACGCCCCGTCAGACGACCCGCTCGCCTTTTCGCAAGCGCGCGCGCACACGGCCGAGCAGGCGCGTGCCGGCGCGTACGAGCGTGCGATCACGAATACCGTTCCTTCGTTGGAGTTGACCGACACCACGCTCGGCGACGTCGAGAACGTGGTGCGCCGAATCCGCGACATCGCGACGATCGGTGCGAACGACACGCTGAACGGCAACGACCGCGCGAACCTCGTGCAAGAGCTCGACGGCCTGAAACAACAGCTCGTGACGCTCGGCAATGCGAAGTCGGGCGACCGCTACATCTTCGGTGGCTACAAAGACGGCGCGCCGCCGTTCGATGCTACAGGTGTGTACGGCGGTGACACGGCGACGCAGCAGGTCGAAGTCGCGCGCAACGTGATGATGCCGAACGGTGTCACCGGCGATCGCGTGTTCGGCAACGCAAATGGTGGCCAAGACGTGTTCGACGCCATTCAACAACTGCAGGACGCGCTGACATCCGGCGTCGCGGACGACATCAGCGGCGTGCTCGATCCGATCGACTCGTCGCTCGAGCAGGTTCGCACGATCCGCAGCGAAGTTGGTTTACAGCTGAACTCCGCCGACATCTCGTTGACGATGGCTCAGCGCAATCAGGACGAAGCCATGAAGGCGCGTTCGAAGTTAGTCGAGATCGACCCGATCGATTCATATTCGGAACTCATGCGCGCATCGACCGCGCTCAACGCAGCGATCGAGATCGCCGCGCAGCTACCACCTCCTGGGTTGGTGGAACGAGCGAGATAGCGACCGATGGAACAGCCCCCCCGTGAAGACCACGACGCACGGTTGCGCACGCTCGAAGCGGCGCTACGCATTTTGCGAGGGGCTGTCGCTGCCAAAGCGACCGACGTGCACGTCAAGGCGGGCGCTCCGCCGCGTGTTCGCATTCGGAACCAAGTAGTCCCGCTCGAACATCCGCCGCTGAGCGCGGAGTTCGTTCGAACGATGATCCACGGCCTCGCCGCGTTTGCGGGCGTGACGCCGGATCGCATGACCGACAAGCAGTACGACTTCTCGTGCGAGGTGCCGGATCTCGGCCGCTATCGCGTGCACGCGTATCTGCAGCTCGGCAACTTGGCTGCGACGATGCGGTTCATCAAGAAGAACGTGCCGGACTTCGGCTCGTTGCGCTTACCGGCAGTCGTGAAGCGCATCGCACAGCTCGAACGCGGGTTGGTGTTGGTGACGGGCGCGACCGGAAACGGTAAGTCGACGACGATCGCGTCGTTCCTCGACTACATCAACTCGAAGCTGCCGAAGCACATCGTGACGCTCGAGGATCCGATCGAATACGTGTTCGCGGACAACATCGGAAGTTTTTCGCAGCGTGAGATCGGTCGCGACGTGGACTCGATGCGTTCAGGCCTCGAAGGTGCGCTGCGCGAAGATCCCGACGTGCTGATGGTCGGTGAGACGCGCTCGCTCGAGGAGTTCGAGGTCGTGCTGAACGCGGCCGAGTCGGGCCGGCTCGTGATCACGACGTTTCACTCGTCGGATGTCGAGCGGACGATCTCGCGGATGGTCAACATGTACCCGCCGCACCACCAGGATTCCGCGCGCAACCGCATCGCGGATGTGCTGAGTGCGGTGATCGCGCAGAAGCTCGTTCCACCGAAGGGCGGCGGCGAGTTGATCCTGGTGACAGAAGTGCTGACGCGCTCGCCGACGGTCGTCGACTGCATTCGTGATCCGACGCGCCTGCGTGCGCTCACGGCCGCGCTCGAAAAGGGCACAAACGAGTACGGATCGCACACGTTCGACCAGGTCTTGATGGGGCTCGTGCGCGATGGGTTGGTGTCGATGGACACGGCCAAGGCGCACGTGCACTCGGCGAACGACTTCGTTCGCGCAGTGAACTTGGCGGGCGGCGGCGGCGGACGTTAGCTCGGTTTCAGCGGTAGTTGGCGTCACGTCCGCGCGGCTCAGCGCTGCACGATGAAGCTCATCGCCGTGCCGGGAATGAACTCGCGGGTCTGAATCCCGTGGCGCTCTTTCCACTCGTAGAACGCGCGCTGTTCGCCGCGATCCGGGCGGCCCTTGAAGATCCACCAGTCATCGAAGATCAGGATCGAGCCGTCGACGAGTAGGTCGGTGATGAACTCGAGGCACGGAACCGTCGACTCGTAGTAGTCACAGTCGATGTAGACGATCGAAGCGGCCTTCAAACCGAGGTCCTTCTTCGTCGTGTCGTTCAACGTGTCGTTGAACCAGCCCTTCACGAACTTGATGCGCCCGTCCGCGACGCCTTTGCGTGGCATTAGGTTCGTCACTTCTTCGAGCGAGGCGCAAAAGCCGCCCTCCCCGATCCATTCTTCCTGACCTTCGGCGACGTCGATCGAATTTGCTTTCGGCAAACCTTCGAAGCTGTCGAAACCGACGAAGCGCATCGCTTCGAGGTTGGTCGTCGACGCTTTCGACAGATACGGATCCTTCGCAGTGCGGACGCGTTTCGTCACGAACGTCACCGTCTCGTAGGCCTGTACCAGTCGGTCCCCTCGAAACACGCCGAACTCGAGATAGTCGCCGGGTGTTTGATTGACCATCTGAATGCCGATCGCACTATCCAGCACGCTTTGGTGATTACTGACTGCGCTGGCCCGAACGAAGAAACGGCGAAGGTTATCGAACATGCAACGTACCTTTCGAACGAGTGCGCCCGAGGGCACGCACTCGGCGCAGATCGGTGCCGCCGCGCGCTTTGTCGAAGCACACGTGCGGTCCAAGACTTCACTCGGTCATCCCGCCGCGTGCCTGCTGCAACGCGCGCGATTCGAATCCTTCGAACCGAGGCGAGCGAACCAACCGCGACGCGACGATCGAGTCGTCACGAAGGACTCAAGTTCAACTCCCGCGTCGAGTTGACCATGAGGTGGGCTCGACACTGCCATGCACACACCGCCGTTGCAAGCGGCAAGAACAACAGTTCGCCAACAGCGCGCTCAGATCAAATGCGTGCACGGCCGTAGTCGCTCAGTGCGTAACTCGAGTCCTTAATCTCCGGAACCTGTCCGCTATTGTTGTTAGATCGCCCGAGCTGACACATGACTGACTACGGTTAGCAGTCAGTTGGCTTACCCGGTCGGCTCATCGCGTCTGCATGCTGGCTCCAGCCGGTACCAACACTCCACCCACTTCGAACGTGCTCCCAATCGCGGACGACGAATCTGGGACTCGTCGGATCATTGAACTCAAGGCTCGCGCGGCCGCCGCTCGCAGAGGCGGCTACCTCTTCGCCGAGACGGGCGCGAGCACCGGCGCATCCCCTGGCTGGAACAACCGCAGGTGCTCCGCACGCAACACCGGCTGATCCGGAAAGTACGCGAGCGCGCGTTCGATGATGTTCTTGAGCTCGCGGACGTTACCGGGAAAGCGTTGTTCGAGCAGGGCCGCGAGTGCATCGGGGGCGAGCACCGGTGGTTCGCCGCGTCGCGTCAGGTTGCGCAAGAAGTGCCGCGCGAGCACCGGAATGTCGGCGCGTCGATCGCGCAATGGCGCCACGTGTACCGGAACGACTTGCAACCGGTAGTAGAGGTCTTCGCGAAAGCGACCTTCCCGGACTAGCGCAGCCAAATCACGGTGCGTCGCAGCGAGTACCCGCACGTCGACATGCACCTGCGCGCGCTCGCCCAGCGGAAACACCTCGGAGTTTTCGAGGAAGCGCAGCAACTTCGGCTGGATGTCGAGCGGAAGCTCCCCGATCTCGTCGAGGAACAGCGTGCCGCGGTTGGCTGCGCGGATCACACCCGAGTGATCTGTCGTCGCGCCCGTGAAGGCGCCGCGCCGGTAGCCAAACAGCTGGCCTTCGAACAAATCGCGCGGAACTGCGCCGCAGTTGAATGCGATGTAAGGATAGGCGGATCGATCCGAGAGGTCGTGAATCGCGCGCGCGACGAGCTCTTTGCCCGTACCGGACTCGCCACTGATGATCACGGTCGAACGCGATGCCGAAAGCCGCACGAGCTCGGCGCGCAGCTTTCGCATTTCAGCCGAGGCAGCGACGAACCCCGGCAGCTCGGGCACGGGCGGCAAGCTCGCGCTGACGACGGGCCGCTCTCCGACGCTGCGAAGCACGGCGACTTCGAGCGAGAGCGCTGCGGTCATCGCCAACAGCGATAACGTCGAGCGCTCGTCGCGGTCGAGCTCGCCGTCGACGCCTAGCCGCAACATGCGGCCCGCACCGTCGCTGAACTCTGCCCAGTCGAGATCGGCCGGCGCGTGATCTCCGAAGAGCGCGCGCGATTCGCCGGAGGAGTCCATCTCTTCGACGTAGACGGCGTGACCGGGGAACAACAGGTTCGCCACCGACGTGAGCTCGCTCAAGATCAGGTTCGGTGCTGCGCCTCGCATCGCGACACGTTGAAACGGAACGACCAGCCGCTCTGGGCTGCGGTTGCGACGGTTGTCAGATTCGCCTTGCGCACGCGGGAGTGCGGCGTGGAATCGCGCAACGCCCACGCGCATGGCGCGCGGCTCCGGGATGCTCAGACGGACGAGCGCTTCCTTTGCATCCGCGAGCAGCGCTGGATCCGCATCTTCGTCGACCGCGTCACCGATCAAGCAGGCGAGATAGCGCGTCAGTGCCGCATCACACGCATCTTTCGCGAGCTCGAACGTTGCCGCCGCGGACTGCAGGAGCTGCTTGCCTTCATGCCAGTGCCCGCGCGCAGCGGCGAGCCCACCTTCCAGCCTACGCAGGTGCGCGGTGAACCAAGGCGAAGGAAAACCATCGACGAAGCGTTGCGCGCGACGCAGCGCGACTCGGCCTGCCGCTTCCTCGCCCGCGGCAGCGTGCGCGTACACGCGGTACAGCAGGACCTCGCGCAGCAGGAACGGCCAGCGCGCAGCTTTGACCTCCGCTTGTTCGAAAAGCGCGACGGTCGCGCTCGGATCGTCGTTCACGGTGAAGGCGGCGCACGCATCGACGTACGAGGCGTAAGCGTCGCAAATCGTGCGAAGCGACGGCACCTCGCAGCTGCGGATGCGTGCCGCGAGCGCTTGAAGCGCATCGACGCGCCCGGCGATCGTGTACAGACGCGCCTGAGCCGAAATCGCGCTGAACGCAGGCATGCCCGTCTCAGCGCTCCAACTATCGACTTCGCCCGAGATGCCGAGTGCGTCTTGCAAGCGACCGAGTCGTAACAGCGCCTCGATCTCGGCGCGGAGCGCGAGCAGCTGATGTACGCCCGGTGCCGTGCGAGTCACGCGCACAATCGTCTTCGCACGTCGAGCGACCTGGAGGACTTGTTCGGGATCCGTCAACAAGTCGAGCTGACACAACGCGAGTCTGCCGAGTGTCCGTGCGAGCACGAGTGTGTTGTTGGATTCCTCGGCACGTTGCACCGCATGTTCGCAGCTCTGAAGTGAGGGTGAGCCACGACCGGCGTACATCATCCGGAGCGTGCGAAACTCCTCCACGTGCAATTTGAACAACTCGGACAGCGAGTCCCAGCGCGTCTCTTCGAGTTGCGAAAATGCGCGCTCGAGCAACTCGGCGTCCCCGACCCAAGTCGCGGCACACAGCCCAGCGATGCTCGCGGTGCACGTCGCTTCGTCGTCGCCCGAGCCGGGCATGGTCTCGACGCGCGCTTGGTAGGCGTGGACGCGCCCTAAATCGAACAACAAGGCATCCGGATAGGCGTGACACAACGCGGCGACTGAGAACAGTTTGGCCGCGACGTTGGAATCGAGCCGGCCGGCTTCGGCATCTTGCAGCAGCGGAGCGATCGCCATCAGTGCCGCCCGCGCATCCGCTCGCTCGAGCAGCTCGCTCAACGCGATTCCGAAACACGCCATCGCGCGCGCGTTCACGGACAAGCCTGGCGAGCTCGCGACGATCTGCACGAGCTCGCCGTGGCCGCGCCGCGTCTCACCTCGATAGATGCGCTCGAGCGCAGGAAGAATGCGCGCGCCGGCGTCTTCCACCCACGAGTGGTCGGCCGGTGGATGCGCAGCTGGAAGCGGCGGCGCGTGACGCTGGAGGTTGGCAGCTGAAGGCGGCGAGACGAGCGGCTGTGACGCGAGGAGTGCGAGCCGCGCAAGCTGCGCGCCCCGTGGCCGCCGCGCCTCGGTGGCGCTCTGCGGGAGCTCCCAGCGGTATACCGTTTGTGGCGTGACGCCGAGGTTGCGCGCGAACGCTGCGCGGCTGGCGCTGCCTCGCAAGGTGCGGATGCGCTCGGGACCAAACGACCCGGAGGGCATCCCCGGTGGAAGTGGACTGTCCATCTGGATCACTATGGATCCAAATCGGATGGTATCCAATAGGTTATTGGACTAGATCCAGGACGGCTTCTTGGAGCAGTCCAAATGCTGCGCTCCGCTGTAACCCATCGAAATCATTACAGCTGGGAAAGGGCACGGTTCCTGCTCCGGTCGGCCGCCATGACGACCACGACCGCCGAAATGAGCGCAGAGATTCTGCCCCGAGCCGACGCTTCTTCCACCGCAGCGCAAACCAAGCCGCGCAGCCGCGCGATGATCCTCCTGCCGGTTCTCGCGCTCGGAGCCGGTGCCGCGATCGGCGGCTGGGTGCTCGCGACGCGTGGTCACGAGACGACCGACGACGCGTACGTCGAAGGGCATGTCGCGAACGTGTCGCCGCGTGTCAGCGGTCAGGTCGTGAAGGTGCTGGTGAAAGACAACCAGCACGTGAACCCCGGCGATGTGCTCGTCGAGCTCGATGACCGCGACTTGCGCGCGCGCGACGCCGCATCCAAGGCGGACCTCGCCGCGGCGAGGGCGCAGCTCCGAGCGGCGCAGACTCAGCTCGACGTGACGCGCTCGGACGTCGACTCGAATCTTCAGGTCGCGCGCGGTGGCATGGCACAAGCAGCCGCTGTCGGCGGCACGACGCGCGCCGCGATTTTACAGGCGCAAGCCGACATCTCGGCGGCGACCGCGCAGCGTGGGCTCGCCGCGAGTGAGCTGGAGCGCAGCAAGCGGTTGTTCGGCGAAGGCGCGCTGTCGCAATCACAACTCGACACGCGTCAGAGCGAGCTCGAGCGTGCGGATGCAAGTCTCGCCCAAACACGTGCTCGTCTCGCGAGTGCGGAATCGAACCTCGACAACTCGGCCGGTACGCTCCAGAACGCGCGCGGCCGATTGATCGCGGCAGAGTCCGGTCCGCAGCGCCTCGATGCTGCCGCGGCTCAGGTCGAGCTCGCGCAAGCGCGCGTCGATCAGGCGCAAGCCGCCTACGACCAAGCGGAGCTGAACCTCTCGTACACGAAGATCCGCAGCGAGGTGTCAGGTGTCGTGTCCCGCCGCTCAGTCGAGCTCGGTCAAAACGTGTCGCCGGACCGTCCGTTGATGGCGCTCGTCGCCCTCGATGACACGTGGGTGGTCGCAAACTTCAAGGAAGATCAGATCGCGCACCTGCGCCCAGGCGCACGCGCGGACGTAACCGTGGATGCGTTCGACGGTGAGAAGCTGACTGGCCATGTCGACAGCTTGTCCGGTGGCACGGGTTCGCGGTTCTCGCTCCTTCCGCCGGACAACGCGTCGGGCAACTTCACGAAGGTCGTTCAGCGCGTGCCTGTTTTGATTCGCCTCGATCCACACCCTGGTTTCGAGCTTCGCCCTGGGTTGAGTGCGGTCGCCAGCGTGTCGACGAAGTGATCATTCTCGTAGTCGGTAGTGCCCCGGTCAGTCGTGTGGAAGTGAGTCAGGTCCAGTGAGCAACCGTAGTCTGAGTCGTCCGCCAGTGCGTCTTTCGGAGCGAACGAGAGCGATCATGGAACGCGAACAAGTCGAAGGCTCGAAGCTCGGAATCACCGCTGTCGTGATGACTGGCGCGCTGATGGCGATGATCGACATCACGATCGTCAACGTCGCGTTGAACGACATCCGCGCGAGCTTCGGCACGCCACTCGATCAGATCGGCTGGGTGTCCACCGGTTACATGATGGCGAACATCGTCATCATCCCGATGACGGGCTGGTTCCAGCGCCGCTTCGGCTATCGCCGCTACTTCGCTGGCTCGATCGCGCTGTTCAGCCTCGCGAGCGCGTTGTGCGGCCTCGCCTGGAACCTACCTTCGCTCGTGTTGTTTCGTGCGCTCCAGGGCCTCGGTGGTGGTGCGATCATTCCGACGGCGCAGAGCATTTTGTTCGCGCGTTATCCGAAGAAAGAGCACGGCATGGCTGCAGCCATGTTCGGTCTCGGCGCGATCACGGGTCCTCTGCTCGGGCCGACGATCGGTGGTTATTTGATCGAGTGGTCGAGCTGGCATTGGATCTTCATGGTCAACGTGCCGATCGGCATCGTTGCGGGGTTCCTTACGTTCAAGTTCGTGCGTCAGCCTGGCTTCGTTCCGCCCACTGGCAATGAAGCCCGCGTCGACGTGTTCGGAATCTCGCTGCTCGCGGTGGGCATGGCGTCGCTCCAGTACGTGCTGGAAGAAGGTAACCGCGAAGGTTGGTTCGACAGTTTCTTGATCCTCGGGCTCGCAGCGGTCGCAGCCGTCTCGCTGATCACCTTCATCGTGCACGAGCTCGAGACGCCGAACCCTGTCGTCGATCTGCGCGTCTTCTTGCATCGAAGCTACACCGCGGGCACGGGTTTGAACTTCCTGACCGGCTTTGCGTTGTTCAGCGGCTCGTACATGTTCTCGCTGTTCGCGGGCTCGGTAATTCACTACTCCGCGCTCGACATCGGCAAAGTGTTCTTGGTCTCGGGAACGGTATCGATCTTCGTAATGCCGCTAATGGGCCGGCTCGCGCCGAAAATGGATGCGCGCATCTTGCTGTTCATCGGAGTGTGTATCGTCGCCGGAAGTCAGTTGGTTGCGTCGCAGCTCACCGCGGCGGCGGGATTCTGGGACATGGTGCACCCGAACATGATCCGCAGCCTCGGGCTCGGCTTCATCTTCATTCCGGTGAGTGTGCTCGCGCTCTCGGATCTACCAGCGCATCAGCGCGGTAGTGCGACCGGTTTGTTCAATCTCACGCGCGAGCTCGGTGGCTCGCTCGGAACGGCCCTCATGGGCATGCTCGTGAGCGACGACATGAAGCGGTTCGGCTCGTACTTGTCCGAGAACATCACGCCGTACAGCGCGCAGGTGCAAGAGCAGCTCCGCCAGACGGCGTCGACCGTCGGCGCGCAAACGTTTCAGCGCGATTTAGTCGGTGAGAGCCTCTTGAAGATGAAGGTCGCCAACCAGGCGATGGTGCTCAGCTTCGAAAACGGGTTCCGCTGGACCGCGTTCGCGATGGCGCTCGGCGTACTGTTAGTGTTTCTGCTGAAGCGCCCCCAAGCCGGCGGCAGCGCTCCGGCTGACGCACACTAAATCGGGTGGCCGGCTTCGGTAGTTTCAGGTTCGCCGCCGACTAAGCTGAAATCCCAGGTCAAGAACAGCAAGACGAAGTGCTGGCTGATGCCGGCGCGATCGAGCGGCATGTCTCGCTCGTAGGCGAGGTGCAGCGTGAGGCTGTCGATGATCCGCGCGCCGATCTCGGGCGTGATGTCACATTCGCTTGGGACAACCGCGTTTTTGCGGCGGACCTGAAACTACCG
>Ga0193753_10002697_pt1 | contig 13733 bp, 9 predicted proteins | sample H1c2metaG_FD_144925 | JGI IMG/M metagenome (GOLD analysis project Ga0193753, IMG submission 144925) | Soil microbial communities from a riparian zone of the East river system, Colorado, United States - H1c2 | ecosystem: Environmental > Terrestrial > Soil > Riparian zone | place: USA: East River... | reverse complement strand
CGCTCTGCGAAGCCACTTCCATCCCGATGAAGCTCGCGCCCACCACCGCCACTTTCTTCGCGCTCTTCAGCGCGTCGCGCAATCGTGCCGCATCGCTCAGGGAGCGGAGATACAGCACATTACCGCGATCGGCCCCCGGCACGTCCAGCCTGCGCACGCGCGAGCCCGTGGCAAGAATCAATTTATCGAAACCAAATTCCTCGCCCGATTTCGCAAGCAATCGCTTCCCGGCAAGATCGATGCTTTGGACCTGTAACTTCAAATAAACATCGATGCCATGCCCGCGATAGAAATTCTCGTCGCTAACGAGCACACTCCGCTCGTTATCCTTCCCCGCGAGAAAGCTCTTCGAAAGCGGCGGGCGTTCATACGGCAGCGCGTCGTCCGCCGAAACGATGGCAAGCTGCCCCGGCTTGAGACCGCCTTCTATAGCTTCCTTCGCGGCATATCCAGCCACCATGCCGCCGCCCAAAATAATTACCTCGTACCTTTGCACGTCCTGAGAATACACCTGCTCTCTGCGATCTTCTATACGAAACAATTCGCGCCCCGCGTCGTCGGTATCAATGAACCTAGGAAACGGGTTTTGCTGTTCACGTTCTGAATCGCGGGCCGAAGGAGGACGGCTGGCAGGCACGCGAAGCTGTTTGCGCGAAGCTGTTTGATAGAGCGGCGCGGCGGATGATACGGTGTGTAGCAGGGTTCTTGCCGTCTCCCTTGCTTATGGCGCCTCCGGGAACGGTAAAATCGTTCAGCAGGAACAGCCCGGGGAACCAGCACGCATTTGGCCGAATCATCCGCCGCCCTAAGCGCTCTTACGTGAGTCTTCTTCATTTCATAACAGCCATTCCGCTAGATGTGCGTCGGGGCAGCGGCTGCTATGTCGGAACTCGCACTCTCGTCAATGCCGTTCTCGACGCCGGTATCGGCGTTGACATGGTCACGCCGCGCATCCATACGCCGGTCTACACGGCCACTCGCATCCTCTTCAACGAAACCCTGCGCTGGCGCACTTTCCCTGGCGACGCGACTATCGGCATCGATGCCGACGGCTACAGCATCGCCGGACGGAAAAAATCCCTCCCGCACGTCGCCTGCATCAAAGGCGTTCTAGCCGATGCTACTCGCTTTGAGCAGGGCGCGACCCGCCTCAGCATGGCGCTGCAATCTCGTCTCGAGGCCAAACATGCCCAGCGTGCCGATCTGGTCATCACGATCAGCCAGTATTGCGCCAAGCGGCTCGCGGACTTGTACGGCGTAAAAAATTCGGTCGTAGTCCCGGAATTGATCGATCTGGATTCCTGGCAAAACTTGTTCCGCGCGAACCCCACCGCGCCCGACCCGCGCGCGTTCACGATTCTATGCGTGTGCCGGTTCTATCCGCGCAAGCGTGTCGAAGTGCTTCTTCGGAGCGCCGCGCTGCTGCGCGATCGGATTCCGCAATTCGAGCTACGCATCGTCGGAAACGGACCGGAGAACGCGAGACTACGTCAAATCGCCTCAGATCTGCGCCTCGAATCGAGCGTCCGCTGGCTGGGAGACGTGAACAGGGAAACCTTGGCCGCCGAGTACGGCCGCAGCGATGTGTTCTGCCTGCCGAGCGTGCAGGAAGGTTTCGGCATCGTGTTTCTAGAGGCGATGGCCGCCGGGAAACCGATCGTAGCGGCGCGCGCCGCGGCCGTTCCCGAAGTCGTGCGCGACGGCATTTTGGTCGAGCCCGAAAATCCGGAAGCGCTCGCCGAGGCTCTGCTCACTCTCTTCCGCGATCCGGACCTGCGAAATTCTCTTGGCTCGGCCGGAGCGCGTCGCGTGGAAGAGTTCGAAATGCATCGTGTCGCGGCTCTTTTCTTGCGCCAAATTGCGAAGGTTGCGAAACTTGCGCCGATTGAGTCGGATTCAGACGCAGCACCGCAATCGCCCCATCGGTCTCCAACTGGTCTCCCGTTGCATTCTGAAACGACCGCGGTACGGCCCGGCGGCCCAGCAAGCACTCAGCCGTCACGTCTCCCGTGAAGATTAAATCGTTCACGATTTTCTGCCGCTCCCGGTCGATTTCGCCATCTACGGAATGCGAAAACGTTCTGGCCTTTCGTGAAAAGTTGATCCCCGTATCGTGCGTGCCCGCGGCGATCCAGACCGGCATGCCTTGAAAGGTTTCGTGCCGGCGCCAGATACGAACGTGATGACGCTTCGCAAAAGTATTCGTCTCTTTTTCAAACACCAGCGCTGGCTTCTCGCCATCGACCAGCAACGTGGAAACCGGCCCTTCCTTATACGAATGGTGATCGGCCACCGCGAAGAACGTCTCGGTTTTGCTTTTAAGATCGAGGCTCTCTGCCGCTTGCCAGCCGGCGCGCACGAATGCATTGACGACCGATTCCTGCGAACCAAGCAGCATCACATTGACCAAATCGGAAGGCGTTCCGTGCGGCGTCGCGGTGCGTGCCGGTAAATTGCTCACCAGCGCTTCCAGATCTTTGGAACGTGGCAGCGTCGCCGGATGCCGGCGCTGCTCTGGTACCGGAACGGCCCGTATCCGCAGCGGCGCTGTCAACGTCAGCCATAGCTCGACCCCCTTTTCATAAGTGATGCGTGGTTTCTCTTCTTCCGCCACCACGAAGCGCCCCACTTCTAACGACGCCAGTACCGCCGGGTGCGCGGCCGCCGCGAGCAATAGGAGATCCTCAATTTCACCGGGACGCCTGCGCAGTGGGCGCAATCCATGAATCACGCCTTCGCTATCAACGGACTCGCGGCCATTGTCCACGTCGAGCACTCTCGCATGGAAAGTTGCGGAATGATTCGCCTCGCCGATCAATTCGCCAAAATTGAGCCACAGCACCGCATGGTTCAATCGCTTGTGAGCGGGAGTTGGATTCGCCACCGTGCCGTGTACCGCAAAGCCAGCCGGAAGCGCCTCGTGCCCACCGGTCCGCACCGGAGCGATCAGCGTGGCCGAAACCGGTTCACCCGCTTGCGAGTGCTTGCTGGATAGAGTGCTGTCGAGCCGAATGGAAAGCTCCGTACCAGCCGGAATATCGACCTGCGCCATCGCCGATTGCAAAATCAACGCCGGCGCAAGCAACAGGATAGTCTTAATGCTTTTCGCTCGCCGGTAGCGCAAAAGCGACGTAGCTCTTCGAACTGGCTGGCGGCAGCGCTCCGCCGGGCGGCAACTTGGCGCCCTCCGGAAACGGATTTCCGCCAGAAGCGGCAAGCAGAATATATTCACGTCCACCGGCTTCATAAACAGCCGGAACCCCGAGAGAGCCATTAGGAAGATCTTTGCTACAAATCAGCTTACCTGTATCTTTATCGAGAGCATACAACTTCGCATCGTTTCCGGCGAACAGCACCAAGCCGCCCGCGGTAATTACAAATCCGCTCTTCGGATAAACGTTCCCGCGTCCGGCGGCGCTCGGACCCGCTTGCGGCAGGTCGCCATACGGCGATTGCCATTTGATTTGGCCCGTATTTAAATCGTAGGCGGTAATCGTGCTCCAGGGCGGCGTGATCACATATCCCTCGTTGCCATATCCGGTCTTGTAGCGCGAAGGCGGCGGAGGAACATCCGCCGGATACGGCGGTTCGACGCGCGCGAACGCGGCGAGCATGCGGCCTGAGGCGGCAGAACCTGGCGGAGCCGAAGCCGGATCGGTCAGAAACGCGAGCAAGCCGCTCATCACTTGCGGCGGCACGGAAGGAAACGCCGGCATGCCGCCTCTGCCTTTCACAATGACGTTCTGTGTCCCATTCGGTCCCAGCCGCTGGACCGCCGTATCGATCGCCGGTCCTCTGTCTCCCTTCAGTTCGGCGCCGTGACACACCTGGCAATTCTGCTCGAAGAAAGCCCGCCCTTCCTCGGCCGGCGTGGGCGCGGCGCCCGGAATTCCCGCTCTCCGCGGGCGCGCTGGAATGGTCCCGCCAGTGTTTGCCGCTGTAGACTCTCCCGCTGGAACCAGTTTGATAATCGACGGCATGTCCTTCGATTCCACGTAGACTGTGCCCGTCGTAGGGTCGGCTCCGCTACTGAAAAAAAGCGCCCCGCCGTTCACGCTGGGCAGCAGGATCGTGTCCACCAGACCAGGCGGCGTGTAGAGGCCCTTCCGCGCGCTCGCAAGCCGGTCCTTCCAATGCGCTTTCTCGTCCGGCGTCATGAACACGTCGTACATATCCTTCTCGCTCATGTTCTGCCGCGCGAACGCCGGCACGACAGTTGGAAAAGGCTGCGTCGGCGACGTCACTTCGCCCGGCACGTCTGATTTCGGTACCGGCCGCTCTTCAATCGGCCATAACGGCTTGCCAGTTACTCGATCGAAGACATACAGAAAACCGTTCTTACTCGCCAGCGCGACGGCGTCGACGTCTCTGCCGTCATGTTTCACCGTCACTAACTGCGGCGCAGCGGTCGGATCGTAGTCCCAAAGGTCGTGATGGATCGTCTGAAAATGCCACAGATACTTGCCGGTGCGTGCATTCAGCGCGATCAAGCAATCGGCGAACAGGTTATTGCCGTGACGATCGCCACCGTATAACTCGTACTTAGGGGAAGCGACCGGAAGATAGACGATCCCGCGTTTCTCATCGACCGAGATTTCTCCCCACGTATCGACTCCACCCATGTATTTATAGGCGTCTTTGGGCCATGTGTCATAGCCGAACTCTCCGGGGCGGGGAATTGTATGAAATACCCACAGCAGCTTGCCACTTACTACGTCCACCGCGCGAATGTCTCCAGGGGGCGCCAGATAACCTTCGCCAGTAGCGCTTCCGAGTATCAGGATATTTTCGAAAATCCGGCCGGCGCTCCTCGACGATAACCCCCGTGGGGCGCGATCGAGACCTATCTTCAAATCGAGTTTCCCGTGCTCGCCGAACGAATCCACGAGTTTTCCGGTCCCGGCATCAATTGCGTACAAAAACCCTGACGCCGATACGAAAAGCCGCCGATCTCCTCGGTCTTTGCTCTCCCAGTAGTTCCCGCCGCGCTGGCCCGTGATTCCGCTGAATCGCGCAAATGCCGCCGGAGTACCCGGAGCTTGCGCGAACGGGTGTACCCAGAGTTCCTTGCCGGTCGACGCGTCCACCGCTACGAGCGATCCGCCCTTGGCCGCAAAATAAGCGACGTTGTCGATCACCAGCGGGCTGAACGTGTAACTGAGGTCGTCGCCGGTGTCGTACGTCCAGGCGATCTCGAGCTTATCGACATTGCTTCGATCGATCTGCTTCAGCGTCGAGTAATGCGAGCTATCAGGGCCGCCTAAGTATTCCTGCCAATTCGTGTAAGTCGGTTGCGCCAAAAGAAATGCAAGCGCGGCGTACAAATGGCTATCGAGCATTCTTCATGGCTCCAGGCTTGCCCCAAAAGATATAGGTACCACTGCGTGTGGCAGTCACAATGTCGATCGCTCCGTCTCCGTTCAAATCTTTCGCAAGCACATCCGATCCCGCGCCCGACCAATTATGAATCATCTGCGGAACCATCTCCGCGCCACCCGGCGCTTTCTTGTTGCGGACCGTCTTGTACCAGTAGAGAACCGCCGGCCCATAAGGGTCCGGATCGTAGTAATCATCCAGGTGCGACCAAAACCGTTTTCCGACGACAAAGTCCGGAATGCCATCGCCATCCACATCGGCGATCGCCGAACCATGCAGTTCCGAGAACGCGACAGAGTCGCGTGAATCGGCGCCGTGATCGTCCATGATCTTATGCTCTACGAAAGAAATCTCGCCGTTTGCCGAACGCTTCTGCTCGAACCAGGAAAGTCCCCAGCCATGCGCCTGCAAGCTGGTCACGACGTCGGTGAGCCCGTCGCCATTCACGTCGAACACGCCGATTTCCGCGCCGCCCGCTGACGCGCGTGTCCAACGGCCAAACGCTTCCGGATGATAGCGCCAAGGCTTCTGATCGCCTCCGGATGCCGGCTGCTCCCACCATCCCGCTGAACCTAATATGTCCACCCGTCCATCGCCATTTACGTCGCCCGCGCCAATGCCGTGCGCGCTCCAGGGACCCTTCTCCGAAACCGTGTGTACGATCCATTCGCCGGTCGGATTAGCCGGGTCGGGCTTCGCATACCGCATAAAACCTTCGGCTTCGTAGACCAATTCCGGTTTCCCATCCCCGTCTACATCTCGCAGCAGTGTCGCTTCGCTCTGTACCATCCCGACTACCTGGTGTTCTTCCCAGCGCCGCGCCTCTCCCTTCGGATTCACATACAAAACCGCGCCGCTCTTGCCGCCGCCCGCGTGGCTCGTCGTCAAAACATCCGGCCAGCCGTCGCCGGTGAAATCGTAGGCATGCTCTACCCAATCTTTCATCGAGTACTGCGTCGAGACATTGTAAGCCTGAGCCGGATAGATCTCTCGCGACGCCGTAAAGTCCGGCCCAAAATAAATGAACGGACCCGACACGATATCCAGCTTGCCGTCTCGATTGAAATCCGCGGCATCGGCCGACCAGCCGTAGTAATAGGGACTGACACGCTGCATGCGAAATTGCGGCGAGACCTTTTCCAGCGGATTCGTTTTCATCGCCAGATCTTTGTACGAGACATCCTTAAAGCAGACTTCGCTTCCCGCCCCGACGTACAAAGCCACCGGTCCGAAGGAATCCATATCCTCCGTCGCGGCGCTTACCTGTCCGCCGCCGTTGTTCAAAAATCCCCGTACTATGTCGGCATCGAGCAGGATTTCAAGGTTGTTCCACTGACCGTGTTGCACGCCCTGCGCGGGCCGTTGAATCGGATTCGCGATGCCGCCCGGCATGCCAGGAATCGCGGGAAAGCCGCCCGGACGTCGCGTGCCCGAATCCTCCGCTGGCGGCGGCGCAAATCGGATCTGTCCACCGGCTGCCCGCAGCTTACTCCGCTCCAGTTCTTTTCCAGCCCCATCCACGCGCAGCTTGTACGCTTCGAGCCCGCTGTCGCTGATGGAAACAAATACGCCTTCGAGGCCCTCGCCCGCTTTGTGCGCGCGTAACAAAACCCCCGCGCTACACGCGCCAGTGCAGCGGAATTGCAAGTAGAGACCTGTGTCTTGCAGCGCATGATTCGAGACCAGCCAGCCTGCGCTCTCCGCCCCGTTCGATTTCCCGGTTACTGCCCCATTGGTGGCGTGCCAGTTCGCTTGCCCAAGCGTGTGCCACTGCTCAAGACTCGATCCCTTGAATGTCGAGTCGGGAATAAAGCTGGGTCCTTCCGCTCGAAGACTGGTCGAAAGAGGCAAGGCCATGAGGAAGGCCGCCATCCACAAGCGCCCGTTACGCCGTTGCATGATCCGCAATGAAAATTGCATACGTTCGCGTGTGATCGTATCAAAGCTAGGAAGACCAGGTCAACATGCTGCCACACATCCTGGTCCCGACCTCGGAAAAAACGACGTTTAACGCCGAAAACTGAGCTTCGTTTTCGCTCTCTCGACCAGTCCATTTTCAATCGCTGGCCATCGGTCGTATGCTTTGCCGCCTGGAAGTAGTTCGGCTGCGGTGAATCCGGTGGGCGCCACGTCTTCGCCGTAAATGATCATTAGCTCCTTCCGCTTTTGTTCATCCAGTAGGTGCACCAGGCGCACGGACATCATTCCCGCGGGCAGTTTGTATCCTTTTGCTCGGATCAGTGCCTGGATGTGTTCGAGATCGGAACCCACTTTCGTCACGGCATTGTCTGATCGAACCCCGCTATCCACATAGAAGTCCATACCACCGAGTTTCGTGATCCGCGGCGAATTATATGTATGCTTCAACTCAGGCCTCGTCGGAAGGTAGCCTTCGAACTGTACCCAATAGAGCCGCTGTACGTTCTTTTTTCCATCTGCCTCCACAAATGCATGCAGTTCGCAATCGGCGATGTCATAGAGTACCCACCGGTCTGCGCCGGCATACTGCACTGATTTTGGCAACTCGATTCGCACCCTAGGATCGCGCTCTGATGTGATCACATTCGCGTGGACTGTACGCTCCGGACTCCTACTCTGCGCGGCCAGAAGAGCGCCGTACACAAATAAGGCCGCGATTTGCTTAGTCGAACGCCACCGCACATTCACAATCATGGCATCGGTTAGGCGTGCTTGACAAGAAGTACTTTACGTAATAAAGTATAGTCAATGAGTCGCCGCCAATGGCTCCCGCCTGAGATGATTCGTGCGCCCTTGCTGGATCCCACAATCCCCACTGGCTCGATCGAGCCGCGCTATGCGCTCCTCATTAACCCCTTCTATCCGAAAGATCCAAACGCAAGCTTTGGAAAGCACGTACTAACGCCGACCCTCGCTCTAACAAGTTTCGCGGCGACTACGCCCGAACACTGGAAGGTCGAGTACTGGGATGAAAACCTCCTGGACGGGCGGCCGCCTTTCGCAAGAATGCCCGAGGCCGTAGGCATCACTGTTCACCTGACTTTTGCCAAGCGAGCGTTCGAACTCGCGCACTGGTATCGAAGCCGCGGCAGCAAGGTCGTGCTGGGCGGACTACACGTGCTGTCGTGTCCCGACGAGTGTGCGCCATATGCGGATGCGCTTGCCGTGGGCGATGGAGTGCAGCTTTGGCCGCGGATTCTGGCGGATTTGGAATCAGGTTGTCTGCGATCGAAGTACGTCGCGACGTATGAGAGCGATTATCGCCAGGACCCGGCGCCGCGGCGGTCGATTCTTCCGCGCAAGAGCTTTCTCACGACCACTAGTCTGATTGCCACTCGCGGTTGTCACAACCGCTGCGGCTTCTGCTATCTGGCGACCGACGGCTTGCGTATGCCGTACCGCATGCGAGATCCCCAGCAGGTCGCCGCGGAGTTTCTGGCCGACACGCAGCCTTACGCAGTGTTCGTCGACAACAATCTGGGATCCAATCGGACCTACTTGCGCCAACTGTGTGAGGCGCTGCGGCCGCTGAACAAGATCTGGAGCGCGGCGGTGACCATTGATGTCACCGATGACCCGGCCTTGATCCGTGCCATGGCGCTGGCTGGATGTACGGGCGTGTTCATCGGATTCGAGTCGCTCACGGATGAGAATCTCGCGGATGCAAAGAAGAAAACGCCGAAGACCGCCGACTACGCGCGCCGCGTCCGCATAGTGCATGAGAACGGTATTCAAGTGAATGGTTCGTTCGTGCTGGGATTCGATCACGATCGAAAAGACGTCTTCGCGAGAACCGCCGAATGGATCGAGGAGAATCGCTTGGAGTGCGCGACGTTCCACATTCTTACGCCCTATCCGGCGACGCCGCTGTTTCGCCAAATGCAGGCAGAGGGGCGCTTGTTGCATCGCGATTGGGGGCTATACGATACCGCGCACGCGGTGTTTCGCCCTAAACACATGTCGCCCGACGAACTGGAGCAAGGTTACGCCTGGATGTATCAGCGTCTGTTTTCCCATGCCTCGATTTGGCGGCGCAGGCCGGCGGATTGGCGGTCTGTGGCCCCGTATCTGGCAATGTCCTATCTGTACAAGCGTTCCAACCGGTTCTGGCGGCTGCTCATCAAATATCACTTAGTACATGCCACTTGGCGACCGCTAGTCGAGCTCACGCGCCGCCGGCATCTACAGTTTCGAAAGGAATTGTCCGCAAGCGAAATGCCGGGCCGGCCGGCGCCTACTGTGGTGGCCGCCGGCGTGTAGTACAACTGACAACATGCAGATCCTCTCCGCTTTGCTCGCGTTGTGCCTCGCGGCAACGACGACTGCCTTCGCACAAAGCCACGAGCCCATCCTTGGCGAAGACACCGTGAAGGTATCCAGCCATGTATTGGCGATCATGGGCTTCCCCAACATCGGCATCGTCGTGGGCGCGAATGCAACGCTCGTAGTCGACACCGGGCTAGGGCCGCGCAACGGCGCAACGATTGCGCGAGTAGCGAAAAAGCTCGCTCCCAATAACAAGCTGTATCTGACTACCACGCACTTTCATCCCGAGCATGCGGCAGGCGAACCGGGCTTCCCGTCCGGGACGATCCTGATCCGCGACAAAGTGCAGCAGGACGAAATGGAAAAGCACGGGCAGGAGATGATCGATCTCTTCGCGGGCCGCAACGACCAGCAAAAAGAGTTGCTCGCTAACGTTAAGTTGCGCCCTCCGGACGAGACGTTCGATAAAGAGCGAAAACTGGATCTCGGAGGCGGAGTAACGGCGCGGCTGTTGTGGTTTGGCGGAGCGCATACCAAGGGAGATGAGCTCACCTTCGTCGAGCCCGACAAAACCTTGATCTCAGGCGACGTCGTCCAGAACAAGATTGTCCCGAATATTTTCCGTGAGGGCGGCACGCCCGCAAGCTGGATCGCGGTGCTCGATCAGGTGGAAAAGCTCGGGGCCGTCCACGTCCTACCCGACCACAGCGCCGTAGGCAGCGGAGCGCTCGTGGCGCAAGAGAAAGCCTTTATCGTCGACTTACAAAAGCGCGCCCTCGATCTTAAAAGCCGGGGCGTCAATGCCGACGACGCCGGCACCCAGCTCACTACCGAGTTCAAGCAAAAGTATGCAGACTGGCCCATCACCAGCCTGGCGAATTTCGTGAAAAGTATTTACGCCGAGTAAGTCAGAAATTACTTGGCCGCCATCTTCAGATTGGAAAAATAGCCCTCGGTACCAGGCCCGACCCACAAGCCGACTCCTCCTTCCCGCGGCTCGAGCTTCAGATCGTCAACGATGAGGCAGGGTTGCTCCGCTCCATTCACGTAGAGCCGCGCTTTGCGGCCTTCCAGCTCAATTTTGTACTTGGTCCAGACGCCGGGCTGCAAATCAACGTACGACTCGTACTTTCCGGGAGCTTCCTCCCGCGATCGGCCGAAGCCAAAATTCGGGTACGAACCGTATTGGGTGGAGTGATTCCGCCTGATTTGATCGTCGGCTCGGCCGTTGGTAGGTCTGAGATAGATGTACTCGTAGCTCCCGTCGCCTTGCAGCCGAAAAGCCATGCCAATGAATCCGCGCGCGAAACCGCCTGCACCAGCGGCCGGTTGGCCGGCCAAATCCACTTCGATCGTGCCGTCACGAAATGACGCGTCCTTGATGACGGCATACGACGTCGCATCCGCGGCGCCGGGTGCGGCGATGACTTGGATCGCACTCCGGCCTTTATAGTTGATCTGTGCGATCGATACGTTCTTCCCTGTCAGCCGATCGGCTTTTTGTGCCGCCAGCGGAATAGCAAGAAGTGCCAACATGGCGGAAGGGAAGAGTATGTTCATGTTGAGTACTCCAGCAGCACGTCAACATCCACTTTTAACCCGAGGACCTAAGGACGTATCTCGGAATTGGTGTTCGTACGCGAGACCGGGTGTCCACATTTGAACACGGGGTCGCGCGGTATAGAATGAGTTCGCTATTAAGGAACTCATGACTACCCTCATGGCTACGTCGACACGCAGAGGTTTTCTAGGATCGCTATCCGCCGCCGCGGCCGCGGCATCGCTCGCCGCTCAGGAAAGACGCGCCGGCCAGCCAAAAGTCAAAATCACCGATCTGCGCTGCGCCATCATCGGCCGCAACCCCGTCATTCGAATCGTTACCGATCAGGGTATCTCCGGCTACGGCGAAGCCGAGTCGTCCAAGGCGTACCTCAGGCCGATGGTTCTCTTCTACAAGGATTATCTTCTGGGCGAAGATCCAACCGACGTCGAGAGAGTCATGCTGAAGATCCGCAGGCTTGGCGCCTTCAAGCCGTGGGGCTCGGCAGTAAGTGCGATCGAAATTGCTCTGTGGGATATCGCCGGTCAGGTCGCTGGAGTGCCCGTCTACAAGCTGCTGGGCGGTAAGATCCGCGACCGCGTCCGCATCTACAACGGAGGCTTTCGGCCACCGATGACAGGCCAGATGCCGCAGGACTACGCCGAGAACGTGCAGAAGATGAAGGAAGCCAAAGAAGGCTTCACGCTGATCAAGATGGCGGTCGGCTTTCACAATCCCGCGATGATGAGCGCGATCCCCCATATGTGGTACGACGACACGCGCAAAGGAGCGCCGCACTCGGACCGCGGTCTCATGACCGAACGCGGCCTGAAGCATGTGATCTCCTGCGTCGAAGCCATGAAGAAAGTATTGGGCGACGAGACCGGCCTTGCGCTCGACTGCGGGCCCGGCTGGATGATGAAAGACGCGGTCACGTTCGCCCGAGCATGCGAGCCGATGCACATCACCTGGATCGAAGACATCCTCACCGGCGACTACACTCCCTACCCGAACGCAGAACTCTTCCGCGACCTTAAACAAGCGACGTCTGTCCCGATCCATACTGGAGAACAGATCTATCTACGGCAGAATTTCAAAGATCTGATCGAGAAGCAGGCCGTAGATGTAGTTGGTCCCGACCCCGAAGACGTGGGCGGCATCGCCGAACTCAAATGGATCGCCGAATACGCTGACATTCACGGCATTTTAGTCGCGCCGCACGGCATCTTCGACGGCCTGATCGGCCTCGCCGCCCACGTTCATATGGCCGCCGCACTCCCGCAAAATTACATCGCGTTCGAGTACCCATTCGGCCAACCCGAGTGGTGGTACGACATCGTCGAAGGCCTGCCAAATCCCATTGTCAAAAAAGGCTTCATCGACGTCTGGGACCGGCCCGGCCTTGGTGTGACCTTCAAGGTGGCTGCGGCGAAAGCGCACCTCGCGGAAGAAGATCGCCAGTTCTTCGATTAATCCCCGGCTCTATTGCGTTGCTGATAGGCGGCGACTTTGACCTTATTGCCGCAGATGTTCATGCTGCACCAGCGCCGCGAACCCTTCTTGCTCGTGTCGTAATAGTGAAGAATACATCCCTCACATTTGCGCATGCGCGGCGATGCTATATCTGATAGCAGTTCGGCAACGGCCATCGCGATAGGAGCCCAAACATCGTCCGGTTCGTCCGGTTCAAAAGCGGCGTCCCGGTCGAGTTTTTCACCGTGTCGCCGCAAGGCAAGAACAGAAGGGTGTTGCTCCAGTAGCGAGTTCACTTCAGAGATAAAGGCGTCGCTGACTGGAGAGCCGGCTTCAAGACGAAGCACCACCGAGCGCAAACGTTCTCGAAACGCCAGCAGTTTGCGAAGGAACGCTGCCGCTTTGGGCGTGTTGCTCCACTTCCGTGCGAAGCTTTTGCCCTTTAGGGATGCCAAAACGCCCGACGCGATAAGCCATCGAACGAGCGCCTCCGCATCAGGCAACAATTCGGTGGGTCCTTCCGGCAGGATGGGTCTCGTGTTCAAGAAGTCCAAGGCGAGCTGATTTCCCACAAAAAGGAATCCATCGGTCCATTCTTTGGAAGGTTGCGGTGTGATCGGCATGAACAAGTCACAAAATAACTATAACACCATTATTGACATTTTTACAGGTGTCTTGTATTCTTCCAGTTATGACGACCTATCAACACGCGATCGTACGCGGCCGAAAGCTCTTTTACCGTGAGGCGGGCAACAAAAATGCCCCAACGATTGTGCTGTTGCACGGCTTTCCCAGCTCTTCGCACATGTTTCGCGATCTGATTCCGAAACTAGCGGATCGCCTGCACGTCATTGCGCCCGACTACCCGGGCTTCGGCTACAGCGATGCGCCCAGCGCCAGTGAATTTCAATACACCTTCGATAACTTGGCGGAACACGTAGAAGAATTGCTCTTCGATGTTCTGGGCCTGAAGAAGTTCAGCATTTACGTGCAGGACTATGGCGCACCGGTTGGCTATCGCATTGCCTCGAGGCATCAGGACGCGATCGAAGGCATTGTCGTGCAAAACGGCAACGCCTATGTCGAAGGAATTGGTGAA
>Ga0193753_10002696_pt1 | contig 13734 bp, 12 predicted proteins | sample H1c2metaG_FD_144925 | JGI IMG/M metagenome (GOLD analysis project Ga0193753, IMG submission 144925) | Soil microbial communities from a riparian zone of the East river system, Colorado, United States - H1c2 | ecosystem: Environmental > Terrestrial > Soil > Riparian zone | place: USA: East... | reverse complement strand
TGCGCAAGTCACGGTAAACGATCGGCCGGTCGGTACGTTGCCGCTCGGGCGGCCGATTCGCGTGCCGGCGGGGCACGTGACGGTGATCGCACGCCTGCAAGGTTTTCAGGACTTCGCGTACGAGGCGGTGCTGCCGGCGCGCAGCTTCAAGCCTGTGATTGTGACGCTTGATCCACTGCCTCCGCCGCCACCGCCTCCGCCACCGCCCCCTCCGCCCCCTCCGCCACCGCCTCCACCTCCGCCGCTTCCCGTGTCGGAGGAGAAGCCCGAACCGCCGCCCGAGATGGCGCGTCAGTCGGACTACGAAGCGCTGCTACGCGAGCAAGGTCGGCTGCCCGAGGACGATCACCCGCGCGCAGTCGGGTTCGAGCTCGGCTTGAACTTTGGGTATATGTCGTGGCTCGGCGATGGGCCGTTCGGGAGTCCGGGCGGGCCCGCGATGCAGCTCGCGTTCGGTGCGCGGGTGCCGTGGTTTTTGAGCTTTGGTCTCGAGCTGCTCGGACTTGCGGCGGACTTCGAGCGCGGCAGCACGAACTTCATTTTGACCGCGCACCCGAGCGTATACGTACGGTTGCACTCGCAGCGCATTCGCAAGCCGCTGACGCTCGACGTGTGGGGCGGCGGGGGGTTTTCGCCGTTTGCGATGGCGATCGCGTCGTTCGAGAGCGGGACGACCGAGACTGAGCGGATTGCGCAGTCGGGAACGAGCACGGCGCAGCGACGTGCGATCATGGAGCGGTTGGGGATCGGCGACTTCGCGACGTTGCAGACGATCAACATTCCGATCGAGCTCGGTGCCACGTTCTACGTCACGCGTGGCGTCGGGATCGATTTGAGCCTGGCGTTCACGTTTTGGCTGCCGCAGCAGCTCTGCTATCACGATGGCAAAGACAACTTCTGTGTCGACGAAGGGCTCGACATGCGAAAGAGCTTCTTTGTCGGTGGAGGCGTGACGTTCTTGCCGTGAGCGGGAGCGCGAACGGCATCGCAGCGCTGACCGAAGGCCACGATCACCGGCGGACTGAAGCCGTCACGCCGCTCTGGGGCGCAGGATGTTTTTGACGAAGCCCATCAGGTAGCGCGTTTGGTGCAAGGTCAACCGGACCTTGAGGCGAAGCATGTTCCCATGTTGCTCGATCTGAGCGCTGTCGAGTGCGCTCTTGAGGCCGAGGAAGATCACGCGCGGGTGATTGCTGAGCTCGGTGCGCAGGCCATCCATGATGCCGAGTGCCTCTTCGGCCGCGGTCTTCGAGGCGTAGGAGCCGGCGATCACGAGATCGGTGTTGAATTGATCGACGCGAAAGATCGAGAGGCGGAGTGAGTCGGGGATGCCGCCGGGGCCGTTGCGAACGTAGCGGTGCAAGCCTTCGACCCACAACGCGACGGCCTCTTCCGGCTGCATTGCGAGCAAGCCGCCGCGCGCTTCGACTTCTTCGGTCGCGAAGCCTTGACCTTTGCGCGCGATCCCGAGCGCGCGCGATACGGCGAGCACCCGACTGAGATCGCTGCCGCGCGTGATGAGCAGCTGCGTGTCGCCGGTGAGAGCGATGACGCGTTCGGTCGGGCCCCGGTTGTGCCAGGCGGCGACGGGCACGCCGTATTCGGTGTGAAACGGTGCGGGACTGCCGCGCTCTGCGGCGAGCGTGCTGATCGCGGAATTGATGCGGGCGGTAGAGAGTGCGTGCTCTGCCGAGACGATCAGGGCCGCGCGATCCAAGCTTGGTGCGGCGACGAACACGCGCCGGAAGTCTTTTACGGCATCGATGCCGGAGCCTGCGAGGAGTGCTTGCCACTCTGGAATGATGTCGAGCAGCGCTTGGGTCTCGAGCAAGAGCGCGCTGTTGCGGATGCGTTCCAGATCGACGTTGAGAGCGATCGTCCCGCCGCCCACGCCGCCCGGGCCAGTGCCAGTGAGGCCACTGCCGGTGCCGGCGGCGGAACCGAATAAGCCGCTGACGGCTGCAGCACTTTCATTCGAGGGCGAATCTGTATCCTCGCGCGGGCCTGCTGGGTCGTCGGAGACTGTGACGGCTCCGGTCGCGGCTGCTGGCGGTTCGGGCGCGTGCACTTTCGGTGCGCGGACTTTCGGTGGCGATTTGGGTGCGGGGGCCGGAGGGACTGGTGTTTTTGCGGCCGCGGCTGCGGCGGCTGCGGCTGCGCCTTCCGGGCCAAGCGTGGCATCGGTGACTCCGAACTCGACTGTGTCCGGGAGTTGGAAGAAGTCCGGGTTAGCGGGCTCCGGCATGCGACCGCGCAACCCGAGCAACAAGCTCGAGTGAAGCAGCGCGGAAACCAGAGCCCACCAAGTCCCCGAGCGCCAGGGCTGGGAACGCTTGGCGAACATCGCTTTCAGGCTACATCGAGCATTCAGCGCGAGCCAGTGCCGGATTCGGGCAGTTTAGGGCTCGGTTGTGGCCAGGGTTCTGCCCTCGTGGCTGTCGCGTTGGGAGTTTTTTTCGCGTACATCACGCTCGACCCATGACTTCGCCGCATTCTGCCCAGCCGCTCTGGAGCTCAGGCGACCTGGATGGCTTCTTCGGTCTCGCGATCGACAACTTGATTCAGTTCTTGTTGATCGTCGGTTTGTGCGCCGGGGTGCTGGGCTTCTCGCCGGAGCTGTTGCTCGAGCATCTGCTGCCGGGAGCGGCGCTGTCGATCCTGTTTGGGAATATTTACTACGCGAGACAAGCGCAGCGGCTGTCAGCGGCGACGGGCCGCACGGATGTGACGGCGCTGCCCTACGGCATCAATACGGTTTCGTTGTTCGCGCACGTGTTTCTCGTGATGCTGCCGACGAAACTCGCTGCGTTGAAAGCGGGTGCCACTCCGGATGCGGCCGCGCTTTCGGCGTTTCGTGTGGGCTTGGCGGCGTGCTTCATCTCCGGTGCGATCGAGCTCGGTGGTGCGCCGCTTGCGGATTGGGTGCGGAGGCATACCCCGCGGGCCGCGTTGCTCTCGACGTTGTCGGGCATCGCGATCTCGTTCATCGCGATCGATTTTGCGGTGCGCACCTTCGAGTTGCCGCTCGTCGCCTTATTGCCGCTCGGCGTGATTTTGACGACGTACTTCTCGGGGGTCTCCCTTCCCTTCCGGATTCCGGGTGGGGCGTGGGCGGTGTTGTTAGGGACCGGCTTAGCGTGGGCGATGACATTGTTTCCCGGAGTGCAGACTCCGGTCTCGCCAGCAGCCGTGAGTGGCGCGACCGAATATGTCGGTGTGCATTTGCCGATTCCGGTGCTCGGGGATTTGTGGGCGGGGTTGACGGATCCGCGCACGGCCGAGGTTTTGGTTTCGGTGATCATTCCGATGGGTTTGTTCAACGTCTTAGGCTCGTTGCAAAACCTCGAGTCGGCAGAGGCGGCTGGTGATTCGTATCCGACGACGCCGAGTTTGGTGGCCAATGGATTCGGGTCGATCGTGGCGGCTGCGTTCGGGTCGTGTTTTCCCACGACGATTTACATCGGCCATCCCGGGTGGAAGGCGCTCGGAGCGCGTGCTGGGTATTCGATTGCGAATGGCGTGTTCTTTTGTGTGATCGCGTTGTTCGGGTTGTCGCACTTGATCGCTGCGATCGTGCCGATCGAGGCTGGGATGGCGATCGTGTTGTGGATCGGCATCGTGATTACGGCGCAGGCGTTTTCGGCAACGGAGCGGGCGCATGCGCCAGCGGTGGCGTTGGGACTCTTTCCTGCGATCGCGGGTTGGGGCGTGTTGATTTTGAGTCAGACGTTGGGAGCGGCGGGCAACGTCGTGGGTGATCCGTTATTGGCGGATCGCGTGTTGAGGGAGCCGGCGGCGTTTGGGATGGCGGGTTTGCATTTGCCCGGATTGATCGCGTTGTCGCAGGGTTTCATGTTGACCTGTTTGATTTGGGCGGGTGCGAGTGCGCACCTGATCGATCGGCGTTTCGGACCAGCAAGTGCGTTGATGGTGTTAGGAGCGGTGTTGTCATTTTTCGGTTTGATTCACGTGGGAGAGTTAACAGCTGCGGGCGCGGTCTATCACATCGGTTGGGCACGAGGAGTGCAGTGGTCGATCGGCTATGGGTTGTGTGCGGTCTTCTTTGCATTGACGGGAGTGTGGGTCGCGAAGGCGGGAGAGCGAGCGTTGAGGGGTGGTCATTCGGGTTGAGGTTGTGCGTGCGGGGGTAAGCGATGCGCGCGAGCGATAGCGATGCGCACGGGGGTAAGCGATGCGTGCGAGCGGGAGCGATGCGTGCGAGCGGGAGCGATGCGTGCGAGCGTGAGCAGCCGATCGCGCGACTGCAACCCGAGGCGCTGCTCGCCACCGGGAATCCGGCTGCGAAGCTGCGGGAACGGGGCGCTGCGCGCACAAGAAGCACCTTCAACAAGCAAGCGATCCTCGTGAGCTGGTAAGTGCGCTAGCGGCATACGGAGTTATCCACCTGGAAGCTCCGGAAGCGCGTCGAAGACAAGAAGGCTGTTGCGGACCTCCTTCGTACCAACTGCGTCCGGACGCAGTGCAATCGTTATGACGAGTACCGTTCGCACAAACACACCCTACCTGTGCTTCTGCTTGGTCATCGGCGGATTGCGTTGTTAGTTGCGTACGACGTCGAAAATAAACCTCATAGTCGCGCTCACAAATTTCGATCAGTTTACGCCGATTTCCTCGCTTCGTTCGCAACCGCGACCATCTGCGACCGAGAACTGCTTTGCATGGCACGAGATCAAATGATGTCGTGCCTCGCAGCTCGGCGCGCCTCACCGGCCGGCCGAAACATCCAAGTCAGACCCGCGCGCTTTGCAGTGCGCGAACGAGTGGGAATTTCATGAGAGACATCGAACTTGTAAAACAGTTGAGCGACACCGAAGTTGTGCTGATGCTCCAAAGCAGCATTCTCGATGATCGCGAGACGACGGCACAGATGCTCGTTCACCTCGGAGAGATGGATGTACGAGGCCTGTTCCGCGGCGAAGGCTACAGCTCGCTGTTCGAGTACTGCGTGCGGACACTGCACATGTCAGACGCGGAGGCTTGGCTGCGAATCCGTGCTGCGCGCTTCGTTCGAAGCTTCCCAGTGGTGCTCGAGATGGTCGCGAGAGGAGAGCTGCATCTCACCGCAATCAGCCTACTTGCTCCGGTTGTAACGGCCGAAAGTATCGAGCTACTGACTCTGGCGCGTCACAAGACCAAGTCCGAGGTACAGGAGTTGATAGCGACACTCTTCCCTCGCCCCGACGTGCGTAGCGAAGTGCGAAAGCTCCCAGCCCAGCATGAGCCCATTTTGCAGAATCGTTCCGCCACTCGCGGGAGCGCGCAGGTCCACAGCGAACCACTGCTTGCGAACCTGGCGAACGAGACGGCTCTACTGTGTCCAGACACAGTCGGCTTGTCTGCAGCATCACAATCTAATCCCGTCTCGAGGGATTCAGTTTTGAACATCGGCGCTCTAGTGCGAGCGGATGACGATCAACCGGCTCATTCGCTACCAGAGCTGCGACCGGCCACATCGAGACTGCGATCGACGAGCGTTCAAGTTCCGCTCAGCGAGGCTCGGTACAAGATCCAGTTCACGGCAAGCAAAAGAACGAACGACAAACTGGAAGTGTCGAAGGCGCTCATGCGCCGCGAAGTACCGAATGGCGATCTCGAGTACATCGTCGAGCAAGCGTTGGATCTGCTTATCGCTGACCGGAAGAGGAAGATGTTCGGATTCACGAAGCAGCCTCGCGCGAAGTCAGGCTCTCGCGCGAGGCGAGTGCGACGCCCCAGCCAAATCGGTGCGCGGCATGAAGCGAGCGAAATCATCCTCGCTGTGACGGCGCAGGGGCCGACCGGGCGGGACGCCGCGGTAGTCGGCTCACCGCAGAGTCCGACGGTCTCCGATACGAGCGTTGGCGACACACCACTCTCGGAAGGGAATGCGTCTTCGCGGTACCTACCGAGAGATTTGCGACGACGGGTGTATGAGCGTGACCAGGGTCGGTGTCGCTTTGTAGGCCCAGCAGGAAATCGATGCCGGGCGCGTGAGTATCTCGAGTTCCATCACGTGATTCCGTTCGCGCGAGGCGGAGCGCCAACAGTCGAAAACATCGAGTTGAGGTGCAGAGCGCACAACGCATTCGAGGCCGAGCGCGACTACGGTCGCGATGCACTGAAGCAGCGGATCCAGCAAAGACGTGCAGCAAACTGACTGGTGGCGTCGACGCGCGCTCGACGCGTGCTCGAGCAAGCCCAGCTTGGTGTCCGGCCTAGTCGGCCAGCGTGCAGTCACCCTTCCACGTGAAGCGCTCCCCCGCTTCGACCATCTCGAAGTCCTCGGGTTTGATCTTTTCCAGGTCTCTCGGCGCCAACAAACCGTCCCATTTGTGCGTGGTGCTTCGATCGTCTTGGCCCATCAGTGCGATGTTCCCGCCGTCTGCCATGATCATGCCGTAGCGCTGCAATGCCCGCGCGAGCACCTTTGCACCTTCGTTCGGCAAGCTGTCCACGGGATAACTCGCACGCAGTCGCAGACGTGCACCGTAGGGGACACCGTCGGCACCTGCGCTCGCTGAGTTCGTCGCGTGAGTCGCTGGGCGCACGTAGGTGCCCTTTTTCAAATGCGTGTTCGGCAACGCGAACCGCACCGCGTGTTTGATCTCGCCCGCTGCGACCTCGTCTGCGTCGAACAACAACGGTGCGATCGGTAGGCCGGCGGCGTCTGCACTGCTGCATTGGTCGCCGCGCAGTGTGGCCGGGTAGCTGCGATTCATGTCCCACACCGCGAGGCAACCGCCCGTATACTCGTCTTGAGAATCGATGCTCGCGACCCACTGCTCGTAGAGCTTGTGCGTGTCCTCTTTGATCACGATCAGATGGCAATCACCGCCGCCGGTGCATTCGTAGCCATCTTCACCCTCGACGTGACCACCCGTTGGAACAGGGACCGGGTCGTCGTTGCATTCGCCGTCGAAGAAGTTGTCGGTCTTCTCGAATGGACGCAGCGGAGTGGACGCGGCCGCACACAGCACGTCGATCGAGTAATCGATCTGTAGACGCCCTGCCCCCCAGCCTCGTTTCTGAAGCGCCGGGATGATCGTGTCCGACTGCGAGTCTTTCGGCGCGTTCTCGATCGACTGGTTCCAAGGTAGATCGTTTCCGAAGAGCGGTTTCGCCCAGCACGAGCTCGAGTACGAACCCGATGATCCGCCACCGGTCGCTCCGCCTTTGCCACTGGTGCCAACGCCGGAAGCGCCGCCGCCAGTGCGACCACCGCCACCCGCGCGGCCGCCAGCACCCGACGCGCTCCCAGCGCGGCCCGCGTCCGACTTGCTGCCGCCGTCAGATTTGCTGCCGCCATCAGCAGCAGCGCCTCCACGGCCGCCGGTGCCTCCGTTGCCGCTGCCGCCGTCAGCAGCAGAATCATCATCACCGCAGCCAGAACCAAGGAGCGCGAGCCCCACGAGGATCAAGAATGGTCGAACAGTCACGGGTCGAGGATAACGTTCGATCGGAATCGCGGGCAGTTAGGTGAAGGGATTCGCAATCCGCACAGTGTGGGCCGACCAGCCCTTGCGAGACGCCAGGAGCGAGCGGAGCTCAACAGCGGCGCGCGCAACTCCTGGACACGATCGATGGTCGCGTTGGGTATTTTTCGGTCTCATGCACGGACGGAGGCGCGGGGGCCGCTCATGCTCTTCGTGTCACTGCTCGCAGTTCTCGCGTTGCGCGCGCTGCCGTGTGTTGTTGCCACGAAGCAACGCAGGAGCCGCATCTGGCTCGCAGCCCAGCTCGGCATCGGCGATGACCCGCCTGGGAACGCTATCCATCAACCAGGCCCGAGCCTGCTCGCGTCGATTCAGACGACGGTCGAACAACGGCCGCGAGCCTGAATCCGAGGCGATTTCGTGCCGACCTCACTTCTTTAGTGAAATGGATCACGCGCGAGACTGAATCGCGTTCGTCGCTCGCAACTGCGAGAGCGCGGGTCCGATGACCGTTACATGTTTGGCGATCGACCAGCCTCGGAACGGGATGCATCTAGTTATACGTGGGCACCCCAATCGTGCGTGCTCGGCAAGCTGCCGAGCCGACCTGATTTCGTGCACTACGGTTTGCACGAAGAGCCCGAACGCGTGTTTCGCGCGTGGCTCGAACATGCGGTTCTCATCGCTGGCGGCGTGTTGCCGAATCGGGCCGTCCGGTTCGTCATCGCGCCGCGGAGTACGCCGGTGATTGGCGTTTGGGTGCCCAGCCGCGACGCGATGGGGAAGCCGTTTCCGCTCGTATTCATGCGGAGGTTGCGCGCCACCGGAACAGGCGCGGCTACCTCCGATGAACAGCGTCGAGAGCGTCGCAATCGTTGTGCGCCACGCGACATCACTGACCTTCCTTGGACGTTGTTGCTCGCGGGTTGCGCTCACTACCTGTCTGCGGCGGAAAGTTGTTTGCTGCTGGGTCGCTCGGATTCGATCGCAAACCTCTGGTGCCGGCTCGAGGGGCTGTCTCTGCCGACCGAGCAAGATCTGTCGGAACTGTGTCTGGACGCGAAGCGGTTGCTCGAGCGAGAGCAACTCGATTCTTTCGCGAATAGGAACCTGTCGGAGTCGGCGTCCGGGCCGGAGTTTGTCAATGCGCTGCGGCGAATGGGTCCGGATGTTCGTGTTCGCATCGGCAACAGTGCGTCGCCGCAATCCGAGCATGCGATGCTCGCGGTGCCGGCGAAGAACGACTTCGATCTATTTGCCTGGTTGGAGCTACTGCGAGCGCAACGAGATCCGGAGTCGACGCCGCGTGCTTTGTTTTGGTGTCCGGCGGATCGGCGAGCGCTAGTCGGATTGGGAGCGCCGTTGCCGGGAACTCTAGCGTTTTTGAGGCAGCCGCGGCCGGAGTCAGTGCACACGTTGCCAAGTGCCAGCGAGTCAGACGAGTGTCCTGCGTTCGACAACGAGTTGAAGGCGCTCTTGGATAGGTGCCAAACGCTAGCGCAGCTAAGGGCGGCGATGGAGGGCGAACTTCCGGATAACACCCGTGTGGAAAGCGAGCGGCTAGCGACTTCGTTTTCAACGACCGAAGAGACAGACAGCGCGCGGCTCCAGACTCCGCGTCCGGACGCGGTGCGTCAGACCAGTGCCGATGACGGGCGCTCGATCGACGCTGAAAAACCTTCTGCGAGGAAGGCGAGCGATTCAGTCGCGCGGCACGTTTCCCCTGTGCGCGCGCAAGCCGGAGATTCCTCGTACGTATACGAGGCGCCTGCGCCGCTCAAGACCGCCTATGCCCCGGCAACGAGTGCAGGATCATCGCGTAGCGCGGATGCAGCGCGTGACGCGAGTTCAGCGCGTAGCGCGGGTGCAGCGCGTAGCGCGGATGCAGCGCGTAGCGCGGATGCAGCGCGTAGCGCGGATGCAACGCGTGACGCGGCGTCGACGCGTAGCGCGGAGTCGACGCGTGACGTGGATGCAGCGCGTAGCGCGGAGTCGACGCGTGACGCGGCGTCGACGCGTGACGCGGAGTCGACGCGTGACGTGGATGCAGCGCGTAACGCGGATGCAGCGCGTAGGGCGGAGTCGACGCGTAACGCGAATGCAGCGCGTAGCGCGGAGTCAACACGTGACGCGAATGCAACCCGTAGCGCGGAGTCAACACGTGACCCGGATGCAACGCGTAGCGCGGAGTCAACGCGTGACGCGGATGCAACCCGTAGCGCGGAGTCAACACGTGACCCGGATGCAACGCGTAGCGCGGAGGCGCCGTGCAGACCGAGAACATCGCGCAACCCGGAGTCGTCGAGCAGCCCGCACTCGCGTAACGCGGATTCAGCGCATGGCCAGGACGTGACGCGCGTTTCCGTATCGCCGCGCAGCTCTGGCAAAGCGCGAGCTATGCCACCGCCACTTCCGAGTTCCCGCTCTTCGGTTTCCGAAGCTGCGACCCACGAAGTGGTGGCCGCTGTTGGGTCCAATCGCGCGGCGGCATCTGGAGTCGCAACTGAGGCGGAGGGTGCCAACGTTCGCCACGATGCAACGCATGCAGCCTCGACCACGGCGGGCAAGCAGCCGCGAAGTGTGCGCATTACATCGTCCGTGACTATTTGCGGCGACAAGGCTGCTGCGACAGAGCAACACAGTGTGTCCGAGTCGCAAATCAATGCGTCGCCCAAAGCGACGAGCGCAACGCGTGAGAATGCGAGACCCGGCATCGCCACCAGCACCACCGCGCAGCCCGCCACTGAGACTGCCGCCGTTACAGGCCGCTCCGCGGCGGCCGAGCCGTCCGTCACCGCGACGCAGCAACCGGCCCGCGCAACGTGTGACACCTCGATAGCGGGGAGCGGGACCAGCACTACCGCACAGCCCGCCGCCACCGAGGCTGCCGCCGCTACAAGCCGTTCCGCGGTGCACGAGCCGTTCGTCACTACGCCGCAGCAACCGACGCGCGCAACGTGTGATAGCTCGATGGCCGGCATCGCGAACAGCACCGCGGCACAGCCCGCCGCCACCGAGGCTGCCGCCGCTACAAGCCGCTCCGCGGTGCACGAGCCGTTCGTCACTACGCCGCAGCAACCGACGCGCGCAACGTGTGATAGCTCGATAGCCGGCATCGCAAACAGCACCACCGCGGAGACCGCAGCCGACGACGACGCCGCTACGCTGCGCTCTGCGATCGCCGAGCCGTTGAAGAAAGCTCCGCAGCATACGACGCATACGACGCACACGGCGCATGACAATTCGAACGCCGGCGTCGCAAACGGCACCAGCTCGCGACCTTCTGCAACCGTTGCTTGCTCCACCGAATGGACCAATGTCGCAGCGACCGGCACAACCGCATCCATAATTCATTCCAGTTCCGACACTCGATACAATCTTGGCGGGGCCGCGACAAACATGACTTCCAATGCTCGTCGAGTGGCTTGCGCCGCTCCGCTAGATTCAGCTCCCAGCAGTCGGACCGCGAACGGATCAGCTACGCATGCGGCAGCAGACAACCGGCAGGCAGGGCGCGAGCGCCACGATCCAATGTGCCAGCCTCTCGTCGACAACGCCGTTCGCGTGCCCGGGCCTCGTGGGCCCGCACGCCAACCTCGCGGCTCACGCAACGGCGAACCTAGCGTTCGTATTTCTGCGTCCATCACCATCGTTGATGACACGGTCGCGATTTCAGCTGCTCGCGAACGCGTTCGGTACCTCGTGCAACAATCTCGAGCTGCTGCCTTCGCTCGCGTTTCCCAGCACGAGCCGGCACCGCACCCGACGCGCGCGCGTGAACCAGTAACACGCGTCGACCCCTCGGCTGACCTTGCCGCAGCTCGGGAACGCGCACGCTACGTCGCTGCTCGCTCCGCAGAGTGCGGACTCGCTGCACTGTTTGACGCGCCACGTTCGCAGTCCTCTTCCGCCGTTCCGCGCCGGATCGAGACTGTCGTGCTCGAACAACCGCCGACAACTTCCGCTCACGCATCGACAGCCGATCCGCGCCGCACGCGCCACCCAGGACCCATCGAGGGAGCGCCCCCACTCGCTGCTCGTTCATCCGCAACCGACCCTCGACCGGCACACTGCGTCGTCCACGACGTTCCCGACGACATCCACGTTCGCGACGAACCACGCGAACACGACCACCTGCGCGAACACGACGACCTGCGCAGACGCGAGCCGCGCCACGCGCGCCACCCAGGACCCATCGAGGGAGCGCCCCCGCTCGCCGCGCGCCGTTCCGCAACCAATCCGCAACCCGCACCCCTCGACCACAACGACATCCCTCACGACGACACACGCAACCCGTCGTCCTCCGCTCCTGCACGCATCGAGACTGTTGTTCTCGAACGACCACCGACGATTTCCGCTCGCGCATCGACAGGCGATCCGCGCCATGCGTACCAAACTGGACCCATCGAAGGAGCGCCCCCACTCGCCGCTCGCCGCTACGCAACCGACCCACGACCTGCGCACTACGTCGCCTACGACGACCCCAACGACATCCACCATCCGGACGACATCCACCACCCCGACGACATCCACGACCCCAACTCCACATCTCCACTCCGAACTCGCGACTGCATCCCACCCGGTTCCTGGCCTGGACTTGAACGGCTTCCTCCTGAGGCCGAAGCCTGGATGCCTCCACCACTTGCCTCCCGCGCACATTGCTAGCAGCGCTCTTCCCCCCGCAGCACTTGCTCAACACGAGTGCTAAACTGGGGCGATGTTTTGGAAACGTGACTCCGAAGCAAACGCTCCTGAACTTTCCGAACAACTGCTCGCTATTGTTGGGGCGCAGCTTCCTGAAGCGGACCCAGCCACCGTTCGGATCGTTGCCGCGATCTCTGGATTGCTCGCCTGCGTCGCATTCAGCGACCGCGAGCTCCACGAATCGGAACGCAAACACCTTCGCGACGTACTCGGCCGGGTCCACGGAATGCGCTCCGAAGGTGCCGAAGCCATCTGCGGGCTCCTTGAACAACACCTGACTCAACTGACCGTCGTGAACCCGCACTCCTACACGCGCAGCCTGCGTGAGCTCGCCGATCGCGAAATGCGACTCGAAGTGCTGGATGTACTGGTTGATATCGGCGCCGCCGACGGCGAGCTGTCGTTCAGAGAGACCCAAATGATTCGCCGGCTCACGGGTGCACTCGGCCTCGAGCAAGACGACTACAACACCGCGCAAGCTCGACACCGCGATCGACTGAGCTCGAACAAGTCGTAGCCCGCAACTCGCGCGCGCAGGCGTGGAGTTCTCTACCTCCGCACGCGTGAACAGCCCGCTGCCCGCGGCCCAGCTCGCACAAGTCGTCGCCCCAAACTCGCGCGCGCAGGCGTGGAGTTCTCTACCTCCGCACGCGTGAACAGCCCGCTGCCCTCGACCGCGCTTCGCACAAGTCGTCGCCCCAAACTCGCGCACGCGTGTGGGCCAGATCTCAACCTCCACACGCATCCACAGCCCGCTGCCCTCGACCGCGCTTCGCACGAGTCGCGCTCGCAACTCGGCCGCACGCGCGTAGCGTTCTCAACCTCCACACGCATCCCCGGCCTGCAGCCGTCAGAGGCGCTATTTGTCGGCCATCGCGTGGTTTGCGGGGTATCCTCCACCCTCGAGCTTCCAACGCTCGATGCCGTTCTGCCGACACGCTGCTGACCTACGGGTCGTGCGAGGTACACAGGTGAACGAACGCGGACGCGAGCTGCCCCTTCCAAGCGCCGATCCCGGCGCCGAGACGGCGCGCGTCCCATACGCATCCGGTACTCACACGATCGGCACCGAATCAAACCCCACCCTTCCCTCACAACCTCCAATGTGGGTGGGGAGTCGCCTCGTCGGCGGACGCCTCAACGTGGTTCGACCGATCGGCCAAGGCGGCATGGGGACGGTCTATCTGGCCTTCGACTCCGAACGTCGCTGCAACGTCGCACTCAAGACGCTGAACCAACTCGACGCGACCAACATCTACCAACTCAAAAACGAGTTCCGCGCACTCGCCGACGTGCACCACCCAAACCTCGTGCACTTGCACGAGCTCTTCCGCGACTCGGACTGCTGGTTCTTCACGATGGACCTCGTCGACGGCGAACGCTTCGACAGCTGGACCCGCCCCGACTCCATCCTCGACGAATCGCGACTGCGCTCCGCAACCCTTCAGCTCATCGATGCACTCGAAGCCATCCACCAAGCCGGCAAACTGCACCGCGACATCAAACCGAGCAACGTGCTCATCCGCCCCGACGGGCGCCTCTGCGTTCTCGACTTCGGCCTGGTCGTCGACCCTACAGCTGGCAGCGTCGGCCGCAC
>Ga0193753_10002695_pt1 | contig 13735 bp, 9 predicted proteins | sample H1c2metaG_FD_144925 | JGI IMG/M metagenome (GOLD analysis project Ga0193753, IMG submission 144925) | Soil microbial communities from a riparian zone of the East river system, Colorado, United States - H1c2 | ecosystem: Environmental > Terrestrial > Soil > Riparian zone | place: USA: East River... | reverse complement strand
CCAAGCTGCGACCCACTCTGGAGGTGTTTGCGGACGTGGTACTGCGACCCTCGTTCGCACCCGACATGATTGAAATCGCCCGCCGCAACCGCCTCGCGCGGATCGGGCAGGAGAAAGCGCAGCCAATGGCCATCACGCAGCGTGTGGTGCCGGAATTGTTGTTCGGCCCGGAGCATGCCTACGGCAAGCCGCTCACCGGCTCGGGGTTCGAGACCAGCATCAACGCGATCACGCGTGAGGAGTTGAGGGCCTGGTATCGCAGCTGGTTTCATCCCAACAATGCCACGCTGATCGTAGCCGGCAATGTCACGCTGGCAGCGCTGGTGCCCGAGTTGGAACGCGTCTTCGGTGGCTGGCAACGTGGCCAGGCACCGGTCAAGCAGGTCACGGCGACTGGCGCTGCGTCCGGGCGGCGCGTCTATCTGATCGACAAGCCTGTTCGACGCACGCGGCCCGTGCCCGTTGTTGGTGAGCGCGCCGGTGCAGACCGACAAGACCCGTGAGTCCATGCTCGAAGTGCTCAAAGATCTGCGCGACATCGCTGCAGCACGCCCGATTCGCGGTGAGGAATTCGCCTGCATCATGCGCACGCAGACGCTGGGTCTGCCGGGCCGATTCGCGACGCTGGCCGCTTTGGAGAACGCCGCAATACAACAGATCAACTACGGCTATCCGGATGACTACTTTGCAACCTACGCGCGCCGGGTGCGCAGTTTGAAGGAACAGGACCTGGCCGCTGCCGCAGCCAAGTTCATTCGTCCCGATGAGGTGGTCTGGCTGGTGGTCGGTGACCTTGCCATGGTCGAGCGCGGCATTCGCGAGCTCAACTTGGGCGAGGTCATTCGCCTCGACTGCGATGGCCGTCCGATAGTTACCGACGCTCGCTGATCAAGTTTGTTCAATATCTCGACAGTCGCTGTTGTACGACAACTTACTTCACTTCCTTTAGAGCAGATCGTGTGCAGATAGCACAGCCAGGACCGTCCAGCACCCTGTCGCATTTCCATTCCCTGTATACGCTGCCCTGAGTCTTCAGTCCTGTTGCATCGCGCCAGTTGCGCGCGTTCACCCCGAAATGGTCTGCAGCGCGAGACTCGCTGTGCGACTGCTGTGGCCGGACCACAGCGCCTCGCCGGCATTGGATACAACAAATTTGCAGGGCGCCTGCGACCGCCAAGCTTTTGAAATCTCGACGCTGGACTGAGCGTAGAATCCGCGCACGTTGGACGCAGCTTTGGCCGGTTTTTCCGCTGCGTGCATTGGCGATAATGAATTTTTCGACTCAACGATCGACCGGAGGCATTTGTGCGAATCAAGACATGCTTGGCGCTGGCGGTGGCGGGCGCATTTTCGATCAGCGCCGCGCTTGCTACCACGCTGAAAGAGATGACTCTGACAGAGTTGAGCAGGGCGGCGTCGGTAGCGGTAGTGGGTGAGATCACCGCATCGCGCGCAGCCCAGACCGAGAATGGCCTCGTCACGGTGAGCACCGTCCGAGTAGAAAAATCGATGTGGGGCACCAACGCATCCACGATCCAGATCGAGGTCATGGGGGGTTCAGAGAAGCGCGGCAAGTTCAACCTTGGCACCACGGTGGCCGGCTCGCCGATATTGGTTCGTAACCAGAAGGCGGTGTTTCTCCTGGACCGTGCGAACACCAGCGACAATTTCACACTGGTCGGCTTCAACCAGGGACTGCTGCCGGTTCGCGAGACTTCGCTCGGTGCCGCGGTAACGCTGCCGGGCACCGGCAAAGAAGTGTCGCTCGCAGCGGCGATGAATGAGATCAACGAGGCCAAGGCCTCGAGCACCAAGAAGTCCGCTGACGGCATCCAGCGCTGAACCGCAGCACTCACCAAACAAATTCAATTGGGGAAACAGACGATGAAACGTCTCATAGCAATCGGCTCCATGGTGCTCATTGCCGGCCAAGTGTTTGCCGGCGGGCGACTCGACACATTCGAGTTCACCGGCGTCTCCACAGTCCCGGGATTGGAAGACGTGAACGTGGTCGGAATTCGTTGGGACGACCGCTGCACCAACGTCAACTACGTGGTCGATAACATCCCGGCCAATCCGGGCCTGCCCGACCAGATCTCGCCCGAGCAGATCCGCCAGGAGCTGCAGGCTTCATTCAACCAGTGGAACAAGATCCCGACGTCGTACATCAACATGAATGTGGTCGCGGTCCGCACGTTGAACAACGGCATCCGCGGTTTCGATTTCATCAACGAGCTCACCTTCCAGGCACCGGCCGGCGCCGGCTTCCTCGCCTCCTCGCCTTCGGTCTCACTGCAGGCGGACGCGGATTTCCTGGTCGGCGATGACATCGACGGCGACGGTGATTCCGACGTGTTCGATCCGAACGCCGCCGGCCGCAACACCTGCTTCGATTTCGATAACGACGGTGACATCGAATTTCCCGCCGGCTCGTACAAGGCGGGCACCATCGTGGACAACGACGTGCAATTCAATCCGGCCGTACGTTGGGCGCTGCAGCCGGGCAGTGACGACCTGTCTGACATCCAGGCAGTGGCAGTGCACGAGTTCGGTCATTCGCACGGCCTGTCACACAGCTTGATCAACCAGATCTCGCCCATCGACGGCACCGGCTCCACCATGTTCCCGTTCATCCAGATCAATGAAGCCGCTTCTGAACTAGGTCAGCGCGACCTGCATTCTGATGACATCGCCTGGTCGTCGTTCATCTATCAGGAAGGCACGGCACGCTCCGGCCCGGGGGCCTTGCAACGCGGTGACCGCGCGTTCCGCTCCGAGTTCGGTCTGATCAAGGGTGAAATCACACAGAGCGGCGTCGGTGTGGCCGGCGCATCTGTGACCGCAACCACCAGGGATGGCGCGCGGATGACCGAAGGCTACTCCGGCGTCACTCGGGTGTTCTCTGACCCGCTCACCGGCGACCTGCTGGTGTTCGATGGCACTGAGGGAGAGGGGATACCCTCCTCGATCGTGAACGGCAACTACACCATTCCGGTGCCGACCGGCCTGTATGACATCAACATCGAGGCGCTGGATGGCTCTCCGGCCGCTCCTGGCAACATTTCCATCGTGGCGCAGATCGGCGGCATCCTCGGCCAGAATCTGTTCACCGAAGAGTTCCGCAGCCTCGGCTCGCTGGAAGACAACATCGAGTTGCTGCCAGCACTGTCGGTACCGGTGATCGCCCTGAATGGCGTGGTCAACTCGGGCACTGATCTGGTCACGAACGACGAGGTCGTGTTCCGCAACTCGGGTCCGATCGACTTCATCGGCACCGGGCAAGCCATCGGTGTCAACGACGTCATCTATGCCGAGCGCTTCGCCAACGCTGACGTGCTGGGCCAGATGGATGCCGGATCGGTGGTTACTTCCGCACAGTTCCATACCGAGATCATCGACTCCGCGCAGGTGCCGAAATTCAAGCGCGCCGGCTTGTTCCTGGGCCGCGTCAATCCCGATGGGACTGCCGCCGTCGATTTCACCAACCCGGTGTTTGCCAAGAACGATTTCGTCGGCCAGGACGACGATCTGACCCCTGTCTACCTGTTTGCCTCGGTGAGCCAGAACCTGTCGCTGCGCCGGAAATTGAAGGCTGATCCGACGCTGGATGTGTTCCTGGTACTGGAGGCCAACAACGAATTCGATACGGGCGATTCCGGCCTGCCGCCGCTGCTGGCACTGTCCCTGGATACCGCGGGCGGTTCATTCTTCTCGAGGGCGAGGGGTCCACTGGCTCCGTTCCCGTTGGGCTGGGCCATCGAGCTGCACTTCTCGGGTGTGCGTGCTGGAGCCGTCCCGACTGTGGCTCCATAAATTCCAAGCAAGGTCGTAACACACAGGTCATGGGGACATTCGCAGTGCGGATGTCCCCAGAGCCGGGTACAGGATCTCACCTCTGCAGCAACCCAGCTGCCCGACCCGGTCCTCTCCTTGCGGGTCCAACTGCTCACCCACCGATGCTCGCCGTCCCCGCTCCATGGCTGTGCATGTCTTGACTACAGTTCGAATGTACAGCTGCAGAATTGAGACGTCCGCACGAGTTGTATAGGCGCGGACCCTGCATCCGTAATAACGTAACCACCAGTTATCTGCGGATGTAAGGAAAACACCTCTATGGTCGTGTCGGAAATGCTCAATGGCGCCGGGCCGCCACGCATTTTGGTGGTTGAGGACGAACGCATCGTCGCCATGGACTTGGCCGCGACCCTGCAGGAATTGGGCTATGACGTGGTGGGCATGGCAACCCGCGGCGAGGAGGCGGTGCAGCGTGCGGCTGAGTTGCTGCCGGCGTTGATCTTGATGGACGTACGTCTCGCCGGCACGCTGGACGGCATTCAGGCGGCGGAAATCATTCATCGCAGCCGCGATGTTCCCGTGGTGTATCTCACGGCACATTCGGATAACGAGACCTTGCGACGAGCGGCAGCCACCGCTGCCAGCGGCTACCTGGTGAAACCGTTCAAGTCACCGGAGCTGCGTTGCACCATCGAAGTGGCCCTTCACAAGCATGCTGCCGACGTACGCGTTCGCGAGCATGAGCAATGGCTCACCACCACGCTGCACTCGATCGCAGAGGCTGTCATCGCCACCGACACCGATGGTTGCGTGAAGTTGTTCAACCCGGTGGCCGAACACTTGACTGGTTGGAGTCGCGGCGAGGCCCAGCAGCAACCACTGGTGGACGTCCTGTCGTTGGTGGATGAACAGTCGGGGACGCCGCTGGCCAACCCACTGGAGCAGGCCATCAACACTCAGGGCCCGTGGCAGACTCACGCTGCGGCGCTGATCTCACGCTCCGGTGCCAGGATTGCCATCGAGGAGACAGCCGCTCCCATCGTCGATGCATTCGGCCGGACCCTCGGCGCGGTGCTGGTGCTGCGCGATGTCACCGAGCGACGCCATCAACTCGACCAGATCCAAAAGCTCAACGAGCAATTGGAGCAGCGTGTTCTGAAGCGCACTGCGGAGCTGGCATCGGCCAATCTTGACCTCGAATCGTTCAGCTACTCGGTGGCGCATGACCTGCGTGCACCACTGCGCAGCATCGACAGCTTCAGCACGTTGCTGACCGAAAGTCAGAAGGAGCGGCTCGACGCAGTTGGCACCGGCTACCTGGAGCGCATCCGGGCGGCGGCGGCTCGCATGGGCCAGCTGATCGACGATCTGCTGATGCTGGCCGGCATCGGCAGCAGCGAGCTGCATCGAGTGCGAACCAATGTGTCGGCAGTAGCGCGGGAGTTGGCGCACGACATTGCGACCGCACATGCACCCCATTGCGTGGACTTCAAGGCCGAGCAGTCGCCGTTGGAAGCGCTGGTTGATGTCCGCCTGCTGAAGATCGCGTTGCGTAATCTGCTCGACAATGCGTGGAAGTTCACGCGCCACACCGCCCATCCACGGGTGGAGCTGCTGGCGAGCAGCAGCGCGGCGGCCATCACCTACTGCGTCCGCGACAACGGTGCCGGCTTCGACTCCAATTACGCCAGCAAATTGTTCAGCCCCTTTCAGCGGCTGCACAGCGAGCGCGAATTCCCCGGCACCGGCATCGGGTTGGCAATCGTCGAACGCGTGATTCGCAAACATGGCGGCAGGGTGTGGGCGCAGTCAGAGGTCGGCAACGGAGCAGCGTTCTACTTCACGCTGCCCAATTCGCATCATTGAGGAACCGGCACCTCTCATGGACAGCGGCTTCTCACCAACGCAGGACAGCGACATCACGCCACAGTTCTGCCTGGCATTGGAGGCCACACCCACCGGCATGATGATGGTGGATCGCAACGGCCACATCGTGCTGGTGAATGCACAGATCGAGGAGCTGTTCGGCTACCTGCGCGCCGAGCTCATCGGGATGCCGGTTGAGCAGCTGATTCCGCAGCGCTACCGCACCCAGCATCCGGAATTGCGCAGCAGTTTCTTCAACACACCTCAGACACGGCCGCTGGGCCGTGGCCGGGAGCTCCACGGCCTGCACAAGAGCGGCGCCGAAGTCCCCATCGAGATCGGTCTCAGTCCGCTCGACACCGCCACGGGTAGCTACGTGCTCAGCTCGATCGTCGACATCACCGAGCGCAAGCGTACTCTGGAGCAGGTGCATGAGCGTGCTCTGGAGCAGTTGCGTGAGCGCACTGCCGATCTCACCGCCTCGCTCAGGGAACGCGATGTGCTGCTGCAGGAGATCCACCATCGAGTGAAGAACAATCTGCAGATCATCTCCAGCCTGATCAACATGCAGATACGCCGCTTGCAGGTCGAACCGTCACGCACCGTGCTGAAGGAATGCAAGACCCGCGTCGACACGATTTCATTGATCCATGAGAAGCTGTATCAGTCGCGTGACTTCTCCAACGTCTCGTTCCCCGACTACGCGCGCAGCCTCGCCAACACCGTGCTGCAGGTCTCCGAGGCCGCCAGTCGGGTGACGCTCGACCATCATGTCGAGGCAGTGTCACTACCGGTCAGCAAGGCGATTCCTTGCGGTCTGATTCTCAATGAACTGCTGACCAACGCCCTCAAGCATGCCTATCCAGAACCGCGTTGCGGCCACATCGAGATCTGGCTGCGCCGCCTGCCGGAAGCTCAGTTGGAACTGCAGGTGCGCGACAACGGCATCGGCATGAGCAATCCCGACATCAATGCAGCACGCACCTCGATCGGCTTGCAGCTGGTATCCACGCTGGCCGAGCAGCTCGGCGGTAAGGTGAGCATCACCGTCGACAGCGGTACCTCGGTCAGCGTGCGCTTCCCGTCGCAGGCTCCGACGCTCTGATCATTCTGCGGCTGTTCCAAGGAGGCCGAGCGTCCTGAGTGAGTCGAAGGGTCGACGAGCTCAACGCGACGGGAAAAACCAGCGCTCGGATTTCGACCACGCTGCATGGATGCTCAGCGCGCGGGCCGTGGCAGGAGCCCGATCCCTCGCATCCACACCATCTTTCGAGACCCGCCACCATCGATCCACAGCGCTCACACCCGAGCGCCACCCGGGCACATGGATGTGCCCCGCCGCGGCCAGGTGGCGAGCGCTGAGCAGAGTAGCCTGGGTCCCGATAAGACTGGATCCCGATAAAACTGGATCCCGATTTTCATCGGGACGACAACTCTACGGTTGCGCTCGCACCCGAGTCGTCGTTTTCATCGGGACGACGTCTTTGCTCACCGCTCGCGGCGTCAAGCCGTCACTTTTTGCTCAGCGCGCGAGGGTCGTGGCAGGAGCCGATCCCTCACTTACATGTGACGCCATACTCACTGAGCAGCAGCTCACATCGCGTCAACTCTCTGGCGTTGCATCTCGCTAACACGCGAACCGCAGCAGCAACCCATACATTGGCGCGTGCGTCGTGCTCGAGCCACAGCACGGATGCGTCGATAGTGTGACGTGACGCATCTGCGTCAGGCAGCAACTCACGTCGCGATCATCACGCACCGCTCGGTAATACCGCGACGTACGACCCAATCCGCGCGCGCACACTGAAGCAGAATGATCAGCATGTGAGCAACGTCTGTCCTGCGGGGAGTCGATATGGTTCGTCATCGCATCAATGTCCTGACCGCTGTCGCAGCAATCGGTTTGGGAGTGACGATCGCCTCGCTTTCGGCGACTGCCCACAACAGCGAAGCACTGGGAGAACCTGTCGATGCGATCTGGCGCCAGCACCGCGTCAATTTCGAGTATCACAGCTTCAACGTGCAGTATTCGTGCAGTGGCTTGCAGAACAAGCTGCGTTTGATTCTCACCGCCATGGGCGCCCACCAGGACATCGATGTAGCAGTCAGCTGCGCCGCCAACGCGCTGGTCGCATCGGCAACCTTGCAGGTGTCCTTGAAGCTTCCAGTGGTGGCGAGCGAGCAGAACGTCCGAGTTGCGACCACCTACACGACGCAGCAGGAACTGGTAGCGCGCCTGCGCCGGGTGCAGCTGCCGAGTGCCAACGATCTGCAGCGTTTCAGTGCGCAGTGGCGCACCATCAAGCTGACGCGCAATCGCCGCTTGCGGCTGGACTCGGGCGACTGCGACCTGTTGGAAGGCGTACGTGATCAGCTGCTGCCCAAGCTGGGCATCACCACCACCGAGGGCGGCTTCAACTGTTTCGGCGGCGGAAGCCGCACGCGACCCACCTTCGAGGTAGCCGCATTCGTCGCGGTCGACCCCACACCAGCGGCATTGGTCGCCGGCTCACAGGCAGCGATTTCGACGGTGGATTGAAACCGGCGGGATCCGCCCGTGAAGCCGGTCACAACTTGCGCGGGCGCAGGGATTCGCTCATGCATGCGCCGCTGGCGCGTTGCTATAAACGCTGCAACCTCTTCAATCCGCCTCGCTGCCAGGAAGCGGCCTTGAATACCAAAAGCATCCTTGCCGTTGCACTCGCTGTTTGCCTGCTGCTGTCTGCGGCCATCGCCGTCTGCGCCGCCGTTCTCACGCGGCGCTTCGATGCCATCGAACATGCGCAGGCAGAGCTGCAATTACTCCGAGGCGTGCAGGCACTGGATGTGCACATGGAACAGCTGGTGCGGCGCGTCCGTGACCATGCGCAATCAGCACCACTCAATGGCACTGCCGCCCCACTTCCCGCCGAGCCCGGCAGCGCGGTGGCACTGGGCGCGCTACTCGACTTGCGCGCAGACGCACTCGCCCTGCTGGATGGCGAAGGCCGCGAGGTGCAGGCGTTGCAGATCGATCGCGCCGGACCAGGCACCGCAGCCCTCGGGCCCGCGTTGCGCTCGCAGCTACTGCAGCTGTGGTCGGACCGGCAGCGCGGCCGTACCGGCATGCGGCTGGGCTGGCTCAACAGCGAGCAGGGATTGCTGGCACTCTGTGCGGTGGGTGTGGGCAGCGATGGCGAGCACGGGTTGTTGTTTGCTGGACGTTACTTTGATGACCAGCCGGCCAGCGCAGCCTTGGAGATCATTCCACTCGATGATCCAGCCCAACCGGCGGACTTGGAACCTGCCGTGGCCGCGTGGCTGTACCGTGCCTCGGCGACGAACGTGCTGGTGTTGGACGACCCCCAGACGCGTCGCAGCCTCGCTCATGCGGTGCTGCGAGATATTTCTGATCGACCCGTGGCGCTGCTGCGCAGTGCAACCTCGGGCGACATCAGCCTTGGAGGCCGACGCACCGCCTGGCTGCTGATGGGTTCGCTGGCGCTGCTGCTGGGCGTGGGCAGCTTCGCGTTGATTCTCCTCATCTTGCGCGCGCAACACAGCAGAACGCGGGGTAGCGCAGCGAATCACGGAATGCTGCATGCGCTGCAGGAGAGCATGGCTCTGGTCGATCCCAGCGATGGGGCGTTGGTCGACGTCAATGACGCGCTGTTGCGGGCGCTCGACTACGAGCGCGGCGATCTGGCATTGGTCACGCTGCGCGGCATCTATCTCGATCTGCCCGAGGACCTGGGTGCGGGTGCGACGGCCGGCGATGCACCCGCTGAATGCCGCATGCGGGCCCGCGACGGGCGGCTGATCGACGCCGAAGTCACGCTCGCCCCCATCAGCTCCGCAGGACGCGACCTGGTCTGCATCGTCGGACGGGACATCTCACAACGCAAGCAAGCAGAGCAGTCGCTGGCCGAGAGCACCAGCTTGTTCGAGCATCTGTGCACTCACGACGCGTTGACCGACCTGCCGAACCGAACCTATCTGCAGACGCACTTGCCGGCACTGCTGCAGGACGCCGCGGATGAAGGGCGCTTGCTGGCCGTGCTGTATCTGGACCTGGACTGCTTCAAGGACCACAACGAGTCGCAGGGCCCGGGCTGCGGTGATGCATTGCTGAAGCTGGTTGCAGCACGCCTGCGCAGCGAGTTGCCCGCGCATCATGTGCTGGCGCGCATGGGCGGTGCCGAATTCGTCGTGATAGCACCCTCGCTGGCATCGCACGCCGCAGTCACCAAGTTCGCCGATGAGCTGCTGGACATGATTCGCCGTCCGGTGGTGCTGGACGAGATGGACGTCGCAATGACCGCGAGCATCGGGGTTGCCGTGTACCCGCAGCACGGCTTGGACGGCGATACATTGATCAAGCACGCGGACATTGCGCTGTATCAGGCCAAGCAGGCGGGCCGCGGCCACTATCGGTTGTTCGCCGATGACATGAACCTGCAGCAGAGCGAGCATGTAATCCTGGAGCAATCACTGCGGCGCGCCATCGACACCGACCAGATTCAGTTGGAGTATCAGCCGGTGGTCGATCTGCAGTCTGGCCTGGTGACCTCGTTCGAGGCGCTCGCCCGCTGGCGCCATCCGCAGTTGGGCTCGGTGCCACCGCAACGCTTCATTCCAGTCGCCGAGCGCAGCGGGCTGATCCTGCCGCTGGGCGAACAGATCGTGCGGCTGGCCATCCTGCAGTTGCACGACTGGCAGGCAGCCGGATTGTCGCTGGTGCCGGTCGCAATCAACGTAACCGCACTGCAATTGGAGCTCACCGATCTCGCCGGCTATGTCGATGGCCTGGCTCGGCAATATGCGGTCGATCTCAAATGGCTGGCCTTCGAAGTCACCGAGTCGGTGTGGATGCAGCACTCCAGCAAGCACATCGCAACGCTGCAGCAACTGCGTGCGGCTGGCTCACGCATCTACATGGACGACTGCCACGCGGCTCTCACCGACGCCGACCAGCTGCGGTCGCTGCCAATCGATGCGCTCAAGCTCGATCCGCGCTTGATCCGCCCTGCCGAGCAAGCCGCGGATGCACTCAAGACCGTGGCCGACACGATTGCGCTCGCCGGGAAGCTGCAGCTCATGACAGTGGCCGAGGGTGTCGAGACCATCGAACAGGTCGAGCAACTGCGCCAACTGGGCTGCCAGTGCGGCCAGGGGTATTACTTCAGCAAGCCCATCGCACCGTTGCAATGCCGCTCTTTGTTGCAGCACATGGGTGAAGCTCGTCGCTTCACGGAAACCGTGAAGAGCCGCGCCTTCCGTATCAATCGCGCGACCGCGACGGTTGGCTAGCGACCAGGCTTATCTCGCAGAGCCAGAGAAGATTTCGATACTCTGATTCTGACCTTGGCCGTACTTGGCGGCCTTGGCGAGAGAATCTTCCGGATCCGGAGTGTCTCTCGCAAAGTACGCAAAGGGCGCCAAGCAGAGAAGATTTCAATATTCCGATTCTGACCTTGGCGTGCTTGGCGAGAGAATTCCGGACTCAGGGAAACTAGCTGCAATGCAAGTCGCCATCTGCTTCCGGCGGCTGCGACGTTGATTGCAGCGCTGCAAGTTGGGCTTCGAATAGTTTCAAGCGCGCCTGCATGGCCTCGAGCTCGCGCTGCTGGCGATAGATCACGTCGCTCAACTCTACGTTGGCACGCTCCAGGAATGCGAGCTTGATTTCAATCTCCTGCAGAGTGCTGCCGGATGTGCTCACTCCAATCGCTCGGTAAGCTTCGCCTCGCTGCGTCGGTAACGTTCGAACCACGCCAGGATGGCGCTCGCCTTGGCAGCAGATTGTGACGGGCGCGCTGTCAGGCCACCGTGCGAGGCACCTGGCACTTTCACCAACGCCGTGGGTACTCCACGCAATTGCAACGCCTGATAGTACTGTTCGGAATCGCTGACCGGCGTTCGGAAATCCTGATCGCCCACCACCACCAGAGTGGGCGTGCTGACCGATCCGACCAGCGACAGCGGTGAGCGCTTCCAATAGCCCTGCGGGTCTTCCCACGGCATCTTGTCGAACCAGTATTTCGGCATGTAGGTGTACAGGTCCGTGGTCAGCACCGTGCTGGCCCAATTGATCACCGGTTTCTGCGTCGCAGCCGCCCGGAAGCGATTGGTCTTGCCGACGATCCATGCCGTGAGCACGCCGCCACCCGAGCCACCGGTCACGAACAGGTTGTCCGGATCGATGAATCCTTGCCCGATGGCTGCATCCACTGCGCTCATCAAATCATCGTAGTCATGGTTCGGATAATCATGGTGGATGAGATTGGCGAATTCCTCGCCGTAGGACGTCGAGCCACGCGGATTGACGTACAGCACTGCGTAGCCGGCGGCTGCATACAGCTGATTGTCGGTGGAGAACGCGGGCCCATAGGCAGCGAACGGTCCACCGTGAATTTCCAGGATCAGTGGATATTTCCTGGCTGCATCGAACTGGGCCGGCTTGACCAGCCATGCTCCGATGGCGCGCTGGTCGAGGCTCGACGTGACCGGCAACGCAGTCGCTTCACCCAGGTCCTTGCCGCCGAGCAGGTCTTCATTGAGTCGCGTCAGCTGACGAGTCCGGCCGCGCTGGGCAATCGAAATGTCGGCCGGACGCAGTGCCGAGCCGCTGGTGAAGGCAACCGCACCGTTGTTGGCAACGGTGAACTGCCCGCCGGTGTACGGCCGGTCGAGCCCGCCACCCACCAGCCCCTCGGCCACCGGTTCGCGACGCCCGTCGAGAAAGACACGAGCCAAGCGCGTGCTGCCTTCATCGTCATACTGGATGTACAAGCTGCGCCCGTCCGCCGCCCAGCGCAGATCGTCCACCGATCGATCCAGAGTCTCGGTCAGCACGCGCACGTTCTTGCCGTCGCGATCCATCAGGTGCACGCGGTTGGTGTGAAAGCCGAACAGGCGATCGTCGTAACCGAGATATGCAATCTTGGAGCCGTCCGGTGAAACCTCCGGACTGGTGTCGGGACCGACGCGCTGAGTGAGCGCTCCCATGGCGGAATCGGCCAGCGCGATTCGATAGATCTCGGTATTGACCGGGTCGCGCCGCCAGCCTTCGAGGCGATTGCCGGTCACCAGCACCGAGCGTCCATCTGCGGACCAGGACACGGTCCCCGCTTCGTTGTACGAGCCAAAGCTCAGCTGTCGCGGTGCCCCACCGTCGGCTGAGACAACATACACGTGGGTGTAGCCAGGCTTCAGGTACCCGGCTCCGTCGACGCGATAGATCAAGTCCGTGATGATTTCCAACGGCGGGGCCCAATTGGCGCCATCGGGCTTGGCCGGCGCGCTACCGAGCGTGGGCTTGGCATCGGGGGTGAACATGGTGAAGGCAATGAATCGCCCGTCGGGTGACCAGCTCAGCCCACTGGGCGCAGCAGTCAACTCGGTGACGCGGGTGGCCTGGCCCGCCATCCAACGCACGAACAATTGCGCGCGTCCGTTGTCGCTGGCGATGTACGCGAGCCGCTTGCCATCGGGCGACCAGCGCGGCGAGGAATAACTGCCACTGCCGGTAGCGAGTGGAATCTGCTGTTCGCTGTCCACATCGATCAACCAGATGGAGGGGCGGGCGCTGTCGGACATGACCTCGTACGCAACACGCACATACGCGACCGCACGCCCGTCCGGGCGGATTTGCGGATCGCTGGCCACTTGCAGACCAAACAGGTCGCGGCCCTCGAACAGCCGCGCCGCACCAGTTGCAGGCTCGGCCGCGACGGCAGCGCACAGCAAGGATGCGGCAGCTGCCAGCAGCCATCCACAGATTGCGCGGTTGAGCACATGGGTCACGCGAACACTCCCTCTAGTTATGAACATATGCATGACATCCTCTCACGAGATCGGCCGGCGGATCCCCATGATGCGGCCCGCTTCGACCGGCCGAGGCAGGGCGCGATGCACTTCGAACAGCGTACTGATGCGTGCCAGGCAGGCCGCAGGCCAATTCGTGCTGCGCCGCGCGTGCATGTCCATGCAGATCGACAACTGCTCGCAGGTCGCCGCCAGCCATCGGTCCCGAGCATGAAACATGCGCATGAAATAGTGGACTCGCTTGGCATCGTAGTCGAGCAGCAACAAG
>Ga0193753_10002694_pt1 | contig 13737 bp, 8 predicted proteins | sample H1c2metaG_FD_144925 | JGI IMG/M metagenome (GOLD analysis project Ga0193753, IMG submission 144925) | Soil microbial communities from a riparian zone of the East river system, Colorado, United States - H1c2 | ecosystem: Environmental > Terrestrial > Soil > Riparian zone | place: USA: East River... | reverse complement strand
CTGGAAAGCCGTACGCATGCGAAAGACGTCCTTCTTCAGAGGCATGCCCGATTGATGCTACAGATTCTCGATCGTGACGGCAGGCTGCCCGATCATCATTCTTATCCAATTCAAGTGTGGCAATTTGGCAAAGATATGACGTTTATCGCGCTGGGCGGCGAAGTAGTTGTCGATTATTCGCTCCGCTTCAAACGCAAGTATGGATTTGACAGGTTGTGGGTTGCCGGTTATTCGAACGACGTGTTTGCCTATATACCTTCCCGGCGAGTTCTCGAAGAGGGCGGCTATGAAGGAGGCGGCGCGATGATCGCGTACGGTCAGCCGGCGCCATTTACTCCGGACGTCGAAGAGATTGTGGCGCAGGGCGTTGATGCGTTGATGACTCGTGTACGGCAACAGTAAGCCGACGATTCATTTTTCTAGAACCAGGACATCGTACTCGTTCAGCAGCGGGATCACGGCCTCACGGAGCCCCGATTGGCCACGCGTGAGCGGGATCGGGCGGTGGTCCCAAAGCGTAAAAGCCTTGGACGCTTGGATGCCTGAAGCCAGCGTGATCCGCACATTTGAAACCGGCACAATGCGGCGAATGGGACGAGTCATCTCCCCCGTGAAGTTCACCAGATGGACCAGCGTGCGGCGGCCGTCGTTCTGAGTACGAACAACAACCTCCACCGATTCCGGGGCGTTCCCGACAACGACGGGTGCAGCCGCCATCTGCCGCCCGGCATTGGCAAGCAGGTCAATCAGCTCAGGCGTGTGAAATTTTGTGATCGTGTTTCCGGCGTCGCCGCTAAAATAAACGACGCGGCCCTCTCCAAGTTGGTTTACAACCACGCCCGGATCCTTTGAAAGCGCTGGAACTCCATCGTACGGACCAGCTAGCCGTTCGGTGTATTGCAAAATGGCTTCACCAGTGTTCAGCTTGACTGGAACGTAGTAACCAGGCGACGGAATGAATTCGCGGTTGAGGCCATCCAGCAACTTGCTTTTGGCAACAGGCCGCATGAAATCCCAGCGCCGCGGACCGGCTATCGTTTGAGCGGCGCTTACGCCGAATACCGTCGCAAGAGCAAAGTTATTTCGGAGAATACCCGTCTCGTCGTAACGTGACGTTTCGAAATCGGCCACCAGATTGCCACCTTGTCGCACATAGTCCGCGAGACGGCCTGCAATTTTGTCGCTCATACAAGCTACATTCGGCAGAAAGATTGCATCGTAGCGCTTGAGCGAATCTGTTTCGAGCGCGACATCATCGAGCACATCGAATGGAATATGGGCACGAAGTAACGGCTCGGTAATGCCGGAGAACTCTCCATCGACGTTGCCGATTTCACTGCGCGGCGCGACGCGATCGATGTCGATTAGTTGAGCGGCGGATGCGGCGTAGAAGTTGGCTGTAACGTCGGACCAGACAACCGCCACGCGCGCCGCGGACCGGGTCTGCGAATAGTATTCAGCGTTCTTTGCATAGAAACGATTCATCGCCGCAAGAGTCTTCATCTCAGGCTGTTCGAATTCAAACGGCGTGATGCCCATCCATACGCTAGCCGCGTTGGCGATGGTGTCCGCATAGAGAAGACGGAGCTCAGGATCGGGCAGCAGCGAGAAAGTCCAGGGCTTGTGGCTGGCCGCGGAAAAAATCACGCGGGGTTTGCCGCCGGACTGTGTTTCGAGGAGCCGCGCCGTCAGCCCCGGCTTCCAGAGAGGAACACGAGTAAGATCGCCGCCAAGAAAACCGCCTTCGCTTCCAAGCAGATCCTGTTCCTTAACGAGTACCCGATTCAAGCGGCCGGTAGCCCAGTTTGCTCCGCGCACACCCCCGTTCATATAGAGAGCGCAGTCAGGATTTTTCGCCTTCAAGATGGCGCGGGTATCGCGCAAGAAATTGGCAATGCTGTCGGCTTGAAATTCCAGGAGCTGCTGAAACGGCTTGCCGGCACGTACGCTTTTGGGCGGCATATCCGTACCGTAGCGTTGGCGGAATTTTGCGCGGCAATAGCGGCAGTAGCAGGTATCAGGACGATATACGGGACCGTCATAAAAAATGCCGTCGATGGGGTACGCGGCGAGATCGCGGATGACCTGAAAGACCCATTCGCGCCAAGGAGTATTGACACAAAAGCTAGCGCCGGTATCGTAAACGCCATCGAGTGGTTTGCCATTCTCGCGAATTTCACGCCAGTCCGGATGCTCGGCGGCAAACCGCATGGTGTAGTAGTGAACGTTGAAATAGATAAAAGTACGGATGCCACGCTTTCTTGCTTCGGGAAGATAGCGACCCAAGTAATCGGCGTGAGGATCAGCGGCCAGCTTCGATTTGAAAAAGAACCCGCGGTCATCCAGACCAGCAGGCATAGCCATAATTTCGAAGTGCTCGGCGTTATAACTGAGCTCAGCTATTTCCTGCGCGAGCCGGGCCGGATCACGATAATCGATGCGGCTTACGCTGGTTGTAAGGTCGATAATGCGGAGCGGCTCGTGCTCCCACCAGTGCTGCTCGGCGAATAGGAGACCCGTAACCGCCAGCGCGCCGAGCACCAGCCTGAAAGTTTGCACCATCAGAAAAGAAACTTGATGCCGAGCTGCACTTGCCGGGGATCTCCGGCGCTCGTAATTCGCCCGACGGTGGAAGGGACGGAGATGTTTGTCGCCGGGTTGAGGAAATTCGCGTGATTCGGGAGATTGAAGAATTCACCGCGAAGCTGCGCTTTCACCCGCTCGAAGATCGAGAAATTCTTGAGGAGGCTAACATCGAATACCATGTCGCCGGGGCCGAATAAACTGTTGCGGGCCGAATTGCCATAAGTGAACTGCGCCGGGAGAGCATACGCTGAAGGATCGAACCAGCGGTTGATAGTGCGGTTCGATCGCGATAGGGCGCCAACGCCATTTGCGTTCGGGCGAATGGCGCGCCAACCGGTTTGAGTTGCGGTGATACCCAGGCTGAAAGGAGTGCCGGTGCGCAGATAGGTGATGCCGGCCAGTTCCCAGCCGCCCACGATTGCGTTGGTGAGGCCGCTCGCATTATTCAAGAAGGCTTTGCCCTTGCCGAACGGCAGTTCATAGGAGTAAGCGGCGGTGAAAACGTGGCGCCGCACGCCATCGGTGTTGCCACGATCGGCGCTTACATTGTAAGGATCTTGTGGGCCACCAACGGTTGGCGTGTCATCGAGTGAGCTTGTCCAAGCATATTCAAGTTGGAATGTGAGGCCTCCCGAGTAGCGCTTGGTCGCCTCGAGTTGCAGCTCATTCATGGTGGAATCGCCGCCGCTCGCGAGCGCCAAAATATCGGCCCAGGGCTGGTAGGGTCGATTGGGTTGAAGCGTCCCGGGAATCTGTTTCTGCGAAAGGTTGATGGGGTAGTTATACCAGGGCAAATGCGTGCTGCGATTGCCGACATACGAGACGCGAATGCCCAGGCTCCGTGCCAGCTCGTGCTCCACCGTGAAATTCCACTGATAGGATTCGGCGTTTCTCAAATTGCGTTGCACGGCAGTGATAGTGGGATTGGGCGAGAGAGTTCCGCTGCCAGGGAAAGGATTCGCTAGCGTCAGCGTCGGCGTTGGGCCCGCGGCGGACTCGAAGGTTTCGGCCAGCAGGAACGGCGGATTACTAAATCCGAGTTGGCGGAACCCAATGAACAGAGGAAGAAAGCTCGAGTAGACACCGAATCCGGAGCGAATCACGGTTTTGCCGTTACCGGCCGGCCGGTAGGCTATACCGATGCGCGGCTGCCAGTTGTTGGTATCCGTCTGAATGAGAGTGTCCGATAAGCCGAGCTTTTGCGCGAATGTGACGGGATAAGCGTTCACCAAAGCTTGCTGAGTTGCGGGGGGATATTGACTACCGGCGAGATACAGCTTTCCCGAAGCTGGATCGAATTGCGCCATTCTGCCATCCCGCTCCGACCACGGAATCTGAACCATATACCGGAGCCCCGCGCTGAGAGTGAGCTTGGGCGAGATCTGTATGTCGTCCTGGACGTAGGCACTGTAGCGAGTGGACGAAAAGACCTCGGCGGGCGTGCCCGACGATCGATAGGTGGCGTTAGCGTCGCCAAGCAGGAAATCGGCGAAGGCATTTGCGGGAAGAGCCGTCGGCGTAGCCGTCGTGTAGCGGCCCGTAAAATCAAATCGGCCCAGGCCGGCATTGTTCACCGACCCCGACCCTAAGCCGGAGACACTGGGAGTGGACGATACCCGATAAATAGCGAAATCTAATCCCGTCTTAATGGTGTGCTTACCTCGGACGATGGTGAGATTGTCGATGTACTGCGGAGTGGTTTCCGGGGGGACCTGCGCGCCGCCATAGTCACCAATAGGAGTATAAGAAGTGATATTGATATTCGGCAATCCGCCGTAGTCGACCGGATAGAGACCGGGAAACAGAGAGCGAGGATCGAAGTCTTTGTTCATTCCCTGCCGCCCGGAAGCATGCGATAGAAAGCCAAAGCGGGCTTCATTCACGACTGTCGCCGAGAACGTGCGCGTGTAAGTCCCGTTAATGCTCTTGGTTGTGTAGCCGCCGTATTGCCAGGAGCCGTAGCCGGCCGGATAGTTCTGCGCAACAAAGTAAGGGTCGCCCTTCGAGTAGTTCAGGTTGACGAAGAAGCTGTCTTTGTCGGAAAGCTTGTAATCGGCGCGCGTGCCGAATCTGTAGACATCGTATTTATTCGGAATGGAGGCGATGTAGTTCTGAAGGCTTCCGCCGGACGCGCCGGGAATATTGGGCTGCGGATATCTTCCGGCAAGCGCTTGCGCGCGAGAATCGATGCGGCTGCCCGGGATCTGATTATTTGGGAACGGAGAACCGGATAGAGGGTCGACGATGGTGGCAAGGCCTGCGAAGTTGCCGCTCTTCATGGCGGCGGTCGGAACCGAGATTCCGGAGGTGGTGAGCGAACTGCGTTCCAACAGATCCTCAAAGCTACCGAAAACAAATAGTTTGTTTTTGACGATGGGGCCGCCGATCGTCGCGCCCACTTCGTTACGATTGAACGCCGGTTTCGGTTGGCCTGTTTGAAAGAAGTTTTTCGCCGTAAACTCGCGATTCCGGTTAAACCACAAAGCGGAGCCGTGAACTTGGTTGGTGCCGCTCTTGGTAACTACGGTAACGGAGACGCCGCTTTCGAACTCGGCCTTCATACTGTTGGAATCGATTTTGAATTCGCTGATGGCATCGACGGAAGGCTGAGTGGACAGACCATGCTTATACGAATAAGCTCCGCCGCCATTTCCTGAGTCGTTGTAGCCGATGCCGTCCACATTGAAGGAAATTCCGCCCCAGTAGGGGCTGCCCGCGACGCGAGGATTATTGGCATTGTCCGTGGTGACACCCGCGGAAATACGGACCAGGCGGTCCACGGTCCGGCCATTCAAAGGAACAGTTGTGATGGCGTCAGATTGGAAAACGTTACCCACCGTAGCGTTTTCGGAATTGATAGTCGGAGCCGAAGCGGTAACTTCGACCGTTTGGTTCACAGAACCGGGAGACAGAACGATATTGACGCGGGCGGAGCGATTGGCCAGCAGCACAATATCTTTCGTGAGGCTTGGCTTGAACCCGCTGAGTTCGGCCCTGACCGAATATGTGCCCGGGGGCAGGTTGGTGACGGTGTAGTCGCTGACGTCGCTAACCGCCTTGTATTCGATATTCGTGTCCTGATTCACGATGATCAGGGATACCCTGGTAACCTCGGCGCCCGAAGCATCGGTTACCGTTCCGAGTATGGTCCCCGTTATGTTCTGGGCAAATGAAGGGTAAGCGAATAGAAGCATCGCAAGCAAAACTATGCCAAAATTTGAAAGTAATTTCCCCATGATCACAGATCTCCCGTTCTCTGTAAGGAAATGTTAACCCAATCAGCACGCAAATCGATACCCCGATAAGTCGAATTTGTATAGGATGATGGTGGTTTCTTAGAAATGCCCTGGACTAGACGATCTTTTCTTAACAGCACGCCGGCGTTGACCGCGTCAATCTCATCAGGTGGAATCTTCCTTCCTACCGCTAAGGCTCCGAATACGGCGAGCAAGCCAGCTTTGCTTGGCGGTCCAAGGGTTCGGACAGAAGCATTTCCGGGTTGGCCGGTTTCCGGCGAATCGGAAGCGCAGGCTCTGATAGAAACACTGCGCAGCGGCAAGTGGTATCGCGGCAACGGACAGCAAGTAAAGAAGTTTGAAGAAGTCTTTCGAAGCTTGACCGGCGCGCGGCACTGCCTGGCAACGGCAAACGGCACGAGCGCACTCTACGTCTCGCTGAATGCGCTGGATATTGAGCCCGGTGACGAGGTAGTCGTACCGCCCTACACATTTATCGCAACGATTAATACGGTGCTGCGGCAACATGCACTGCCCGTGTTTGTCGATACGGACATCAACACATTTCAGATAGACGCGAAAAAGATTGAAGCGGCAATCAGCCCGCTCACCAAGGCGATTATGCCGGTTCATTTAGGCGGTTCGGCCTGCGATTTGGACACGATTCTTTCGGTTGGCCGCAAACATGGCCTAAACGTGATAGAAGACGCGTGCCAGGCGCATCTGGCCGAATGGCGCGGCCGTAAGGTTGGCACCTACGGAAAGGTGGGCTGCTTTAGTTTTCAAGCCTCTAAGAATTTGACGTCAGGCGAGGGCGGCGCCATTCTGACAGATGACGAACAAGTGCACGAGCGGTGTTATACCTTCCATAACAACGGAAGCGGGTTGAAAGCTCCGGGCGCTAATTTCGCGTACGCGGGGACCGGCGATAACCGCCGTATGGTGGAAATGGAGGCGGCGCTGCTACTGCCGCAGATGACACGTATAGAGGAGCAGTCGAAGTGCCGCACAAACAATGCGCTGTATCTGACGTCGCTGCTGAAGGAGATTCCGGGTATTATCCCGGCGCAAATGTACGAAGGCTGCACGCGCAATGCGTATCACCTTTACATGTTTCGTTATCAAAAGTCCGAGTTCGGCGGACTGCCTCGCGCGACGTTTCTGAAGGCGCTTGCCGCTGAGGGCATCCCAGGTTCGCGAGGGTATCTCCCATTGAACCGCGAGCCATTCTTGAAAAAGGCGCTCGAATCGCGGGCCTACCAAAAGCTATTTCCGGAAGACGTTCTCAAGAATTGGGTAGAGCGCAACGAGTGTCCGGTGAATAATAAGCTATGCGAAGAAGCCGTATGGTTCACGCAAAATATGCTTTTGGGAACAAAGAGTGACATGGACCAGATTGCGGAAGCGATACGGAAAATTCAAAAGCATGCAGGAGAAATCGTTACCAAATCATGAGTACGCCGCTTGCATTGGAACAATGGCTTCAAGATTTCATTACAAAACACGAAGGCGCGGCCGGCACAATTCATTTGTTTGAGAACGGTGGATTGAGATTGGCGAGTGCCATCAATATTCCTCCGCCGGTTCAGCAAGCGGTGGTGTGGGTGCCGAGCGGCAAGGGAATGGCGGGGTTGGCGCTGGAGCGAAAAGAACCCATTCAGACCTGCAACCTTAAAGAAGATAATTCCGGAAATGTAAAACCCGGGGCCAAGGCGGTGAATGCGCGGGCTGCCGTCGCAGTGCCGGTTTCGGATGGCGCGGCCGGTATACGAGCGGTGGTCGGAATAGCATTTCCGCACGAGCACGAATTTACGAAAGCGGAGCTGGACGACCTGACCGTGGCGGCATCTACAGTGCCGGGCTCTTAATCGTTGCCAATCCTAATTGCGCTCATCGTTGCGGCCGCTTCGTGCGGTCTGTTCGCGAAGGACCTTACCTCTGTTACGCAGGTGATGGGGCCTTTACCTCAAATTGATCACCGCTTTCCATTAAATGTTCAATTGCTCCAGGAAGAGAAGCTTCCGCGCTACATTCGCAAGAAGATCGCGTTTTCCGCTGAACCTGGCAGCATCGTCTACGCATGGCTCCTGATACCTTATGGCGCTCACAACGGGCCCGCCGCTCTCTGCCTTCACCAGACGACGCAGATCGGAAAAGACGAGCCGGCCGGTCTGGGCGGAAAAGCAAATTTACATTACGCGGAGGAACTCGCCGAGCGCGGATATGTTACGCTTGCGCCCGATTATCCGAGCTTTGGCGACGATAAGACGGACTTTGAGCGGGATGTCTACGGCCGCGGATACCATAGCGGTTCCATGAAGGGAATTGTCAACCACATTCGTGCCGTGGACTTGCTCCTCTCCCTTCCGGAAGTGAATTCGCGGCAGATCGCCGTGATCGGGCATTCGCTTGGCGGCCACAACGCTCTGTTTGTTGCCGCATTCGATAAACGTATTCGGGCCGTAGTAACAAGCTGTGGATTCACGTCCATGGCCAACCACTATGGCGGCAATCTAAAAGGTTGGGCATCCGATCGATACATGCCGTTGATCTCGAGTGTCTATCATAATTCGGCAAAGGAACTGCCTTTTGACTTTGGCGATATTTTCTTGGCAATCGCACCGCGTGCTGTCTTCGTCAATGCTCCCTTACATGATTCGAATTTCGACGTCGAGGGCGTTAACGCTTGCGTGGCCAAAGTAAGAAGCAAATTTCGCGATGATCGGCTCGTGGTCGAGCATCCGGGTTGTGGTCACGACTTTCCGCCAGACGTTCGCGAGCGAGCGTACAGATTTTTGGACAAGCAATTGAGACTTGCACCACGGTAATATCTTGAATTTATGATCGACACGTTTCCATTCCCACGGCGAACATTTCTTGGCCTGATCCCGGCCGCGCTGGCGCAAGCCGCCGAACCGGTGATCGATATTCACCAGCACACAAACTACGCCGGCCGCACGGATCAAGAGTTAAGAACACATCAGCGCGCCATGGGAATTACCAGAACAGTCCTTCTTCCAGCCGGTTCAAAATACGGTCTTGCGGCCGGGTGCGGCGGGAATGACACGGTAGTGGCGCTCGCCAAAGCCTACCCTAAAAAGTTCGTCTTCTTCGCAAACGAGCTGCCGGATATACCCGAGACCAAGGCCGTGTTGGAGAAATTCCTGAATGCCGGCGCGATAGGGATCGGGGAACAAAAATTTCACGTCGAGTGCGATTCGAAAGCAATGCAATTGGTGGCGGATATCGCCAAGGACCACGGGGTACCGGTCCTAATGCACTTCCAGCACAACGTCTATAACCTAGGCTTTGAGCGCTTCTACAGAATGCTGGAGCTGTATCCAACCGTGAATTTCATCGGGCACGCCCAGACTTGGTGGGGCAACATCGACAAGCAGCATGACCAGTCAGCCATGTACCCGAAAGGCCCGGTGACCGCTGGCGGAATTACGGACCGGCTTCTCTCGAACTACTCGAATATTTATGGCGATCTCTCAGCCGGATCGGCCCTGAATGCTTTATTGCGGGATGAGGATCATGCCCGGGATTTTCTAAAGCGGCATCAGGACAAGCTGCTGTATGGAAGCGACTGCGACGACAGAACCGGCTCCGGGAAAGCGTGCAGCGGGTCTCAGCAACTGGCCACCATCAGAAGGCTCGCTCCCGATCCGCAGGCGCTCCGGAAAATGCTTTGCGACAACGCGGCTCGTTTGCTGAAGATATCGTCAGCTGCCTAAAGCCCGCCGCGAAGATAAGCAATAACGTTGGCCATATCCTGCTCACTAAGAGTCTTCTCGAAACCTTCGGGCATGAGTGAGACTTTAGAGGAACGAACTTCTTCAATATTTCTTCGAAGCAAGGTTTGATCCCCGCTCTCCGCGCCTGATCTCAAAGTGATAGCGCCCGGTGTTTCATTCGCAATGATTCCGTCGTAGATATATCCATCTTTCGTTGTGGCTACATGATTGATATAGGTCGGTTCGATCGCATAGCTCGGATTCAAGATATCCGTCAATAGCTCTTCCTTGGTTTTGTTGTTAATCCCGGACAAGTCCGGACCAACTCGGCCACCCTGGACGCGCGCCATATGGCAACGGGCGCAGTTGGCTTGGAAAAGTATTTTTCCCTGAAACGAATTGCCTGGCATCGTGATAACGCCTTGGTAGCGGGCGATCACTTGGCTGCGGTCGCCATTGGCGCCTCCCAGAAGCGCGCGCGATTTGCTCACAATCGCAGGATCGGGATTCTCGTAAAGGCGCGAGCTCACGCTACCGTCGAGCGCGGAGCGCGGCAACTTCCCGTCCTCCACAGCTTTCAAAAGCATGGGGACACGATTTTTATGAGCAACCAAGGCATCGAGCGCTTGCTCGTGCGCTTGCGGCGAAAGGGAGCTCCAATGCGCGAGAATTATCTTCGCAACACCCGGATCATCAAACGCCGCAAGCGAATCGACTATAGCCACCTCTAAAGCCGGCGTAGCAAGCGGCACAAGAATTTTGTCCAGCACGGGTCCCGCGACGTCAAAATGGCCGCCGCGCAGCGCACGAATGGCGATAACCCGATTCCCTTCGGCCAAATTGACATTGGTGGCATCGTTTATCGCGCGCTGCAGAAGCCTGTCCAGTTTGAAATGCCGCGACACCTCCCAGGCCGCTCTTCGCGCTCGTTCGTTGCCCGAATCGATCTGCCGGCTAAGGGCGTTCTCGGCTCCTGATACCTGAACGTATCGCGCCCTGACGAGCTCGAGACCGCGCGCAAGACCGTCCAGCTCTTGCTCCGGATGTTGCACTTTGCCAAGGGTAGCGAACCATTGCGATAGTTCGTTCTCTTTCCGGCGAGAGCCAATCAGGGCGGAAAGGCCGACGAGCAACTGCGGGTCGGTCCAGCTTTCTCCTTTGCTCAAAAGCGTTTCATAAAAGGGCGACGCCGAATCGGCCACCGAACTAGAGATCGCCCCTCGAAACCACTGGTCGGAGGAATGCTGATGGGCCAGTTCTCCCAGCGCAGTGAGCGCTTTGGGGTCTTTCATGTCGCCGAGCACCAACGCCGCCTCGAACTGAACGTGAGGATCGGAGTCGGCTGCCGCGGCCAGAACCGCATTGGCCACCGGTTTGGACTGATTCATATACCGCTCGCTCAATCGCACTGCGTTCTGCCGGATTCGTCCGTCCGAATCTTTCAGCGCATGCTCAACTTCCGCCGGATCCGGCGTCGATAAGGCGTCTAATAGCGACAGCGCGTGCATGCGAGCTTCGGGCAACGAATCACTCGCCGCCATGGCTTGGAGTTTTGGAATAATCGCCCGATCCTGCCGCTCGAGCAGCAGCCGGTGGGCCGTCCAACGGTGCCAGCCGTCGGGACTTGCTAGCTGCGTTACCAAATCTGCCGAGCTCAACGCGCCAAGACCCGGCTGTAAATTCCGATGAACCGTCGACTGATTGGGAACGATGCGGTAAATGCGCCCAAGAGTGTCGCCATTGTAGAAATTGATCTTTTTACGAATTTCTTCCGGAATCGACTCTGGGGTCTCAATTACCTGCCGGTAAATGTCAGTGAAATAGAAGTTGCCATCCGGCGCATTGGCAAAGTTGCAGGGGCGAAACCAAACGTCGGTCGAAGCCAGGAACTCCACGTTATCCGCGGCACGATGGGCGCGAAACGTCGCGCCATCCGGAAGAATCACGTCGCGATGTATCAGGTTGCCGCTGACGTCGCCAGTGAAAACATTTCCTGCATATTCCTTCGGCCAGGCGTCGCCGCTATATATCGTGCTGCCCGAGGCAGCCGTGAACCAGCCGCCAACCTCTTCTTTCCGATGCAACTCGTTCTCGTCGTAGCGCTCCTGGCGAATATTGGTTCGCTCTTTGCGCCATTCCTGTGGACCCGTGAGCGGATACATTCGCGCAGAGGGCCGCCCGTGATCCGAAATGTCTTGCGCTTCTGCGGCTATTTCCAATAAGGGCGCTCGCGCGAGATATTGCATAGGAAGCACAACATGCCGGATATGCGTTGTATTCTGCGTGATGAAACGATTTCCGAACTCATCAAAAGTTGAGCCGAATTGCGCCGGTCCCGATGCAGCTTCCGCTTTGCCGCTGATAGGGTCGAATCGAAAGTCCGTGCCGCGGACCAGCACCGGCGGCATCTCCGGACGATCGGGTGACGTGATAAGTCCGCCGTTCCCTGTGTTCGAACAATAGATCCAGTTATCAATGCTGAGGCGAGGGTTAGTGATCCGTGCTTCTTGGTTAGCCTTCGCGAAACCGGTATAGAGGACCTTACGCACATCCGCCTTTCCGTCCCCGTTAGTGTCCTCCATAAACAGAATGTCGGGCGCGCTCGTCACGATGAGACCGTGTTTCCAGGGCATGATCCCGCTCACCGCGAGGACGTGATCCGCAAAGATCGTGGATCGATCGTACTTGCCGTCGTGGTTGGTGTCTTCAAGAAGCCGGATTCTGGAACGCACTGGCTTGCCTGGCGGTGGATCGTCGGGATAGTCGAGCATCTCTGCGACATAGACTTTTCCGCTTTCGTCAAAAGCCATATCCACCGGGCTCATGACGTCCGGCTCCGCCGCAAACAGCTCGACGTGAAAGTCTCCCTGAATATGCATCGCCTTCATAGACGCTTCCGGCGAGAGCGCACGTTCTTCAGGATTTGATTTTCCGCACCCGGAGAGCAGGCAGCAACAAGTCACGACCACCACTTGCAATATTCCGCAAAACAACGATATTCGTTTCAACATTCGATTTTAAGCGTTCAGCTTTGAGTGCGTAGCAGCTCCACCGAGGGCTAGTCGATTCATACTCCACATTGCTATCTATCCTCGAAATCCCTAACGCCGGCTCCCCGCATCATTCTGAAAAAGAGGTATTCGCTCCGAAATTTCTTTACTCGCTTCCTTCAATACCATCGCGATCTCACGGGCCCGATCCTTGCGAATGCGGGAAGAGGGGCCCGAAATACTCAACCCGGCTATAGGCCGCCCGTCTTTCAGAATCGGTACTCCGATACAGCGCCCGCCCTCCATGCTCTCTTCGTCATCTACCGCATAGCCTTGCGCTTTCACTTTTTCGAGTTCTGCTCTGAAAGCTTTTGCCCCCGAAATGGTAGACGCAGTCAGCCGCTTCCAATTTCGGATCGCCGGCCGTTCGTTCAAAGGAAGCCAAGCGAGGATTGCCTTGCCGATAGATGTCGCCTGCACCGGATCGACAATTCCCAGCGACCCGATGACATGAATGGACTGCTGGCTTTCCACCGTCTCGAGGTACAGCACGGTTTCGCCTTTTACCCTTCCTAAATTCACTGTCTCCCCTAGCGAATCTCTGAGACGCTCCATAATCGGACGCGCCAAATCGCGCAAATTCTGACGTTGTCGAACGATCGCGCCCAATGCCAGCAGTTTTGAACCCAGTGAATAACGGCCTGCCACGTTCTCTTCCACGTAACCTCTTCCGATTTTTTCTGCGGTCGCGCCTCAGTCAATATCGCCGCTTGACAAATTAATCCATCTGAGACATTCTAGTCATCTCATGATGTAAGATGCAATACCACATCGTGGGATGTCGCTAAAAATCGCACGCACAAGCAATTTTCTTGGTTTGCCGGAGCGCGGGATTCAGGTAGCATTGAAATTCCATTTTTGAGAATCCTTCGAACCGGCGAATTTCCCATCAATCTTTGCTGGGCGCATCCGTCATGACATCCGCTGTTATCCAAGAGAGCGCAACGCCCCTGGATCTTCCAGCCCCTTCGCCAACCGCAAGTCAATGCTGCTATTTGTAATTAGTGCAATTGTTTTATCAGATTGTCCATGTATTCCTCTCCTCTCAATGAAGGCCGTGGGATTGTGAGAACCCTCAAGCGCTGGTCCTCGACTGCGACGTGTCACCCCACGCCCCTCACGGCTTCC
>Ga0193753_10002693_pt1 | contig 13749 bp, 7 predicted proteins | sample H1c2metaG_FD_144925 | JGI IMG/M metagenome (GOLD analysis project Ga0193753, IMG submission 144925) | Soil microbial communities from a riparian zone of the East river system, Colorado, United States - H1c2 | ecosystem: Environmental > Terrestrial > Soil > Riparian zone | place: USA: East River... | reverse complement strand
CAATGAGGCCGAAGCGGTCCGTCCAATCGTTCATCTTGCGCGAAAAAAGACGAACGTCCGCGCCGGACTTTCCTGCGAGCAGACGGTAGCCGTCGAACTTGACCTCGAAGAGATAGAGCGAACCGTCTCCCACGATGGGCCCGTTCGTTGCCTTGGCAACGTCCCCCATCGCCAGGAGCAGATCGCGCGCACTCTGGCCGAGCGGGGAAGACGTGGCGCGCACCGGACCGCGCGTCGCGCGAAGACCGCTCACCACCGATTCGGGTCGGCTCTCGACGATGTCGAGACCGGGATCCGCGGTCTCGTCGTGGGCCTTGAAGAAGAGCCATTGAGGGCGCCGCGCATCGGAGGAACCGCCCGAACGCCCCTTGGTGCGCACCAGATGCCAGCCGCCGCGGAGCTTCTCGCCGAAGAAGCGCAGGTGAAAATGCCCCTTGTCGCGCATCCACTCGAGGAGCGATGCGGGCGTAGCCCGCTTGGCGAGCGGCACACTGGCCATCGGTGCCGGCTCGTAGGTGCCGCGGTCCCAGATGAGGACATCGCCAGCCCCGTATTCGCCGTCGGGAATGCGCCCTTCGAAATCGTTGTACGCCATCGGGTGATCCTCCACTTCGACCGCGAGGCGCTTGACGTTCGGGTCGTAGGAGGGGCCCTTGGGGACGGCCCAGCTCATCATCGTGCCACCGAGTTCGATGCGCAGATCGTAGTGGAGGCGTTTGGCATCGTGTTTTTGCACGACGAACGCGCCCCCGGCGGACTCCGGCTTCGATGTTTTCTTTACGAGGGACCGCGACCGATGGGACGATGCATCCTCCGGCTCGCCCCGTGCGTGCTGGGGCGCTGGCGATGGCTCGTTTTCGACGGCCGGCTCTGGCGTTTTTCCGAAGTTTCGCTTCTTGCGGTACTTCTCTAGCTTATCGAACGACTTATCACCCACGGCCTTATATTCCCTTTACCTGCCGGAGCGCAGCTCGCGTCCGGCTTCGATTCGGAGACGAACCCATGCGCGCAATGTGGTCGGGTGAAATTGCCTTCGGTCTCGTCACTATCCCCGCAAAACTCTACTCGGCGACCAAAGATTTGACCCCGAGCTTTCATCAACTTCATACCGAGTGCGGTTCACGTATCTCGATGGTGCGGCGCTGCAACAAGTGCAACCGCGACCTCGAGTGGGGCGAGATCGGCAAAGGGTACGAGGTCGCAAAGGGGGAATATGCGCTCTTCACGAAGGAAGAGCTCGCAAAAATGGACGGAGACGACGGGCCGGGCGGCATCGATATCGTCGAGTTCATCGACCCGGAGGACGTGGACAACGTCTTTTTCAGCAAGAGCTATTGGGTCGGCCCGGGCGGCAAGAGCGCCCGCGGATTTTCCCTTCTGCGCGAGGCGCTCGTCTCGACCAAACGCGCTGCGTTATGCAAAGTTCGGATTCGCACGCGCACGCAGCTTGCCATGCTCCGTCCGCGCGGGAAGCTCTTTGCGCTCGATATGCTGCGGTTCGCCGACGAGGTCGTGCCGGGCGACGAGATCGTGCTCCCCGATACCAAGGACGCGACCGAGCGCGAACTCCAGTTGGCCCTCAATCTGGTCGACCAGTTGAGCGGCGAGTTCGACGTGAAAAAGCACCCGGACGAATACCGCGCCGCCGTGGAAGCCGCAGCCGCCGAAAAGGTGGAACGCGATGAGGTGGCGCGCGGAGCGGATGAGGGCGAAGAACGCGTACCGGCCGGCGTCGGCGGGAAGGTGATCGACCTCGCCGACTTGCTCGCGCGCTCGCTCCAAGTTGCGCCCGCCAACGCGCCGCGTCCTGCGAAGGGGCTGAAGAAAACGGAGCCCGCAACGCGAGGCGAGAAGGCGGCGGACAAGGAAGAAGAAGCCGCGAAAGAGGCGGAGAAGAAGCCGAAGAAGAGAGCCGCTGGCAAGCGCGGTTGATGCTAGGCTGCCGCGCGCATGCCTAACGACTCCATGTTTGCCATTACCTACGACCGAACGACGGATCCGTGGGATAAGACCACCGGGCTCAAAAAGACAGAAGTCGAGCGCCCGACCCTGGATGAGACCAAGCAGTACACCGATAGCGGCATGGTGCTCATCCGCACCCGCTACGCCGGTTTCTGCGGCAGCGATCGCGGCATCTGGTTCCGTCGTGCGTTCGGCGACATGATCGCCGAAGGGCTCGATCGCGACCATCGCGATCGCCGCGTGATGGGCCACGAGCTATTGGGCGAAGTGATTTCCGTCGGCGCCGCGGCGTCGCGCGAATTCGGTTATCGGCCGGGGGATATCGTTTCCACCGAGAGCCACATCATCTGCGGGACTTGCTACCAGTGTCGCACCGGCGACACGCACGTCTGCGCGGACAATTTGATCATCGGTATTTCCACCGATGGCTGCTTCGCAGAATACGTCAAACTGCCGGCGCGCGCGCTCTGGCGGACGGACGTTTCGCGCATTCGGCCGGAGGTGGCGGCGCTTCAGGAGCCGTTTGGCAACGCGGTTCATGCGTGCACGAAGGTGAACATCCGCGGCAAGCGCGTGGCTATCATTGGCTGCGGCACGATTGGCCTTTTCGCCGTCGCCGTGGCCAAAGCGCTCGGTGCACGCACGGTCATCGGCGTCGAGCCGATGCAATCGCATGCCGAGATGGCGCGCGAGCTCGGGGCCGACCACGTGCTCAAGCCGCGCAACGTGGACGCCGCGACGTACACGCACGATCGAGAGCTCGCCCGCGAAGTGCGCTCGCTCACCGACGGCGTTGGGGTCGACGTCGCGCTCGAGATGAGCGGACAGCCGCCGGCCGTCAACAACGCCATCGCCTGCGTACGCCGCGGCGGGGACGTGATCCTCTTCGGCCTGAAGAGCGGCGATCAGATCATCGAAGGGTTCGATCGGGTCATCGTGGACGGCATTTCGCTCCACTCCGTCGTGGGTCGACGCATTTTCGAGACGTGGCACATCACGCGCCACCTTCTCGAGAATCGAGAGCCGAACATCCACGACAAAGTTTGGGACGTGATCCTCAATCGTGGCAAGGGGACGGTGGCGCCCCTCGACACCTACGATCCCGCGAAGTTCGAAGAACAAATCAAGACGTACCCCAAAGTCGTCTTGCAGTTTCCCTACGACCGCGGCTAGCCGCGGATAGAGGAGCGTTCATGTACGGCAATGCCAAAGAGGTCTACGGCGCTACGCTGAAGGAAATTCGTGAGGCGGGGCTCGAAAAGAGCGAGCGCCACATTCTTTCACCGCAGGGCGCAGAGATTCGCGTCGCCGCCTCCGGCAGCGGGGCAGGCGGCGCGGATCCGGTTCTCAATTTTTGTGCGAACAACTACTTGGGACTCTCTTCGCACCCCAAGGTGATCGCAGCCGCACATGCCGCGATTGACACGTACGGCTTCGGCCTTTCGTCGGTGCGTTTCATCTGCGGGACGCAGGACGCGCACAAGACCCTCGAGCGAAAGATTGCCGACTTCGTCGGAACCGACGACGCGATCCTTTACTCTTCGTGCTTCGACGCCAACGGCGGGCTCTTCGAAACGCTGCTCGGCGACGACGATGCGATCATCAGCGACGCGCTGAACCACGCTTCGATCATCGATGGGATCCGGCTCTGCAAGGCCGAGCGCCATCGCTACCCCAATGGGGATATGGAATCGCTCGAAAAAGCGCTTCGGGCCACGCAGACGAAACGGCTTCGCCTCATCGCGACGGACGGCGCCTTCTCCATGGACGGGTATCTCGCGAAGCTCGATCGCATCTGCGAACTTGCCGAGAAATACCACGCGATGGTGATGGTCGACGACAGCCACGCGACCGGTTTCATCGGGAAGACCGGCCGCGGGACGGCCGAGCATTGCGGGGTCATGGGCAAGGTGGACATCATCACCTCCACGCTCGGCAAGGCACTCGGCGGCGCCGCGGGTGGCTTTACCGCAGCGCGGCGAGAGATTGTCGAGCTTCTGCGGCAGCGTTCGCGCCCGTATCTCTTCTCGAACACCTTGGCACCCGCCATCGTGGGCGCGTCGATTGCCGTGCTCGATCTGCTGTCGTCCACGACCGAGCTGCGCGATCGTTTGACGGAAAACGCGCTGGGTTTCCGGTCCAAGATCTCCGCCGCCGGCTTCGCGACGAAAGACGGCGTGCACCCCATCGTCCCCATCATGCTGGGCGACGCGCGCCTCGCCCAGCAAATGGCGGCCGACATGCTCGAGGAAGGGATCTACGTCATCGGCTTCTCGTATCCGGTGGTGCCGAAGGGCGAAGCGCGCATCCGCGTCCAGCTTTCCGCCGGACACTCGCCCGAACAAGTCGACCGCGCCGTGGCCGCCTTTACCCGAGTTGGGAAGAAGCTCGGGGTGCTCGCGAATTGAGCGTCAACACGGTTTGACGGTCACCTGGATGATCTGATCTTTCAGGTTCAGAATTTCCTCGGCCATCGCGTCCGGCGGGGCCGAGGCAAGGCGGATGGTGGCGACGGCGGCCTTGGCCCCGGCGAAGATCGTGTTCGTCATTTCTTCGACGTTGAGGCCGTATTTTCGGACGATGGCCAGGACGGATGCCAGAACGCCGACCTGGTCGAAGTGGCGGACGATGAGTTGGACCCTCGCGGGCGACGCGCGCCCGATGTTTACCGCATTTTGCGGCTGGCCCATCTTGATGAATTCGCGGCAAATGCGGACGGCTTCGGCGGCGATAGCGTTTTGTGCCTGTTCGGTGCTGGCGCCGATGTGGTGTGTGCCGACGAACCCGGGGAGCTTGCAGAGCGGGTGCTCGAACGGCCCGGCGCCGCCCTCGGGCTCCGGGTTGTAGACGTCAAGCCCCGCGCGCAAACCGCGCTCGCGCATCGCCTTCTCGAGAGCGGCGGTGTCGTGCAGGCTCCCGCGGCTGGTGTTGACGAAGCTGGCCCCGTGTTTCATGTGCGAAAAGAACTCCTCGCCGAAGAGACCGCGGTTCGCCGGCGTGCCCGGGACGTGTACGGAGACGACGTCGCTTCGCTGGGCGAGTTCGAAGAGCGAGGCGCAGGGGACGATTCCGAGCGACTGCGCAAGCTCGAGATGCGGAGAGCGGGTGTAGGCGACGAGGTGCATCTCGAACGCCGCGGCGCGGCGCGCGACCGCCTGCCCGATGGACCCGAGGCCGACGAGGCCGAGCGTTTTCCCTTTGAGGCCATCGGCCTTGCTGTATTCCTTTTTGTTCCAGCGACCGGCGCGAAGATCGGCCGTATTTTGCGGGATCCGTCGATCGAGGGCGAGGATGAGACCGACCGCGAGTTCGGCCACAGCGACGCTATTTTTGCCCGGACAGTTGGTTACATAAATACCGCGGGCGCTGGCCGCCTCGACATCGATGGTGTCGATGCCGGCGCCCGCGCGAATCACGAGCTCGAGTCCCCGCGCGGCTTCGATGGTCTCGCGTGTGACCTTCGTACTGCGTACCACGAGGATCTCGCAGTCTCGGGCGACTTCTGGCAACTGGGCGGCGGAACAATCCGGGTGATATTCGACATCGAGCCCGAAAGAGCGAAATTCGAGGAGGTAGTTTTCCGGAAATTTGTCGGCAATGACGACGCGCATGGCGGACATGATATCCAGCCCGCGGTCCGGGAGCACGCCGACATGGAGCGTTGCCAGTTCGAAACTTGTGTAAGGGACCTGCGTCACCAAGTACCATGCACGCAATGCGCGCTTCGATTGGCTGTGTCCTACTCATTGGGATGGCCTCGTGCGGGGAGGCTCCAGCCCGCAAACCCCCCGCGGAAGTCCCCCTCCAAGAATATCAAGTCGAAGGCCCAACATCGGCGGAAGGCTCGCCTGACGCCAACGACGACGGCGGCGCGGCCGGCGCAAGTGCGAAATCCGGGGACGCCAAAGAGGGCAGCGCCGCTCCGGCGGGCAAGTTGGACGCAAAGAACGGGTTTGCCGGCGCGCAACTCGGTGCGCCGTTCAAGTCGTTTCACAATCTCAAACAGACCGAGCGAAGCGGCGACCACGTGACCTACCGCATGACGAAGGGCGCTCCTTCGTACGGCGGCGTCACGCTCAAAGACGTGCTTTATACGTTCAACAAGGGAAAGCTCGACACCATCTCATTTTCGGCGAAGTCGAGCAGCGATTGCAAGGGGCTCAAAGACTCCCTCGAGCGAGAGCTCGGCGCCCCGCAACAGTCCTCCGCGCAAGCCTCCGTATGGAAGGGGGATAAGGTGGGACTGCGTTACGCGACGTCGGCGAACGGGTCGTGCACGGGCGCGGTCGTCAGCCGCGAGCTGGCGGACGCGATCAGCTGGGCCGGTCTTCAGCCGTAGAATTCATCGCGCGCGCGGCGACCGCCGCTCGAAGATGGAGAGCTCTCCGAGCATCTCGTGATCGCGCGAGCCGATGCGGACCATCTTGCATTTCTCGATGACGCGAAGCGAGGCGCGATGCCATTGGAAGGTCGTGGCTTGCACCGCGCGCACTTCGGGCTCGCCGAGCGCCCATTGAAGCGACGTCTCGACCGCCTCGGTCGCAAAGCCCTGGCCCTGCCACTCGTCTTCCACGCCGTAGCCCACTTCGGCGATGCCATCGACGCCTGGGCGACCATGAAAGATCACGCTCCCGACGATGCGGCGATCCTTGGAGCGCAGGATCATCAAGCGATCGCCCCAAAGGCGCGCCTCTGGATCTTTGCGGATGTCCGACAGTGATGCGGGGAAAGCGCGTTCGATGAGGGCGCGGCCGTGCCATCGCCTCGGGAGCGGGGCGTTGACCAGTTGTTCGATCCTGCAGCGGTCGCTCTCCATGACCGCTTCCACGAAAGGCAGCGTGATGGGAACGAGCTCGAGTCGTTCGGTGAGCAGCACGTTCACTCCAGCCTCCGGCCTCTGTCGTGGGTCTTCGGAAAAGTATTTGCAGGACGATTCACCGAGACTCACGCGATCGATGATAATTTCTCTCGCGCGAAATGGGGCAGCTTGACCTTCTCTCTGCGGATACTTCCGAGCCGCGCCGTATCGTTGTCGGTTCGGCAAGGGCCGAGCTCCGCCTTGCACGCGCTGTGTCGTGGCTCGGGTTACGCGGAGCCACGACGCGGCTCGTCATCGTCGGCCACACCTTGGAAGTCGCTTCCGAGGTAGCTCGCGAAGCGGGAGCGCAACTGCGTCAAACGTTCGGCTGGGAGCGGACCACGCTGTCTCGGCTGGCGGCCGCGCTGGCGGCTCCCGCGCTCGCCGAAAGGGGCTTGGTGGCCTCGGGTCGCCTTTCGCTCGAAGCGCTCTCGACACGCGTCGTTCACAGGTTGGCGGAGAAAGAGGAGCTCGGACGCTTTGCGAGCGTCGCCGATCGACCCGGCCTTCCGCGCGCCCTCGCGCGCACGCTCGACGAACTGCGCATGGCCAAGATTGCGCCGCGCGACATCGGTGAGCACGACCTGCAGCGCGTGTGCGACGGATTCGAGGCGGAGCTCGAGGCGGACCAAATTGCCGATCGCGCCCTCGTCTTCGAGCTCGCTGTTTCCGCCGCACGCGCGCCGGAGACCGTGCACCCGTGGCTCGATGTGCCGCTCGTTCTCGTAGACGTCCCGCTGCGAACCGCGCGCGAGGCCGAGCTCGTGGCCGAGCTGACGGCGCGCGCGGAATGTGCGCTCGCCACGTTTCCCGAAGGAGACGAGCGCACAGAGCGCCATCTCGAGGCCGCAATGGATGTTCGCGCGGCGCGACTTTTGGACCCGCCCGGCTCCGTGGGCAACTCGCTCGCGCGCCTGCAGCGCGGGCTCTTTTCCCGTACGACGGAGATCGGCGAGGCGGACGATGCGGTGGAGATGCTTTCCGCGCCGGGCGAGAGCCGCGAGTGCGTCGAGATCGCCCGCCGCATTTTGCGTGAGGCGAGTCGGGGCGTGGCGTTCGATCGAATGGCCATCGTTCTCCGGGCCCCGGGGGCGTACCGCGCTCATCTCGTGGAGGCGCTCCGGCGCGCGGCGATCCCCGCGTACTTCGCGCGCGGCACCGTGCGTCCCGATTCCGCCGGGCGGGCGTTTTTGGCGCTCTTGCGCTGCGCGACCGAGAAGCTTTCCGCGCGGCGCTTCGCCGAATACCTCTCGCTGAGCGAGGTGCCCGATGCGGACGGCGAGGGGCGGCCGCCCGCGCCTCTCGCCGGAAGTGAGCGCTGGGTCGTACCCGACGAAGAATTCCTACCGGGTGTGCTCGAACGCACCGCGGAATCCGAGGATCCCGAGCACGAAGCCGACGTAGCGGCTCACGGACCTTCGTCCACGGCGGTCGTCGGCGGCACCTTGCGCGCGCCGTATCGGTGGGAGCGGCTCATCGTCGACGCGGCCGTCATCGGCGGGCGAACGCGCTGGGAAGCGCGTCTCGGCGGGCGCGCGAAAAGCCTCGAGCGCGAGCTGACCGTCTACCCCACCGACCACGCCCGCGCGATCTCCATTCGCCGCGAGCTCGCGGATCTGGCGAGCCTTCAGGGCTATGCGTTGCCCTTGCTGGACGACCTGGTCGACCTTCCCCAAGTGGCAAACTGGGGAGGCTTCATCGATCGACTCGGTGCGCTGGCCAGTCGCGCGCTCCGGCGGCCCGAGCGGGTGCTCTCGGTCCTCGCGGAGCTGGAGCCGCTGCGACGCGTGGGGCCCGTCTCGCTCGCCGAGGTGCGGCTGGTCCTCGAGCGACGTCTGACCGATCTCACCGTTCCGCCGCGCGGGCGACGCTTCGGTTGCGTGTATATTGCATCGACCGAAGAAGTACGCGGTCTCTCGTTCGACGTCGTCTTCGTCCCTGGCCTGGCGGAGAGAATCTTTCCGCAAAAGGTGATCGACGACCCCATCTTGCCAGACCGGATCCGGCTGGCGCACGCGCCGGAGGCGCTCGACTTGGTCACGAACCGCGAGCGATCCGAGGAAGAACGGCTCGCGCTTCGCATCGCCGCGGGGGCGGCCAACGGGCGCCTCGTCTTGTCGTATCCGCGCCTCGACGTCGAGCAGTCGCGCCCGCGCACGCCTTCGTTTTATGGGCTCGAAGTCTTGCGTGCGGCCGAAGGTCGCCTGCCGGGGTTCGATGAACTCGCGCGCCGCGCCGAACGGGTGGGCGATGCCCGCATCGGTTGGCCCGCGCCGGCGCAAGCTCGCGACGCGGTGGACGCCGCGGAGCACGATCTTTCGCTGCTCGAATCGATTCTGAAAAAGCCCGAGGCGGAAACGGTCGGAACTGCGCGCTACCTGCTTTCGACCAATCCGCACTTGGCGCGCGCGCTCCGAACCCGCGCGCGAAGGTGGCACCCGAAGTGGTGGTCCGTAGACGGCTTGCTCCACTTGACCGGAGAAGCTCGCGACGCGCTCGATGCCCACACGCTCTCGGCGCGCTCCTTTTCTCCGACCGCGCTGCAACATTTTGCCGCCTGCCCGTATCGCTTCGTGCTGCAGGCGATTCATCGGCTCTCGGCGCGCGAGGAGCCCGCACCGATCGAAGAGCTCGACCCGCTCGAACGCGGCTCGCTCGTGCACGACGTGCAGTATGCGCTCTACGTGGATCTTCGCGAAAAGGGGATGCTCCCCGTCACGCGGGAAAACCGCCGCGGCGCGGAGGCGGAGCTCGACCGCGTGCTCGCGGACGTCGCCGCACGCTACAAGGACGATCTTGCGCCGGCCATCGATCGCGTGTGGCAAGACGGTATCGAATCGATTGCCGCCGACTTGCGCGAAATGCTTCGCCGCGATGCCGAGGATGGCGAGTGGGTTCCCACGCACTTCGAGCTGTCCTTCGGTCTGCCGGACAAAGCGGGCCGCGATCCGGCCAGCGTGAACCATGCGCTGTCGCTCGACGAGGGGCTCTTGCTGCGTGGGTCGATCGACTGCGTCGAGCAAAGCGTGCGCGGCTCGCTGCGCGCGACCGACTACAAGACCGGCAAGGTCCGCGCGACGGCGACGACGAAAATTGGTGGCGGGCAGACCTTGCAGCCGATCTTTTACGCGCTGGCGCTGGAAAAGCTGTTCGAGGGGCGGGATGTCGACGGCGGGCGCCTCTATTACTGCACGACCACCGGCGAGTTCAAAGAGGTGACGATCGCGCTCGACGACGCGTCGCGCGCCGAAGCGAAGACCGTGGTCAACGTCGTCGGCAAAGCTCTCTCCGCCGGAGCGCTCCCGGCCGCGCCCGACGAAGGCGCGTGCCAATATTGCGACTACCTCCGCGTGTGCGGCCCTTACGAGGAAATGCGAACGCGTAAAGTGAAAGACCAAGCGCCGCTCGGGCCGCTCGTGGCGCTGCGGAGGCGGGCATGACGCTCCTTTTCGGCGAACTCGAGCGCCCGCTGGGCGATGCGGCCGCGCGCCAACGCATTCGCGAGGATCTCGATACGACCTTGGTCGTGGAGGCGGCCGCGGGGACCGGAAAAACGACGGAGCTCGTCGGCCGCGTGCTCGCGTTGGTCAAACGAGGCAAGGCGCGGCTTTCGGCCATCGTTGCGGTCACCTTCACCGAGAAGGCCGCGGGCGAGATGAAGTTGAGACTGCGCACGGAAATCGAAAACGCGCGGCGCGGGGATGGGGTTACCGATCGCGAGCGCGCCAATCTGGACGGCTCCCTGGCCGAACTCGAGGCCGCACATATCGGGACGATTCACGGGTTTTGCGCCGATCTGCTGCGCGAGAGGCCCGTGGAGGCGTGCGTCGATCCCCTGTTCGAGGTCGCCGACGACGACGCCAAGCAGCGGCTCTTGCACGAGTGCTTCGAGCCCTGGTTCGAGCGCCAATTGGCATCGCCCCTTCCATCGGTCGAGCGCGTGCTAAGACGCCGCTCGCGGGAACGCGACGCACCCGGCCCGCGTCACGTTCTTTCGAACGCGGTCTCGGCGCTCATCGAGCAGCGCGATTTCGACACCCCGTGGGAGCACGTTTCGTTCGACCGCCACGCCGCGATCGACGAGATTCTTGGTGAGCTGCGCGGGCTCGCCGAGCTCGCACCGCGTGCAGACTACAAGGATTCGTGGCTCGCCAAGAGTTTCGGCGAGATCGCGCGCTACATCGGGGAGCTCGATCGGCGCGAAGCCGTACGTAGCGGTCGAGACTACGATGGTCTCGAGGCGGAGTTGCGCACCCTCAGCGGCCAGAAGCTGTGGGGTTGGAAGGGGAGCGGGAGGTACTACGCCAAGGGGCTCGAGCGAAACGCCGTCTTGGACGAACGGGCGCGCACGCACGCCAAGCTCAAAGGGATCCTCGAGCGTGCGGACGCCGATCTCGCGGCCGGCTTGCGCGAAGAGCTCTGGCCTTTGGTCTCCGAGTACGAGGCTCGAAAGCGGAGCGCCGGCAAGCTCGACTTTCTCGATCTCCTCCTTTTGACGCGGAACCTTTTGCGCGACCACCCGGGCGTTCGCCAGGAGCTGCAGCAGCGCTTTTCGCATCTGCTGGTGGACGAGTTTCAGGACACCGATCCGCTGCAGGCCGAGATCCTCTTGCTCCTTGCCGCCGACGATCCCGCCGAGACCGACGCCACGCGCGCACGGCCCGCGGCGGGCAAGCTTTTCGTCGTGGGCGATCCCAAGCAGTCGATCTACCGATTTCGACGCGCGGACGTGGCGCTCTACGAGACGATCAAACAGCGTCTCGCATCCGGCGGCGCCGACGTGCTGCATCTGTCGACGAGCTTTCGCAGCGTTCCGGCCATTCAGAGGGCCGTCAACGCGGCCTTTGCGCCGTTGATGCAGGGCAACGCGCGAGGCTCGCAGGCAACGTACGTCGCGCTCGAGCCGTTTCGAGAGGACCCGAGTCCGGACCGTCTCGCGTCGCGCACGATGCCGGGTGTGGTGGCGCTGCCGGTGCCGCGCCCGTGGGGCGACTACGGCAAGATCGTCAATTTTCGCATCGACGACTCGTTTCCCGATGCGGTCGCTGCCTTCGTCGACCACCTTCTTTCGAACAGCGGCTGGACCATCGCCGAGCGGGAAGGGGGCCGCGCGGTACCCCTCGAGGCGCGCCACGTGTGCTTGCTGTTCAAGCGCCTTCAGAACTTCGGCTCGGATGTGACGCGCCCTTATGTGCGCGCGCTGGAGGCGAGGCGGATCCCTCATGTTCTGGTTGGCGGTCGCTCGTACCACGCGCGCGAAGAGGTCGTCGCCATCGTCAATGCCCTTTGCGCCATCGAATGGCCGGACGACGAGCTCTCGGTTTTTGCCACGCTTCGGGGCCCATTTTTCTCCCTCGGAGACGACGCGCTGCTGGCCTTCCGGCATCGGACGAAGGGCGACCTGAATCCGTTCCGGAAGATCGATCCCGAGATCCTCTCCGACCTCACGCGCCCCGTGCGCGATTCGATGCAGCTCCTCACCGAGCTCCATCGCCGGCGAAATCGCCGTCCGATCGCCGACACCATCGTCCACGTCCTCGAGGCCACGCGGGCCCACGCGGGCATTGCGATCTGGCCGACGGGTGAGCAAGCGCTCGCCAACGTTTTGCGCGTACTCGACATCGCCCGGCGCTTCGAGTCTCGAGGTGCGACGTCCTTTCGGTCCTTCGTCGAGTACATGAAAGACGAGGCCGAGCGCGGCGGCGTGTCCGAGGCGCCGGTGGTGGAGGAGGGGACCGACGGCGTACGCATCATGACGGTGCATCGCGCGAAGGGGCTCGAATTTCCCGTGGTCATCTTGGCCGATCCGACGGCCAAGCCGACCCTGTCAGAGCCGTCCCGGTACGTGGATGCTTCGCGCCGCCTCTGGGCGATGCCGCTCGCAAGCGCGGCTCCGCGTGAGCTCCTCGCGCATCGGGACGAAGTGTTGGAGCAAGACGCGGAAGAAGCGCTCCGCCTCTTGTACGTGGCGGCGACGCGGGCGCGCGAGCTGCTGGTCGTTCCGGTTCTCGGCGACGAAATGTCGGGTGATTTTTGGACCAGTGCGCTCAACCCCGCCATCTATCCGCCCGACGAGTCGCGTCGCAGTTCGGAGCCGGCGCCGGGTTGCCCGCAGTTCGGTCCGGACAGCGTGGGGCAGCGTCCCGATACGGCGCGCTGCGATGTGCATGATGCCGTGAAGCCCGGCTTGCATCGTCCTCGCGCGGGTGAGCACACCGTGGTCTGGTGGGACCCGAACGTGCTCGACCTCGACAGGCACCATGACGTCGGCCTGCGCCAACAGCGCGTCCTCGAAGCCGACAAAGAAGGTATCGTTGCGGAAGCGGGCGAGCGTCTTCATGCGCTCTGGCGCCGCGAGCGCGACGATTCGCTCGCGCGCGGGGGTGCTCCATCGCGGATCATTCACACGGTGACCGAATTGTCGCACGGCGCAGCGGAGCCCCATGCGCGAGAGGCCGTCGAGGTGCTTGCGACGAATGCGCCTCGCGAGGGGCGCCCGCGCGGAAAGCGCTTTGGCATCCTCGTGCACGCGGGGTTGGCCGCGGTGGATCTCGCAGCATCCCCGGACGCGGCGGCCCGCGTGGTGGGCGCGCAGGCGCGGCTCGTGGGAGCGAGCAGCGCGGAGATCGAAGCGGCGACGGCGGCGGTCGTGTTCGCGCTCGCGCACCCGGTTTTCGAGCGGGCGCGTGCGGCCATCGAGTGCCGTCGCGAATCGCCTATTTTGTGTCAAATGTTAGATGGCGCGCTCATGGAAGGGGTGCTTGATCTGGCGTTTCGCGAGCAGGACGAACAGGGATTCGTCTGGACCGTCGTCGACTACAAAACCGACGTGGAACTTTCGGTTCGTGCGCGCGAGTACGAGGCGCAGGTGCTTCTCTACCTCCACGCCGTGCGTGAATCGACGCACGAGCGGGCTCGCGGCGTGCTCC
>Ga0193753_10002692_pt1 | contig 13752 bp, 10 predicted proteins | sample H1c2metaG_FD_144925 | JGI IMG/M metagenome (GOLD analysis project Ga0193753, IMG submission 144925) | Soil microbial communities from a riparian zone of the East river system, Colorado, United States - H1c2 | ecosystem: Environmental > Terrestrial > Soil > Riparian zone | place: USA: East... | reverse complement strand
CGGCGCAGACCCCGTGGACGTGAAAAAGCCCGGCGTGTGCCGGGCTTCTGTTTGTTTCTCTAAGTTAATTATAGCAGGGGTGTCAAGGGTTTCGGGGTGGAAGGCTTACCGCGGATTGGCGGGATGAGACGGATTTAAGGACAGGCAAAGGACTAAGGACAGATGAGGTCGTTTCGCCCTTCGGGTTGCACTCCGGCCTTCGGCAGAGCGGGGACGGCTTCGGCGTGGCTTTTTCGTGGGGCTAAAGCCCCACGCTTAATCCCAAAGGCAACGGCAAGAGCAACCGCAGGTCCTTCGACTGCGTTGCTCACAAAGTGCGTGAGCAACTTCGCTCAGGATGACAGTTTTTGGGGGGAGGCGGCCAGGCAACGACAAGGGCGATTCGGGGGTCTCTCCGCTGCGGCGGCAAAGGGCGCCGCCTTCGGTCGAGATGACGGTTTTCTTCCTAGGGGGTGGAAGAACGGGCAAGGGCAAGGACAGAAGCAGATCCCCTGCGGGATGACAAACAAAAAGGCAGGCAACGGCAAGAACAACAGCAATGTAGATCGCGGAGGGATGGGTGAGTATGCGTGCTAGGCTTTTTGGATGACTGTTGCCGATCTTCGTTCGCGTTCGCTGGGTGGGGTTTTACTGGCCGCCAGCTTTATTTTTCCCCTTGGAAGTGCGGTTGCCGGGAGTGCCCAGACTGCCGGGGCCGCGCCGGCCGGCGGTGGCCGGATTGAGGCGTTGATCGCGATGCTGGGGAAGACGCGGGTGCCGACGCAGGCGGCGATCTCGCCCGATGGGACGACGGTGGCGTGGTCCGGGCGGACGCAGGAGGGCTCGCGGGCTCAGCAGATTCATCTGACCAGCGTGGCCAATCCGGAATCAGCAGCCAATCCTGCTTCGGCAAAGGACAGGGTTGTGAGTCCGGGGAAGATGGCCGGTTGCGGAAGCTCGGCGCCGGTGTGGTCGCCGGATGGGGAGTGGCTGGCGTTTACGTCGGACTGTATAGCGAAGGTGGAGAAGACGGACAAGTCTGCGCAGGAACAGGTGTTCGTCTGGTCGAAGAAGACAGGCGAGTCGAAGCAGCTGACGCATGTGACGGGGAATATCGACAATCTGGCCTGGTCACCGGACGGCAAGGCGATCGGCTTCCTGTTTGTAGAGAATGCGACGCGGAGCGCGGGGGCTCTGGCGGCGATGAAGCCGTGGGCCGGGGTGATTGGCGAGGATGGGGTCGAGGTGCAGGGCGTGGCGGTGGTGCCGGTTGCGAGCGGGAAGGCGGTGCAGGTGACTCCGCGGACGCTGCATGTGTATGAGTTTGACTGGGCGCCGGACTCGAAGCGGATTGCCTATGTGGCGGCGGCGCCTCCGGGGGAGAACAACTGGTGGGTGGCGCAGCTTTACACGCAGACTATTGTTGCCAGCGGGGCTTCTGTTGCCGGCGGGGCTGCGGAGCCGAAGTCGATTCTGGATACGGGCAAGGTCTCCGGTGAGCTGCATGGGCTGCAGATCGCGGTTCCGAAGTGGTCGCCGGATGGGAGGCGGATTGCCTTTATCGGCGGGTTGATGAGCGACCAGGGATCGACGGGCGGGGATATCTACTCGGTCCCGTCGGCTGGCGGGGCGCCGGTGAACATTATGCCGGACAAGGCTGTGAGCGCGGAGTGGATCGACTGGGCGGGCAAGAACGCGATTCGGTATGTGGCGCGGAGCGGCGGCGGGAGTGTGATCTCGGTCTTTAATGTGGAGAGCCTGAAGGCGCTGGGCGACTCCGGCGAAGCGTATCAGAAGTCGATCACGGCGGGGCAGGAGGTACTTTCGGTCAGCAGGGATGGGCACTATGCGTTTATCGCGAGCGGCTATGCGAATCCGCCGGAGGTCTTCGTGTCGCGTGGGCCGGCGCAGGGGTTGACCCAGATCACCCATCTGAACGATGGGCTGAAGCCGACGTGGGGCAAGAGCGAGTCCATCGAGTGGGAGAACGAGGGGTTCAAGGCACAGGGATGGCTGCTGTATCCCGCGGACTACGATGCTTCGAAGAAGTACCCCCTGCTGGTGAGCGTGCATGGCGGGCCTTCGTCGGCGGTGACGCCGCACTGGCCGGGCGTGGGGTATGGGGCGGTGCCGTTTTCGGCGCTGGGGTACTTCGTATTTATGCCGAACCCCCGGGGAAGCTATGGGCAGGGGGAGAAGTTTACCCAGGCGAATAAGAAGGACTTCGGCTATGGGGATATGCGCGACATTCTGGCGGGGATGGATGTGCTGGAGAAGCGCTTCCCTATCGACAAGAACCGCGAGGGGCTGACGGGCTGGAGCTATGGCGGGTTCATGACGATGTTCGGCGTGACGCAGACGACGCGGTTCAAGGCGGCGGTGGCGGGAGCGGGCATCAGCAACTGGAAGAGCTACTACGGGGAGAACTCGATCGACCAGTGGATGGTTCCCTTCTTCGGCGCGACGGTGTATGACGACCCCGGGGTGTATGCGAAGAGCTCGGCGATCGAGTACATCAAAAATGTGAAGACGCCGACGCTGGTGGTGGTGGGGGATCGCGACGGGGAGTGTCCGGCGCCGCAGAGCTTCGAGTTCTGGCATGCCCTGCGGGCGCAGGGAGTGAAGACGCAGCTGGTGGTGTATCCGAACGAAGGGCATGGATTCAGGGATCCGGGGCACCGGCTGGACCTGATGAAGCGGGCCTTAGACTGGTTTGAGGTGGAGATGCCCAGGGGAGCGGAGTAGCGCTTCGGCGGTGGAAGTTTGAAAGAACAGGTTGGCGGCTGACTGCGATCTCGCGGGCGGTGCGTCTAAATGGGGTGTCCTATTTGCTTCCAGTGTGCGCAGCTTTTACACTGGAGCCTCGGGAATTCAGCGTTTGCGGTAAAACCGTTCAGCTCAGGTTCCGGTTGGACGGGGAGGTTCAATGCGTCGGTTTGTCACCTTAGTATTTCTTTTACTTTTCACGATTCCTTTCGGTATCTCGATCTCGGGCTGTTCGAAGAAGACATCGGTTACGTTTTGCAACGGCGGAGACTCAGGCCCTGTGCTGGGGCAGGTGAAGACGATCTCGCTGCAGCCGATCATCGCCGGCATCTCGCTGAACTTCGCCCAGATGGGGCAGGTGAGCGCACCGACGGCAGCGGACTGCAAGGGCAGCGCGGTGACCCAGAGCGCGTACACCTACGCGATGTTCGACGCCAACGGCCACCCGGACATGACGATTGCCGACGTTGTTCCCACGGGGACCAGCGCGGGCAAGCTCTGCGCGGGGACATGGAACCGGAACACGGGCGGCGGCATCCCGGACTTCACCACCTGCAATCCGACGAACAAGAGCGGAACGGCCTATTTGACGGCGAGCGCGGATGGGGCGAGCAGCAATGCGCTGCCGATCTTCATCCATCCCGTAGTGACCAGCGTGGTGCTGGGGGGGCTGTCGACGGACTGCCTGAATGATCCGGCAACCAACTGCAGCCCGGCGGCCTTTACCACCAGCGCGACGAGCTGCACGATCGACGGCAATACGGGCTGCTGCACGACTCCGATTACGACCTCCGCGGCATACGCGGCAAACGGCTGCCTCTCACAGAACCAGACCGGCCAGCTAGCGGCCAGGGTTTTTGCGGGAACGGGGACCGGGCAGACGAACATCAGCTGCAAGGTGGGACACCTTACCTACGCGCCACAGACGACTTCGATCGTCTCGATCGACCAGAACGGCGTGGCAACGGCGCAGGCACCGGGATCGACGATTATCACAGCGACGATTGCGAATGCGGGCAGCTCGGCTGGATTCTTCTCGACGTGCCCGCCGACCTCGATCGCGCTGACCATTCCTAATACGACTACTCCCGGTCAGACGAGCATCAACGTGAACCCGAACAACGCACAGCCGATTACTTCGGTGGTGACGGATCAGAACGGCACGATCCTCACCGGGCTGGACCTGCAGTACATCTCGACTACGCCGACGACGATTCCCGGTGGGTCTGCGATCATTACGCCGCTGTTTCCTGGAGCGGCGTCGATTACGGCGATCTGCGAGCCGCCGAGCTGCAATCCGGCGCCGTTCAACCAGATTGGCCTGTTCGGCAATGGGAAGCCGGTGACCTCGAACCAGATTCAGATCACGTCGCCGGGCATCAACAGCACGGTGCTGTACATGGGGAGCACACAGTCGCTCTACGTGGTGCCGGTGGACTTTTCGGCGAACGCGGTGGGCGCCCCGGTGCGGCTGCCCTATGTGCCGAACTCCATGGTGATCAGCAACGATGGATCGACGATCTACATGGGCAGCGCGAACGAGCTGATGACCTTTAATGCGACGACGAACACTCTGACCACCGAGGATAGGACCGTGACAGGCACGGTGCTGGCCGTCTCGCCGGACAACACGACCATTGTGATCAGCGATCCGGTTCGGAAGCAGGTCTACCTGTACGCGGCGGCGAGCAGCGCCGCCACGACAGGCGGCACGGGTACCACCGGCACGGGCACAACGGCGACCACAGGCGTCACGACCACCTACGGCGGGGTGGGCACACACGCCGAGTTCACACCCGACAGCCAGACGGTCTACATCACGCTGGGCGATGTGACGACGCCAGCGACGGGGACGGCGCCTGCGGTGATCACGCCGAACAACCAGCTGTTGGTTCACTCGTCTTTCACAGGCTGGTTTGCGACGACCTCGGCTGTGCCGACATCGGATGTTACCGTCACTTCGCCTAGCGTTGGGGCCTTCTTTGGCGGCACGACGACCACGGCACGAGGCTATTGCCCGCTGACGTCGACGACCGCGACCAGCGATCAGACGACAACCAATGTCTACTACCCCGATGCGGGTGTGGCAGGGCCGACGACTGACAGACTTGCAGCCACGAATGACGGCAAGCACATTCTGGGCGCGACGGTGACCCCGACGGCGACGTTGACGGACCTGGCACTTCCCAATACCCCCGGCGTGCCGATCGGAGCCTGCCCGGATGCGGGCCTGAAGTTCACAACCAGCCCGGTGCTGACCAGTGTTCTGCCGGGGGTAACGGCGACGGCGATTACGGGTGTCGAGCCGACCTCCGACTCGTCGCTCGCGTTTATCACCTACACGGGCACGGGCGGCGTGCTGCCGACGTATGCTCCGGCGGCCAGTGGAGCGGGAACGCTGGGAAGCGTCAAGCTTTCGGGCACCGCGATTGCGCCGGTAGCTGGAGTCGTCAGCGCGGATAACCAGACGTTCTTTGTCGGGACGTCGGGTGACAACCTGGTGCATCTGATCAACCGCACGACCTTGATCGACGATCCGACGAAGGCCATCGCGCCGAAGCTGCCGGATGCGAATGGGAATATCGTTACGCCGAATCTGCTGGTGCAGAGGCCGCGTAAGGCTACCTCCTAGTCGTCGGGATGGAAGGAAAGCCCTCTCTTTGGAGAGGGCTTTTCTGTTGCCGGCTCATTGGGAAAGACAAGGACGGGGGACGGCAAGAACGGGCAACGGGGAGCGGCAAAGCAGCGAGCACAGAGAGCGGCAACCCGTTCGCCGCTCCAACCTGAGAGAATCAAAGATCACATCACCCTCCGGGAGCATGCAGTAAATGAAGATTGTCCTCCTCTCCCCACACCGCGACGATGCAGCCTTTTCTCTCTCGCTCGCCATCACCAACTGGCTCGCAGCGGGACACACGGTCACGCTGCTCAACGTCTTCACCCGCAGCCTCCATGCCCCGTTCTCCGACGCTGACTTCGTCCACGAAAACGACCGGCTCTCCTACGTCTCGGCCATGCGCCTCCGCGAAGACGAGCTCTTCCTCCAGCGCCTCACGGACTCCCTTCCACGCGCCGCCAAAAGCCGCATCCAACTCGCCGACCTGAATTTGAAGGACGCGCCCATCCGGCTGCGCTGCCCTCTCGAAGAGCTGAGCGATACCCCCGTCAACCCTGAAGACCCCGCCATCGAAAAGATTCGCAAAGCGCTCGCCCGCCACGCCGAAGCTGGAACGATGCAGGCTCTCGTCCTTCCGCTCGCGCTGGGCCACCACGTAGACCACCTCACAGTCCGAGAGGCCGCTCTTCCGCTGACCACGACGCTGCCCAGCGCCTTCTACGAAGACCTGCCCTACGCTGCCACTTACCCGAGCGCCGCTGTCGATCTTCTGGCGCTACGCGACGAAGCCGCCACCCGCTTCGCTGAGCCTCTCAGCCCCATCGTCTACTGCGCGCCAGACGGAGCGTCCCTGAAGCGCCACCTGTCTCTCGGGTATGCCTCGCAGATCGATGACGCAGCAGCTGACCTCATCAGCGACTTCGCCACCCGCTACGACGGCGGTGAACGCCTGTGGGCCAACGCTTCCTGGCTCGCTGCGGTCTCCTCCGTATGATCACGCTCGCGCGAAAAATCTAGCCGAGCATCTTTCTGACCACCCGCCGCACGGTTTCGGTCACCAGACCGTACACCACATGCGAGGCCATCTCGCTGGTTCGCTCCCGCGCAGTCTGGTCTTCGGTCTCGGCTGAGAGGCCCATGGCTGGGAGTGCCGTTCCATGCGTGAGCGAGGCCAGCGCCATGCCGAACCCGGCGCCGTCCTTGGCTGTCGCCGCCGGATAGTACTCGGCGAGGGCGCCATACGCCGCTCCGGTCATCGCTCCAAAGCCCCAGTGAATCGCCTCTTCCGCAACTTCTTTCTCATGCCCCGCCAGCTGATGCCCTGCGAGCTTCTCCGCGAGCACCGCGGGGGGCTCCGGCTCGCCGTGCGTGCGGGGAGAATAAATCTTCTCGGCAAACGACTTCGCCGCCGTAGCCACGAGCCCGCCAATCAACCCCGCCAGCAGGCCCTTCGCCAGCGACCTCGCATACTGCTTCTCTGCATGACTCATTACCACCGCCTCACCACAAGTTATCTAACGTTAGGATGCACTCCAGCCCCACCGGGCTGTGTCCCCTCACCCGACATACGCCGTCGCATCGGTCACATCGCTGCCGCCATCCACCTTCGCGGCGCGAAACACCACCGTCAGGAACGCCGACACGACGAGGTTCAGCAGCAATGCAGGCACCGCGGCGTACATCGCGTAGGTTCCTCCGGCAAAGTGGATCGGATATACCGAACTCTTCAGGCCGAGGGAGACCGCCATCCCCGTTCCGCACGCCATCCCGGCGGCCCATCCCGCAATCAGCGCCCATGGATGGAACCACCGCGAAAATACCCCCACCACGACCGAGGGAAACATCTGCGCGATCCAGATTCCGCCCAGCAGCTGCATCTCGATGGCGTATGTCGCGGGCAGCCAGAGCACAAACACCACGGCACCGAGCTTCACCACCAGCGAGACGATCTTCGCCATGGCCGACTCCTCATGCGGCAACATCTTCACTCGCACAAACGCTCCGTACAGGTTTCGCGTAAACAGATTCGAAGCCGCAATCGACATGATCGCCGCAGGGACCAGCGCCCCGATCGCCACCGCCGACAGGCAGAACCCCGCGAACCACTCGGGGAACATCTTCAGGAACAGGAGCGGTACCGCGGCGCTCGTGTCCTTGGTCTGCACACCTGCCGCCAACGCCAGGTATCCGAGCAGAGCGATCAGCCCCAGCAGAAAACTGTACGCCGGGAGCATCGCCGCATTTCGCCGCACCACGTTCGCGTTCTGCGCGCTGAGCACCGCCGTCGCCGTATGCGGGTAGAGCATCAATGCAATCGCCGACCCGATCGCGAGTGTGGAGTACCCCAGAAACTGTCCCTGCCGCAGGTAGATCGTCGCTGCGGGAGTGTGGGTCGCGAGCGCGTTGTTGGCCAACTCGAAGACCCGCGCGTATCCGCCGAGCTTGATCGGAATGACGATCAGTGCCGCCAGCACCATGACGTACAGCATCACGTCCTTGACGATGGCGATGACCGCCGGGGCCCGCAGACCGCTCGAATAGGTATAGGCCGCAAGGATGAGGAAGGCCAGGACCAGCGGCCACTCCCCATGGATGCCAAGCGCGCTGATGACCACGCGGATGCCCACCAGCTGCAGGGCGATATAGGGCATCAGTGCCAGCACACCGGTCAGCGCAATGGCCACGGTCAGCCAGCGGTTTCCGTACCTGCCGGCCACGAAGTCCGCGAAGGTTACGTAACCGTGCCGGTGGCATATCGTCCACAGCCGGGGCAGCACCACCATCATGTAGGGGTACGCGATCACCGCATAGGGAACGGCGAAGAAGCCCATCGCCCCGCCGCCGTAGAGCAGCGCAGGCACCGCGATCACGGTGTACGCGGTGTAGAGGTCGCCGCCGATCAGGAACCACGTCACCCAGGTTCCGAAGCTTCGCCCGGCAAGCCCCCATTCTTCGAGCGACGCCATTCCCGCCTTGGGGCGGCGCCACCGCGCCGCCCAGAACCCGGCCATGGTCACCAACAGGAAGAAGAAGCAGAAAACCACAAGCGCAGTCGTATGCAATCGCTCACCCAACCTCAGAGATTTGTCGTACCAGCATCTTAGAGCAGTTTCACAAATGCCGCAGCGTGGGGCTATGCCGTGTTGCCAATTTGGGTGAGTGAGGAGGACAGGCTACGGCAAGCGAGGGGGATGGATACTTTTGTCTGGTAGGGTCTTCAGGCGGACCACACGCCCTGCGCGGGCGACGCGCACTTCGTGGGGGGTATACCGGCTTCCCTGCTGCCTCCCTATGGTCGGCTTGAAGATTCTTTGGGACTAATGGGAGCTTCGACCCGAAGGGGGTATACATGTCACGAAGTGACCTAGCTGCGTCCGGTTTCATTCCATTCGTAGACCACGATGCCCAGATCGTTCAGCGTCTTGATCACCCGTTCCATATTCCGTCGGACCTCGGGCCGTGCGCTCACCGGGATCTCGTGCGCCTCCTCCACCGCCACGACGCGCCCATAGGGCCAGGAGCTCTCGGGGACCGCATTCAGCGCTATCGGCAGCTCGGGGACCCGCACATTCAGGTCCTGCCGCCGTGCGCCGGTTGGCCGCAGCATGCCGCCGAGTCCCATGGTGCTCTTGTTCGCGTCCGCCGTCATCACGTGGAGGGTGACCATACCGCCCTGCACCGTCAAATAAGGGTTCTCCCACACCGATAGACTCTTCACCGCCATGTACCGCGTCTTCGAGGGCGGCGGGATCATCTCCATCTGCTGGCGGGCCGCATCGGTCTCCATCTGCTGCTGCGCCGTGATCGCACGGGTCTCCGCCACGCTGAGCGACGCAGTTCGCGCACATCCGCTCACGAGCATGGGCAACAGGAGGACAGGGACGAGGATCAGGGGGATACGCACAAGTACCAGCATATCAAGCCCTCCCGTCCATACAGAAGCGAAAAATCCAGTGAAAATCGTAACTCCTTAGCGTCCTGCCCAAACTGGGGCTCGCTTTTCGAGAAACGCCGTTGTCCCCTCGGCCTTGTCCGTCGTCCCGCAGAGGCGGCCAAACACCTCGGCCTCCACCGCAAGGCCGTCCTCGATGCCCAGATCACCCCCGCGCCGTACTGCCTCCATGCATCCGGCGACGGCCAGCGGAGCCATCCCTACGATCGCCCGTGCCAGCGCCTCGCCTCGCGAGATCAGCCGCTCCGGCGGAACGACCTCGTCCACCAGACCGATCCGCAGGGCCTCTGCCGCGCCAATCATCTCGCCGGTCAGCAGCAGCTTCAGCGCCGCCGGCTGACCTACCAGCCTAGGCAGGCGCTGGGTTCCGCCGTAGCCCGGCACCAGCCCCAGCTTGACCTCCGGCTGGCCCAGCCGAGCCGTCTCGCTTGCCACGCGCATGGTGCAGGCCATCGCCAGCTCGCACCCGCCACCCAGGGCAAATCCGTTGATGAGCGCGATCACCGGCCTTCCGCAGGTCTCGATGAGCCGAAAGACTCCCTGCCCCCGCCTCGCCTTGGCCGCTCCGGTCACTGTATCGGTCGCTGCAATCTCGTTGATGTCCGCCCCTGCGGCGAATGCCTTGTCCCCCAGCCCGGTGACCAGAACGACGCGGATATTCTTATCCGTCGACAGGGCCACGAAGACGGCCTCCAGCTCATCGAACACCTGCGCATTCAGCGCGTGCAGCACCTTGGGCCGGTTGAGGGTCACGGTCGCAACCGGCCCCTGCACCTCGTACAACAGCGTCTCGTAGCTCACGGGCATCTCCCTCGCATTCCAGACGATACAATCGAATCATATGATTAAGGGAATCACGCTGGTCAGCGCCGTCCCCTCGGCAGACACATTCGACAAACTCGGCAGCCTCTTTGCCGCGCTGGGCTTTGAGCCGGGTAAGGGCTGGCAGGACGCAGAGGGCCGCGGCACCGCCTTCCTGGCCCCCCTCGGCAACCTTGAGTTCGTCACCGGCCGCCAGCCTGCCGTACCGCCCCTCCTTGTCGAGGTCGCCGGCCTGGACGCGGTTCACGCCGCAGTCCAGAAGTGGATGCTGGCCACGTATCGCACCGAAGAGGTCGAAGCGCTGCTCTCCGCCCCGAAGCTGACCCACTGGAACTCCCGTCTCTTCACCGTGCAGCTCACGACCGACCTCAGGCTGGGCTTCTGGCAGTCGGAGAATCCGCTGCACAACCGTCCCAATGCCATCGAAGGCGACCTTAACGCCACGGGCATGACCTTCGCCATCGTCACGGCACGATGGAACGCCGTTATTACCGACCGCCTCCTCCAGGGCTCGTTGGATGGACTGCACAGAAGCGGAGCTGCAAAGGCCGATATCGAGATCGTCCGGGTTCCCGGCGCCTGGGAGATTCCCTCGGCTGCGCGCACTCTCGCTGAATCGAAGAAGTTCGACGCGATTATCACCCTTGGCTGTCTTCTGCGCGGCGAAACGGCCCACTACGAGGCCATCTACACTGAGGTCGCGCGGGGGATCGGCCAGTCCCAGCAGGAGACCGGCGTTCCTCACGCCTTCGGCGTCCTGACCTGCGAGACCCTGGAGCAGGCTCTGGACCGCGCCGGAGTCAAGGCGGGCAACAAGGGCTTCGAGTCGGCCATCGCCGCCATCGAGATGGTCTCCATTCAGCGCAAGCTCGCAGCAGGCACAGGCGCCGCATCGGCCGCAGCCGCATCGCAGGTGAAAAAATAATGGGCACCCGCCGCAAGTCTCGCGAACTCACCATGCAGATGCTCTTCCAGGGCGACCTCGGCAAACAGACTCCTGACGAGGTTCGCAAGCTCTTCTGGGCCTCGGTTGAAGATGTCGATGCCGAGACTCGGGGGTTCGCCGAAGACCTGTACCGCATTGCGACCACGCGCCAGCCGGAGATCGACACCCTTATTGAGGCCCATGCGCAGAACTGGCGCATCGAGCGTATGCCCGTTGTCGACCGCAACCTTATCCGTGCCGCTGTCGCTGAGATGATCGGCTACCCCAATACCCCTGCTGCCATCATTATTAACGAGAGCCTCGAGGTAGGCCGCCGCTATGCCGCGCCGGAGTCGATCCACTTTTTGAATGGAGTTCTCGACGCCATTGCGCGGGATCTGCTTAAAAAGAGGCTGGCATAGGCCTGACGGCCGGTCCCACTGCGCGTGGAGCGGTCACTTCGTGACGTGTCTATCCCCTTCGGGGTGATGCTCCCGTTGGTCGCCAGAATCTTCGTGCCGACCATCGGGAGGATTGGGCGAAGCCGGTATACCCCCCCACGAAGTGGGCGCCGCCCGCGCAGGGCGTCTGAGTTAATCCGTGATCAGGCGCCGAGTTCGGTGCGGATGGCGTTGGCGATGATGTCGGCGTGGAGGCGCATGAGGTCGTGGGATTCGGCTTCGATCATGACGCGGGCGAGGGCTTCGGTGCCGCTGTAGCGGATGACGACGCGGCCTGAGTCGGCGAGAGCGTGCTCGGCGGCAGCGATGGCGGCGGCTACGGTGGGGATGGCTTCGAGGGGCTTCTTTTCGCGGACCTTGACGTTGACGATGACCTGGGGGAAGACCTTGAGGTCGGCGACGAGGCCGGCGAGGGATTTGCCGCTGCGGCGGACGATATCGAGGAGGAGGAGGGCGGTGAGGAGGCCGTCGCCGGTGGTGCTGCGGCCGGTGAAGATGATGTGGCCGGACTGTTCGCCGCCGAGGGCCGAGCCGGTGGCGAGCATCTGTTCGAGGACGTACTTGTCGCCGACGTTGGCGCGGAGCATGGCGATGCCGCTGCGCTTGAGGGCAGCTTCGAGGCCCATGTTGGACATGGTGGTGGCGACGACGGTGGCGTTGGCGAGGAGGCCGCGGGCCTGGAGGTCGCGGGCGGCGAGGAGGAGGACGGCGTCGCCGTTGACGACGTTGCCGAGGTGGTCGGCGAAGAGGGCGCGGTCGGCGTCTCCATCGAAGGTGATGCCGAGGTCGGCGTGGAGGCGGGAGACCTCGGCGGCGACGATGGCGGGGTAGAGGGCGCCGCACTGCTCGTTGATGTTGCGACCGTCGGGGCTGGCGTGGGTGATGACGACTTCGCCACCGAGATCGGAGAAGAGCTGGGGGGCGATGGGGGAGGCGGCTCCGTTGGCGCAGTCGACGACGATGCGCTTGCCGTCGAGGGAGAGGCCGGGGACGGCGGCGAGGAGGAAGCGGACGTAGTCGGCGCGGTCGGCTTCGTTGACCGGGGGTGGGGTGGTTTGCCGGGGCGGCGTGGCGGTGGCGAGCTGGCGGAAGATCTCGTCTTCGATGGCGAGTTCGGTGGAGTCGGGGAGCTTGTAGCCGTCGGGGCCGAAGATTTTGATGCCGTTGTCCTGCCAGGGATTGTGCGAGGCGGAGATGACGATGCCGGCGGAGAATCCGCGGGTGTGGGCGAGGTGGGCGATGGCGGGGGTGGTGATGACGCCGGCGCTTTCGACGGTGGCTCCGCCGGTGGTGAGGCCAGCGGTGAGTGTGGCGGCGATCCAGTTGCCGGACTCGCGGGTGTCCATGCCGAGGAGGACGCGGGGGGAGGCGCCGAGGTGGTGCGCGAGGGCGAGGCCGATGGCGTAGATGGTGGGGGCGTCGAGGGGGGATTGGCCGGCGACGGCGCGGATGCCGTCGGTTCCAAAGAGCTTCTTCATGAGTTGCTGGTCTCCGTAATCTTTGCTGCGATGGCGCCTTTTGCAAGACGGGCGCGGATGGTTTGGCCTGGGACTGCGTCTGAGGATGATTTTAGAAGGGTTGGGGCGGCGGGGCCGTTCTGCGCGTCGTTCTCGAGGTAGATGAGGGCGTAGCCGCGGGAGAGGACGGCGAGGGGGGAGATGGCTTCGAGGTGCGCGGTGGCCCGGTTGAGGCGGGTTTGGCGCGTGGCGATGGTCTGGGTGGAGACGCGCTGGAGGCGTTGGTTGGCCTGCTGGAGACGGTGGCGGGTGGTGGCGATGCGGACGGCGATGTTCTGGCGGTTGAGGCGGTCGGTGAGGAGGTCGAGGCGACGGGCGGGGGTGCGAAGACGGCGGGTGGCGGCGGATTCGAGGCGGAGTCGCAGCTCATCGATGCGCTGGGAGCGGCGGTCGATGGCGTCGCGGAGACGGGTGAGGACGGACTCGGCCGAGAGGCGGGTGTAGCGCTGGCGGGCGTGCATGAGATGGAAGCGACCGGCTCGCTGGACGCGGGCGGAGAGGGCGGCGACACGCTCTTCGATGCGGTGCTGGGCGGCGGTGACGAGCTCGGCGGCGGCGGAGGGGGTGGGGGCGCGGAGGTCGGCTACGAAGTCGGCGATGGTGAAGTCGGTCTCGTGGCCGATGGCGGAGACGATGGGGAGTTCGGAGGCGGCGATGGTGCGGGCGAGGGTCTCGTCGTTGAAGGCGGCGAGGTCTTCCATGGAGCCGCCGCC
>Ga0193753_10002691_pt1 | contig 13755 bp, 10 predicted proteins | sample H1c2metaG_FD_144925 | JGI IMG/M metagenome (GOLD analysis project Ga0193753, IMG submission 144925) | Soil microbial communities from a riparian zone of the East river system, Colorado, United States - H1c2 | ecosystem: Environmental > Terrestrial > Soil > Riparian zone | place: USA: East... | reverse complement strand
CATGCGGGTCCATAAGAAGTTTCTCCTGGTCTTCCCCGGACACGATGTCGGTGACGGTCATTCCCAGGAATTCCTCCAATGAATAGCCGTAGCGGCTGATGGCCTCTTCATTCACATCGAGGAAGCCGAGCGTTTCGAGATCGTATATCCATTTTGGAAGCGGACTCTTGAGGAAGATCGTGCGATAATTCCTCTCGCTTTGTACGAGTTTTTGGATCGCATCCTGCTTCTCTCTTTCGAGCCGGCGCTGTTTCAATGCGACATTTATGGCGACCGGCAACCTGGTCAGCCGGTCTTTCAGGATATAATCATCGGCGCCCGATTTTATGATATTGGCGGCAAACTCGTCCGATACCGTTCCCGTCACCAATATGAAAGGGATCATCAATCCCCGCTCCTGGATAATTTCGAGTGCCTCCGGGGCGCTGAACTGTGGGAGATTGTTATCGGAGAGGATCACGTCGGGATGGAATTCAACGAGTGCCTGCAAATAAGTTTGCTTATTCATTACATGACAGAAAAGGTATTGCGGATCGGCTTTACTCAGCAGCCGCCGTACCATTTCGGCATCATCGGGGTTATCTTCGAGCAAAAGAATGTTAAGGGTCATAGTTTATCGACTGGTGGTTGGTTCAATAGTAGCCAGTAAAATCCAAAGTTCTTTATGGCCTCCGCGAAACTTTCAAAGTTTACCGGTTTTACGATGTAGCTGTTTACTCCGAGTGCGTAGCATTTCTGGATGTCCGGATCTTCTTTGGAAGAGGTGAGGATCACAACCGGTATGGACCGCGTCCGGGGATCACCTTTCAGTTGCTTCAGCACTTCAATGCCGCTCACCTTGGGCATCTGGATATCGAGGAGGATGATCTTCGGCCGGTTGGTGGAGTCGCCCTGGCCGGCATATTTCCCCGTTGCAAAAATGAATTCGAGGGCCTCTTCTCCATCTTTTACATGGAAGAGATTATTCGCCATGTTGTTCTTCTTGAGGTGCCGGATCGTAAGTTCTGCATCACTGTCATTGTCTTCTACCAGCAGTAAATCCACCCTTTCTTGTTTCATTGTTTGATTTTTAATTTTTAACAATATGGGAAACTGTTTTTTCAAATGGGCAGGCTGAAGTAGAAGCAGGCACCCTTGTCCTTCTCTGCTTCGGCCCATACATCGCCGCCCTGTTTTGAGATGATCTTCTCCACCAACGCAAGGCCGACACCCGTGCCTTCGAACTCCTCTGCACTATGCAATCGTTGAAAGACTTTAAAGAGCTTGTCCTGGTATAGCTGATCAAATCCGACACCATTGTCCCTGACAAAGAATACATGTTTGTTGTCTTTATCAAAGGACCCTATCTCGATATGCGGTGCTTTTCGCTTCCGGGAATACTTGATCGCGTTGGAGACCAGGTTTACCCAGACCTGCCTGATCATATTGGCATTTCCATTCGCCCGCGGTAGCGGCTGTATATCCCAGCTTATCGCGCCATTTCCTTCTACCGGGCTGAGGCTTGTTATCACTTCGTTCAGCATTTCGGTCATATCGATAGCTGTCTTCGTTCCATCTTGTCTTCCCATTCGTGAAAAGGCGAGAAGGTCATCGATCAAGTGACCCATCTTGATCGTATTCTTTTTTATGACCGACGTAATTCGCATAGCCTCATCGTCCAACTTACTGGTGTAGTCTTCTTCGAGCATGGAGGTAAATCCGATGACGGCGCGCAGGGGCGCCCGCAGATCATGGGAAACGGAATACGAAAACCCCTCCAGTTCCTTATTTACCGACTCCAATTGTTCGGTGCGCTCCATTACCTTCTGCTCGAGGTTTTGATTGAATTCGACCAGGTTTCTATTTTGCTCCTCTATCTGGTCCAGCATATGATTGAATGCCTCTGTGAGCGTACCCAATTCATCATTGCCCATTTTAACCGCCCGTACGGAATATACCTTCTGGTCGGAGATCACCTTTGCCGTTTGCGCCAGCGCAAGTATAGGAGTGGAGATGCTTTTTTGCAGGAACCTGACCAGGACATAGGCGAGAAAAAACGATATTACCAGCACGAGTACGACGATAGTGCCGTAGAGGCGTAGCCTTTCATACATGTCTCCCATATCCGATTTCAGGTACAATGTGCCCAATTGCCTGTTGTCCTGGGTGACCGGTGTGAATCCATCGAGATAAGAATTGGTGAAGCTGAAGCCTGCGACGCCGGGACTAACGGGAAAGACGCTCTCTCGCGCCGTGGTAGCGTATTTCGAGAATATTTTCCCGTCTTTATCGTAGAGGCTCGCGGCCACGATATGAGGTTCGGCCTTTAAGGCTGCCAGGATCTCTTTGGCATCGTCGGCATTTTGGAAGGCGAGTGCGGCCGTGCTGTTCGCTGCAATGATCTTCCCGATTGTAGATAGTTTCTCGCTGGTGGTCTTCCGGAAGATGTAGAATTCATATATGAAAAATGTAACGCAGGTCACGAACAAGACAATCCCGTTGATAAGGAACACGATCCTCAGGAGCTTTTTCCGAATCGGTATGTTCTTGTATAGCATCATTAGTTGCTCTTCTCCGATTTGAATATTTCGGCCAGTCGCAACAGTTTCGAGCTTAGCACCAGTTCGCTTTCTTTCGTTGCCTCGAGATTTACCTGGAGCTTTATCTTATTGTTGCTGGTGAAGAATTTGATCATGCCTCCCAGTTTCGAAAAATCGGAGGCGTCGCTTACGGTCAGTACGTTCTTCCCTTTCAATGTCGTGATGATCGCTTTTCGTTTTTTTACATCGGGCAGGTTGACGAAGAGAAGGTGACAGTTTTGCGCATCTTCATCGCTTTGACAATAATGGACTGTTACCGGGTGCCCGTTTATTTTCTCGCCTGAAACGGTTTCTTCGAGAAAGGATCCAAAGGGATTTGCGCCGAGTATGCCTATGACGAGGGGCGATTCATCTGCATCGAAGGAAGTAGGCGGCCAATCGACGAACTGTGTAAAGTTGAAGAGAAAGACGGCCTTAAGCTGGTACTCGCGTGAAGGCGCTGGTTGGGCTGGCAGGCCGTGGCCATTCAGCGCGAACAACAGGATGAACAGAGCCTGGAATAGCCATTCATTTTTTCCGCGATATCTTATCGATGCTTGTACTCTCACTTTTATAGTCTGCATATTATCTTCCCGTAAACACTGCGTTCCATCTGCCTTGGAGATGGCGACGTAGGAAGAAATTCATAATGGCGTTTGTCAAGGATATTCTGTCCGACAACGGATAGTTCCACGTGTTTGCCCAGGTTGTAGCCGAGCCGCAGATCGAGTCCAAGATACGCTGCAACATGCGGCTGCGGTAATTTATCGACATAGCGTATCACCGTTCCTACCTGGATGCCGCCTGGAATATCCATCGATGACTGGACCATGACCTGGTGAGTAGGATCGTCACTCTCTGCGCTTGCTCCATTGACATCCACGGTTCCCGGTTTCACAGAGAGATCTTTTTTCAGGAATGTATATCCGCCGCGAAGGTTCCACCAACTGTTGACCTGTTTTGTCGCGGATAGCTCAACTCCGTACGAATTCCCTTTCACAGCATTCCCGAAAGTTATCGGGATAAAGAAGGGTAGCGGTCCGGGAGTCGCGCTCCTTATATCATCATATACATTATAGAATGTAGCTAAAGATATGGAAAGATCTTCCATGGGCTGAAGCCTCCAGCCGAGTTCGTAGGCAAGTACGTTCTCCGACGAAAAATCATCACTTCCTCCTATCAGCGCGAGATTTGGTATGATATAGAGGAAGAAGTCGCGGTCAATCCGCGCCGGTGTTCTCACTGCACGGGAAACGGCTGCCCATACCATGTTATTCCTGGCCGCCGTCCATGCGAGCCGGACATTGGGTTGATATTCGAAACCTGTATAACTGTTATGCTCGATCTTAGAGCCTATCGTGAGTCGCAGCCGGTCTTTTACCAGCATGATCTCATCCTGTAGGAATGCGCTATAGAGATAGAGACGCTTTCGCTCCGGGAGAAAAGCAAATAATTCGAGGTTTGTAACGGCATGATCCATCAACCGGAAATTCAAGCCATAGGTGAAGATATTCCGCTTGCCGACCTGGTAATGGTTCTGCCAGTCTATATCGTATGTCTTAAGGTCCTCGGTGAAGGCATTCCGGAAGTTACGCCAGGTATGATCATAATATGCCTGGAGTTGGAAGCCGGATTTTTCCGAGATCTGGTGATCCCAGCGGAAGGTGGTATTGTCGCCTCGTGCCACGATCGATTGATCACGGCCATCTGGATTAGGTCTGCCACCATAGACATTTTGCTGAAGGCTGATCTTGTTACGGGGGGATGGATCCCAGTTCAATTGAAAGCCTCCCTGGATCATAGACCAGTTGTCCTTTGCTTTGAGATTATTCGTATCGATGGTACTACCCATTCTAAACCCGGTGCCATATATCCTATAGGAAAGATCATTCGAGACCTTGCCGCCATAGCGAAGGCTGGCGAGGCCGGGCATATTGCTGCCGATTGCACCTTCGGCAAACAATCCCTTCGTGTCCTTCGAGCTCTTTGTAATGATATTGATCACACCATTTACGGCGTTGGCGCCCCATAGGGTTCCGCCAGGACCGCTGATGACTTCGATCCTATCTACATCCTCCAGCATGAGATTCTGAACATCCCAGAATACGCCTGCATATAATGGTGTGTACACTGTGCGGCCATCGATCAGTACCAGCAACTTATTGGCGAGCACATTGTCGAAGCCGCGCGCGCTGATTGCCCATTGGCTGGAGTTCACCTGCGCCACCTGTAAGTTCGGCGCCAGGCGCAAGGCTTCCGCGATCGTCTTCGCACCGGAGCTATGAATGTCCCGTTGCGTGATGACCTGGATAGCGGAAGCGGCCTCGGTGAGTTTTTCCAATCGCTTGGACACGGATGAGACCTCTACATCCATGAGTTCTTCAAGACTCATTTGTTTCAATGCCTTTGGGGGAAGAGTATCGCGTGTTTGACAGAGACCGTCATTCACTAGCGAGAGAAGAATGGCCAGGAAAACCAGCGTGGCAAAGGATCGGATTGATCGCGCCTTTTTAGCGGCAGAGATTTGGTTCATGTCAGGGATTAGATTCTGATGGTTAACTTGAGCGGAAATTCTAAATTCAAAATTAAAAAGTCAAAAGTCAAAAATGCGTGATTGTCGAAGTTTCATTTTATGACTGTGGAGTTTTTGATTGTTGACTCCCACCAGCACGCCATTTTGAATTTTTACTTTTGAATTTTGACTTTATATGATTTCAACCTTAGACTTGTCGCTGTGGGTGTTGGATTAATACGATTCAGCAAATCATCGTAATCTTTAATATTCGCAAAATAATGATTAAAGTGCATAGTACGCACCTGAAATAGATAGGAGCAATTGGTTATAAGTGGTTACCATTATTTATGAGGAGTAATTAGCCAATTCGGAAATGTGCCAATATGCAAATTATGACGTGCTAAATGAAGCCTCTAAATTCCTTAGAGATTTCGAATAACATGTCCATTGGCACATTTGCTAATTGTCGAATTGGCTAATTTGTTGCTGGGGTCTTGATCAGGAAAGACCTTTTGCCCGATCGATCGGGAATTGTATGTGGAAGGTGGAGCCTTTCTTCTCTATGCTTTCCGCCCAGATCTTTCCAAGGTGCGCCTCCATGATCTCTTTCGAGATATATAAGCCAAGGCCCATGCCCTTTGCCGAGTTGCTCGTGGAATAGATGCGATAGAATTGATTGAAGATCTTCTCGAGATGAGCGGCGGCTATGCCAACACCCTCATCGCTAACGCTGATCCTGGCCTGGTCACCGAGACGAATGGCCGTAACGAGGATCCGCGAGTGCGGCTTTGAATATTTCAACGCATTGGTGAGAAGATTGACCAGCACCTGGGACATTTTCTGATTGTCGATGGTTATGGACACATCCTCCGATGGAATGTCTGCTTCTATTTTATGCCGGGAAAAATCGAGCGACTCGATCGCTTCCTGTATCAGCGAATTGAGAGTAGTCTTTACGAAATGAAGATCGAGGCGGCCGGCCTGGATCTTCGATATATCGAGGAGGTCGGCGATGATGGCTTCCAGCCGCGCCACTTGTTTGTTGATTTTGGGAAAGAATTCCTTGGCCGAGGTCTCCGTGATCTCTGCCAGTTGCAGGTATCCCTTGATAGTGGTCAGCGGCGTTTTCAGCTCATGACTGGCGAAGCCGATGAACTCATCCTTCTTGCTGTTCAGCGCATGGATCTCCTCATACAGCATCGCATTATCCAGGGCGATGGATGCCTGCGAGGCGATGGCGGCAACAAGATTCTCATGTTCTTCCAGGAACATGCCTTCGCTGGAATGGCCGAAGAAGAGGCCACCAATGACAACGTTTCCCTTCGACATGACGGGAACGGCCAGGTAACTCACCACGGGAAGATGCCCTTCCGGCATTCCTTTGTGAGGCGCATTCTTACCATAACGGGGATCTTTGGTGATATTGTCGGAGCGAAGGATCCCGGTTCCTTCGAAGGTTTGTTTGAAGATGGCCGTGTTGCGAGGCATACCGAACTTCTCAAACGCCTCGCGTGGCGCACCCGAGAGGGTGAATAACATATAGGTTTCGCCCCTCGAATCGGTCTTATTGTAAAAAAAAGCGCCAAACTGTGCGCCGGATAGCTCTGTCGTCACATCGGTCACCTTTTGTAAGATGGACTGGACATCCAGTTGTGAGCCGATGGATCTTCCGAGTGAATTGATCAGTTCAAGCCGCTGCTCGGTCTTTTTCTGCCGGGTTATGTCCCGCGCTATCTTCGATGCACCGATAACGGTACCAGCCGAATTTCTGATAGGGGAAATGGTAAGAGAGATATCGAGCAGACGACCATTCTTCGTCATGCGAATGGTCTCGAAATGTTCAACCCTTTCGCCCTTTCTCAGGCTTGAGAGGATCATCTCTTCCTCGCTCTTACGATCGGACGGAATGAGTATTTGGATCGATTGCCCTATTACTTCTTCCTCGGTGTACCCGAACATCCGTTCGGCCGCTTTATTCCAACTCGTAATTCTACTATTCAGGTCCTTGCTTATGATGGCATCCTCTGAAGAATCGATAATGGCGGCGAGCATTGACTGGCGATGTTCGATGTGGTCAATATGCATGCATTCAGGGTTGTGTACTTATATATAAACATACCGAAATTACCGTATTTTAGCACGTATTTATTCCGGGAGTCATAAACGCCAGGTGCGATGATGTCCTCGCTGGTACACAAACTCCCCATGCCGGTCTTGGAAGGCCGGCATACATAAAAAGGCCCTAACGATGAGGAAAATTTTGGTTGTAGACGACGATGAGGATTTGCTGGAAATGGTAACGCTTGTTTTTATGAGCCGCGGCATGCGGGTGAGTAGCCTGAACAAGGGAAGCGGCTTCTTCGAGATCATCGAGAAGGAAAAGCCGGACATCATCATCATGGATATCTATCTCGGCGACGCGGATGGGAGGGACCTTTGCCGTAGATATAAGGAATCGGCAAATTCGCGATTGCTGCCCGTCATACTATACTCCGCCGGGAACATTCCACCCGCCTCCATAGAGATCTCCCTAGCAGACGATTTTCTACAAAAGCCTTTTGATATTGGATTCCTGATGAAGAGGGTGAATCAACTTTTGAATTAATTTGACAATTTGGTAATTTGATAATGGGGCGTGCCGAAGGAAAAGGTTGTCGTCAATGGATTTTCGCGCCAACTACTAAAGACGAATCAATAAAAAACCCGGTATAGAAATACCGGGTAGATTCCAAACCTTATTGGTTATATGAGAAACATAGTTATCAGGACAATACGATTTACACGAGATGTAAATTAACTGACAGCAGAATAGAAGTGAAGGGAAATGAATGAATGGTATGGTTGTCGTGACGAATAGTGGTGGCGGGGAATCCAGCGGCGAGTGGTAAAGTCAAAATTCAAAAGTAAAAATTAAAAAATAGACCCGAAGTGGTTGTAGTTTTCGTCCTTACCCCAGTGGGGCAATATGTCCATATCGGGCAATTCATAAAAATATATTTCTTATCATCATCAATGCCGTGTCTGATAACAATTCGATGATTTTCCCGGACTTCTCTTTTCTTACATGTTGCCCCGCTGGGGCAAGGATCGTAAGGGGCGTTGATTTGCTACAAACATGTTGCCCCGCTGGGGCAAGGGTCGTTTATATTAAGAACCAGGCAGCCAGGTAGAGAAGTGATATTGGTCCTCTAGGCAGAGTCCCTTTGGCAAATTCAAAAGTAAAAATTCAAAAATAGATCCGAAGTGGTTGGGGTCTTCATCGTCAGGGGGTCCTTTTGCATTTTTAATTTTAACTTTTGACTTGAATGAACCCGAATCGGTTGAGATCTTCATCGTTAGGAAACCCTTTTGAATTTTGACTTTTGAATTTTGAATTGATCAGAACTTTCCAAGTTGCTCACCTATCACATCGCCGAATTTCTCCTTAAGAGAATAATCCATATTGCCTCCCGATGTGTGTATCCGGATGAAGGTAACCGGCGAGGACTTCAACCTTTCCACATCGTCGCTGAGAAGCCTGTAATAGGCATAGGAGAAGCATCCATATCCCATGGAGCTGACGCGCGAACTATTGTCTGTGAGATTACGCAACGGTATGATGGTGCCATCTTCCAGTCTCAGTTCGGCGGGATCGCCTTGTTCGAGGGAGAAGACACTTGTCCTTCCCGTCTGGATGAAAAGAGATAGCATGAAGCCATTCCGGCTCTTATACACCGAGCTCTTCAGTATTTCACCTATCGACTTCGTGGCACCCGCTTGGGTATAGAGCCTGTCTTCCCCGGTATAGAAGGTGGTGTCACCGGTATTTTTATCGATAGAATGTTTTAATTTTTTCTGCGCAGGGGCGGAAATGGAAGTGGCAAGGATGAGAAGCAGGAGGAGGGAGAATCTCATACGGGGTGGTTTGATTCCGAAGATACAGACAATTTGATAATTTGATAATTTGGCAATTTGATAATGATCCTCATTCGAAGCGTACTTCTCTCATCGTAGCACGCCCCATTATCAAATTAGCTTAAGGGGCCATCACCGCCACCGATTGTTTCCCCACCGCGGAGATGAGCGATACGTAGTAAACGCCCCTGGCCAGGAAAGGAATCATAATGGTCCTGGACTGCGGCCCCGCCATATTGTTCAATTGTTGCTGGAGAATGACGGTGCCAGTATTGGAGAATAGGATAAGGTTTGAATTGGCGGAGAGCGAACCCGAAATTGTCAGTACATTATTTTTTATACTCGCTATCACTCCTGACTTCCCGATGTCCGGGCTCACGCTGACGACGGATGAATAGAAAGAATGTCCGCCTGCCTCCACAATATGTAGCCGGTAATAGAGACGGGATATACCGGGCGGCAGCAATTGATCTTCGTAATCATAAGAGACATCTTCTTGCCGGCCTGTCTCCGTACCGGAATGAATGACGGCGAAATCGGTTCCGTTCACAGAACGTTCGATCATATACCTTGTTCCCTGTTCTGCGTTGGTGACGGTGTATGTCAATGCGACGGACCGGGAGCGTGCGCGTACTGTGAATGATGTGAGGTGGATGGGAAGTATTGCGCCAAGGCCGGTGACTTCTACATAATCGAAGACCATCCGGCTGGAACCACCAGTCGAGGTAGTGGCATTATACCCATAGACCCTGAATGTAACGGCTGTTGGCAGCGTTGCAAAAGCAACGCCGGGCGATACGGTATAGTTGGCATAATTCAGCGTCATGGACCCAGAGGAAATATTTGCTGTATAGCCGTCGAGACTCGAGCGGACACTCCAACTGGTAGGACCGGCTCCCGCGGGAGAGCCCGTATTGCTTCTACGCATACGAAGAATGAGCGAAAGTATATTGAGGGTGAAGCCAGGTTTTGGGGTCAATGTAAACTGGAGGTAACTGGAGGTATTGATGCCGCCCGGGGGCCAGCCATTCTCACCATAATATTCCGTACCGCCATTGAAACTGCGTGTTGGGATTCCCGGAGAGAAATCGGCCAGCGATACCGTATTGTTCGCGCCGGCAACGGCAGTCAGCACGTTGGTGAAATTCCAGAGCCCAATATCCTGTGCGCCGACCTGCAAAGAGGACGACAGGGCCAGGGTAAGCAGGATCAAAAGCAGGTAGGATTGCCCTACTATATCTCTAAAGCGGGATCTCATAGTTGGTTAAACATAGACTACGGGCTTATAACGCTAATAGTTTACACTTAGTGTCCTCGAGGACGTGAATCCTCGACGTGAATCGTGAAACGTCAATCGTGAATAGCCTCCGACTGTATTTTGCCTAAAGGTCTCGACGGGATTGAGAAGACACTAACTGATTTGAGCAGTTTTAAGCCGAGAACGGGAATCGTGAAACGTCAACCCGCCTACGCTAAGGCTGCGGCCTTGCTCACCAAAGCTGCGCGCAGGCGATGCGGGCGCGGTCGTGAATAGCCTCCGACCCCAGTATTTTCCCGACGGGTTTCGACGTCAAATGAAGACATTGACTGATTTGAGCAATTTTAAGACAAGAACGGGAATCGTGAGTCGTCAACCCTCCTACGCTAAGGCTGCGGCGGGCGCGGTCGTGAATAACTTCCGACTCAAGTATTTTCTCGACAGGTTCCGATGTCAAATGGAAGACACTAACTGATTTGAGCAATTTTTAAGACTGCCGCTATTCACGATTGACGTTTCACGATTCACGTCGAGGATTCACGTTCTTCCGACATGGCGACGCTTACGTTCGTTGCTATCATGCCTTCCTCATCCGTTGGCAGCACACGAATGGAGACGGGGCTTCCTTTGCTGGATATCGATGAAGTATAGGCCTTATTCCATTCGCGATCGATTTCGATGCCAAGGAATGCGAGCCCCTGACATATCCTCGCCCTTATCTCAGGCTGATGTTCGCCAACGCCGCCGGTGAATACGAGGATATCCAGTCCGCCGAGTGCTGCCACGAATGCGCCGATATGTTTCCGTACCTGGTAACAAAACATCGTGAGTATCTTGCGTGCCTCCGGAATTTCTTCTTCGAGCTCGAGCAATTCCACAATACTTCCCGTTGAATCCGGAACAGCCTTCAGCGAATTCTTCTTATAAAAGAGTTCGGCGAGTTCCGTTGCGGACATTCCCTTTATCTTCATGAGATAGGTGATAACGCCCGGATCGATCTCCTTTGTCCGGTTATTGATGATGAGTCCACCGCCTGCACTGAAACAGGTACTAGTATCCATGCATCTCCCATTTTTGATGGCGGTGATACTGCAGCGCTGACCGAGGTGTGCGATGATGATCTTCTTCTCCTCAATATCGGGGTCGTCTTGCTTCAGTTGTTTCAGGATGGAGCGGCAGGATAAACCGTGCAGCCCGTATCGCACGGCGTCTTCCTTCCACAAGGCGCGAGGCAGGGTATGGTAATTTGCGTCGAAAGGCTTGTGCCGGTTGAAATAGGAATCGAAGCAGGCGAAGTGCCGCGCAGTTGGGAATGCCTGCCTGAAAACTTCGATCACGGGTAGCGTATCCGGCCATTCGAGCATGGACAATGTTTCGAGATCCTTCATTTTCTTACTGAAATGGTCGTCGATCTCCGAACACTCCGCCGATCCCGTTCCGCCCTGGATCACCCGGTATCCTATTCCTGCCAATTCACCGGCGCCGTTCATTTGCTCGCCTATCCATTTGATCATAAACATTGCCGCCTTGCGATGCGTGGACATTTCATTATTGGAGAAGGAAACATGGGATTGCACGGGCATTGAATGACTGAAGCCCGGGTAAGCGGTACCTATGCCAGTGAGATTGCCTTCCACAAGTTTGTGGCTGGTATCGGCAATAGAAAAAACATTAAACTTGAGGCTGCAGGTTCCGGCATTGATGGCAGCTATCAACTGGCGTTCCGCCATTGAATTTTTTTTATAATAATGCAAACATTCGGCCAGTAAACCTGAGGCTGGGTGATGTCGAAGGACCCGTTTGTTTTCAAGCTGATTTCAACACGGGAGTTGAATGAATGCCAGCCTGATCCGAGGCTTACCTTTCAATAAATCCCTATAAAATTAACCTTCCTCGTCGCAAATAACAATAACGGGCAACAATGAATGAGGTATAATATCCCTTTATTTTTTTACTGGCTGACCCCCTTCCCCGGCAGTGTTACCATTTCACGCTCTGCAGCATGATCCTTATTGCCCGTGAATATCTTCACTTCGTGTTGCTTCCCATCGTTCACGAGCACGATCGTCGTATTATTCTGTTCCACTCCATCTATCATCGCAAAGGCATTGGGATCGCCATTGGTGATTGCCTGCACCAGTTCGATATTGTAGCCTGTATCCTTATACCGGTACTTAACCTTCACCGATGGCCACTCTGCCGGAATGCTTGGGGAGAAACTAAGCCGGTCGCCTTTTCTCTTCAGCCCGATGAATGATTCGAGTATCAACTGGTACATCCATCCTGCGGAACCAGTGTACCAGGTCCAGCCGCCACGGCCGATGTATTTGTTCGCACCATACACATCCGCCGCTATCACATAAGGCTCCACCTTGTATATCGCCACCGAAGCCTTGTCGTTAGCATGATTAAGTGGATTAATAATATTCAATAGCTCCCATGTCTTCTTCCTGTCGCCCATTGCTGCAAAGGCCATCACCAGCCAAACCGCGGCATGCGTGTATTGTCCGCCATTTTCCCTAACACCCGGAACATATCCCTTGATATAACCGGGGTTCATGGTACTCTTATCGAATGCAGGCGTGAAAAGCTGGAGGATGCGGTCATTTCTTCTCACCAGGAATTTATCCGCCGATTCCATAGCCATCTTGGAGCGGTCTATATCGCCGCCCTTCGAGAGTACTGACCAGCTCTGGGCAATGGAGTCGATCTTGCACTCTTCATTAACAGAGGAACCCAGCGGCGTTCCATCATCGAAGTAACCACGCCGGTACCATTCGCCATCCCACGCGTGTAGCCGTATATTCTGTTTCAACTTTGTAGCCTCGTTAAGGCATTTCCCGGCGAAGACTGCATCGCCCTTCAATTCGGCTACTTCCGCAAATCGTGTCAGGATATCATAGAGAAAGAAGGCAAGCCAAACGCTTTCGCCAATTCCTCTTTCACCTACCTTGTCCATGCCATCATTCCAGTCACCCGAGCCGAAGAGCGGCAGCCCGTTCGGACCATATCTCATTCCATGCTCGATCGACTTCACACAGTGTTGATATAGCGTTGCACTCTTGTCCGATTGTATGGGAAGATCGTAATAGGACTCTTCGTCCGTATTCAATAATCTTCCTTCGAGGAATGGCGCCGATTCTTCGAGTATTGCCATGTCGCCGGTGGTGGAGATGTAACGGGCAGTAACGAACGGGAGCCAGAGGAAATCATCCGAACAGGTCGTTCGCACGCCTCTTCCCTTCGGCGGATGCCACCAGTGTTGTACATCGCCTTCCTTGAATTGTCTCGATGCGCAAAGCAGGAGTTGCTCCTTTGCAAAATGCGGCGTGGTATGCATGAGCGAGAGAACATCCTGCAGCTGGTCCCTGAAACCAAAGGCGCCACCGGATTGATAGAAGCCGCTTCTTGCCCAGATGCGGCAGGCGAGCGTCTGGTAGTTGAGCCATCCGTTGCTCAGCAGGTTGATGGCGAGATCGGGTGTTTCCACCTGCACGGCGCCGAGTGTTTCCTGCCAGTAATGTTTCACC
>Ga0193753_10002690_pt1 | contig 13760 bp, 7 predicted proteins | sample H1c2metaG_FD_144925 | JGI IMG/M metagenome (GOLD analysis project Ga0193753, IMG submission 144925) | Soil microbial communities from a riparian zone of the East river system, Colorado, United States - H1c2 | ecosystem: Environmental > Terrestrial > Soil > Riparian zone | place: USA: East River... | reverse complement strand
GACGCCTTCATCGCCAAACTGTTTCCGCAACGCGCGCAACTTGGTGTAGCTCTGCCGCGCGATCGGGCAGCCGTTCATGGTGAAATAGAGCACGATGGCTTTTGCATCCGTGCGCCGCAGTTCGTGGAGACGGCCCTTGGCATCGGGCAGCGCGAAGTTCATCACGTCTTCGCCGGGAGCAATGGCTCGAAGGCTCGCGGTCTTTTCCGGTTCGGCGGCGAGAGCCTGGAAAGCAATCAGTGTCAGCAAACTGAGGTAAACGAGTTTCATGGCTGCGGGATACTGACTCGATTTCAACCGGCGCGAAAGCTCAACTTCAGGAGAAGAAGGATGCCGAGGACGCAGTTTTCTTGTTCCATTTTCAACCGGCCACTGGACGATCCCCTCCCGGCGGGTGATTGTGCGGCGGGAGCGAATATGGTTGGAGCCATCATTACATTTCTCGGCGTGTGCGGCATCGTCGCCACCTACATGGGGATCGTACACTCGTTTCTGCGCGACGCAGAAGAGCCGAGTGACGCGGCGAGGGAAGAACGCTTTCGCAAACAGGATCAGAAGCAGGAACAGGAACATCCGGCCGAAGCTCCCAGCGAGCATTCCCGCCGGCCGCAATGGGCGCATTGAGTCAAACGCCGGCGCGTCTGCGGACCAGTTTCAAAAAATCGTTCGCGACCGGGACGCGCATGGCCCAGGCCACGGCGAAATAAATGACGGCTGCGCACAACATCGACACGAAGACCTCGCCGACCTTGGACCAAAACGTTTGATGGCCGATGCTCCATTCCCACCACGCCCGCACAAACCACGCCCCCAGCGCAGCGCCGGCGGCGCAGAGCAACAGCGCGCCGATGTGATGCCGCAGCGACTGCATGTCGAGACGCCCGAGTTTTTTGCGCAAGGCAAAGGTGAGCAGGAAAATGTTTACGAAACTCGTCGCGGTGTTGGCGATGCCCAATCCCGCTTCCTTCATGAACCACACGAGCGGCAGCGTGAGCGCGGCGTTCAGCACGAGACAGAAGACGGAAATTTTCATCGGCGTCTTCGTATCGCCGAGCGCATAAAACGCGCGCGCGAAAATGTTCACGCAGGAAAACGCGATAAGACCGGGCGCGAGGGCGACGAGCGCCCGGGTCGTGCGCGCGGTCGCGACGGCGTCGAATTTGCCATGCTCGAAGAGGAGACGAATCATGGGTTCACCCAGCACGATCAGCAGCACGGTCGCGAGCAGGTTGATGAAGAGCAGATAAGCGATGCCGTCGCGCAGCGTGGCGCGGAACTCAGGATATTTCTTCTCCGCCGCCAGGCCGGACAAAGTGGGCAAAATGTACGTCGCCAGCGAAATGCCAAATACGCCTTGCGGCAATTCCATGAGCCGGACCGCGACACCGAACGCGGCGACGATCTCGGGGCCGACGGCGAAAGCAAAGCCGCTGGCGATCATGACGTTGATCTGAAAAACCGCCACGCCAATGGTCGCCGGGAGCATTCGTTGGATGACGGCGCGCACGGTCGGATCGGTCCAGGGCCGGACCCACCGATAGTGAAACCCTTCGCGATAAAGGAGGGGCATTTGAAACGCAGCCTGGGCGAAGCCGGCCACTAGGACACCGATGGCGAGGCCGAAAATTTTCTCGTGCAATTCGGTTCCCATGAGGGGCGCGATGAAATACACGGACGCGATCATGGCCACGTTCAACAGCGCCGCGCCCAGGGCCGGGACAAAGAAATGCCCGCGCGCGTTGAGCATGCCCATGCACACAGCGGCGAAGCAGACGAAGATGAGATAAGGAAACATCACGCGCAGCAACCGGAGCATCAGGATCGTGCTGGCCTCATCGATGCGGACAACTCCGAGCACGAGCGAGATGATGACGATTGCGAGGACGACGATGATGCTCGCCGCGACGAGCAAGCCGGAGATGACGGCGTTGGCCGCCTGCCACATCGCTTCCTGGCCATCGGCTTTTTCCTTCTGTTTGAAAATGGGAATGAACGCCGCCGTGAGCGCGCCTTCGCCGAGCAAGCGCCGGAACAGGTTTGGGATTTGGAACGCGTAGGCAAATGCACCCGCGACCCAGCTCACGCCCATGAAATTTGCGTAAGCCATTTCGCGGACGAGTCCGAGCACGCGGCTGAGCATCGTGGCGATGGCCGTGGCGCCGGAGGATTTCAGCATTTGCGACATGCGCCGCGGAGTGTTCCGAGCCGCGGAACGCGAGCGCAAGGAAACAAACATTGGGCGGACGGTCGCGGAGCGGCTGTTGATGGTAGCCGCCGCTTTCAAGCCATAGTTCGCCGCGCCAAGCGTTCGTTCGTTGCGGAGCGACGATTGAAAATCCCGCGCCCGTTTCATGCGTCGCTCTGCGACGCGACCCATGACTTGGGCCAGCTACGTCAGTTCATCGCTCCGCGATGCGAGCACGTCACGTTGGCAAAATTCAGCATGGTTACCGGGCGGCTGGAAGCGCGCCCTCACTGGCGGGCAAGGATGCCCGCCGCCACATCGTAAAAAAATTCCCCGGCAACTTTCGCTGCCGGGGAATGCGTCAAAACTTCGACCGAGTTTACGGGTGCAACCGATAGAACGTGATGCCCGTCGTCGTGACGTTCACCACGGAGTTCCCGCCCACGGTCGGATACGGCCCGGGAATCGTGACCCAGCCGCCCGGGTTGTTCAGATCGGTGTTGCTCTGGAGTTGCGCGCCCGCCGTGACCGGCCATGCGATATTGGCGTGCGTGGCGTCCGTGCGCTCGATGGTCATACGCGGCCCGACACTGCCTCCGCCGCCTTCGCCCCACAGCATCAAGTCAAAGCTCAGGTCGGATGAACCGATTGAGTCCTGATGTACTTCCACGGCGAGGGTGTTGTTTCCAACGACCAGGCTGTTGGCCGCGTTCGAGCTGAAGAAAAGCCGTCCATCGCTATAATCCAGTGTGCCAAAATCCGCGTAAGTGATCGGCGCCACCGCGAACTCATTAGTGGTGCGAAAGGCCCCGATGCGAGTGCCGTTCAAATACACCACGCTGGAATCATCCGCCAAAGAGCTGACGATCAACCCGGTGAACTCCGACGGATTGGCCACAGAGAACGTGTGCCGGAAATAAATCGCGTGATGACGATTGCCGCCGGGACCGATGTCGATAAGCGTGCGCTCTGGATTAGTTTCGGGCGAGGTGACCGCATCACCGCCGCCGAGTTCGGCAAAACCGCTCGGCCACGTTGCGTCATCATACGCCGCTTCATACCAGGCCCGGCTCGAACCATCGAGCGGCGGCTCGCTTCCGAGCGCATTGTATTTCCAACTCGCACCGTTGCTGACCACAAGGGTGTAAGGTGCCGGAAGATTGGTGCCTGTGATTACGACGGACTGCTCGCCGAGGGTACCGCAGCCGTCCGTGGCGCGAATCGTCAAGGTGTTCGCGCCAAGGAGCAAATCGTTCACGACGAATTGGCCGAAGGTAATGTTCGTCGCATAGCGCACCACGCCGTTAATCAGAACTTCGACGTTCGTCACACTGTCCGAATCCACCAGGCTGAACTGGCTGATCACCGGCGTGCCGACGGTGAAGGTGTTGCCGGTCACGAATCCACTGAGGGCGTTCGAGATGCTGAACAGGTTGGTGGTGTAAAAATTGGTGATAGCCACCACTGGCGCAAGGTTGGGCACGACCGTGAAACTCACGTTCGTGGTGTAGGTCGCTCCGGAGGAGTCCTGACCCAGCGCCGTGACGGTATGAGCGCCCAGAGCGACGCTCGAGAACGTCGTGGAGAACGGAGTCGCGTCGTCATTCACAGGCGTTCCTCCGTCGAGTTGGAAGCTGACGTTCGTGATAAAGAAACTCGCCGTGGCGTTCACGGTCAGGCTGATGTCGCCCGCACAGGTGACGGGAACCTGCTGGTTCGGTGTCGGACTGGTGATGGTGACGTTTACCGTGGCCTCGCTGAACGCGGTGGCTTCGAAAGTAAAATTGTCCACGGCCAAACCGCCGTCCGTGACGTTCACGCCGTTAAAGTCTTGCCAGCGGACATAGATCACTCCACCCGGCGCCACGGGCGCGGGCGGCGTCACGAGCCCGCCGATGGCCGCTACGCGATTGGCCGCGTCGTTGCCATTCACCGCCATTTGCGGTTCCACGCGCAAGGCCGCCGGCTGGTCGAAATCAAAGATGGTCGGGACCCAAGTTGCTCCCAGGTCGAAGCTCACAAAGTTGGTCAGGCCGCCATCGACGGCATTGGTGTAATTACGCCAGACCTCTCCATCGTAACGAATCGTGAAGGCCAGGATGTTGCTCGAAGTATTGTTTTGGATGCGCGCCACGATATTGCGATCCCCGCCGGTGGCGGCGGTGCCCAATGCGCGATCTGGATCATCGGTCGTGCCGTAGTTCCAGCCCAACACACTGCCGCTCGCGCCCGCGCTGCCATCGCCGACGGTGACTGTGACCGCATTCGCCGGCAGGGCCGCGCCCACGTACCAACCAATCGGCGTCTGTGTGCCGGTCGCCGTCATGCCGTCGAAGTTCTCCGAAATGATGCCGCCCGGGTAGGAGGTGAATTGCTCCCGCACGACAATGGTATTGGTGAGCGAGTAAGCGGTTTCAGTTGCATTGACTGCCTGCGCGAAAATCGAATACGTCCCCACGGGCAGATTCACGAGTTGGTTCGAATAAGGAGCGTCCGTATCTGTGAAGAACAACACGTCGTTGGTGTAAAAGGAAACGCTGGTCGCCGGCGTCGTGCCGGAACTGTTTGCCGTGACGAGGACGTTCGCCGGAGTCACAGCCGTGCCGCTGGCGGGCGACGTAAGGTTAACGGCCAACGGAAGTGTCGATGAACCAGCGGCAAAGAATACGTCGTCGATGGAATAACCGCCTTCCTCGGTCCCGGAGTCATCGCGGTTCGCGCCTGCGTTGTCATCAGCCCAAAGAATATAAAGCGTTCCGCCCGCAGGCCAGGTGCCCGGGCTGAAGGTGCCCAGCCGCGGCCCGGTCGCATCGCCAGCCAAAGCAGGAATTTCCGTCCAACTGCCAGCGTCACCAGTGAGGCTCCAGAACACGAGAGGTCCGGGAATTTCTTCCGTCGTGGTACCGGTGGTTTCGTTGCCAAAGGTGTAGGTGACCGTGACATCGGTTTGATCTGACTCCGTGTCGTTTTGCAGCGTGGCCATGAGCATGGTGTACGCATTTCCCGTCGGAATGAGCTGCACATTCAGCCGGGTAGAGTTCCATCGTGCGAGGCCGTTCTCGGATGGAGGGGTGGTGCCGGAACTTCCCAGTGGACTGGTGATGCTCGAGGCGGCGTTGCCATTCACGGCGTTGGTCAGCGCATCGGATGTCGTGATCGTCCCGCCATCACCCGCGCCTGAGAGCGACGACCAACCCTCCGCAACGGTGGGAGCCGCCAAATCAAAGGAATGAACAATACTGCCACCAGGCCCGACAGATATGGCAGCCTGGGCAATGGACAGGCATGCCGCTGTCATCGTCAAACTAAGGAGCAGCTTTTTCATCGATACAAACGATGGGAATATTTTTTTCATGGTGAAGCGATTGCTAGTTGTGTTGAACCTCAGTGTCCGCCCGCAACTTGCGCCAGCAATGTTGCCCTTGAATCGATTGGAACCTTGTTCATGAGTCCAGCGACCGTGGCAGACGGCATTCTCAAAATCAAGATGGCACTGGCCGTCGAGCGCGTGTTTTACACCTGATAATAAGTTCAGGGAACTCCCTGACTTGGCTCCGGCGAAAATCGGGTGATCTTGTTTTGGAATTCGGAAGGAGAGAAATATGAAAATACTCATTTGCATTGGCAGCGCCGCGTTCCTGATCGGGTGCGCGCATGTCTCGGACGAAGAAAAGGCCCGCGGCAGCCCGGGTTCCCGCTCCAACATTCAGACGGATGCGACGGAAGAAGATTATTTCCCGTATCGTTCCGGGCCGGGGTTGCCCAGCACCGATCGGGCGTTTCCGCGCCAACCCGCCACGACCGGGACCAATCAGAAGAACTAACGGCTGGGCTGAAGTCGAAATTCTGTTCCGTGCCGTGATGTCACTGCGAAGCCGGGAACGCGGACTTCTATTTGCGGAGTTTGCGACTGCCAGATCGCTTCCAGCCTGACGGTGATCTCGCCAGCGTGCTCGGTCTCAACGTAAACACTGACCCGGCCAAAGGGCGTGAGTGTTCCTTCGAGCGAAAGAGGCGCACCCTTTTCGATCCATTCGCGGCGCAGGCCGGAGCCAATCACGAGTTTGTCCGCTTCTTCACGCACAAAAAGATTTCGCAGCATCATCAACCATTCAGCGGCAGCCCACACGTGCTGGCCATCGCCCATGCAGCCGCCCAGTGTGCGCGGATGGATCGCTTCGGGCCACTGCCCTGTCGGACTGGCGAGATCGACGACCGCATCCATCAACGAATGAGCGCGGCTATCGCCAGCCCGCAACAAAACTTGCGCGACGTGCAAAGTTAGGTAGGCGTTGATGCCGCTGTGAATCATGTTCTGGAAAAATCCATCGCGCACGAAGCTGTGGGCCAAGAGCCACGCCACCGTTCCCATCACGCGCGCATCGTTTGGCGCGAACAGTTGCAGCGGGAAATCTGCGATCAACGAACCGACGGCGCCCGAGTCCATGCGCCGATCCGGCGCGGCGGGAACCGCGCCGTGGGTGCGAGGCAAGGCGCGTTCAACCGAAGCGAGAATCGTCTTCTGAAATTCATCGGCTTCCAAATCGAACTCCCGCGCTGCGTTCGGTTGGCTCACACGCAGAAGCCGCGCGGCGGCGCGCAGACCGGCCACGCCCCAGAAATCATCCCAGTAATAATAATCGTTGGGGCCAAGATGTTCGGCGCTGAAACCCGCGGGCAGCAGGCCTGGATGTGGCGCACCCTGCGGCATGCGCTTGCCGAGAATCCAACGTGCGCCGCGCTCGATGACGTCCGTCCATTCACTGGGAACAGGTTCGCCGGTAAGACTGAAGTATCGCTCCATGATCCAGAGCACCTGGCCATTCGAGTCCCACTCGCCTTCCTGAGATCGGAAATAGCCGTCGCGAAGTTGGCCACGCGGAAACAGGTTCAAGGCCCGGCGCGTTCGTTCGCTCGCGCCCAGCGTGATCAGGGCATTCAAGATGAACGCCGCGTCGCGATACCAAAAGCGCCGGTAGGTATAAGGCCCGGGAAACACTTCGCCGGGCGCGTGAAGAATCACCGTACTCACCGCCGTGTCGTACAATCGCTGCCATCGCTCGTCGGGAATCTGGAGCCGCGCGCAAGTGTTTAACTCGTCGCGCCAGGAAGCCGTTGAAGTCGAGACTTCGGCGACGGGTTCTTCCAATTGTATCGGCACGCGAATCTCGACCGGTGCGTCGGCCGAGAAAATTCCCGCCGCCGTCGCCATGCCGACAGCGCAGTCGATCTTCCCCTGCTCTATCGTCGTTTGGAGCGCGTTGAAAACATCGCCAGTCTCATAGCAGGAGAGCACGCATTTTTCCGGCGCACGACTGAACTGAACGGTGTCGATGTCATTGATGGTCCACGAATGCCGGTCGTCCGCAACTTGCACCGAGTCGATGAAGCTCACGCCTTCCGGGTTGTAAGGCCGCGCTGCGATCACAAGTCGTTCTCCACTCCCAGCAGCAGAGTTCACACGCACCACGCACCACGCACCACGTTCGTCGCGCTCCACCCAAGCCTCCGAACGCAACCCGCGCGCCGCATCGCCAATCTTCGTTCGCACCGAAATGTTCTCGCCAATATCCAGCGACTGTTCCGCGGCCGCCGCCTTCGACGGCAGCAACGGTTCGCCACTCCCCACGATCCAGAAATCCAGCGACCAGCCATCGAACAACGGAGTGACGAGCCCGCGCGGATCAACAATGGGATAGTGCGGAAAATCCGGCAGCCCCACCGCGGTCCAGTTGCGATGCGTGATGTTGATGTGGCTGAACGAAAATGCGCGCGGGACGAACGAGTCGCTGTGCGGATTGAATTGTTGCTCGACCCAGTAAGGCCACACCCAGTCCAGGTTGAATTGAATCGCGCGCGTGTTAACCAGCCCGCGCGCATGAAAGACGACACCGGCGCGCAACAGTTCAATCGGTTCGCCGACCTCGGACGGTTTGGCAAAGGCGCGCAACCTTTTGAGAACCACGCCGGGATCGACAAAGCCATACCCGCGCGCGACATGGCCGATCACCGTGTGCCACGGAATCCAGCTCAGACCTTTGCGGGCCACGAGCGCAGGCCCAAAACGCGGCGCGACCCGGTGATTGGAACGGCGCGATTGAATCTCCTTCGCGCTGGCACGTTTCAGCATGGCTCAACGTAGAACCGATCCCGGAACGCGCAATGCGTAGCGAGCATTGAACGAAGGGCCAGAGCAATCGCCGAGCGCGACCGTCCTCACTCCTCAATGGCGGCCAAACATTTGGGGACCGTACTTCAACAGCACGACGGCCCAGGCGACGACGAGCAAGAATACAAAGATGGTGAGGCCGAGAGCGATGCGCTTCATCAGTTGCACGCGTTCGCGCATCCGCGCGGCTTCCTCCTGTTGCAGCGTTTTGAATTGCGCCAGTTCTTTTTCGACGGCGGCGTTCGCATCGGCCGCGCGCAGAGTCATCACCTGCCACTTGCCCTCGCCCGGTGGAAACGCGGCCGGCAAAGTCTTGCGTTGCTCATCGCTGGCGATTTCGAATCCGCGATCGCGCCAGTAAAGCGCATCCATCTGGGTCCAAAGCCGTTCGAGCGCGTGATTCTGAATGATCACCTGAAGCCGTTTCCAAAGCAGGTCGCGCAACGAATCCGAGAGGTCCGCTCTCGCGATCGATTCGCTGTGCAACAGCCCTTGCGCTCCCGCGATCTGAAGACCAATCGTCGCAATCACCTGCCCGGTCTCATCGCTCACCACTTGAAACTCGGTGAAACGTTTTTCGAGCGCATCCACTGGAAGTTGTTCCAATCGCCACAAGGCGATCAGTTGCGGCAAATCTTCCACCGTCGCGCGGCGCGTCACGAAACTCACTGGCGTCATGATCATGAAAATAGGAATCGTGCGATTGGGGTAAAGACTTGATTGCGCCGACCGGTCCAGGCGCGGCGGAATGACCAAAAAAAGATGCTACAGGAGGATTGCGGTGGAAACGAACCGCGCTACACTAGCGGCGTTAGTGGAGGTCTTTCATCCGCGGGAAATTGGCAGCGAAGGATTTTATGAAATTGAAACGGAACAGCCGGCCGCCAGTGCTGGCCAAGGGGCAAATCTGGAAACTTGGCGAGGGGCACCTCGAAATCACCCACTTGGGCAAACGTCTCACCGAATACAAACGCTACCGCGACATCGCGAAACGCCGCGCGATTCCCGAGATGGCGCACATCGACGACGTGCAGAAAATTCTGATCAACAACCAGGCGGCGCTCGTGCAGCAACCGCGCGTGCCCCAAGCCTGATTGGGCCTGACGCCGGGGACCACTGCCGTTCAAAAAAGCAACCGACGGCGTAAGAGGGCGGATAGCGTTTCAGCATGGGTGGCAACTCGCCGACAGGGGATGCCGGCGCCTCAGGCGATTGTGGTTCATGACCGCGACGCCCGAGATGTGATGTGGTGTTCTTCTTACGTGGGGCGTTCTACCAACGAGGAAAGCCGACTTTCATTTCGACGGGAGCCGGCGCCAAATTGTTCGCCGCGCACACCGAACTGCCCAGCGCAGAGAAGGTGAAGATGCTTCAGAAGGTGATTAGCGCCACCACCTCGCCTCATCTCACTAGCGCGGGATTCTGTTGTCCGATTTTCCCGGCGAGCCATTGGAGCGGGAGCAACTGTGTCGCCGTTCCGCAACGATGCGGCCAAGGCGTGAACACAGGCCAGTGGAATGTATCCCGGCCGACAATCTGATCGGAATTCCTTGTCCGGTGTCCAAAACTCGGGCCGAAATGCGAACGGCCCCATAAGCGGGGCTTTTTCGAAAACGCTGCGTTGGTCGTCAGGGAACCGCCAAAGGCGTCACGCTTCGTGACGGTGCATTCGTTGACGGTTCTGTTTCCCGGTGCGTTGCAGGTTCGGTTGTGCGTTGCGGCTGCAAGGGCATTGCAACCGTTTTGCTGCCGCGTTTCCGTGACCGGTCTGCGGCAGCGAAAGTCTTAACAAGAGCATTGTCCGAAGGAATGACGCTCTCGCTGATGGCGTTCGCGATGTCTGTGCCCACCAATTTTGTGCGGCCTTGTTTGGACGCGATAAACCGCGCGCGACATACCACGGTGTCAATGCCAGCGAGGTACTTCGCAGAGCCTTGTGCATACCGCACCATTGCCTCTATGCCAGTGGCGCTGGCTTCAGGGGCAAGGAAGCGGGCAACCGATTCCAGGTCTTGCTTGGTGAGGCTTTCGGGCAATTGCTCCCAGTGCCCTATACGTCCGGTGAATTGGCCCGAACGCCAGTGCGTTGCCGCTTCGAGCGCCCGCTGGTACTCGAAGAACTGCGGCGTCGTCACCAAGGCAACGGGGACGCCATGATTGATCAATGCCGTCATTAGCCAATTGATGCGAACCGGAAACTTGCCGCGTGGATCGCCGTTCTGAGGCCAGAGATAGTGGGCTTCATCCAACACCAAAAGCAGATCGCCGCAACGCAAGGCCGCTTCGACGCGCTCGCGTATCTCAACTGCCTTCGATTTGAGATTGATACTGACACCGAGCGCTTCACCCACGGCTCTAAAGAAGCCCGCTTCGTCGCGGCACGAAGGGCACTGCACATAGCGCGCGCGACCAGGGTTCATCGCGCACCAGGTCTTTGCCGCGACGGTTTTTCCCATTCGCTCGATGCCGTCGATAAGGACAAGCCGGCGTGTACTGGCGGCGTAGTCGAGCGCGTCATAAACTTTCTGGCCTAGCGTTGTGACAACGCCACGCCGCGCGCCTTCGACCCATGATTGCTGATGCTGGAACAATGAAGCGAATAACTCGGCGAAATACCAAGGCGATCGCTCTATGCTGCTTTGCGGGTTCAGGCACAAATCGCGCAGGTGATTTGGCAACTCGCCGACGGCGAAGCTTCCGGAATCGCAGTCCACACCAAACTCTTCCGCATCGGCCTTGGGGAGTTTCCTAAGATTTTTCGGGTTGGCGGCGACCAGGTCCCGCGCTAACCGCTCAAGTCCGCCTTCTGCCCACGAAAGCATTTGAAGGAACCAAACGATCTCGCGTTGCTTCTTATCCACCAGAACAGAACATCGCTTGGCAACAAGGTTAGCCATTAGCCCGCGCTCAAATTCAGGGCTGGAGCAATATCGCTCCTGGCGGAAAGTGCCCCCGTCTTTTGCAATTCGCGTGTTGCTCATTTGTCCCCTGCCCTTTTGGTGTCTCGGATAACTGCGGAAAAAACGTTCACGAGTTTGCTGATTTGTTCTTGGCGTCATGTCGTTGACCTTGGGATGGCTGCCCAGCGTCTGATGCGTGAGGGCGTGGCGGTTCAAGCCGAGCGATTCAACTTGTTTGGCGAGTTTCCAATAGGTCGCACGAAGCTGCGGAATGTTGGCCGACAGCGGAGGTGATTTCAGGACGTATGTTTTGACTGGCGCTTTCGCGACGGCAACTGCGGCCGTCGCTTCTTCCTTTCGCAATTCTTTGAGAATGTCGGGCAAGCCTTCGAGCGCCGGCGCCGCTTCAGGCCGTTGCAACGCCGCTTGTGATGGCGTCAGATTCAGGGCGCGAGCGGCGCGGTGTGTACGATCGAAGCGCCCACGCGTTTCGCGGGCCTTCGTTTCGGCCTTACCGATTTCCGCGTTGAACGCATTTCCAAGTTCGACCGTTGCCGCCGCGACGATGTTCTGGCGAAACTTGGGCGCGAACTTCGCCTTGAGAGTGCAATAGTGCGTTTTGGCGTGTGCTAGGTGCGCGGCGATTTGCGAGTGCGCGCTGGCCATCTGTTCAGGGGTTGCATCCATAGCGGGAAGGTTTTCCAGGCGTTCCACGGCGAAAGGGTTTTGCTTGTTCAGGTCCGTGACGCAAAGCACGTCGGGCAACTCAGGATTGAACCACGCGATCACTTCTTCGCCAACAAGCTGCCCGGTGCGCTCGTTCACGTATCTGTACGTCTGGGTTCCAACCTTGAAATCAATCCCGGTGCGCTTCACGCGGAGCTTGCGCGGATGGTGCGCGAGCAGATAGCGGCACGACGCGTCGAAGCGAATCGGCGGATCGGTTTGGTTCTGAAACTCTTCGAAGGCAACTTCCGGGGCGCGGCCTTCTGTCATTTTTCCGCGTTGCGCCGTGGCGTTGTACTTCTCGCAAATCTCGCGCAGGCGCAATTGCCACTCTTCAAACGAGTAAAAGTATTTCGACGGATGCTCCTTAGCGGCGCGCACCAGCAGAATTTGCTTTTGCACGCGCTCAAACCTTTCGTGCCGTTCATCGCGCCCGATGTATCCACGTTCGCCTTCCATCAAGTCTTGGAGCAAGCCGAGCACATGCTCGACGGGTTTGGCGCGCGGTGTTTTGGCGTGGCGAAACTCAAGGCCCAGATCGCGAAGGCCGCGCTCGGTGTCATTCCACGTATGACTTGAACTCTCGCCCGCGATGATTTTGGAACTCTTCCAAATGCCGTTCTCGAAATAGAATCCGCGGCGGGGCAACCCGTGCGCGTCGCACGTGCGCGTTATCAAGGTGCGGATGGCTTGCGAGTTGTAATTCGGCGAAGGCAAAAGCGCGAACTCCAGCACGCATTTTGAACGCAGATCAATCATGGGCAGGAATTGCCCGCGCATCAGAGCAAACCAGCCTTGGCCATCGGGGACATAGAAGTAAACCGGCAACGTGCAATCGTCGGACTGATACCAGTCGCCCGCGTGGACGCTACTCCAATCGCGATCAATGTGCGGCCCGTTCAACTTCGTCTGGCGCGTTCCGTGGTGAATGTCATCCAAGCGCTCAATCTCCGAATGCACGGACGCACGCACGGCGCGCGGGATGTCAGGCGATGCCACGCTGCGCTCGTAATAGTTCAGCAAGTCGGGACTGAGTTCGCGTTTTTCGGAAAGAGCTTTCCACGCCTGGCTGGCTCGCCCGCCGTGAAACAACGTCGCATGGCCGACTAACTTGTCGCGGTCTTCTACCGTGAGCGTCGGCGCGCGAAAGCGGCCAGAGTTTGTGGCACGACGATCGGCAACCGCGCTTGGCTTGCGGCCATCAGCAACCCAGCGCGCATACTTACGATTGAACTGCACTTCCAATCCCTTTGCCAACGCCAGACATGAGCTTGTAGGTCGCCGTGCCGTCAGCCATGAAGAGGACCGTGTCTTCCCAGCGCGCCATCTCGCGGGCGATGTAGCGGGCGATGAACTGGCCAAGGGCCACTATGCTGTCGGCGTCAATCTCGGAAGGGATGCGAACGATGCCGCCCGCCTTTTCCGGATTCATCGTCACCCATTCGAACTGCGGCGACTTTCCATCGAGCGGTGCGCTCTGCGTGGTGAAGCCGAAGGCCGGGGAGGTCTTGAGGCGGGGCAGTTTGTTCGATGAACCGGAGAGCGGCACGACCATCGCGTACTTGCGTCCAGAGCCATACTCCCAAACGAGTTCTACGACTTCGGCGCGGAAGTTGGTGGGCAACGGGATGTCCGCCGTTGTGAGCGCCGCGCGTTGTTCCATACCGAGCGTTTCGAAGCAACCTTTCAGGATCGCTTCGCGATCCGATTTGAGATGCGTGAGTTTGCCGTGTTTCTCCGCGCCGACGATGGCGACGGAAGCCAGAAACCGGGCGCAACC
>Ga0193753_10002689_pt1 | contig 13761 bp, 14 predicted proteins | sample H1c2metaG_FD_144925 | JGI IMG/M metagenome (GOLD analysis project Ga0193753, IMG submission 144925) | Soil microbial communities from a riparian zone of the East river system, Colorado, United States - H1c2 | ecosystem: Environmental > Terrestrial > Soil > Riparian zone | place: USA: East... | reverse complement strand
TCGGAGTGGGGGAAAGTTGAGAAGGATGGAAGCGCAACAACAGCGATGCGCAGCGGTCGGTTGGGGGCGTCGTCCCGTTGCCATGGTGTGTTATTCTCGGCGGGAAGACCGAGGCCGTCTTCTTCTTCCAGGGAGAGCGAATGCAGGTAGGGAATAGTCCCAAGGCATGGCTTTCCCAGGCGCTTCTGCATCATCTCGATACCGGGTTGGAGAAGCTTAAGATCGCCGCGAAATTTGTTGATCGCGAAGCCGTAGATGCGATCCTGCTCGGGCGGGTCGAGCAACTCGACAGTCCCCAGGAGCGATGCGAAGACGCCTCCGCGGTCGATGTCGCCGAGAAGCAGACAATGTGCGTTAGCTAGTTTGGCCATGCGCATATTCACGATGTCGTGCTGCTTCAGGTTGATCTCGGCAGGAGAGCCTGCACCTTCAAGGATGATGAGTTCGTACTCAGAAGCAAGGGCTTCATAGCTGGCCCGGACTACCGGGAGCAATTCTTCGACTCGTCGCAGGTGGTAGTCCTTCGCAGAGAGCGTTCCCCAGATTTTTCCAAGGACGACGATCTGTGAAGTCATGTCCCCAGCTGGTTTCAGCAGGATGGGATTCATGTGGACCGACGCAGCAACGCCGGCAGCTTCAGCCTGAAGAGCTTGCGCTCTTCCGATCTCGAGTCCCTCGGGGGTAGCCGCGGAGTTGAGTGACATATTCTGTGATTTGAACGGAGCCACGCGCACGCCATGCTGCGCGAAGATACGACAGAGCGCAGCGACAACCAGCGACTTACCGACATGCGAACTGGTGCCGAGGACCATGATGGCTTTTGCTCTCATGGTTTGGCACCTTCGCTGTAGTGGTCATGGAAGACCACTTTTTCGAGGGGTGCTCGCCGTTCCCATCCAACCCGCTCTAATTCCGGACTATCTCCGAAGTTGTCAACAAAGCCGAGGCAAAGATAGGCGATAGGGACGATCTGTGGAGGAATCCTCAGGATACGGCGTAAGTCGGGCGGGGAAAGAATGCTGACCCAGCCGACGCCGATCCCTTCAACGCGCGCGGCGAGCCACAGGTTCTGCACGGCGCAGACGCTGGAGTAGATCGCCGTCTCCGGCATGGATTGCCGTCCGAGGCCATGCCCCTGTTCACTTTGCGGGTCGCAGACGACGCAGAGGTTTAGCGGCGCTTCGAGAATGCCCTCAAGCTTCAGGGAGGCATATTGCTCGCGCCGATCGTGCCGGTAGATCTCAGCGGCCTGCTGATTTGCCTCCTGGAAGGCTGCGTGGATTTCAGTGCGAACCTCGCGCGAACGCACCACGATGAATCGCCACGGCTGCATGAGGCCGACGGAAGGCGCGCTGTGAGCGGCGGCGAGAATGCGCGCCAGCAGATCCTCCGGCAGAGGTTCCGGCAGAAAGCCGCAGCGAACGTCGCGCCGAGATCGGATGGCGCGATAGACGGCTTCACGCTCTAAAGTGTCGAACGACTTAGCCTTTGCCGCAGCGTTGGTGGGCAGATGTATCACCAAGCGCGAGACCACTTTGGACCTGCCTTGCCGTCTGGACGGAGACGAGCGTCTATGCCGGCGTTGACTTCGATGAGCCGGCCAAATAGCCAGACGACATCAGAAAGACGATTGAGGTACGCCATGATCTCTGGCTTTACGACGCCTCCATTCTCAACGAAACGAACGGTGTTGCGCTCGGCCCGACGGCAGACTGTACGGGCAACTTCATATGCAGCAGACTCGGTGTGGGCGCCAGGTAAGGACCAATCGCCCAGGATGCCCTCTGTGGCTTCGATCTTGTGAACGAGGTCGGTCAGCATGGCGACATCTTCAGCGCTGATAACCGGCGGCTGCTTCTTGCTTTCGGGAGGGGTGGCAAGTGCGGACCCCAGCCGAAACAGGGTGCGCTGAATCTGTTCGGTCCAGCCTGCAATCTCCTTGTTCGTGCAGATGCTGCGAGCAAAGCCGAGTACGGTATTCAGTTCGTCGACGGAACCATAGGTTTCAACGCGAAGGTCAGCCTTTGAGACACGGATACCGCCAGCCAAGCCAGTCTGTCCTCCGTCGCCGCGTGTAGTTGCGATGCTCATGTTTGTTCTCCTGTAAATGGGTTCGATGCAGCCGGCCCAAAACTCTCTTCTATGGTGACACGGAAGGTTTTGAGCATGCGTAGGCGAGTGTATTGTTGGGTGAGTTGGTCGTCCAGAAAGTCTGAGACGTAAGGTGGATGTGGACCGAAAAGAATCTGCTCGGAGAAGAACCATGAACCGATTGAACCCAGTTCGGCAAGCGTCCGGGCGCGAATGACGACAGCTGGCACGTGAGTGATTCCGCTGCGGAGCAGGTACTCGGCCCTGTGGTATCCATCGCGAAGGAACCAGCGGCCGCGGTACTCAGCTACTTCGAAGAAGGGGCTTCCGCCATGGAACTCAAACGGCCCGGGGGCCCCTGTTGCTGTTGGCCTGAGTTGCATATTTGGATTCGCGGATTGGAAAACTAGTTTCGCGGAGGTGCTCGAGAGCGTGGTGAAGGCAGTCGAAACAAGTGGTCCGAAAGCGAGCGCGGTGAGAGCGGGCCACGCGTCAGAGGCCGGTGCGGCTGGCTGCGGGTACTCCGGGTCGAAGATGAGCCGCCTCTGGAAAGCCAGTAGATGACGAAGATCTACAATACCTAAGGACCAGTCGAGCCCCTCCATTTCGCGGTGAAGGTCCTCCCGGAGAAGGTGGTCTTTGAGCAGAGCGGCCACGGAAACAGGCGTCTCCGCTCCAACCGGGTTGGTTGATTGGAAACAGGGGCGGCCGCCTACGAGGACACGGGCGGATTCGATCCTGCTGCTTTGTATAGCAGCCGCCGGACGGAACTCATTTTCGTCGAGGTCCCAGCCGATGAGCTCGCGAACGGAGACGTGAGTCGAGAGGCTATCCGTTGTCATCGACGACCTCTTGGAGTGGATAATGGAATACGCTGCAGTAGGCGCTGGTCTGGTGCCAGGCTTCTTCGTCGTTCATCATGGAACGACGGGTAAGAATTACGCGAAGGACGCCTGCATGGGTGACAATTGCAGCGCGCTCGTTACACGATGTAAGGGTGTCGAAGGTGCTGAGTACCCGCGCTTCGAAACGGTCTACAGGCTCGCCACCCGGCGCCGGGCGGGTGGGATATACGTTGAGCCATTGCTGGGCGTAGATGGGGTCGCGCTGCTCGATCTGCTGCCAGGTGAGCGCCTCCCATTCACCCAAGTGAATCTCACGTAGGTCGGGCAAGATGCAGAGTTGCGCAGAGAAGCAATCCGCGACGCGCTGCGCCGTGGTCAAGGCGCGTTGAAGATCGCTGCTGTAAACGATGTCCAGTGGCTCGCAAGGCATGGTGTGCAGAGTTTCCAAAAGCGTGGCGATCTGCCGCTCACCAGCCGCATTGACCGCCGGGTTGGAGCTGCCGCAGAAGGATCCTGCAAGATCGGTTTCCGCGTGGCGGATGAGCAGGAGACCGCCGCCGTTCATACGAGCCACGCTCCGCAGAGATAGACCGCGATTTCAGTGAGCTGATTGGTCGCACCGAAGCAGTCTCCAGTTACGCCGCCGATTCTGCGCCTGTAGTATCGGGCGCTGAGCAGCGTTACCGCGACGGAGACGAAAAGAGGCGCTGCGCTCCGCCAGCGGAGAAGAAGCCCAACGGAAAGGAAGGAGAAGACGGTTCCCAGTAGGAGCGAACCTCCCGTGACCAGATGGGCGACGCGAGCTCCCTGGCCCTCTGTTTTGCGGGCTGGAGGGCACAGAGAGCTAAGGGGTAGAGTTGTCCAACGGCACAGGATGTGAGCTGCGATCAAGTATTGCGCAACCTGGCCGAGTGGAATGGATGCGATCAGGATGACACGTGCGAGGAGGCTCAGGGAAAGCGCAGCGGCGCCGTAGCTCCCGATGCGGCTATCGCGGAAGATGAGCAGGATCTGCTCCCGGCTGCGGCCACCGCCCAGGCCGTCGGCCGTGTCTGCAAGGCCATCTTCATGGAGACATCCCGTACTCCAGACTAAAAAAATGACCATGACCAAAGCTGTTGGAAGCCGGCCGAGGTGGGGAACGAGAGCTCGGTGGAGAAGCGCGGCGGCCGCTCCGAGCAGAATGCCCACCAAGGGAAAGAATTTTATGGCTCGGGCAAGCGAGTCCGGCCGATAGGGAATTGAGGGAACGGGCACACGGGTGAGGAACTGGACGGCTGACAGGAAGTCGTCCGCGGTGCGTCCAAGACCGCTTGCGGAGTTCATTCCGGAACCTCGCTGACCCCGGCGGAGGCGAAGGTTGCCATGCCGGTGTAGAGAGCAATCGCGGACTCTACGATGCTCATGGCAAGCACGGCTCCAGTGCCTTCACCAAGGCGCATGTCGAGCGATAGCAGCGCCGATAGCTCGAAGCGCTCGAGGAGAAGGCGATGCCCCGGCTCGGCAGATTGATGCCCCGCGATCAGATAGCCGCGGACGTCAGGCGCGATTGAGATCGCCAGGGCTGCGGCCGCAGTCGAGATAAATCCGTCACAAAGAATAGCGATGCGGTGACTGGCGGCTCCGAGCATCATGCCCGCCATTGCTGCTATCTCTAAACCACCGACGTGGCGGAGAACCTGGAGAGGATCCGTATGGGGAAGGCACGGAAAGTGGCGGTTGAGTATCATTTTGATAACTTCGACTTTATGCGTGTGCGCGATGTGGTCGAGACCGGTGCCTCGACCAGTCGCCTGCTCGACGGACGCGCCAGTAATGGCGCAGGTGATGGCGGTCGCGGACGTGGTGTTGCCGATTCCCATCTCGCCGACTGCGAGAAGGTTGTAGCCCAGCGCGTGCGTATGGTTGGCGAGCTCGATGCCGACAGCTAGCGCGCTGTAAAGCTCGCTTTCGGTCATGGCCGGTTCGTGCAGCATGTTGCGCGTGCTGCGCGCCACTTTGCGGTGGATAAGCCCGCGGAGTTCGCTCAGGTCTGCATCCACGCCGGCGTCGACGACGTGCAAATTGGTACCGTGATGGCGTGCGAGAACATTGATGGCTGCGCCACCGGCGAGAAAGTTGAGGACCATCTGGTGGGTGACCTCGCGGGGATAGGCGCTGACCTTTTCGGCGGTAATGCCGTGGTCCGCGGCGAAGACATAAACAGCCTTGCGCACAGGCACTAAGGCAGCCGTGCCGCGGATGGAAGCCCATTGGGCGGCGATGTCTTCGAGACGCCCAAGGCTGCCCAGCGGTTTAGTGAGCGTATCGAGGTGCAGGCGCGCGGAAGCATAGGCATCTGCGCTGGGCGGATGAATCTGCGCGCAGGTTTGCAGAAACAGATCTGCGAGCGGAGCGCTCATCTCGCCTCCATCCGCGACGGACGAGGGCATGGCAGGCTTGGGATAAGCGGCATGAGCGCCGACTGGAATCGGTAGTCGAGTACGCAAGATGACAGGATTGTATGTCTCATAAGAACCCCTGGGAGCGGGAAGAGATAGTGAGAGCGGCTGCAAGGAGGTTTTGCGCTACTACGGGATTGGCGCGGAAATGAAGATGAATGTAACTTGCCAGGACGTTTGTGTTGTGTGGGGAGAACCCTTCGTTTTCTCGCCGGCCGGAGAGCGAGTACTGGACGAGGTAGCTGGCTGGCTCCTCCGGCGTATCCAAGATGCGGGAGTGATGGAAGCTGTGGCCGCGGATGGATGTGCCAGCCGGCCCGAGAAGGCAGTCCTGCACAAATTGGACCGTGACATAGCCGAAACGGACCAGCCCGTTCGTCATCTCGACCGCGAACGGCAGGACGGCGGCCATGTCGTACCGGTTTCCCTTTTTGTCGGTGAGTGAGCGAGTGAGATACATCATGCCGCCGCACTCTGCGTAGATAGGACGCCGTGAGGCGGCGAACTCACGAATGGCGCGGAGCATCGAGGTATTGCTGCTTAGCCGCATTGCGTGCAGTTCTGGGTAGCCCCCGCCAAGATAGATCGCATCGAGGGACTCTGGCAGGGAACTGTCCCGTAAGGGGCTGAAATTGACCGTCTCCGCTCCGAGTTCGCGTAAGAGGTCGAGATTGTCTTCGTAGTAGAAGCTGAACGCCGCATCGCGCGCTACGCCGATGCGCATTCGAAAGCCGCTATGAATAGCGGGTCCCGGGGACTCAGCAAGATCAAGGCCACACCGCAGCGCGAAGATGCGGTTAAGGTCGAGATGGCGCTCTGCCAGGCTTGCCAGGGTATTGAGTTGTGCGTCGAGCTCGGACGCTGGCTGCTCTTCTGCCGTTTGCAGTCCCAAGTGACGCTCCGGGATGGCGATCGATGCATCGCGTGGCAACCATCCGAGGAGCGGTGTGCAGCACCTGGAAGAAATGGCAGCTTCAAGCATTCGGAAATGGCTTTCGCCCGCGACTCGGTTCAGAATCAACCCGGCAATGGGAAGGGTCGGATCGAACATCTCGAAACCAAGAACGACGGCGGCGATGCTGCGCGCGCTCTTGGCTGCATCGAGAACGAGGATGATCGGCAATTTTAGGAGTTTTGCTATCGCGGCGCTGCTGCCTGTCTCGGTAGGACCATCCTTGCCATCGAAGAGACCCATCATGCCCTCAGCGATGAGCATGTCAGCCCCCTGTGCAGCTCTTCGGACGATGGCGAGATTGGTCTCGTGGCTCAGCATCCAGGTGTCGAGATTGCGCGATGTGCGACCCGCGACGCGCGTTTGATGACCTGCATCGAGATAGTCGGGACCGCCCTTGAAGGGTTGAACAATCAGCCCACGTCGCAGCGCCGCGGCTGTGATCGCCAATGTGACGGTGGTCTTGCCGACGCCGCTGGCGGTTCCGGCGATCAAGAAACCGGGCTTAAAAGACTGAAAGTTGGAAGGAATGCTTTGCTCGGTCATTGCGGCGGAGCCCCCTTGAGAATCAGTGGCAGGCCAGCAATCATGAAGAACACATAGTCCGCCTGTGCTGCGATGCGCTGATTGATCTCTCCGGTCAGATCGCGAAATCGCCGGCCGAGCGCGTAGGCCGGAACAACGCCGCTGCCAACTTCATTTGAAACAAGGACGATTGGGCAGGGAGCCGATGAGAGAGACTCGCAGAGCGCTTTTACTTCAGTATGGTCCGCCGTAGTCTGCTCTCCGAATCGCTCCAGAATGTTGGCGGCGAAGAGGGTGAGGCAGTCTATGAGGATGAGCTCGGTACCAAGCGGGGCGGAACGAATGGCGCAGCCGAGTTCGATCGGTTCCTCCACCGTTGTCCAGTGGTCTGGGCGGTCAGACCGGTGGCGTTCGATCTTGGTCTGCATCTCGCGATCTGCGCGAGCTTCGGCAGTCGCGATGAAGACGACGCGATTCGCTCTCTCTCCGAGTTGCTGCGCGTAGCGGCTTTTGCCGCTGCGAACTCCGCCCAGGACAAGAGTCACGCCTTTGGCTTCCGACTTCGTTTGCTGCGTTTGCGGATGCGACATGAAAAGCTCCTGCCACGCGTGAACGGGCAGCACGACGTGCAGCAACGCACGGTACAGAGCGGGAGGTTGAATTCGTAGGCAGCTACGCCGTGGTTCCGCATCGAACCGCGGTTGCTCTTCAACTCTCCCTGCGAAGTTGAATGAAGCCCAATCTCATCTGGCCGGTCTCCTGACTTACGCTTCATCGAATCCAGGCTGCCTTCCCAGGAAATCCTCCCAGTGGCTTTGACAAAAAATGCCTTATTCTCCGCGCTTACAGTTACGGGGTAGCGACGGATTTGCACCGTCTTCCCGAACACCAGATGTTTGAAGGATAGTCGCGCCTGTCGGGCAGGTCAACCGCTAAGCGGTTCACCCTATCGTTGAGACAGGCCATCAGTCTTTTCGCTTCTTTACGCTAAGCAGATAGGTGTCCATAATCCAACCACTTTGGGCTCGCTCTTTGTTTCGGGAGGCTTCTATCTTGTCTGACATCTCGCTGAGTGTGCCTGATAACAGGATCTCGTTGTCCATGCCGAGGTAAGCGCCCCAAAAGATGTCCAGATTTTCGTGGGGAATGTTCTTGAAGGCGCACTGTCCATCCAGCATCACGACGATTTTGCTGACACCCTCCGGGAGGCCGGTCGCGAGGTGTCTGCCGGTGGTGATCAAGACGGATTCTCCGATTCCATTCAGAGGGATCCTGTGGCGTGCTGCCAACGCTTGAATGCTGGTGATGCCAGGAATTACTTCGTAGTCGAAAGCGACGTTTGCGCGTCCGGTTATCTGGTCGATGATCCTGAGAGTGCTGTCGTAAAGTGATGGATCTCCCCAGACGAGGAATGCGCCGCATTGATCTTCATTTAACTCACGTTGGATTAATTCTTCGTAGATGAGGACTCGTTGCTGATGCCAATGTTCAACGCGGGCCGTGTAGTCTGCGATGGCCGGGTTGCGCAAGGGATCGTCGGCTTGGACGATGCGATATGGATGCTGGGTGATGTACTGCTCGCAGATCGCTTTTCTGAGATCGACGAGATCCTCTTTCGCATCGCCCTTATTCATGAAGAAGAAGACATCGACCGTGTTCAGGGCCTTGATCGCCTGCATGGTGAGGTACTCCGGGTTTCCGGCTCCGATGCCGATGATGTACAGCTTCCTCATAGCGCGCAGGGCTCCTGAATCGCCGCCAGTTGGAGCTGCAGCCGGCTGAGAGTTGCCAGAACCTCATTGATGGTGTCGACCGTGGGCACAGTATGCTTTTGGGGGCGATCGACCATGACGACTGGGATCCCAAGCAGGCGGGCGGCCTTAATCTTCGCATAGGTGGCTTGGCCCCCACTGTTCTTCGAGACGATGTAGTCAATGACGTGGTCGCGGAGAAGCCGCAGCTCGTCTTCGAGGTGGAAGGGTCCGCGCTCAAGGAGGAGCTTCGTGTTTGCAGGCAGGGACACATCTGGGGGATCGATCGCGCGGATCAGGAACCACGCGTTGCTACATGCGGCGAAGGCATCGAGCTGCTGGCGGCCAATGGCGAGAAAGACTCGGCCGGGGGTCTGGGCAACGTAGGCTGCGGCGCTCCGGATGTCGGGAATGACATGCCAGCGATCGGTCTCCTGCTTGGCCCAGGGTGCGCGGGAAAAAGCAATCAAGGGTAGTCCCAGCTGACTGCAGGCCGATTCCGCGCTGGCGCTGATCCGGGCAGCGAAAGGGTGTGTGACATCGATGACGGCACCAATTCTTTCATTCCGGAGAAAGGAGATGAGGCCATCCACTCCACCGAAGCCTCCGATCCGAACCGAACCGTCTGGAATTTTTGGCTGGTTTACGCGGCCCGCGAGAGACGAGATAACACTTAGATCGCGTTGGTCTGCGAGCCGTCTCGCGATCTCGGCCGCTTCGCTGGTGCCGCCAAGGATGAGGACGCGGAGCGGAGCAGGTTGTGAAGTCGTTTCGATGACGGGTGTCCTTCGAGAAGCTTCAGTATCGATTAGGCAGCGTCTAGTCATAATTCAACCACTTGTTTCGGGCGCACGATTTCGGGCGGTTGAGTATAGGAAACTCTCGCCGAAACAGGCTTGGCCGAGTGATCTGCCCACGAAGATCAAGGCATTGCGATCCACGCCGGATGCGTCGACGATCTGCTGGATTGTCGCGAGCGTGCCTCGCAGGATCTGTTGATCGGGCCAGCTTGCACGGAAAACGATAATAACGGGGCAATCAGCTCCATGCGAGGGCAGCAGTTCGGCGACAACATGGGTCAGATTCTGAATGGAAAGATGGATCGCCATGGTTGCGCCTGACCTGCCAAGGGTTGCCAGATCTTCTCCGGGAGGCATGGGCGTGGACCTGGTCGAGGTTCGCGTGAGGATGAGGGTCTGGGCCACGTGGGGGAGTGTGAGCTCCTGACTGAGGGCGGCTGCCGCGGCGGCGAAGGAGGGCACACCGGGCGTGACGTCATAAGGTATTCCGAGTTCCTGGAGGCGGCGAATCTGCTCCGCCATCGTGCTCCAGATGGAGAGATCGCCTGAGTGAATTCGGGCCACGTCTAGATTTCGGGCGTGCGCCGCAGCGATCTCCGCAATGATCTCGTCGAGATTCAGATCGGCGGTGTCGACAATGCGTGCGCCGGGAGGTGCATGCTCGAGGAGTTCTTTGGGGACGAGTGAGCCGGCGTAGAGGCAGATGGGTGATTTGGCGATGTGGTCCCGGCCGCGCAGGGTGAGCAGATCGGCGGCTCCAGGGCCGGCTCCGATGAAGTGTACGGTCATGGCAGCACCGCCACGGCACACGTGCATAGTCGTCCGGTACGGCGAGGCAGGCTGAGGCGCGCCTGAGGACCGAGTGCGATCAGGGCTGCCGCTTCCGCCACGCTGGGCGTGCCTAAGCTGCGGAGAGCGATTTGGGATTGTGTGGCGATGCCTGCGACCCGCGCAAGTGCGCTTGGTGGAAACAGCATCAGGCGCAGACCCAAAGCGGCCGCAACCGTCTCGCCCATACGAGAGCGGCTGTCTAGCGTCGCGAGGATGGTGTCGGGCACGACCTCTCCGACGCATGTGAGGATGAGAGCGACGACATCGTCGGAGACGGCGCGAGAGGAGCAGCCCATGCCGATCGAGAGATGCTGGATCATAACTTTATCGCCATCCATTGAGTGACCGGCATCCTTTGCCGCCAGCCGTATGTGCCGCCGATGCGATCTGCGTGAGCCACCTGAATCCGGACCAGGTCGCCTCCGTACAGTTTATGCCAAGAGGCGAGACAGGCCTCGCTCGCGATGGTGACCGCGTTGGCTACCAGGCGGCCGCCCGGTAGGAGCCGCGTCCAGCAAGCTTCGAAGAGCCCCTGCGTTCCTATGCCGCCGCCAATGAAGATGGCGTGCGGAGATTGCAGGCCCTCGAACGCTCCAGGTGCCTTGCCTTGTACGACCTTCAAAGTGGGTACTCCGAGGCGTGTCGCATTCCGGCGGATCCGAGTTGCCCTTTCCTCTCGCGACTCGAAGGCAATGCAGGCGCAGGACGGGTGGACGCGCATCCATTCGATGCCTATGGTTCCCGTGCCGGCGCCGACATCCCACAGGGTCTGGCCGGGAAGCGGGGCGAGGCGAGCGAGCGTTGCGGCGCGGACCTCGCGCTTGGTCAGTTGCCCATCGGTCTCGAAGGCATCGTCTGGAATGCCCGGGACAATCGATAACGGACGCGCATCCGTGTCGGCAACGCACACCAGCGCGATCAGGTTCAAGCTGTCGCAGCGCTCGATGGACCAGCCAGAGGCGGGCATGCTACGGTGGTGCTCGAGGGGGCCGCCGATCCGTTCCAGAACATGGATCGTGCTTGTTCCGTAGCCGGATTGTGCGAGGAGGTACGCCACTTTGGCCGGCGTCGTGCCGTCCTCGGAGTAGAGGACGAGTCGCTGTCCCGGAACAAGATAACGGATCAATTGCTCGATTGGCCGAGCGACGAGCGAGACGAGGGTGGTCTCTGCTAGCGGCCAGCCAAGCCGCGCACACGCAAGTGAGAAGGCGGAGAGCTGGGGAACGATGCGGAACTCGTTTGCAGGCAGTTGGCGTGTGAGGGTCACACCGACGCCGTAGAGCATCGGGTCACCGCTGCCCAGGACTGTGATGCGCCTGCGTCCGCGATGCTCGGTGAGAATCTCATTGATCGCGGGCGCCATGGGCGAAGGCCACGGAACCCATGATGCGTCTGTCGCCGCGGGGGGAATATGAGCGAGGTGGCGCATGCCGCCGTAGAGCAGCTCCGCTGACGTGACAAGCCGCCTTGCTTCTGCGTTGAGTCCGTCCCAGCCGTCCTCGCCAATGCCCACGATGGACAACCACGGAGCGATCGGTGCAGAGACGTTCACGAGGTATAGCTCCGGGGGGTATAGATGAGCTGGCGACTGTTCGATAAGGGAAGCGCGCGGGTTGTGGATGAGCCGATGAGCACGATGGTCTGCATGTCTGCCATGGCGGGATCAAAGTGTTCGAGATCGGTGAGAACGATCCTTTCGTCCGATCTTCCGACGCTGCGAGCAAGTACGACCGGTGTTGCCGGAGCGCGGTGGCCAGCGACAATGTTCTTCGCTTCGGCCAGTTGCCAGAGCCTCTCCGAGGAGATGGGGTTGTAGAGGGCGAGTGCGAAGTCGGCAGAGGCAACTGCTTCCAGCCGCCGGACGATGACGTCCCATGGCTTCAGTCGGTCGGACAGCGAGATGACGCAGAAGTCGTGCCCTAGAGGAGCGCCGACCCTGGAGGCGGCGGCCTGCATGGCGGAGAGACCGGGAATGATGCGGATGTCCAACGAGCGCCACGTCTCCGGGCCTTGTTCCACGCATTCCAGAACGGCGGATGCCATAGCAAAGATGCCCGGGTCGCCGGAGGACACCACACATACGCGACGTCCTGCCTCAGCGAGTGAGAGGGCGTGCCGAGCGCGGTCTGCCTCGACCTTGTTGTCCGATCCGTAGCGGCGCTGGCCGGAGCGTACGGGGACACGATTCAAGTAGGTATGGTAGCCAATGAGATCGGAAGCTTCAGAAAGCGCCTGCTGCGCCTCAGGCGTGATCCAATGTTGGGCACCGGGGCCGAGGCCAACCACCGAGATCCAGCCAGGACTGTTCGCGGTCTCGTCGCGTTGCGCCTGGGTCATATCCGGAACGAGGATGAGCGAGAAGTAGGGAACGTTGAAAGGATCTACTTCGGCGAGCGGCACGATGCGTTCCGCGGCCATGGTGGCCCGTTCGATGAAAAGGGCCTTGTCGGCGACCCCGGCTCGATGCAATGCGGTTTTCACCTTCGCGAAATTGCGTCCGAGTTTCATGATGGCGAACGCGCCTGGCGCACTGAGCCTTGCCGTCAGGGCTTCTTCGGAGAGCGTTCCGGGGAGAATGGTCAGCTCCGAATCTCGGCGGACAAGCGGCGCCGCAAGCTGTGCAGCCGCACCCATGATAGAGGGAACGCCAGGAATGACCTGCGTGGGGAAGCGATGCGCCAGCCGGTCGTGGAGATACATGTACGAGCCGTAGAAGAAGGGGTCGCCTTCACAGAGAATTGCAACGTCGCGACCGGCGTCGAGATGAGCAGCCAGCTGCTCCGCCACCTCGTCGTAGAACTGAAAGAGGGAAGCCTCGTAACCGCCGGGATGGTCGGATTGTTCCGTTGTGACGGGATAGATCATGGGGACTTCAATCTGCCCATGCACGAGCTCGGCGGAGACGATGAGGCGGGCGTTGCTCTGGCCGTGCCTTGCTGTCGGGTAGGCGATGACGTGCGCCTGCCGAATGGCCCGCAGAGCTTTAAGCGTCACGAGCTCCGGATCTCCGGGCCCGAGCCCGACGCCATAAAGACGACCCGTCCGCATGCTCTGACTCATTCGATCTCACTTGCGAGGGCATTGACTGCGGCGGCGGCGATGGCGCTTCCGCCTCTGCGCCCCTGGACCGTGATGTACGGGATTGCGAGCCGGCTCTCTACAAGCGCCTGTTTGGACTCGGCCGCGCCGACAAAGCCTACCGGCATACCCAGGATGAGAGCTGGATGCGGCGCCCCGTGTTCGAGTATTTCGAGGAGATGAAAAAGGGCTGTCGGGGCATTGCCGATGACTACGACCGAGCCAGCCAGCTGGTCCCGCCACAGCTCGATCGCGGCGGCGCTCCGGGTAGTCTGGAGCTGTTCGGCCAGCGCAGCGGTTCGCACATCACGCAACGTGCAAACCACCTGGTTCTCGACTGGCAGCCTGGAGCGCGTAATGCCGTTCGCTACCATATTTGCGTCGCAGAGAATGGGAGCGCCGACGCGCAGGGCTTGGGTCCCGATCTGCGCGGCGCCCGGGGAGGCG
>Ga0193753_10002688_pt1 | contig 13767 bp, 15 predicted proteins | sample H1c2metaG_FD_144925 | JGI IMG/M metagenome (GOLD analysis project Ga0193753, IMG submission 144925) | Soil microbial communities from a riparian zone of the East river system, Colorado, United States - H1c2 | ecosystem: Environmental > Terrestrial > Soil > Riparian zone | place: USA: East... | reverse complement strand
TGCCAAATGCGAGCCTTTCGCCATTAATTCCCGTCGGTTACTGGAGGATGGAAACAGTGCCGAGCCCGGAGGGGGAGGGAGCACCAGACCAAGCGACCCGGGGTGTCACCACGGGGCGCGAAAAAATGATGTAAAGAGGGGGCCATGAGCCGCATCTATCGTTCGCTGCCGCCCGCTGGAACCCGCATTGGCCTCGCCTTTTCGGGCGGCCTCGATACGCGCGCCGCCGTCGCGTGGATGTCGCGACAGGGGCTCGATGTTTTTGCCTATACGGCCGATCTCGCGCAGCCCGACGAGAAAAACCCCGCGGACATTCCGCCAATCGCGACCGAACACGGCGCGCGCGGATCGAAATTGATCGATTGCCGTGAGGCGCTGGTGCGTGAAGGGCTCATCGCCATTCAATGTGGCGCGTTTCACTTGTCGGTCGGCGGCAAAAAGTATTTCAACACCACGCCTCTCGGTCGCGCGGTGACCACGACCGCCATCGTGCGGGCCATGCGCGAAGATGGTGTCAACGTCTTCGGGGACGGCAGCACGCACAAGGGAAACGACATCCAGCGCTTCTACCGTTACGGGATCCTCGTTAATCCGGAATTGCATATCTACAAGCCATGGCTCGATCCGGCGTTCGTGTCGGCGTTTGGCGGTCGAAAGGAGATGAGCGAATACCTCATTTCACTCGAACTTCCGTATAAGATGGGCACCGAAAAGGCTTATTCGACCGATGCCAATGTCCTCGGCGCCACCCACGAAGCGAAAGATCTCGAGCGGCTCGACGTGGGCATGCACATCGTCGAGCCGATCATGGGCGTTGCGCACTGGAAAAAGAACGTCGCCGTCGAGGCCGAGCGGGTCACCGTCGAATTCGAGGCAGGGCTCCCGTCGGCGGTGAATGGCCAGCGCTTCGACTCCGCGTTCGAGCTCTTCGTATCGTGCAACCAGATCGGCGGTCGCCACGGCCTCGGTATGAGCGATCAGATCGAAAACCGGGTGATCGACGCCAAGAGTCGCGGCATCTACGAGGCCCCAGGAATGGCGCTTTTGCACGTCGCCTACGAGCGCCTCCTGTCATCCATTCACAACGAATCGACCACCGATCTTTATGTCTCTCTGGGCCGCCGTCTCGGGCGCCTCCTCTACGAAGGCAAATGGTTCGATCCCGAGGCGATGATGCTCAAAGACTCCCTCACCCGATGGATCGCGCCGACGATCTCCGGCAAGGTGACGCTCGAGCTCCGGCGCGGAGACGATTACACCCTGCTCGAGACCCACGCGCCGCACATGGCCTACGATCCGGACAAGCTGTCGATGGAGAAGGTGGCGAGCTCGTTTAGCCCGGAGGACCGCATCGGAGCGCTCGAGATGCAGAGCCTCAATGTCGGCGACAACCGCGCCCTCCTTCTTCAGTGGATGCATGCAACGCGCGGGCTCCAAGCCGGCGAAGGAAACAAGGTCGTCGCTCTCTTAGGTGGGGCAGGTGGGGCAGGTGGGGCAGGTGGGGCAGGTGGGGCAGGCGGAGCAGGCGGCGACGACGACGACGAGTGACTAGATTGGCCCTCATGGCTGCCCAGAGCCCCGAGCTTCCGCCGCGCCTCGTCCTGTTCGACGGCGTGTGCGGCCTTTGCAACAAGGTCGTCCAGTTTCTCGTGCGGGTCGATGGTCAGCGGATGCTTCGCTATGCTCCGCTCCAAGGAGAAACGGCGGCGAGCCTTCGTGCGATCCATCCCGAAATCCCCAACGATCTCGACACGATGGTCTTCGTCGACGAAGGGCGCGTTCATTTGCGCGCGCAAGGGGTTCTGGCCTGCACCAAGTATCTGAACTGGCCATGGCGATGGGGCAGCGTTCTTCGGTGGACCCCGCGCTTCGTTTCCGACCCGATTTACAGGCTCGTCGCCCGCGCTCGTTATCGCTGGTTCGGCAAATCGGACGTGTGCCGAATCCCCGCGCCGGACGAACGGGACCTCTTTCTGCCTTGATGCCAGGAGCTTTCCGACGTTTCGAACCAATGCGCTCGAGTCGTCCGATTTTTCAAACGAACTCGGCATCGACTGACGTAAAGAACATGGATGGGAGCTTTTCTGCGCGTCTCGATTGTTTGCGCGTCTTTGGCCATGTTGACGGGCACCGGCTGCGGGCACGCCGCATCGAGCAGCCATACCGACGGCGGCACGGGGGACGACGACGATCCCCAAGGCGGAACGCCCGAGCAAGATTGCCTCGATGCGGCGGACGTCTTCGCAAAAGCCGGCGTACGTTGCGGCGGGACGTACGAGCAAAGCTACAATGGGTTCATCGTGAGCAGCGCCGCCGGGTCCTGCTCGAACATCATCGCCATCCGCGACGAGCGTGCACTTTTCGCCACGTGCTTGCCCTGGGCAAAGACGGCGGCGTGCGCGGCCCTTTCGAGTGACCCCAACCCGCCGCGCGCGGTGTACACTAACGGCATGTGTCTCATCTGCATCGAGTTCGACAAGCGCACCATGAACGTCGCGGAGGCGCGGCGCGCGCTCGGCGAGATGCGAGCCAAGCTGGACGCAACCCACGTCGAAGAGGTCGAAGCCAAGCTCGACGACGCCGCGCCCGACACGTCGCCGACCAAGCCCTGACCCAGAGCCAGACCAGGCGAGACCCAGGCTTGGCCCGCCGGAACGCGGAAGGTGCGAAAGAGCTTGCGGGGCTCGGAGCCGCAGTGGTGTCGTGTCACCCATGACCCGTGAGACATCCGAGGCCACCGAAGCCGCCCACGACACCACCGAGCACGCGGCGCTCACGTACGCGTCGTATCTCGCGCTCGACCAGGTGCTCCAAGCGCAGCAGCCTCGTTCCGACGAACACGACGAGATGCTCTTCATCGTGATTCATCAAGTGTACGAGCTGTGGTTCAAGCAGATCCTGCACGAGCTGACGTATCTGCAGCGGCGACTGGAGGCTGGCGACACGCCCCACGCGATCCGCACCCTGCGGCGCGTGCTCACCGTGCTCAAAGTGGTCGTCTCGCAGATTGATGTGCTGGAGACGATGACACCCAGCCAATTTACGACTTTCCGAACTCGCCTCGACGCTTCCAGCGGCTTTCAATCGGCGCAATGGCGAGAGCTCGAGGCGGTGCTCGGCCGACGCGACGAACGCGTCTTCAAGCACTACCCCGAAGGAAGCGCGGCCCGCGAACGCATCGCGGCGGCGATGTCGCGCCCTTCCCTGTTCGACTCGTTTCTCAGTTACCTGAGCGACCTTGGGTACGACATCCCCAGCCCGCGCGACGTGACGCAGCCGCTACAACCGTCGCCGACGCTCCAAGACATCTTGCTGCGCGTCTACCGCGACGACGCGAGCCCCGCGACCATCGCCGAGCATCTGGTCGATTTGGACGAAGGGATCCAAGAGTGGCGTTATCGACACGTCAAGATGGTCGAGCGCACGATCGGCGACAAATCCGGCACCGGAGGCTCCGCGGGGGCAGCCTACTTGCGCACCACGTTGTTCGTCCCAGTGTTCCCGGATTTGTGGGCCGTGCGAGGTTCGCTGTAGCGCGCGCGGTATTACGACCGCTCGAGGGCGCGGCCCAGCGAGATCACATAGTCCAAGACCCCGACCATGTGCGATTCGTCGATCCGTAGGTTCGTCGACATGAACCGCAATGGGTGAAGCGTTGCACCGCGCCGAACGCGCCCAACGTCATCGGGCAGGCCGAACTGGTGCAAGTGCCAAGCTCCCTCATCGATCATCTGCTGGTGAATCCGTTTGTTGACGCTGTTGATGCGATCCACGTCCGGCGCAGCCGGATCGCCCCCCGTGGGTACGTAGAGGAATGCAACGGCGAGCAGATCCGGATCGTGCAGTCGCAATAGCTGCGGTCGAGCGTCGACCAGCTCGGCAAACCGCCGGGCCGTCTCTACGCGGCGTTCTGCGAGCACTGCGAGCCCCGAGCGGCCATGCACGCGCATCATCATCCACAGCTTGAGCGATAGCCACCCTTTGGTTCCGATGAATGGCGTCACCTGCCCAAATGCGAAATCCTCCTGCATGATGAGTCCGGAGTAACTGGCAATCGAGCGTAACACTCCGGGATTCCTGACCAGCAGCGCGCTCAAACTATACGGGACGGCCATGACCTTGTGCGGATCGACGGTGACGCTGTCGTAATCCGCGATGCCGTCGATCCTGGGCCGCAGTTGGTCACTGAAGGCACAGAGCAGGCCCCAGCAAGCATCCGCGTGGAGCCAAATTCGCTCGTCCGCGGCGCGGACCACATCGTGAACACGGCGTAGATTGTCGATCGTATGCGTGCGGCTGTCGCCCGCATAGGCCACCACCGCCATGATGCGATCGCGGTGTTCGCAGAGAGCTTGCTCCAACGCACCTAAATCGTATCGGTATCCGGCCGTGTCGACCTCGATGAGCTGCTTTCCGATTCCAATCCAAGTCAGTGCGCTCTTCACACTGTAATGCCCAATGCCGCGCGGCACGACGATGCAGAACTGGCCCGCATCGGCGACGCCTCGCTCCATGGTGCCGGGCGCCTTGCGTTCTCGAGCGAGCATCATCGCAACGGTGTTGCTCATCGTTCCGCCGTGCGTAACCACTCCACCCACGTCCCACACGGTGGAGACATCGCAGGCCGCGGGATTGGCGTACCCGATCAACGCACGCAACCATCGCAACACGGCGATCTCGACGAACGTCGCGCTTGGCGCGTCGAAGCTCTGATTGATCAGATTCTGTTGCGTGAACGTGGCCAGAAGGCTTCCGACCAACGCGGCAACGTCATCGCCGGTATCGCCGAACCCCAAAAATTGGGGACTCGCTTCGTTCTTGCAGAGCGGTAAGACATTCGCCGTAAACTCCTCCAGCACGTCCTCGACCGAGCGCGACGCCTCCGGTAGATCGTCGAGCAATCGATCCCGAATGTCTTCGGGCCTGCGGCGCGCACCGAAGATTTTCGGCTGCCGCTTGAAATCGAGCCCGATATCGATGGCATGTTTGAGAAGCGCCGACGTCGTGTCGCGATTTGCCATGTCAGCCAACCGGCTACTCTGACGGCGCGTCCAGATGCGACTCTTCGCCGCGGCCCACTTTGTTGTAGCCGTCGAGCGCCGCTACTTTGTAACACTCCGCGAATGTCGGATAGTTGAAAACATTTCCTACGAAGTAATCAATCGTTCCGCCGAACGCGAGGACCGCCTGGCCGATGTGCACCAATTCGGTCGCGCTCGTGCCGATGATGTGCACGCCCAGAAGCCTCCGCGTTTCGCGATGAAACAAGAGCTTCAGCAGCCCCGAATCGTCACCGAGCATCACGCCGCGCACGATTTCCCGGTAGCGCGCAATACCCGTTTCATACGGGATCCCCGCGGCCGTCAACTCTTCTTCATGGCGCCCGACCATGCTGATCTCGGGGACCGAATAGATGCCATACGGTAGAAGCTCTGGCATCGAAGCGGCCGTCTGGCCGAATGCGTGGCACGCCGCGAGGCGTCCTTGCTCGGACGACGTGGACGCGAGCGCGGGAAATCCGATGACGTCTCCCACGGCGTAAATGTGGGGCACGTTCGTTCGGAAGTGTGAGTCGACCGGAATCCGACCGCGGCCGTCGGCTTCGAGCCCCGCCTTATCGAGTTGAAGCGACTCGCTGGTGCCCACGCGCCCAACGGAATAAAGGAGCACGTCGCTCACGATCTTCTTGCCCGATTTCAGCGTCGCCACGGCGCGTGCGGGCCCCTCGACTTGCACTTTCGCGACCTCTTCGCCCAACCGAAGCGTCGCCCCCATGCCGCGCATTTGATACGAGAGCGATTCGGCAATCTCCGAATCGACGAAATCGAGAAGCCGATGGCGCTTGTCGACCAACGTGACCTTCACCCCCAGCGCGGCGAACATCGACGCATACTCGATGCCGATGACTCCCGCGCCGACGACGGTCATCGTGCGCGGTAGTGTCTTGAGCCCGAGCACGTTGTCGCTCGTGATGACGGTCTGCCCATCGACATCGACGCCCGGCGGGTGCGCCGCGGCCGTTCCGGTCGCGAGAACGATGAACTGCGCGCGCAGATGGGTGGTGCCGCCGTCGCTCTCGATCTCCACGTCGTGCGGCCCGGTGAAGCGCCCGCGACCGCGCACGACCGAGATCCCGTTGCGTCGAAGTTGGTCGCGAACCACCTCGGCTTGCGTCTTGAGGACGTGCTCGCAGTGATAAATGAGGTCCGCGATCGTGACGTCTTCCTTCACATGGTACGACTGGCCATAGAGGTGTCGCTGCCGAAGCCCCGTGAGGTGGAGCACCGCCTCGCGAAACGTCTTCGACGGGATGGTGCCGGTGTTCATGCACACACCGCCGAGTCGCGCGCTGTGCTCGCAAATGGCTACTTTTTTGCCGAGTTTCGCGGCCTGAACGGCAGCACGTTGTCCACTGGGGCCGCTACCAATGACGAGCAAATCGAGGTCGAGCATCGGGATCCATTGTCGATGCTATCAGAACGTTGGCAAGCCCGCCGAAACCGGCGAGTCGAAGTCGATCTTTAGGACCGAAGCTGCTTGATCGCTTTGGCGACGTCGGTCCCGGTCACGTTCGCGCCCGTCGACTTCAAGTGCTTCATCGCCACGCCGGTGGCTTGACCTTCACTTTTCGCATCTCGAATCGCGCCGAGAACGGGATCCAGGGCTTGGGCGATGGCCTCGACGCTCAGGCTCGCCGGCAAAAACGATTGGAGCAGCGCAATCTCTTTTTCCAAGTTGGCACGCTGCTCGGACCCCTGCGCCAAGGAAAGCGTTTCCTCGTTGGATTTGATGAGCTTTCGCACGACGGCCGTCGCGTCTTCATCGGTGGCCTCGCGATTGTTCCGCGCGCCGACCGTTTGAATTTCGCCCAATGCTAGGCGCAAAATGTTCGAAGCTTCGCGATCCTTCGCCTTCATCGCCTCGAGCGCACGCGCCTTGATGGTTTCGACCAGCATGGTTCGTCTCATAGCACGCCGCGCAGCCCGCCGATCATGTCGCGCCCGCTTCGTGCAGCCCATCGCAACATGCGTTATCCTTCCGGCGCCGCCTCGCGCGGCTAGGCTGCTGCTTCGGAAAAGCGGCCAGGAAGGCCCAACGCATGGCTTCGAGCACAACGTTTCAAAAACGTCAGAAAGAGAAAAATCGCCTGGACAAGCGACAGGAAAAAGACGCGAAGCGCAAGCAGCGTCAGGCCGAGCGCGACAACCGGGTAGCGAGCGAGCCGGGCGTCGATCCCGATATCGCGGGCATCGTGCCGGGGCCGCAACCGATCGCAGAGGATACCTAAGCGAACGGAGCACGATCTCCTCCGTCCTCTCCGTGCGATAACGCTGGGTATGACCGAACCTCGGAATCCCGTCCCCAACGGAGAGAGACCCTTCGACCTCGTCGTTTTTGGCGCCACCGGGTTCACGGGCCGACTGGTCGCAGAGTACCTCGCGCGGAGCCGCCCTCGGCACCTGCGTTGGGCCATCGCGGGGCGCGACCGGCAGAAGCTCGCCGGCGTCAAGGCCGAGTTGGTGCGCATCGACTCCACGCTCGACGCGCCCGGGGCGCTCGAGGTGCTCACGGCCGATTCGGGCGATCGGGCGTCGCTCGATGCCGTCGCACGCGCCGCGCGGGTGATCGCCACCACCGTTGGGCCGTACCGAAGTTACGGACGCGAATTGACGTCTGCCTGTGCGGAGAACGGAACGCACTACGCGGACTTGACGGGCGAAGTCCCCTTCATTCGCGAAAGCATCGATCGCAATGACGCGCGCGCGCGCGAAACGGGTGCGCGCATCGTACACAGCGCCGGGTTCGACTCGATCCCGTCCGATCTCGGCGTCTTCATGCTTCATCAGCATTTTTCGAAGCGCTCGCGAAAGCTCGCGCGCGCGTCGTTCTTTTGCGAGGCGGTGAAAGCGGGCCTCAGCGGCGGCACGGTCGCCTCGATGACGTCGCTCATGGAAGGCGCTTCGGGCGATCGCGAATTGCGGCGCCTCCTCACGAACCCGTATGCCCTGACGCCGCAGGCGCGGCAGACGGGTCCGAACGCCGATCGTTACAAAGTCCGTTTCGAGCCGCGAATTGGAAAGTGGGTCTGCCCGTTCATCATGGCGCAGATCAACACGCGCAACGTGCATCGCTCGAATGCGCTCCTCGACTATGCGTATGGTCGCGATTTCGCCTATTCGGAAGAGATGTGCACAGGCGCGGGCCCCGTGGGGTTCGCGCGCGCGGCCGCGGTGACGGGAGGGCTTGCGACGTTTGCAACCTTGGCGGCGACCAAGGTGGGGCGCCGCGCCATCAAGCCGTTTCAGCCCGCGCCCGGTGAAGGGCCATCCTTGGAACAGCGCGAGGCGGGCTTCTTCAAGATCCGCATCATCGGCGAGAGCGACGCGGAGAGCGGAAGCGCGCGCATCGCGGCCGATGCGGAAATCCATGGCCAGCGCGATCCGGGATACGGCGAGACAGCGCTGATGCTGTCCGAATCGGCCCTCTGCTTGGCCTTCGATCCCCTCGATGCGCCGGGCGGTGTGCTCACACCCTCGGTCGCGATGGGAGCGCATCTGCTGGAACGCCTTCGAGGCGCCGGTATGACGTTTCGCGTTATCGATCGCGCATCGTAGCCCTGCGTGGCCACGGGGCGCGCAATCGTGCGACGCTGCTCCGCTATGCGACTCCACACTTCATGGGCCTCGGCAACGAGGGCATTCGTTCTGGCATCGGCCGCGGCAATGGCGCTCGTCACCACGGCGTGCGCTTCCACGCCGCCCGCGCCCGCGGCGCCGGCTACCTCCGCAGCCACGGCGACCGTGTCGACCAAGACTTTGGTCGGCCGCGTGTGGCATGGTCGAACACCGGCGAGCAAGGCCGAAGAATACACGCGTTACCTCGACGAGAGCGGCGTCAAAAAGATCTTGGCCATCGAAGGGAATCGGGGCTGCCAAATGTTTCGCCGCATCGAGGGCGACACGGCGGAGTTTTTCGTTATCTCGTATTGGGATTCCCGCGACGCCATCAAGAAGTTCGCGGGCGACGACATCGAAAAGACGCACAATCTTCCACGTGATCCCGAGTTTCTGATCGAACTCGAGCCGCATGTGAGGCATTTCGACGTCCTCGTCGATCAACGGCAAAAGTGATCGTCAATTGCTAGTAGTCAATTGCACTGGTCAATTGCCGTCATCAATTGCAGTAGTTGGCGAACCGACACGCGGTACGAAATCCCATTCGCTCGAGAATCGGCGCCGAAGTCGTCTCCCTCGCTTGGGTCGTGACGAGCAAGACGCCGCGTGCACGCACATCGCGAAGACGCGCCGAGACCAACGCACGGTACAATCCACGTCCCCGAAACTCCGGAAGAACGAGCCCGCCCAGTAGATACGCCGATCCGCTCGGCGGGGCCGAAGACGAATTCGGCGTGGGCTCGCAGATGACGTAACTCGCAACAGCCGCTTCGTGCCCCCGGTAGCGCGCGAGGAAAAGACGCTGCTTGCGGTGCGGTTCGGAAAAAATGATCCTGTGCGCCTTTTCGAGAGGCCCCGCTTCGACGTTCCAGCCGATCGCCATGAGGCGCGTGAAGGTATCGACGGTGGACTCGTCAACCTCCTCGACCGCAACGTCGGGATGGATTGGACCGGTTTCGGCGTCGAACGACACATCGGCCGCGGAGGTCCGAGCGAACATGGCGCGCGCCATCGACTTGGTCAGACCGCGACGCTCGAGTCGGGCGCCGAGATCCTTCGGGGTGCTCTCGGGGAGCACCGACCATCGAAACTTGAGGCCCAGGTCTCGGTATTGCGCGAGGGTCGCGTCGATGATCGCGTCGGCCTCGGCCTCGCCCAGCGAGGAACACTCGACCCCGTTGAAACCGCCGTCGCGAAACGACGGGGTGACGATTTGAAACCACCCGGGCCGTTCGATGCGCCGTAAGTCCGGCAAAGCGACGAGCGCGCGCCGCGGCCCCTCGAGGATCTCTCGGAGAACGGCGTCGTCCGATTCGTCGCGCATGCCGCTGAGCGTATCACTTGCTTGGACACTCTTTCCCGGCCACTACTGGACCATCGCTCCGCTCGCAGCCCATCTCGCCGCAACCCGCATTGCGCGTCGGCCCGGCGCCCCGCCCGCGGTGCACTGGAGCGCCAGCGTCGGTCGAGAAACGTTCGGCGAGGTTCGCCTGGGTGGCTTGCTGCGCCAATCCGAAAGCCACGCTCCGCAACGGCGCGCGCTTCTCATCGTCATTCACGGATTGGGCGGCAACAATCTGAGCCACTATGTCCTCCCCGCCGCGCGCGCGGCCGACGAACTCGAGCTCTCGTGCCTGCGCCTCAATCTGCGCGGCGTTGCGGGCGCGGCCGACGATTTTTACCACGCCGGCCTGTGGCAAGATCTGGCCGCCGTCGTCGCCAGCGATACGCTTGCAGACTACACGGACATCTATCTCCTCGGCTACTCGATGGGCGGCCACGTTGCGCTTCGCTACGCCACCGAGCAAATCGACCCGCGTGTGCGCGCCGTGGCGGCCATCTGCTCGCCCCTCGATTTGGATCGTTCGGCCGCAGCCATCGATCGACCTGCACGCTGGGTCTACCGCCACCACGTGTTGATGTCGCTCAAACGCATGGTCGCTCCACTCGTCGAGCGGCGCGGACTGCCCATCGCCATCTCGGATCTCATGCGGATAAAGGCCCTGAGGCAATGGGATGAGCGCGTCATTGCGCCACGCCACGGCTTCGACAGCGCGGAGGATTACTACGCCAAGGCGAGCGTCGCTCCGAGGCTGCGGCTGCTCGAGCGCCCCGCGCTGCTCGTCGAGTCAGAGGCGGATCCCATGGTGACTCCGAACGCCGTGCGGCCCTCTCTCGAAAACCCGCCCGCGCTGCTTGACGTGCACTGGACCGCGCGCGGAGGGCACGTTGGTTTTCCGAAAACGCTCGACCTCGGTGAGCGCGCGCCCCTCGGTCTCGAACGCCAGGTGCTCGCCTGGCTCCTTCGCAAAGGGCGCGAAGCGGCGCCGACGTCCGTCTCTTGAGGGGCGCGGCCGAGTCGATTTAGGCGGCGGCGATCTCTTTCTCCATTCGGACCGTCTCGACCACGACTCCGTCTGGAAATCGAAGCTCGCAGCGTTCGAGCTCGCGAAAGCCGTAGGCGGAATACAACGGTACCCCCGGCAGTGTGGCCATCAGGGCGAGCTTCAGAAACCCTTCTTCACGCGCAGCGCCCTCGCATGCCTCGAGGATCCGTTTCCCGAGACCGAGGCGCGTCCAGTCTTCGCGAACGAACATGGCGCGCACCCGTGCGGGCTCGGTCGTTGGTTCGAGCCGCCGAACGCCCCCGGAGGATTCGCCGGCACCCGTAAAAAGCTTGTCGCGACGGCTCCACCCGCCGCACGCTACGATTTCTCCCGGCTGGTCCTCGGGTTCCAAGACGAAGTAAGTTCCGTCTTCGAGCAGGGTGCGATCCACGATCGCGATGTAGCGCACGGCGCTGGGCGTGTTGCGCTCGCCATAGAATGCGGGAAAGAGCGAGCGAGCGGACGCTTTCATGAGCGCGTCGATCGCCGTTTCGTCGGCAACGTTCGCAGTGCGCAGGCGCGCGATGCGCGGGGCGCCGTGGAAGTGAGATGCCATCGTTGACGCTAGAGCTCCGGGCGCATCGTACTCCGGTTCCGAGTCCGAAAATCGGATTCGCGCTCCCTTCGCGGATGCTGGATTCGGCGCAAGACTTCGCGCACCATAGGCAGATGGCGTCCGGGGCCGTGAAGAAAGGTCAGACCAAGCGGCTCGTGTTCGCGCTCGCGTGGCAAGGAAGCTCGGAACCGATGGGGGAACGGTTCGGGGAGCTGACCACATGGCTCAGCGCGCGAACCGGACTTGCCATTGCCCCGCGCATGGCCCTCTCGTACGTCGAGCTCGAACGCATGGCGCGTTCGGGGCAAGCGCATCTGGCATGGCTGCCGCCGCTCGTGTACCTGCGGCTCGAGAAGGAGCGGCAGGTCGTCCATTTGGTCAAGAGCGAGCGCGCCGGTCACGCAACCTTCCATGCCGCCATGATCGTGCGCTCGGACTCGCCGATTCGCTCGTTGGAAATGCTCCGCGGCTCGCGCGCAGCGTGGGTCGATCGATGGAGCGCGTCCGGTTATGTCATTCCGCGCGCCACCCTGGCCGGACGGGGGCTCGCACCGCGCGATCTCTTTCGCGAGGAGCGCTTTTATGGATCGCACGAAGCGGTCGTCGGCGCAGTGCTCTCCGGGCGCGCGAACATCGGCGGGACCTACGCGCAACTCACCGAGCAAGGGAGGCTCCTTCGGGGCTCGTGGTCGGGCATCCACGGCGGGGAAGCTGGCATTCGTGTACTCATGACGGTCGGCAGCATCCCCGGAGACGTCGTCGCGGCGCACACGGCCTTGGACGAAAACGAGCGCTCCGTGATCACGAAGGCGCTGCTATCCGTCCCCAAAGATGCCCAGATGGCTCAAACGATGCGACGAATTTTCGGCGCGGAAGGGTTCCGCGACGGTCCGCTTACCGGTTACGACGCCTTGCGGGGGGCAATCGAGGACGACACTAAATGAAATACATCGCGTGCGTTTTCGCACTCACTTGTGCCGCGTGCGGCGGTAGTTCGAATTCTTCGCAACCCTCGGCGCCCTCCGCCACTCCGAAAACCGAGGGCCCCAAAGCCGCGAGCGCCAACGACGTCAAACCCGCCTCGGCGACGGCCACCGATTCGGAGGCGAAATCCGAAGCGACGGCCAAGTCCGAACCGGCGAGCGGACCGGCGGCTCCCATCGTCGAGTCGATGCGAAAGGATGCTATCGCCTGTTATACAGCGGGGAAAAAGTCGAACCCCACCATGGGCGAAGGGCGCGTCATTCTCAACGTGGCGGCCCGCGACGGACACGCTTCGTGCGTCATCCCGAGCGAAGGGGCCGGCCTCTCGAGCGAAGTCGAAGGTTGCCTCGCTTCACGACTCGCGCGCGAAACCTTTCCAGCCGGCAACGACGTTCGGATGGCCATTCCGCTCGAAGTCAAAGAGGGCGACATCGAGCTTGCCAAGGAGCAGCCCCGATCGTCTGCTGGAATCGAGAGTCTAGAAACGCACGGCGTCGACCGTGCCGGCATCGTCGTGATGAAGCTCATGGAGCAAATCAACGAATGCGTCCTCGACGGTATGGCCAAAAAGCCCGACCTGACGGGCTTCTTCTATGTGCATGCGAAAATCGATGGCCGCGGCAACGTCGCGTGCGCCGTGGCCAACCGAGGCAACGACATCCCCGACGAGATCCAAAAATGCGCCATGGAGACCGTCTCCAAATGGCATTTCCCGAGACCGAAGCGCGGCTCCGGCAGCGTTACCATCCCGATCAAGATCGGTAAAAAGACGTAGATTCTTCGGGACCCACGTGGCGAGGGCGAGGTTTCACGGACGCGACCCTCTCCCCCGCCCCGGACCACCGCGCACGGCGAGATCGCCGAGCGAGATGGGCTCCTCGATGGCGCGAGCTCCGCCCAACGTATTCACGTCGAAGTCGAGATCGTCGCCTGGTTCGTGCAAAGTCACTTTGACCCCGAGCATCTCGAGCGCAACTTCCGCGCTCGGCGCCGTGCGCATGGTTCGGAGGCGCACGCCCATCGTCTCCAAGGTCTGCGCCGTTTGTGCACTCATCCCCGAAATAACCGTCGGTGTTCCCATCAACTTGGCGGCGGACGCGAGCTTCGACAGTACGAAGCACAGATGGCTGTCCAACGTGAAGACGCCCGTAATGTCGAGCACGAG
>Ga0193753_10002687_pt1 | contig 13768 bp, 10 predicted proteins | sample H1c2metaG_FD_144925 | JGI IMG/M metagenome (GOLD analysis project Ga0193753, IMG submission 144925) | Soil microbial communities from a riparian zone of the East river system, Colorado, United States - H1c2 | ecosystem: Environmental > Terrestrial > Soil > Riparian zone | place: USA: East... | reverse complement strand
CACGCGGCGGTGCTGTTCGCCGGCCTGCCGATCCTCACGCGCTTCCCGCACTCGCGCCCGAGCTACTACATCAAGCTCGGCCTCGACTCGACTGTCGTGTACGGCGCGCAGAACTTCCGCTTCACGAACGATCACCCCTACCCGATCGTGCTCGGCGTTCGCGTCGACGACGGCCGCGTCTACGCGAGCGTGCACGGCCGCGAGCGCGACCGCAGCGTGCTGTTCATGCGTCACATCGATACGATCGCGCCGTTCGAAGAGCACGTCAGCTACGACCCCAGGCTCCCCTCCGGTCTGCGCGTGCTCGATCAACGCGGGGTACCCGGCTTCAAGATCACGCGTATCCGCGTGATCCACGACCTCGTCACGCAGATCGATATCCGCGAGCGAACGCGCGACGTCTACCCGCCGACCGCGCAGCTGTGGAGGGTGGGCACCGGCGGCGAGCCGCGACCGGGCTTCGAGCGTCCGCGCAACGACCCACACCCGGAATACGTCGCCGACGAGTATCTGCAGACCACGCAGACCGAGCGCGGAACTGTAGACTTGGTCCGGGAGGCCGGCCGCACCGGCAACTACGGGTGGGTCGAGCGCGAGGGACTCGTGCTACGCAAGCCGTGAACGCTCGACACTTATGTCCCTTCGCGACAAGAACATCCTGGTGTGCGTCGGCGGCGGGATCGCGGCATTCAAAGTCGTCGACCTCGTGCGTGAGCTCCAGCGGCGCGGCGCGAAGCTTCGCGTCGCGATGACGGCGAGCGCGACGCGCTTCGTCGGGCCGATCACGTTCACGGGTTTGACCGGTCAGAAAACCGTCACCGACCTGTGGGATCCGGACTACCCCGGTGAGATCCACGTCGAGCTCGCAGACCAAGCCGAAGTGATCGTCGTCGCGCCGGCCACCGCAAACCTTCTCGCCCGCGCGGCGGGGGGACTTGCGGACGACGTAGTGCTCGCGACGCTCGTCTGCAGCGACGTGCCGGTCGTGATGGCGCCGGCCATGCACGAGCGCATGTGGCGAAGCCCGGCCACGCAGCGCAACGTCTCGCGCCTCACCCAAGACGGGGTGTTCTTCGTCGGCCCGACCAAGGGAGCGCTCGCGAACGGCCGCATCGGCATGGGCCGCATGGCGGACGCCAAGCAGATCGCCGATGAAGTCGAGCACATCGCGAGCCGCAAGACCGACCTGCGCGAAAAGACGATTTTGATCAGCGCCGGCCCGACGCTGGAAGATCTCGATCCGGTGCGGTTCATCAGCAATCGCAGTAGTGGCCGCATGGGTTACGCGATCGCGAGTGCAGCGCGAGCGCGCGGGGCGAGCGTGATTCTCGTCACGGGCCCGACGCAGATCCCAAAGCCGCATGGGGTCGAAGTGGTGGACGTGCGCTCCGCGCTCGAGATGAAACAAGCGATCGACGACGCATTGCCGCGTGCGGACGCGGTCATCATGACGGCCGCAGTCGCCGACTATCGCCCGGCGCAACAGCAGCCGAACAAGATCAAAAAGTCGGGCGAGAACCTAAGCGTCGAGCTCGTGAAGAACCCCGACATCCTCGCCGAGCTCGGTCGTTCACGCGCCGATAAAAAAGCCCGCAAGCCGGTGCTGGTCGGCTTCGCAATGGAGACGAACGATGTCACGGCGTACGGCCGCAAGAAGCTGATCGACAAGCAAGTCGACCTGATCGTGGCAAACGAAGCCGCCGTCGGCTTCGGGCGGGACGACACGGAGGCGACGCTGATCTCGCGCGACGACGAGGTCGCAGTCCCGCCGACGACGAAAGTCGAGCTCGCGCATCGCATCTTGGATCGCGTGATCGCGCTCTTCGGTGCACCGCGCGGGGCTACACGAAATCGACGGGACCTGCGCCCGCGCGCACGACCACGGGATCACCGTCGGAAAGGTCGATGACGGTCGACGGCGTCAAGCCGACGCCGTCCGCATCCATCACGAGCGCGAGATCGGGAAAGCGATCTTCGATTTCAGCCGGGTCGATCAAGTACTCGCCGTCGTACGACGCGCTGGTCGACACGAGCGGCCTGCCGAGCGCTCGCGTCAGCGCGAGCGTCACGGGGTGACTCGGGACGCGCACGCCCACCGTCTTGCGCTTCATGCGAAGCACGCGCGGCACTTCCTTGGTCGCTGCCAGAATGAACGTGTAGGGACCGGGCAGCAGCCGGCGCATCACCCGGTAGGCCGCGTCGTTGACGAGTGCGTACCGCGCGATGTCGGACAGGTCAGGACACACGAACGAGAGCAGCTGGTCCTGACGCATGTTTTTCATGCGGTAGAGCGCCTCGACGCCGCGCCGGCTCGAGATGTCGCAGCCGAGCCCATAGACCGAGTCGGTCGGGTATGCGATGACGTCGCCTTTCTCGAGCGCAGCGACGGCTTGCGCAATCTTTCGAGGCTCGGGGTGCGAGGCGTTCACGTGAATCTGCATGGAGCTCATCCCGAAGCGCGAGAGGCGCAGCGGCTAACTGAAGGCGGCAGCCAATAGACCCAGGGCGCGCTCTGGTCAAGCGGCCCCCCGGCGCACAATAGGGTTGAAAGCGCGCGCGGAATTCGACAATTTGCGCCGACGCGGAAGCGTAGAAGAGATTTGGATGAGTGAAGTAACTTCGAGCCCCTTTCTGATACTCACGGCGATCTGCGACGCGGCCGCGCGACCCGCGGCGATCACGCTCGGGCACGGCGACGCGATGGAACGCGCGCTGAAGGCGTCCGAAGACCATCAAACGCAGGGGCTCGACCTGGTCGAGCTGCCGATTGCGCCCGCTGCGTTCGCGGCGCTGCGTAAGCATCTGGGGTTTCCTGACGACACTGTCACCCTCTACGACTTGTTCCCGCTCTCCGCCCAGCTGCGCGAGGAGTACCGCAAGATCGCAGGCCAGTTCCTCGCCGCCGAAGCGCTGTGGACCCTCGAAGAGCAGGGCTTGCTGTCGGGCGTGCCGTTTACGGTGAACTTCGATTTGCCGCGCGGCTGGGACAAAGACCCGAAGAAGGTTCACGCCCGCTTGGTGGAGGAGCACGCGCTCGACCTCGGCGACGGGGCGGTGCAGGTGTTCAAAGACATCAAGACCGCCTGGGACGCTTCGTCTGCCGCAGCGGAGTGACGCCAGTTCGGCTCGCCAGCGGCGCGAGCATCGGTGCCGCGGTGACAGCCCCGAGCGGCCGCAGTAGCTTTCGCGCGGACACGTAGTCGGTTCCCGCGGCCGCAAAGCGCCAGAGAGCCGCTTGGTGCTCGGGTGTCGCGTAGCCGATACCGACGCGTGGCGCGATCAAGATACCGCTCGGTGGCTCGCCGTCGAGCACGCGCAAGCCGCGTGGTTTGAACAGCGCCTTGCCGGAGTAGCTGGTATCGAGCCCGAGCGCAGCGCCCACTTTACCTGGGCCGGTAAGTGCGGCTGGCCCGCGAATCGCGCCGCGACGGGCCGCGATCACCTCGGCACCCGAGACTGGCTCGCAGGCGCGAACCAACACTGCAGCGCCTTCATCGTGCACATTCGTCACGATGTTCAGCATGTGGTGCATGCCGTAGCAGAGATATACGTAAGCGTGTCCGGCGGGACCCCACATCGGTGCGTTGCGTGCAGTACGCCCGAAGCGGCAGTGACTCGCAGTGTCGTGGGGGTGGCAGTACGCCTCGACTTCGGTGATTCGCAGGATTACGTCGTCGTGGCAGATGAGCTTGCCGAGCAACTCTTCGGCGACCACGAGCGCGTCTCGCGCGTAGAACGATTGTGGAAGCACAGCCGGCATTGGTGGACTAAACCTAGCGATATCACAGAGATTCCAGCCTGCGCCAGCGGCAGCTTTTTTGGGTCTATACTGAGTTGAGCGATGGTTGGGGACACCTTTTCTTCGAAAGACGTCGGCGCGCTGATTCGAGCGGCGCAGCGTCTCTCCGTCGCACGCGACCTCGACAGTGTGATCGAGACCGTTCGCGGCACGGCGCGAGCGCTCGTTGAAGCGGACGGCGCAGCGTTCGTGCTGCGCGAAGGCGATCAGGTGTTCTACGCGGGCGAGGACGCGATCTCGCCGCTGTGGGTCGGCCGCCGTTTCCCGGCGACCGCGTGCATCTCCGGCTGGTCGATGCTGCACAGAGAGAGCGTGACGATCGAGGACATCTATGCCGACCCGCGGATCCCGCACGACGTGTATCGGCCGACGTTCGTTCGCAGCTTGGCGATCGTGCCGGTCAATCGCGAGGCGCCGATCGCGGCGATCGGTGTGTACTGGGCCAACCACCACGTCACGACTCAGCGCGAGCTCGAGTTGCTTCAAGCGCTCGCTGACGCGACTGCCACTGCGGTCGCAAACTCGGAGCTGTATCGCGGCCTCGTCGCGACACGCACTGAGCTCGAGCATGCGAGCACCCGCTTGCGGCTCGCGCTCGACGCCGGTGCGATCGGGACCTGGGACTACGACCTCGCGGTTGGTGCGTTGACGTGGGACACGAAGTGCCGGGAGTTGTTCGGCGTCACGCCGGAGACGCTGATCGACTACGAGCTGTTCCTCGACTGCTTGCACCCCGACGATCGGCCGCGCGTGGATGCTGCGATTCGAGCGGCGCTCGGTCGCGGCAGCACGGGACACTATCTCGCCGAGTATCGTACACGCCCTGTAGCTGGCAGCGGCGCGCGTTGGGTGGAAGCGCGCGGGGGCGTGCAGTTCGACGCGAGCGGTGCCCCGCGAAGGTTCATCGGCACGGTGCGCGACATCTCGGAACAGAAGCTCGCGGAAGCCGAGAAGGCCGAGCTCTTGCGCCAGGCCAACGCTGCGAACACGGCGAAAGACGAATTTTTAGCGATGCTCGGGCACGAGCTGCGCAACCCCCTCGCCCCGATCGTGACTGCGGTGGAGCTGCTGAAGCTGAACGGCCACGAAGCGACGCGCGAAGTCGCCACGATCGACCGGCAGAGTCAGCACCTGATTCGGCTCGTGGACGACCTACTCGACATCGCACGCGTCACGCGCGGCAAGCTCGACTTGAAGCGGCGCCGCTGTGAGCTGCAGGCGATCGTGGCGAAAGCGATCGAGATCGCAGCCCCGCTCATCGAACGCCAGCGTCACACGGTCGACGTGTCGGTCGAGCGAAACATCTTTCTCGACGGCGATGAGTTTCGCCTAGCGCAGCTGCTCGCGAACCTGCTCACGAATGCGGCGAAGTACACGCCGGCTTCGGGGCAGATCCACATCGAAGCGAAGACGTGCGGCCCCGTCGTCGAACTTTCCGTACGCGATAACGGGTGCGGGATTCCGGCGGAGCTCTTGCCGCGGCTGTTCGCCCCGTTCGTGCAGGCGGGTCAGAGCAGCGAGCGCTCGCAAGGTGGCTTGGGGTTGGGGCTCGCGCTCGCGCGCAGCTTGGCGGAGCTGCACGGCGGAACGATCGCAGCCTCGAGTCCGGGCGTGGATCGAGGCAGCACATTCACGGTGAGCTTGCCGGTTGCAACACTGCAGTCGGATCGGCCGAGCATTCTGCCGGACGTGATCCTGGATGCGAAGCGTGGCACCCCGATTCGTATCTTGGTCGTGGATGACAACGAGGACGCAGCTGAGTTGTTGGCGGTATCGCTGCGCAAGCAAGGCCATCACGCGAGCGTCGCGCTCGATCCGGTGGATGCGCTCGAGTCGGTGCGCCGCTCGATCCCGGACGTCGCGTTCATGGACATCGGGTTGCCCGTGATGGACGGGTACGAGCTCGCGGAGCATCTGCGTAAAGAGCTGGGTGCGCGCTGTCCGGTGATGATCGCAGTCACGGGCTACGGCCAGCAGCAGGACAGGTTGCGAAGCAAAGAAGCAGGTTTTGCGCTGCACCTCGTGAAGCCGGTGCAGCTGTCGCGCGTGCTCGAGGCATTGGGCGAGGTCGCACCACTGCTCCACTCGCACGCTTGAGCTACGGCATCGCTTTCGCGCAGGTACTGGATAGCCCAGCCCTGCCAATCTATCCCAGACGGTCACTCTCGCGACGTGCCGATGTAGCTGGCGCCGGTGTTCGAGCGGGTGTGCGAATGGAGAGGTCGATCTCCTGCGCGATCAACTCGTACAGCCGTTCGAACTCTTTCTCCCGAAACTTCGCACCGCTGCTGAGAAAACCGTTGTCGCGCCCGTCCTTGCCCGGAACGTCGTCGGCACCGATCACTGGAATGCTCCCAAGTCGAGCTTGGAGCGCTCGCTCTACGAGGTCCGTAGCAGCATCGCTCTCCGCGTTGTCCCGAGTGTTCGCGTAGAAGAACTCGAACAACTCACCGCTGAGCCACGACTTCGGAGACTCAGTCATGCCCGGCGCAATTGTGACGAAGCGCGCCCGGTGAATGTTTGGTAGCGCTGGATCTTCTTTGGTCTCAGTCATGATTTCGACGACATTTTTCGGCGAGATCAGTGATGAGGCCGCGCATGAACGCCAAGCTCGTGAAATAGTTCGCGCCTGCGAACCGGTGCAGCACATTGCGCGCGATGTCGGACGCCGCGGCATCCGAGACCAACCCAATCGCGCTTCCGAGCAGGCCGAGCAACGCGCTCGGCCCGCGAAACAGCAACAAGGACGCGGGAGCGCGCACGAGATCCGACATCGAATCGATTGCGGTGAATTGGGCTAGCGGAGACTCGGCAAGCGAAGTGCCCGCGAGCGGCGATGCGAGCGTCACGATCGACCGGATCGAGCGCCGGATTTTTTCGGTCTCCTCGTCGCGTGCAGCGTCGCTCGGCCGTGGGGTGCGCGCGAGCAACTCCGCAGCGAGGCCGCCTGTGCTGTGTCCGACCAGGTGGAACACGGCATCCGGGTATTTCACGCGGAGCCGCTTCAACTGTTCCGGCGGCTTGAGAACTCGACGTGAGCGTTTTCATACGCTCGTTGTGCGCGACCGTGACCGTCGCGCGGTGAGCCGCTTCACAGCGGCGGCGCTTTGAGACGACACGTCGCGAAGTCGAGCGACGTGCGGCGTTGCGTCGTCTGATGTCGAGCCGGTTTCGCGACACACATGCGCGGAAACCGGCTGGCACGTCGCTCGCAGCTCTGTCGCTGCGAGGACAAGATGGCTTCGAAAATCGAAGATTACGGTCTCATCGGCAATATGCACACGTGTGCTCTGGTTTCCCGCGCCGGGGATATCGATTGGTTGTGTGCGCCTCGGTTCGACTCGGACGCGTGCTTCGCGTCGCTACTCGGATACGACGAGCACGGTCGCTGGTCGCTCCGACCCACGGCGCCGCTTCGTCAGGCGAGACAGCGCTACCGCGGCGACACGATGATCCTCGAGACCGAGCTCGCGTGTGACGGTGGCAGCGTCCGCATCACCGACTTCATGCCGGTCGGAAACGGCACCTGTGACATCAACCGCATCGTCGAGGGCATCGAGGGCGTCGTCCCACTCGAGCTGCTGCTCGACGTGCGCTTCGGCTACGGCGCGAGCAAACCTTGGATCGAGCGCATTCAGAAGGGATTGCGTTTCATCGCGGGGCCCGACTCGGTGATCGTGCGTGCGCCGGTTGCGCTGCAGATCGACGACCGCGCGCGGGCCAGTGCGACCTTGAACGTCAAGCGAGGTGATCGAATCCCACTCCAGTTCGGCTACCGCCCGTCGTACGACGCGTGTCCAGCCGCGCGGGATGTCGAGGCCGAGCTGGTTGCGACGGAGAACTATTGGAGCAACTGGGCGAGCCGGTGCACCTATCACGGCGACGCCCGCGATGCTGTCATGCGATCGCTGCTCGTTCTGAAAGCGCTCAGCTACGAGCCGACTGGCGGCATCGTCGCAGCGCCCACGACGTCGTTGCCTGAAGCCATTGGCGGCGAGCGCAACTGGGACTACCGGTTCTGCTGGTTGCGCGACGCCAGCTTGACGATCGATGCGCTGCTCATCGGTGGCTACACCGAGGAAGCGACAGCCTTCCGCAGCTGGTTGTTGCGGGCGGTCGCGGGTGATCCGGCGCAGATGCAGATCATGTACGACATCGCGGGCGCGCGACGGCTTACGGAATTCGAGTTGAGTTGGTTGCCTGGCTACGAAGGATCAGTTCCGGTGCGCGCCGGCAACGCGGCATCCGGCCAGTTCCAGCTCGATGTTTATGGAGAAGTGCTTTCCACCTTGTATGCCGGTCGGGCGCGCGGCATCGAAGCCAGTGCCGAAGGTTGGGCGCCGTTGCGCGAAACGCTGAGCTTCCTCGAGCAAGCTTGGCAACGCCCGGACGACGGCATTTGGGAGGTCCGTGGTGGACGGCGTCACTTTACCCATTCGAAGATGATGGCGTGGGTTGCGTTCGATCGCGCGGTGCGGGCCATTCGAGAGTTCGGCATCGGGGGTGACCAGGCCAAAGAGCTCTTGCCCCATCTGTCTGCGTTGCGTGAGCGTGTCCACGCTGAGGTCTGTCAGCGCGGCTTCCATCCGAGGTTGAACACCTTCACGCAGTCTTATGGTGACGAAGCGCTCGATGCGAGTCTGTTGCTCTTGCCGCACATGGGATTTTTGCCGGCGAGTGATCCGCGTGTGCAGGGAACGGTGGCGGCGGTCGAACGAGGCTTGCTGCGCGATGGGTTCGTGTTGCGTTACAACACGCAGCATACGGATGACGGTTTGAAGGGCACGGAGGGTGCGTTCTTAGCCTGCAGTTTTTGGTTGGCTGACAACTACGCGTTTGCGGGTCGGCACGAAGAGGCGGAGGAGTTGTTTCAGAGGTTGCTTGCGATTCGCAATCCGCTTGGTTTGCTCGCGGAGGAGTACGATCCGAGCTTGCAGCGTCAGGTCGGGAACTTTCCGCAGGGCTTCTCCCATCTCGCGTTGATCTCTACGGCCGCGGTGATCGATAGGATGAAGTCCAAGCAGGCGCGAGCGGCGTAGTCAGGTGCTGCACCGCATGCGTGCTTGCGCGAGCGCGAATGGCGATGTTCGAGAGTCGGGGTAACGCACACACTGACGATCATCGTGCGACACATCCGAAGCCGCCGGGAGACAACACGCCGGTAAGTTGGCAGCTGCCGCAGCGCAGACAAACATGCTGCGTATGCGGGGTGCCAGGATGCTGAACATCGTGCTCGGGGTACTGTTCTTCGTGTTGATCTTGGCAACGTTGTTCGGCTGGCAGCGTGCGCCCCGTGGGTGGCTCACGGACCCCAAGGTCGCTTCGGAGGTGTTCGCCACTGAGTTGAGCGGAACGCAGGTCACCGATCGACCGAGAACGCTATTCCTCGTCGTCCACGGCTTTGGAGGTTCCAAGCAGTGGAAGGACCTCATAGGTCCTCTCGGCCAGAAAGGTACGGTCATTGGACTTCACTACGATCCGTACTCGAGTGCGTGTCCTCTGCAAGTGAGTGAGCTATTTAGTGCCGAGGTCGCACGCCACTACGACGCGGCGCGCTACGACCGCGTCGTCCTCATCGGGATCAGCATGGGTGCGCCGCTCGCGCGGCGGACGTTTCTCGACGCGTGGAAGAAGAAGACGGCGTGGGCAGCTGCGGTCGACCGCATCGTACTCGTCGCCGGCATGAATCGCGGCTGGACCGTCACCCATCATCGGCCGAAGGACATGGGTTGGCTGGTCTACGCTCAACTCTATGTCGGCACTTGGCTCGCTCGCTTGACCGATGTCGGCGCGCTCGCGATGGCAATGGAGGCCGGCTCGCCGTTCGTCGCCAACCTGCGGCTCGACTGGATGCGCGCGCTGCGTGAAGAGGGCCTGCAGAGCCTCGTGGTCGTCCAGCTACTCGGTGATATCGACGACTTCGTGAGCGACCAAGACAACAAAGACTTGGCAGCCTTGGGCTCGGCGCGCTTCGTGTGGTTGCGCGTCCGCGGCACCGGTCATAGCGACACCTGGAACTTCAGCGACAAGCACGAGGAGGCGGGCATCACGCTCGGCGCGTACCGCAAGAAGAAGTTCATGGATGCTGTCACCGCCGACTTCGAGCTGCTCGATAAGGCCAGCGAAAAAGACCCGGTTGCGACCGACGAGGACACCACGCACCTGGTGTTCGTCATCCACGGCATCCGTGACCTCGGGCAATGGGCCGCGGCGTTCGAGCGCAGTTTGAACGAAGAGTTCGCGCCGCTCAAGAAGCAGGGCAAGAAGCTTCAGATCGCTTCGCTTCGCTATGGTTACTTCGGCATGGGGCCATTCTTGCTGCTGTCCAAGCGCCAAAACCACGTCCGCTGGCTCATGGACCAGTACACCGAGCTCCTCGCGCGCTATCCCAAGGTCGAACAGATCCACTTCGTCGGCCACAGCAACGGTACGTACCTGCTCGCCTCTGCGCTCGAGCACTACCAATCGCTTCGCCTCGACCGTGTTGTGTTCGGCGGCAGCGTGGTGCGCCAGGATTTCGATTGGGGAAGGATCCTCCGGGACAAGCAAGTCAAAGAGGTCCGCAACTATGTCGCCGCCGACGACAACATCGTCGCTTGGTTCCCGCGCTTCTTCGAGCTTCCGATCTCCTTCTTCTTCTATAACGACCTCGGCAGCGCCGGCTTCAACGGGTTCGAGCCCGAGGTTAGTGGGCTACGAAACATCCGTTATTTGAAAGGCGGGCATGGAGCCATCCTTAAAAAGCGCACCGCTGAGATTGCCCACTATCTCGTTCATGGCCGAGGCGAGCCGGCGGCTCCCGATACCTCGAAGCAGCAAACGTTCGCCAAAGCGGGCTCGTCGGGTGTCACCGTCGCACTCTGGGCAGTCCTCGGCTGGCTGATCATCTGGGTCGGCTGGAACGTCGTGATGTCCGCCCCCGAGCCTCGCTGGCCCATGCTCTTCGCCTACGTCGGACTGTTGCTCGCGCTTCTCCTAGGAGCGTAGGGGCTGCTTGGCGACAGCAGTGCTGGGGTGAAAAGTCAATCGTACGCTCGCAGAGCGGCCGCTACAGCACGATGCGGCTTCGGGCTTGCAACCAGAATTCCGGGCTTTTCGAGGATGCCGAACCAACCTTCGACTTGGCTTCAAGGAGCCAATGACGACCCGGCGACCGGCGAACACGGTGAATCCAGACTGCGTCGACTCCACGTAAGCGATGAGAGTCTCTGCAAAGACTTCGGGCGGTCTCAGCCCGGGTCTTCACGGGCGTTCCGCGGATGCCGTACCTATCGCCGGGCACTGGCGCTTCTTACAAAGCTCAAGCCAGCGACGTCACGCTGAACCAATAACAACAGAATGCTTAGCCTCAGTCTCATCGGCTGCGCCCTAGCGGCTGCGTCTGCTTCGAATGAAGTGCTTCAGTGTTTTGTGCTGTTGGAACGCATCGAAGGCCCGCGCGGGCGTCTACGCGGTCAGTCACAACAGACATCGTTCGGAAAGGATGTGTGAACACATAGCGTCGGTGACCTACATCTCACGGTTCGCCCTTCTTGCACGCTCACTGACGCCTCCGAAGTGTTGCGCGTCGCAACGCTTTGCGCGCGGACGTTAGCCATGGTCGCAACGCCTGCAGAATCGCTGCATCGACCCGCGCCCTCCAGCTTCCCGATCGTCGCGAACTCGGGCGCGCACATCAACCACTGCTTTTGACCTTCCGGCAGCGAGCGTCCGGCGTAACCTGAAGTGACGGGGCGCTCGCGGACTGCAGCGTCGGTCGTGCGCCCGCCTCGAACCAACCTTCCAATACCTCGAGCCATTCATGACCCAAGAACCGTCTGAGTCGGACGCGCCTGCCACGGCTGCTCAAGTGCGTCGCAGTTGGTCGGTGATGCCTCCAGCCGAACGCGTCGAGAACTTCAAAGCGATCGACGCCGGCCACTCCGATGACTTCTTTCTCGCTCTGTCCGCGCACGACCAAGCCACCTTGCTGCTCGCGATGGCCGCAAACGAGCGGCGCCTTTGGATGCGAGTACTCGCGCCGGACGACGCAGCGGATGTCATTCAAGACCTACCGGAAGAGCAGCGTAACGAATTCCTTCAAATGCTCGATGAACCGACGCGCCGTGAAGTCACCGCACTGATGGCGTACGCCCAAGACGCTGCGGGCGGCCTCATGAGCCCACGCTTCGCACGACTTCGACCCGAGATGACAGTCGGAGAAGCGATCCGTTACCTGCAGCGCCAGGCGCAAGAAAAACTCGAGACGATCTACTACGCCTACGTCCTCGATCAGTCGCAAGTGCTGCTAGGCGTCGTCTCGTTTCGCGACCTGTTCGCAGCCAACCCCGACCGACCGCTCGCGACGGTCATGCACACCGAGATCGTGTCAGCGCCGGAGACGATGAATCAGCGCGAGGTCGCCGAGATCATCGCGCAGCGAGACTTGCAAGCGTTGCCGGTCATCGACGCCGGAGGGCGCATGAAAGGCATCGTGACCGTCGACGACATTGTCGACGTCGTGCAGCGCACCGCCACCGAAGACATGCAGAAGGTCGGCGGTATGGAGGCGCTCGACACGCCGTACATGCAGACCAGCCTGTTCGCGATGATCAAGAAGCGCGGCGGATGGCTCTCGGCGTTGTTCCTCGGCGAAATGCTCACCGCGAGCGCGATGGGCTACTACGAGGACGAGATCGCCCACGCGGTGATCTTGGCGCTGTTCGTGCCATTGATCATATCGAGCGGCGGCAACTCGGGTTCACAAGCAACGACGCTGATCATTCGCGCGATGGCGCTCGGCGAGGTCGCCGTGCGCGATTGGTGGCGGATCATTCATCGCGAGGTCACCGCGGGATTCTTACTCGGTTGTCTGCTCGCGACGATCGGCCTGATCCGCATTCTCGCGTGGCAGGCCATCTTTCACACCTACGGCGAGCACTACGTACGCGTCGCGATCGTGGTTGCGCTCAGCTTGTTGGGTGTCGTGACCTGGGGAACGGTCGCAGGCTCGATGCTGCCGTTTTTGATCCGCCGCTTTGGGTTCGATCCCGCGAGCGCGTCCGCACCGTTCGTCGCGACGTTGGTCGATGTCTCGGGGCTGATGATCTACTTCAACGTCGCGCAGCTCGTCCTGCACGGAACGCTCTTGTAGCGAATGGCACCGTCCGCGCTCAAAACTGACTCTCATCGTCCGAGACCGTGACTACGTGCGTCGTCAATAGTTACTCGGCAGGCAGAGAGATCTACTTCACGGCAAGCGCAGTAGGTGTCGCAGACCCGAATGCGTGCGAGTGGCGCGGGCAACGTCGTAACGCTCATTCATGTAGTACGAAATGATATTGTCTTCGAGCGACCAGAGCCGAAAGCGACACATGGGCAGATCGATGTTGCACGCGAACACGCCAGTATACTTGGCATGAGTGGTTGCGGCGTACTGCAACGCATCGTGCTCCGTAATGAAGAAGCTTTGATGGTCGCCCAAATCGACACGGTGAAGACCGCGCACGTTCCAATACTTGTCATAAGCGAACGCGCCTACGCTCTGGACGAAGACGGACCAAGTGAGCGCGACGGCGAACAGCGCGCTCCACCACCAGCGCGTGAAGATCGCCTCGACAACCGGCAGCAAACACATCGCAACGACCGGGATGATTTCGAGCCAGGGTCGATAGCCGAATGTGTGGCCTCCCCACCAGTCGAACCACTTGCATTGCAGCAGCATGATCGCGCCTGCTGCGAGTGTCAGAGGGCGCAGCGTCGCGTATTTTGGTTCGATCCAGATCTTGCGCGCCCCCAGCGCACTCGCGACCAAAAACGGCGAGAACACCAGTAGGCCGCGCGATGGGCTAACCAGCAATCCGAATAGACCGACGATCAGCGGCGTCTGCCAGACACTTTCGAGCCCGGTTTTTTGGAGCGCGATCTCGTGCCCAATCAGCTCCTGCGCGAAGTTCATGGGACTACCGAAGTAGTGCCAATTGTAGATGG
>Ga0193753_10002686_pt1 | contig 13769 bp, 11 predicted proteins | sample H1c2metaG_FD_144925 | JGI IMG/M metagenome (GOLD analysis project Ga0193753, IMG submission 144925) | Soil microbial communities from a riparian zone of the East river system, Colorado, United States - H1c2 | ecosystem: Environmental > Terrestrial > Soil > Riparian zone | place: USA: East... | reverse complement strand
GGCGGGGCCGAGAAGCCGAACGCACCGGACTGCTCGGGGAAGATCGCCGCCGCAAGTTCGGCTACGGCTTGATTCGGATCGGAGAATCGGTCTTCCGGGGTCTGCGCCGTGGCGCGTTTGAACCACGCGTCGAACGCCTCTGGAATCGACGCATCGAGGTGATGGGCCGAAATCGATTGCCCCATCTGAATGTTTGCGAACAGCTCCAGCACGGTGGAACCCGCGAACGGCGCGGCGCCGGTCAGGCACTCGAAGGCAACGACGCCGAGGGCCCAAATGTCGACCGGTGGCCCGACCTCCATTTGCCGGATCTGTTCGGGCGACATGTACTGCGGCGTGCCAACGAACCCGTTCGTTCGCGTGAGACTGCGCGCGGGCGCCATGGAGAGCGTTTCGGGCGCGACGGACGGACGCGCCTCTTCGAGACTGCCGATCAATTTCGCGATCCCGAAGTCCACGACTTTGACCTCTTCGCCGTGCTCTTCCCCTTCGTCGCTCACGGTGAGAAACACGTTGTCGGGTTTGAAATCGCGATGAACGATACGCAGCGTATGGGCGCGCGTGAGCGCCCGCGCCGCCTTTTTCAAGATCGCAAGGGTCTCGTCCCGCGTGAGTTTACCGAGGCGGTCGATCCGTTGTGCGAGGGTCTCGCCGTGCAGAAGCTCGAGAACGAAATACGGTTGCCCATCATCGGTAACGCCGAAGTCGTACACGAGCACCGCGTGACGCGAGTTCAATTGCGCGGTGACCTGCGCCTCGACGAGAAAGCGACTTCGGGTTTCTTCCTTGTCGGCCAAGCCGCCGGACAAGAATTTGATGGCGACTTGGCGCCGCAGCGACAGATCGCGCGCGCGCCACACTTCGCCCATACCCCCTTCGCCAATCTGAGCCTCGAGCTCGTAGCGCAGGTTGAGCGTCGCACCCGGTTTCGGCTCGAAGCCATCCTTGTTCGCGCGCGCCGTTACCATGGCCTAGGGCTGCACTTCCACGCAGGTGGAGTTTTGGCAAATGTGCGATGGGCAGTTCTTTTCGCATTGCCCGCAATTGTCCGGATCGTTCGTGAGGTCCACGCACTCGCCTTTGCAATTGGTCTCGCGGTCCGAACAGATCGGCTTGCACTTCCCGGTGTCGCACAGCTCTTTGCCGAGAATGCAGGCCTTGTCGCAACTGCCACAGAAGTTCGGATTGTAGTTTGTGTCCACGCAATTGCCGAGCCCGCAGCGCTTGAACCCGAAGGCTTCACAGCTTCCGCTCACACACTGCGAGTTGACGCAAACCTCCGCGGCCCCGCAGGACTTCTCACACGAGCCGCAGTGCCTCGGGTCGCTCGGGGTGTCCCTGCACACGCCGCTGCAGAGGGTTTGGCCCTCCGCGCACTTCGAGCCGCACACGCTGCGCGAGCAAATTTCTCCGTTGCCGCAAGGGTGGTCGCACTTGCCGCAGTGGGCGAGATCGCTCGTTACGTCGACGCAGGCCGAACCGCAGAGCTTCGTCCCGGCTGTGCATTGGGTGCCGCACGCTCCCTCGGAGCAGACCTCGCGGTCCCCACACACGCGGTCGCAACGCCCGCAGTGATTTCGGTCGAACAGTCCGTCGAAGCACGCCCCGTTGCACGCGAGGTACTGATCGGGGCAGCTGATGGTTGTCGCAAAGTCACCCGAATGCGTCACGGCTTCGCATGCCGTGATGCACCAAATTGAAAATCCAACGGAAAGAAAGCGAGAGAGCACGCGGCTCATTCACACCGATTCTACTCCATGCGAGGCCGGAGCGGCTTAACGGACGCCCATGTTCGGGGGACAATGGAGCCAAAACTGGCCCATTGTGCGCCTACCGCACACGACGCTCTTGGTCCGCGAACCGCAAACGGCGAACCGCCGCGCGCGGAACTTTTTCGGATCCACGCGGTCTGACTTCTCGAAGGGGCGCGGGAAGGCGAAAAACATGGGGCATATGCATACGGGGCCGGTGCTCCGGTCGCAGCAGCTCGATCCCGGGCAGATGACCGCCGCCATGCGCGCGCGCCGTCGCACCCGAGGGAGGGCCAAGGGTACTCCGGATCGGCCTGGTTCGCGGCGGGCGCATCGTCGAAGAGCGCATCGTCAAGCAGCGTACGAACGTGACCATCGGGGCGAACGAAAAGGCGATGTTCGTGATGGCTGGCCGCGATGCGCCAGAGTCTTTCGTCCTCTTCGAACGGGCCGGTCGTGATTATCAGCTGAATCTCGCCCCCGGCATGACGGGGCGCATCGCACTTCGAACCGGCATCCAGGAGATCGAAGCGCTCCTGGACGAGGGCCTCGCCGGTCACGCGCATCGGGTTCGTCTGACGGAAGACGCGCGCGGCAAAGTCGTCGTGGGGGAAGCGACGTTTCTCTTCCAATTCGTCTCGCCGCCGCCTCCTCAGCCGTACCCGCAGCTGCCGCTCTCCGTCAAAGGCGGCCTCGGGCAACGGATCGATTGGAACCTGACCATCCTCGCCGCCTTTAGTTTCTTGCTTCACTTCGGGGTCATCGGCGCGATGTGCTCGGACTGGATGGATCCTCCGCTAAACGAGAATCTCGCCATTCGTCTCATCGATCTGTCGCCCGCGATTCCGCCGGTCAATACGGAGACGCCGGCCGAAACGAGCGCGGAGACCGCCACGTCATCGTCGCCCGTTGCCAACGAACCGTCTCACGAGAAGAAGCTGCACACTGGTGCGGCGCGCGCGCGCGATTCCGCGGTCGATCACCAGGCCGCGACCTTGGCTCGGGATGCGGAGACGATGCGGATGCAGGTGCTCGCCTCCTTGGGAAGCGGACCGGCCGTAGACGCCGCCCTCCGGCGAAGCGACATTCCGCTCCCGAGCCTCGACGAAGCCGCGCGATCGCCTTCGGGCATCACGAAAACCGGCGGCGAGCTTCGAATCGCCTCCGGCGACCATGGCGTGGTTCGACCCGGAGCCTCGGGCCGCGGTCTGGCGAGCATTGCCAATACGAGCGGCGGCACCATCGGTGGGGTGGCGGGACCGGAGGCGCCCATCAAGGGACCCGCGCGCGGCGATGCGCAAATCAGCCCGCCCATCGCGTCCGTGCCGGTGGCCGATGCCGAAAGCGTCGTCTCGGGCCTTAGGGCCAAGTTTCGAATCTGCTACAACCGAGGCCTCGCCGCCGATCCGAGCATGGCCGGTACGGTCACCGTCGTCACCAAAGTGGCGCCGAATGGCGAAGTCGGATCGGCCGAGGCCTCAAGCGTCTCGGGACTCTCACCCGCGGTCGTCTCATGCATTCAGAGCGCGGTGCGCAACGCGCAATTCCACGCGCCCGGAGGGAGCGGGTCGACGATTAACATTCCCGTCAAGTTCGTCCAGCAAGGGACGTGACGCAGGTGCACGCGCCTCACGGGGTGCACGTGCCATTATCCGCCCAGACACCGCTGGCGCCGCCGGGCGTCTCGTTTTGCGTCCACCATTTGGCCGTCACTGGTGCCCATTGTACGAAACGACCGCGCCGCCCGTGTACGCAGTGCCCGCATTCCACGCGGGCGCCGTGCAGCTGCCCGGCGGCGGATTCGTTCCCGAGTCGACCGGTCCCGTGGGCGGGGTGGCTCCGGCGAACCGGACACTGTATTTGGTAAAGTCCCACGCGTTTTGCGTGACATTGCTGCAGATGCCATTGTCGGAAGACGACCCGCACGGGCGGTCGCGATTGACGGACCAAAATGTGAAGCGCCCCAATCCGTGACCCGTCGCGTAATTGAGGACCGTCTCGAAGTCAGCCTGGTAGAAAAACTCGGACGCATCCGACTTGCCGTTCATGCCCGAAAAGCCCTCGTGCGCGTACGCCGTGGCGCTGTCCCAGCCCATGTGGCTCATGAGCAGATTGTGAAACGCTTCGAGCGCGGCCGTCTGGCTGGAGGCGCCGTTGAATCCTCCATCGAAAGGCATGATGGAAAAGTTGTTCGGCGAAAATCCGATGCCCTTCGCCTTATCGAGCAACTGGGTGCCAAACCACCCCGTTCCCGCCGAGGTTCCCGGCATGGTCACCGAAATGAAGAGCCCAGGGTTATTGCCCTGGAGGATCTTCGCCGCGCCGAGCTCGTTGTTGATGGCGGCATCGTTTTCGTATTCGGGTTCTTCGAGATCGAAGTCGATCGCTTTTAGGCCGTATTTGTCGATGACTTGTTGGTACGCGGCCGCGGTCTGCGCGGCGTCTGCACACGTCTGGCCGAGCTTCGTCCCGCCGTAGCCGCCAACCGACACGGAGACGTCACCGCCGGCATTTCGAATGTTGCCAATCACGCCGGCGACGACCGTGTCCGACGAGACGGCCGACGTGCCGTCCCACGTTGGAGAACATCCGCCCGCGTTGGGCGCGAGAATGAAGGCGAGCTGAAAGGCCTTCAGACCGGTCGCATTCATCACGGCCACGGGGTCCGGAGGGCTATTGCTCTGCGGCATGAGGTACGGCGCCGCGGCGTACCAATTGTTGCCGAGCGCGTGAGGGGCGGGAGCGGCACTCACCGCGGCGATGGGCAGGCACATGACCGTGCCGACCACGGCGCACGAGAGCAATTTTGTCGATCGTTGCATGAAACCTCCGTTGGGCGATGGGCGCTCCGGCGGGCCGCTGTGCACCCCACGTGCCGCGCTCGAAATGCACGTTTTTTAGGGCTCGCGACCGCCTAGATGATCGGGTCGATCACGCCGACCCGATCGGAGCGATCATGCACGTCTCAGCGAATCGGGCGACGTACGAACCGCTGCGGGAGGATGGCGGTCAGGCGCAAGATGCGCTCGCGACGCTGCTCCTCCTCGAGGTGTCGGACGCGGGCCTTGAGCATGTCCTCGAGTGTGACCTCGCCCACGATCCCGCACGGATCGTGGCCTGCCACGACGGGCAGCTGCGTCCTACCCGTTTGGGCCATGCGATGGACTGCCACGCGAAGCGGCTCGTTCGCGTGCGCAACGATGGGTGCAGCCGCGGCGTCACCGAAGGCGGCGACCGCACACGCGATCGCGCCCGCGTCCGTCTTCATCACCTCGCGTACGAATAAAATCTCGAGCGGGTCCGTCGCGTATTCTCGACTCAAGTGAAAGCCGCGTCGGCTCACCTTCTCCGTCAAAATCGATCGTTTGAAGAGAAGCACGGTAAACGCGTGCGCCATGGGGACCGCGAGAAGGAGCGGAACGACGAGGCCCCACCCGTGCGTGACCTCGAGAGCAAACACGATCCCCGTGAACGGCGAACGCATGGTGCCCCCGAGGATCGCCGCCATGCTCACGAGCGGCCAGAAGCCGCGCCCCATATCGGGCAGAACGAGTGCCTCGAGACCGCCGAGCGAGGCGCCCATGATGAGGAGCGGCGCGAGAACGCCTCCCGAAGTGCCGGAGCCGAGCGAGATCATCCAGATGCTTGCCTTGACAACCATCAAGACGAGAAGAACGCGCCCCACGAGATCGCCGTGGAGCAGCGCTTCGATCGTGTCGTAGCCGACGCCGAGCGCCCGCGGCTCGATGAGGCCACCGATGCCAATCGCCAAACCGCCGATCGCCGGCCACCACATCCAGTGAATCGGGAGCTTCAGAAACGTGTCCTCGAAAAAGTAGACGCCCTTGGTGAGCAGCCCGGACATGGCGCCGGCGCCGAGCCCGCACGCGATGCATGCGAACACGAGCGACCACGTCGGGCTCACGGCGACCGACGCGAACGGCGCGACGGGAAAGATGGGTCCCACGCCGAGAAGGTGCGGGCGCACGCTCGCCGCAACGACGCTCGCGACGGTCACCGGAATCATGCTTCGCGGCTTCCACTCGAACAACAACAGCTCCACCGCGAGGAGCGCGGCCGCGAGCGGCGTATCGAAGGTCGCGCTCATGCCTGCCGCAGCGCCCGCGACCAGAAGAGTCTTTCGTTCGGCGCCCGTGAGCGCGAAAAATTGCGCGACGAGTGAGCCGAAGGCGCCGCCCGTCATGATGATCGGCCCTTCCGCCCCGAACGGTCCGCCGGAGCCGATCGAGATGGCCGAAGACAGAGGCTTGAGCAGCAGAACGCGCGCCTCCACGCGACTGCCGCGAATGAGGATCGATTCGATCGCCTCGGGGATGCCGTGCCCACGGATCTTTTCCGAGCCGTAACGCGCCAAGAGGCCAATGACCAGCGCCCCTGCAACCGGCACGAGCACGACGCCGTATCCGAGGTGACTTTGCGCAGGCGTCGCGCTCTCGAGGCTCACACGCTGAAAGAAAAACAGGTTCGTGAAAAATGCGATCGCCTTCAGCAGGGCGACTGCGACATATGCGCTCAGGACACCGATGGTGCCCGCCAGCAGCGTGAGAGGGACGACCCGTTTCGTCGTGGTGAAGTCTCCCAGCTCCTCGAGCGACGTTGACGGCTTTCTCGATTCTCGTCTCACGAAACGGACTCCTCTTCTTCCTCTTCTTCTTCGAAGTCCGCGTCCGCGCGCGCGCTGCCGCTCACGAGCGCGGAGAGTGCGCCGGACAACGCGGGGGCAACCGAACGGAGCTCCGTGCGATGGGCGACTGCGAGCTTTTCGAGCAAGCGGCGACCGCGCGCCGTGACCTCGAGCAGCACCTCGCGCCGATCGCGATGGCCGGCTTTTTTTCTCACGAGCCCCTTCTCGACGGACCGGTTCACGAGCTCCACGGCGCTATGATGCTGAATCTGAAGGCGTTCAGCGATGCGCCCGACCGTCGGCGAGGCCTCCGCCGGTAGTCCTCGGATCGCGAGCAGGAGCTGATGCTGCTGCGGATCGAGCCCCACGGAGCGAGCGCTCGCTTCGCTGAAGTTGATGAAGCGCCGAATCCGGTAGCGCACTTCTGCTAGCGCTCGGTACTCCGTGTCGGTGACGATCCTAGGCACCGGCGATATATATCGTGACACGATATATATGCAAAGAGATTCGCCCAGAGTCCGCGGCGCGTCTCGGCCGTGCCAGCCGGCGCGAGCTGGTGTAGAACTCGACCGAGCGAAAAACATCGATGAGCACCGACCGCACCCGATCCCGCGAGGCGCCCCTGGCGCACGCGCGCCCTCTCATCGAAATCGAAAACGCTGAAGTCTTTCGGGGCGAGACGCGCGTGTTCGAGGGGTTATCGCTGCGCATCGATCAGGGGCGCCACACGGCGATCCTCGGCCCCAACGGCGCGGGGAAGTCGACGCTTCTGCGGCTGCTCTCGAGAGAGCTTTATCCCGTCCATCGCGAGGGCTCGTGGGTGCGCATCCTGGGCGAGGAGCGGTGGGACGTGTTCGCTCTTAGGCGGCATCTCGGCATCGTCTCGCACGAGCTTCAAATGCAGTACACGCGCACCATCCGCGGGCTCGACGTCGTGCTCTCGGGGTTCTTTGCGAGCGTGGGCGTCGGGTTCCATTCTCACCTCGAACCCACGGCCGATCAGCGTGCTCGCGCGACGAGCGTACTTTCCGAATTGGGCGGCGCGCACTTGGCAACCAAACCCATTGGCGCCATGTCGGCCGGTGAGCAGCGGCGTTGCCTTTTGGCGCGCGCGCTGGTGCACGACCCGGCGACCTTGGTGTTGGACGAACCGACCACGAGTCTCGATCTCAAGGCCAAGTTCGAATTCATCGCGCTGATGCGCAAGCTGGTTCGGCGGGATCGAACCTTGGTGCTCGTAACCCACCACGTCGACGAGATCCCGCCGGAGGTGGAACGCGTCGTGTTGCTACGCGCGGGGCAGGTGCTCGCCGACGGCCCCAAGGCCGAGATCCTGACCAGCGAGCGCCTCTCGGCACTCTTCGAGACGCCCATGCACCTGGTCGCACACCGAGGATTTTTCCAAGCGATTCCCGACTCCGACTGATGCGGATTGGATCTCCGATATCCCACTTCGGTCCCGCGCGCCGTATGCCCGCATGGCGACGGTCAGGGCGCTAATAGGGAGTCGATCCGTCGGCGATGTGCCGATGTTGGATAAGCCTTGTCGAATCGCTCCGCGCGCGTTTCTGCTTCCTTGCGGCGCCCCAAGCGCAAGAGCGCGTCGATCGCGATCACCTCGCGTTCCTGCGTAAAGGTTCCATTTGCGAAATGGTCTTTGTGAACTTCGCACAAGGCGAGGGCCCGTTTCGGATCGCTCGAGAGTGCATCTTGCGCGCGGCGAAGGAGATCCATTTCCGACTCGCCCGGTATTTCGGCGGCGCGCGCGGCGACCTTTGGCGGCGCCCCTTTGTCAGCCGGCTTGGGCGCCGCGGGAACGTCTTCCGGAGCCGGGAGCGGGGATGCAGGGAGCGGCGCAGAAGGCGGCGCGGGCACCTCTGTCGCAACGACGATCACCGGCGACGTCGGCGTCTCGGTCGCATTTCGATGCGTCGTGTACCACGCGCCCGTGGCGACACTGCTCGCAAGAACGACCGTGCCGATGGCCTTCATCACGAACGGTGCTGCGGCGGCACCGCCTCCGAGCGCCGCGCCCGTGGCACCCGTCGCGCCCGTCGCGCTTGCGCCCGCCGCGCCGCCACCCAACGCGCCGCCTGCATGACCGCCCCCGGGTGCGCTTCCACCTCCGGCACCGTGACCGCTCCCGCTTCCGCCGCCCGCATCGTGACCGCCGCCGGCGAGCCCCCCACCAATGGCGGCGAGCTTGGCCGCAAGCCCGGTCTCGAGTGCGCCCATGCGTTCCGTCTCCGGAACGTCAGCGCGGGCGGCACGTATGGCGCGCCGAATGGACGCGAATTCCGACGACTCTTCGAGGCGCGTAGGTGGGTCTCGATCCGAGTTCACTCAGCGCCTCCTTTCCTCGCTTGTCGGAAGAACGATTGCACCTGCTCACGCGCGGCGTGGAGCCGCGAATAGGCGGTCTGAAGTGGGCATTCGAGCACCTGCGCGACCTCATTCATGGATAGCTGTTCAATCTCGTAGAGCACGAAGACCGCGCGCTTTTTCTCGTCGAGCGTGTCGAGCGCGAGGTCGAGCCATCGTCGAGCTTCGCGCTCGGCGAGGCGATCGTGCGGCCCTTCGGTCGAGACCACTTCGGGAAGCGTCTCGGTCGGAAGCTCGCGCTGGGTTTGCGCGCGGCGCCTGTGCGCGAGTGCAACCCGCACGGCGATGCCGTACAGCCATGTGCGTAGCGACGACTTTTGTTCGAAATCCTGCAGCTTACGAAAGACGATCACGAAAACCTCTTGGCAAAGATCGTCTGCATCCGATTCGTTCAGCCCGAGACGACGCAACGACCTCCACACGAATGGACCGTGCTCGCGAAAAAGGCGCTCCACCTCGGCCGCCCGCGTAGAAGGCGGATCGGGCGGTATCAAAAGCTTCCCATTGGGTAGATCAAATGAACCAAACTACCCGGGCTCCCATGGCTGTGAGAACAGCCGCGACGTCGGTCCGATCGTTAGTGCGCTGCGCCGGGGCGTTTTATCAGGGAAAACGCAACCCAAGACTCAAATCGGTGGCACCGGCAATGGGCGCGGGGCGGAAGATGGCAATCTTGCTACCATCCGGTAGCCCATAACTCAGCTCCGTGCGCACGAGCGGAACAATCAACGAGAGGCCGAGGCTCGCCACGAGAGGCCCTGCAAGGCGGAGCTCGAATCGGCTCGGCAAGAAGGCGTGAAGGGCCAGCGCCTCATCCGCCCTGTCTTCCGCAAAACCCGATCCGCGGCTTTGGATGGTGCCTATTTCGAGCCCGGCGCACGCTCGGTAGGACAGTCTCCCCTTCTCCCATCGAAACGGACAAAGTGCGACGCCGCCGTAAGCAAGCCACACGTCGCTCCGCGCACCCCGTTCGGCGTCCACCGACGTGCGGTGCCAATACGTTCCCGAGAGCTCTATCCCCCAGAAACCGGGAGGCTCGACCAACACCGACGCCGTGGCGCCCCACCCCACGGTGGGCAGCAATCCCAACGAAACCGCGCCGCCGGCGCTGGCCTCGAAATGCCATGGCTCTGGCGGGGCGGCGGCGGGAACCAGCACCTCTTCGCGGCGCACGATGACCTGCGGTGGGGGTGCGGGGGCGGGCGGCGGCTCGGGAGCTTTTGCGACCGAGGCCTTCCCGAGCGCAGCGTCCGGATCGATTAGGACCGACACGACGAAGACAATCGAGTCGTCGAGCGACGAGCACGTGCTCCCTCCCCGCTCGATCTCACGCGTTCCAATCAGAGTGCCGTGCGCGTCTCGGATGGTCAGTACGGCGCGCCACTCGGGCGCGCCCCCTGGCTTGGTCTGCACGATGTGTCCCTCCACGGACACGTCGGCTTGTGACGCCGAGACGAACACCTTTCGGCCGAGACGCCCCTCGACCGCTTGCGCGAGCGTGTTCGTCGCAATGCAACTTTCCGATCCATCGAGACGCACCCAACTGAGTGAGGATGTCCTCCCGTGTGTGTCTTCCGCGCGTGCGGGCCTTGTGTGCAACATCGCACATAGGGCGATCTGCATTCCGAGGAGAAGACAAATAGGCGTCTTGGTTCCAACGTCGGACACGTGGCGAAGGCGTTCCATGATAGAATCGCGAGTTCAAGTCAACGGAAACGGGGTTTCACCGTAGGAACGATCCCGCAGGGATCCTCACTCGTGCCGTGCGTACCAAATCCTTCTCATTGCTCGTGCCTTTATTTGCCCTCGGAGCGTGCATCACGAACTCCGAAGTGGGCAAATTCTACTCTTCGGACGATGGGACTCCGCAGCAACCCGCGACCGGCGCCGCGGCCGATGCGGGCGGCGATACGGGGACCGACGGCGCGGTGATCGAAACGCCCCCCCTGTCGCCGGCGCGCGTGCGCATCGCGGCGGGCGCTGCGAGCACGTGCGCGCTCGAGTCCGGCGGTAGGGTCATCTGCTGGGGCGACAACGAGCACGGTCAACTTGGCGTGGGCGATTCGACGATCCTTTATTCCTCGCAACCGTGGATCGTGCCGGATCTCGACATCGGAATCGACGCGGTCTTCGGCGGCGGCTTTGCCCACTGCGCACTTCGCAAGGACGGACGGGTCGCATGTTGGGGAGATGCGGTTTTCGAGCAATCGAGCAGTGGGGTCTATAGCCACAGCGTGACGTACGCTCCGACGGAAGTTCCGGAGCTCACCGAGGTCGCCACCGTCGCCATCGGCGTCTATTTCCAATGCGCGTTGACGATCGGCAAGAGCACGAAATGCTACGGCCTCAATAGCGCGGGGCAACTTGGCAATCGTACGTTCAACGATACCTACGATCCGGTCGAGGTATCTGGGATAGGCAACGAAGGGCGTTTCCTTGCGGCCGCGCAGTCCGGCTATTTTGCGTGCGCAATCACGACAGCCGGGGCGCTCAAATGCTGGGGCGCCAACGTCCACGGTCAACTCGGTAACGGCAGCCGCGACGGCGCCAAGGAAGCAGCCGCCGTCACGGGGCTCGACGCGAACGTCACCGCCGTTGCGGCCGGGAGCGATCACGCGTGCGCCATCGTCTCCGGCAGCGTCCAATGCTGGGGGAGCAACTCCGAGGGGCAGCTCGGTGACGGCACGAACGACGAGCAACTGGTCCCGAAGCCGGTCGCGGGGCTTCCGACCATCACCGCGTTGACCGCCGGCAACGGTCACACGTGCGCACTCTCGGACGCGGGCGCCGTTTATTGCTGGGGAAACTACCAAGGCAATTCCGGCTCGCTCACGCCGGTTCGGGTGATCGATGCAGGCGTCACCGAGATCGTCGCCGGCGGGCGCCACATGTGCGCGCTCTATTCGGACAGCGTGCTCCAATGCTGGGGCGCCAACGATCGGGGCCAACTCGGGCCGTTCTCCGGCGGCGGCGCCTCACTGTAGTACTGCCCCGTGCGGGGGATCCGCACGGACGATGCTTCCTGGCTCCAGTGGCCTCGGACCCGCACGCGGGCAAAACCCCAAACCCCAAACCCCAGCCCCGCACTCGCACTCGCACTCGCACCAGGTGCGGCGCCTGCGCCGGAGATGCCGACCCCGCCGCCGTCGAAGCTTGCCTGCCCATCGCCGACCGTCTCGTCGCGCTGCTGACCGGCTTGTGCCGGTGAGCGGCGTGCGGGTGCGGGTGCGGGTGCGAGTGCGGGTGCGGGTGCGGGTGCGGGGCTGGGGCTGGGGCTGGGGTCGGGAGGGTTTGAAAATATGCTCCAGCGATCAACGTTGCGTGCGCGGATCCCAGCCCGTGGCGTGCCCGCCCTCGAGGGCGTCGAGCGCCGCCATCGCGTCGGGGTCGAGCGAAAAGTCGAACAACGCGGCGTTCTCTTTTTGGCGCGCGGGGTTGACCGATTTGGGCAACACGACGAGCCCATGCTGGAGCCCCCACCGAAGGAGCACCTGTGCAGGCGTGCGCCCCGTACGTTGGGCGACCGCACGAATCGCGCGATCGTCGAGCCGATTTCCGCGCACGAGCGGGCTGTAGGCTTCCACGACAATCCCGTGCTTCGTACAGAACGCGCGGGTCTCACGCTGCTGCAAAAACGGATGGATTTCGATTTGATTAACGTCGGGACGCTCGCTCGAATCCGCAAAGAGTTCTTCGAGATGCGGCACGAGATAGTTGCTCACGCCAATCGCACGAGCGCGGCCGCTCTTGCGTATTTGTTCCAGCGCGCGCCACGAATCGCGACGTTTGCCTTCAACGGGCCAATGAATGAGATAGAGGTCGACGTATTCGAGCCCGAGGCGCTCGAGGCTCGCGTCGAACGCGCGCAGCGCAGAGTCGTAACCTTGGTCTTCGTTCCAGAGTTTCGTCGTGACGAAAATCTCTTCGCGGGGCACACCGCTCGCACGAACGGCCCTGCCGACATCGGCCTCGTTTCCGTAAATGCGCGCGGTGTCCACATGACGATAGCCGGCGCGAAGGGCGGCAAGCACCGCGTCGTGCGCGACCCCGCGCGGCATCTGCCACACGCCCAGCCCAACTTGGGGAATCGAGCCACCCGAGCGAAGGTTCAGCTTCACCGTCGAGACATTTTCCATGGCCACATGAATAAGGTCGCGCCCCGCCGTGGCAAGGGAACAGCTCTCGTTCACGCCCCCTTGAGGACCCGGTTCACGGATCCTCGTCGGGTAGTACGGCGGCCGCGTCGAACACGAAACGTAGATCCGGCACGCGTTTGATGTCGATGGCATCCGCGAGCTTGCGACAAAGTTAGCAACCCGTGTGCGGTCAGCTCCAGAGGGTGGTGGCGAGTTCGGAGGCGAGGCGCGCACCCTCGGTCGAAGACGGATGACCCGCGAGCGACTCGAGATCCTTCGCGATCGGCCGTGCGGCGTCGTGCACCATCTCCCGCGCCGCCGCGCGACGTGCGCCAGCAACACGCGCACGCGCTTCGGGGGAGAGCTTGGACTCCAGCCACGCGGCCACGTCCCATGCGAGCGATGCGTGGCGAGTCTCGTCGCGGGCAATGATTCGCATGGCGGCAGCAATGCGTGGGTCCTTCGCGCGCTCGGCCTGGTAGGTGGCCACGAGGGCGCCGAACGTTTCCCGCACGCACCCTTCGACGGCGTTTTCCACTGCGATGTCTTCGAGAGAGCGCGCCGCGCGCCGGGCGACGACAGGGGCGTTCGGCGTCTTCGCACCGAATCGCCTGGCCATGCCGGCGGTCATGCGCGCGTGGCGGATCTCGTCGCGCGCGGCGCGTGCTGCGCGCCGGCGAAGACTTCGCGGCGCACCGTGCAACGTGAGCTCCTCTTCGAGGGCGCGAAATGCGGTGATCGATGCAGCCTCGAGATACGCCGTATCGGCGAAGTAGCGACCGAGTGCGGACGGGGCACAATGAGGCGAGCTTGGGGCCAGCCCTTCGGGACGGCGCCCCGCGCAGCCTCCACCAC